>Ga0209342_10003629_pt1 | contig 16251 bp, 11 predicted proteins | sample RifCSP16_2_FD_184023 | JGI IMG/M metagenome (GOLD analysis project Ga0209342, IMG submission 184023) | Soil microbial communities from Rifle, Colorado - Rifle CSP2_sed 16_2 (SPAdes) (version 2) | ecosystem: Environmental > Terrestrial > Deep subsurface > Rock core/Sediment | place: Rifle... | reverse complement strand
CGCCATGATCAAGGCCATCCCGCAGGATTTCTTCACCCTGGAATTCGGCGGCGGCGAATTCGGCGAGCTCATGCAGGACGTGCGCGGTGTGGAGCAGGGTCCGATCTGGAAGGAGTTCCTGGGATGGCTGGGCGGATTCTTCCAGGGGGATCTGGGGGAGTCCTATGCCCACCCCGGTGAGACCGTCATGGCCATGGTGCTGCGCCTGCTCCCCCGGACCCTGCTGCTGTTGCTGCCGGGAACGCTGGCGGGGTTCTTCCTGGGCTTGTGGCTGGGGAAGGTGATCGCCTGGAAACGCGGCGGTTGGCTGGAGTTGGGCGCCACGCTGGGGGGCGTGGCCTTCTATGCCTCCTTTGCCCCCTTCCTGGCTTTCGTGATGATCAACGTCTTTGCACTCTCGCTGGGCTGGCTCCCGCCGGAGAAGATGATCGACCTCAACAAGTGGCTGGAGGCCGAGGCCACCGTCGACGCGGTGGTCATTCGCATGTTGCAAACGGCCATGGTGGGAATCCTGCTCTACCTGCTTTTCGCCAGGCTCTCGCGGCGCCTGCCCGAACCTCGTTCCCTGTTCCGGGTCATTGCCGGCCTGGTCCTGGCCGGGCTGGCGGTGGGCGGCTGGATGGCCTCCGGCTGGGCACCTCTGGCACTGGACATCCTGCAGCACATGACGCTGCCGCTGGTCACGCTGATCCTGCTTTCCTTCGGCGAAACGATGCTGGCGATGAAGACCACCATGCTGGAAGTGCTGGGAGAGGACCACGTCCCGGCCGCCCACTCGCGCGGTTTGCCCGATGCGTGGGTGCGTGACCGCTATGTCGCCCGCTTAGCGGTGCTGCCGGTGCTCACCCGCTTCGTGGTGTACCTGCCGTTCGTGTTGATCGGCAGCTTCGTGCTGGAGCGCATGTTCGCCTGGGAAGGGATCGGAATGGCCCTGGTCGAGGCGGCCGATGCCTATGACCTGCCGGTGTTGATGGGGACGCTCTCCATCGCCGGCGTGGGCATCCTGTTCGCTCACCTGGGCGTGGACCTGCTGAACGCCTGGCTGGATCCCCGGGAACGGAGATCCCGGGCTGCGGAAGCTTACTAGATGAGGAAGCACAGACCATGGAAGGCTTGAAGGACCAGCCGCTCCGCTACGACCCGGGATTGGCCGGGCTGCTGCGCAGTATCCTCCGCCGCTGGAGGATGCAGCTCACGGCCTGGCGGAGAGACTGGCTGCCCTTCCTGTCCAAGCCCACGGCGATGATCGGCCTGGCCATCATCGCGGTCTTCGGGGTGTTGGCGCTGCTCCACCCGCTGCTCATGCAGACCATTTGGGACAAGACCACCTACGATCCGGTGGTCGGCTTTGAATTTGACATGGGGCCCCATCCCACCCAGCCCTCCGCCCGCCATCTGCTTGGGACGGACTCCAAGGGCCGGGATGTCCTCAGCCAGGTGATCTTCTCCGCCCGGACCTCCTTCGGGGTCGGGCTGCTGGCGGCTATCGTCGGGACCGTTCTGGCGACCGTGTTCGGCCTGCTGGCCGCTTATTTCCGGGGTCCGGTGGAGGCCGCCACCCTGGCCTTCGCCGATGCCATGGTGCTGCTGCCTCCCCAAGTCGTTCTCCTGATTGTCGGCCTGATCTTCCCCATGAGCTGGCTGCACGTGGGCCTGCTGTTCGGGATCTTCGCCGGGCTCGGCAGCCTCACCCTGCTGGTTAAGGCCCAGGCTGCAGCCCTGCGGGCCAAACCCTATGTGCAGGCGGCCCGCCTGGCGGGCGGCGGCAGCTGGCACATCATCCGGGTGCACATCCTTCCCGGCCTGGCCTCATTGATCGCCGTGAACATGCTCTTCATGGCCAACAGCGCGATCATGATTGAAGCCCTGCTCTCTTTCCTGGGTCGGGCCGAATCGCGAATGAGCTGGGGGACCATGATCTGGCTGACCCAGACGACCTTTCGGGAGTCGGCCTTCGGCGAGCAATGGCACGTCATCATCCCGCCGGCGCTGGCCATCATGCTCTTCGCCGGCTCCTTCTATCTGGTGGGCCGGGCCCTTGACGAATACGTCAACCCCCGCCTGCGCCAGCGCTGACGCCCCCCTTTGGCCCAGGAAGAGCGGCCCAATTGCCCCATTCCTTCGCAGTTGCTAGAATGAGCCCGTGGGCGCCCCACGCATCATCATCGTAGACGACGACCGGCAGGTGAGCAGCATGCTGCGCTCCAGCCTGAAGCTGACCGGCCAGCCCTATACCATCGTGGACGTACCTTCTGCAGAGGAAGCTTTGCTGGAGCTCACTCGCGGGGGCGCCGACGTGCTGGTCACCGATCTGCGCCTGCCCGGAATCAGCGGGGTGGAACTACTCGAGAAGGCCCGCAAGGCCATTCCCCAGATCCACGCCATTGTGGTGACCGGGCACCCCACGGAGGAGGCCCGCTCCCGAGCCGAAGAGTTGGGGGTGGTTGCGTTTCTCAACAAGCCGATCCGAACCAGCCACTTCCTGGAGGCGGTCAATCGGGCCCTGCAGCTCACGAACCAGGAGGGCCAGCAGCCGCTGGAGGACGAGAAGGCATTCCTGGCCGAGTGGTTGATTACGATGCAGCGGGAATTGGGTGCCGAGTCCACCCTGCTCCTGGACAGCCAGGGAGAGATCGTGGTGCAGGCTGGGGAACTGCATGCCATCGACCTGAAATCGGCCCTACCTTCCCTGCTCACCGCTACCGGGGCCGCCCTGGAAGTCAGCCGCAGCCTGGGCGACGAATCCCCTGCCAGCCTGATGTACTTCGACGGTGACAAGCACGATCTTTACCTTGCCACTGCCGGCGCCGACCACTCCCTGGCGGTCGTCTTTCCCGCCAAGCAAGGCGCCGAGCAGATCGGGGCGGTGCTGCAGTACAGCCGCCGGGCGGCCAGCGATCTGATGAACGCCCTCTACGGCATCGCAGGATCACGGGCCAGAGCCCGTCCCCCCCGGGAGGGCAGTGGGCGCGCCCTGGAGGCGGCCCCCGCGCCGAGGGAGGGAGTGGCCGGAAGGGAGAGCCAAGGGATGGAGCCGCGCAAGAAACCCCCCGCCAAGCCGCAGAAGCCCAAGGAAAAGCCCGCGCCGCCGACCGCTCAGCCCGACCTGGAATCGGCTGCGAGCACCCTGGCCGACACCGACGCCGATGAGTACTGGGATGAGGCCGCCCGAAGCGGGGACACCGGGCCGATCAGCGAAGACACTCTGACGTACGACGAGGCCCGCAAGCGCGGCCTGCTGCCCAAAGAGCCGGAGGAATAGGCCTCCCAACGGGTCCGACAGGACCGTATGTTACAATCACCCCCCGAAGCGAGCCTTTGGGGCGTGGTGCAATGGCAGCACAGCGGACTTTGGATCCGCATATCTAGGTTCGAATCCTGGCGCCCCAGCCTGCCGTTCAAGTTGAACCCAGTGTCCGACGAAGCGCCTCCGGGAGACCCTCCCGAACGAAGCCCGCATCTTACCTGGTCCACCCAACAATTCCTTGATCGACAACAGGCTTGGGAGGAGCGGCCGGGCCATGCCCATGGACTGTGAGTCGTTGATCCTGGCGGCCGGCCTCGGAACCCGGATGAAGACCGGGCTGCCCAAGTTGCTGCATCCCCTGGGAGACCGGCCACTGCTGCGCTGGTCGGTGGAGGCTTGTCGCCAGGCCACCGGGCGCGACCCCTTCGTGGTGGTGGGGCCTGAATCCGCCCAGTTGCGCAGCGCCGCCGGGCCGGGGGTGCGATTCGTGATCCAGTCGGATCGTCTGGGAACCGGACATGCCGCGGCCCAGGCGGAGGCCGAACTGCGCGGCAAGGCGGGCCTGGTGCTGGTCACCAATGCCGACATGCCGATGATCACCGCCGACACCTATCGCCGACTTGTCCAGGCCCAGGCCGGACACGATGGACCGTTCAGCCTGCTGGTGGCGGAGACTGCCACGGCCCGCGGCTTCGGCCGGATTCAGCGGGATGGGCGCGGCCGCCTGCAGGCAGTGGTCGAGGAGGCCCAGGCCAGTGCCGATCAGTTGGCCGGGCACGAGCTCAATCTGGGGGCCTACTGTTTCCGCTCCGATTGGCTGTGGGAGCATCTCCCCCGTATCCCGCTCTCGCCCAAGGGGGAGCACTACCTCACCGATCTGGTTGGCATCGCGGTCGCCGAAGGCTCGGCGCCCTTGCCGGTGGCCGCAGAAGAGGAAGAGGCCATCGGCGTGAACACCCTGGAGCACCTGGCCGAGGCCGAGGCGGCCTTGCGCGGGCGCATCAACCGCGGCTGGATGCAGGCCGGGGTTCGCTTCCAGGATCCGGCGACGGCCTACATCGGTTCCGAAGTGCGGCTCGGGGCGGGCACGGTGGTGCTGGCCAACACCCACGTTCGCGGCGCCAGCCGGATCGGAGCGGATTGCGAGCTCGGGCCGAACAGCATCCTGCAGGACGCCATCCTGGGGGATCGTTGCCGGGTGCTGGCGTCGGTCCTGGAGGGCGCTGAACTGGCGGAGGAAGTGGAGGTCGGTCCCTTTGCCCGGCTGCGGACGGGAACCCGCCTGGGGCGCGGCGTGCATGTCGGCAACTTCGGCGAGATCAAGAACAGCACGCTGGGCGCCGGGGTGAAGGTGGGGCACTTCACCTACCTGGGGGACGCCACGATCGGCGAAGACGTCAACATCGGAGCTGGCACGATCACCTGCAATTTCGACGGCAGCCACAAGCATCCGACCCAGATCGAAGCTGGGGCGTTCATCGGGAGCGACACCATGCTGGTGGCGCCGGTGCGGATTGGCCGTGGTGCGCGAACAGGGGCGGGGTCGGTGGTGACCCGGGATGTCCCGCCGCACACCCTGGCGGCCGGCGTCCCGGCGCGGGCCATCCGCAAGCTGGAGTCCGATGAGTAACCTGTGGCTGCCGGCCCTGGCGCTGCTGGTGCTGTTCATCCTGGACGGACTGCTGGCCATGGCGCGGGCCGCCCTGGTCAACAGCCGGGGGAGCAAGCTGCAATCCATGGTGGAGGAGCAGGTGCCTGGCGCCGCGCTGGCACAGCGCCTGGCCTCGGAGGCCACCCGCTTCCTGCTCTCGCTGCGGATCGGGCTGGGTGGTATCCGGTTGCTCTCGGTCGGCCTGGGGTTGGCGTTCTACGTCGGCCTGCTGGCGGCGCGCGGCAGCGACGGCTCGCTGCCGGGGCTGGCCCTGGCGGTGGTGGGCGCCGGCGGGCTGATCGGCTTGACGGAGTTCATCGCCGAAAACGTGGCGCTGCGCGACCCCGAGCGCTGGGCTAACCGGTTGGGGCTGCTGGTCGCGGTGGTGGTCAGCCTGCTCAGCCCCTTTGGGCGGCTGCTGCTGTGGCTCTCGGGCTGGATCTCCGGAGGCCAGAATGGCCGGCGCCATCCCCTGGTGACCGAAGAGGAGATCATGACCATGGTGGATGCCGGCGAGGAGGGGGGCGCCATCGAGCAGGATGCCAAGGACATGATCTACTCGATCTTCCAACTGGATGACACGCTGGCACGGGAGGTCATGGTCCCCCGCATCGACGTGCTGTCCTTCGAGGAGCACTCCAGCCTGGAAGAGGCGACCGACGGGCTGCTGAGCAGCGGATACTCGCGGGCCCCGGTCCATCGCGGCGGCATCGACAACGTGGTGGGGCTGGTCTACGTCAAGGACCTGCTGGCCGCCTGGCGAGAAGGGGGCGAGGACACGGCGGTGGGGAAGTTGATGCGGGAGCCCTACTTCGTGCCGGAAGCCAAGTTGGTGGATGACCTGTTGGAGGAAATGCAGGATCGCCGGGTGCAAATGGCTATCGTGGTGGACGAGTACGGCGGAACCGCCGGCGTGGTGACCATCGAGGACATCGTGGAGGAGATCATCGGCGAGATCCGCGACGAGTACGACCAGGCCGAGCAGGTCCGCTTCGAGAAGGTGCGGGAAGGGGAGTTCATCTTCAGCGGTGGGATCGATCTGGACGACGTCAACGACATCACCGGCGCCGAACTGCCCAAAGAGACCAGCGACACCCTGGGCGGATTCATCTATAGCCACCTGGGCCGGGTTCCGTCACCGGGAGATCGATTGGTGGCCGGCGGCCTGGAGTTGGTCGTGGATCAGGTGGTCCGGCGACGCATCCGCAGCGTCAGGGCCAGTCTGATCCAGCCGACCCTGGAAGGCGCTCCTGGCTCCGCCCCGGGGCAGGAGGCGCCCGCCTCCGATCCGGCCGAACGGACCCGTGGATCTTAGTCAGAAACAGATCGAGTCGCTGGTGAGCCACGCCCGGGAAGCCCGGGAGAGGGCCTACGCGCCCTACTCCCGCTATAGGGTGGGTGCTGCGCTGCTCACCGACTCGGGCCAGCTGTTCGAGGGGGTAAACGTCGAGAATGCCGCCTATCCGGCCGGCATCTGCGCCGAGCGCTCGGCGGTCTTTACCGCGGTGAGCGCCGGCCACCGACATTTCACGGCCCTGGCGGTGGTCACCGAGAACGCCGGCACGCCCTGCGGCTCCTGCCGCCAAGTGCTGGCCGAGTTCGGACTGGACACCCAGGTCTTCCTGGCCGATCAAGACGGTCGCGTGGCGCAGCGAACCACCGTCGGCGAGCTGCTGCCGCAGGCATTCCTGCCAGGAGACCTGCAAGGCAGCTAGCCGGACCCCTGCTACCCCCTCCAAGACGGCCAAAAGCACCCCTCGGGTATAATCCGCTCCGTGCCGGAACGAGGGCGGCTTTACCGCACCGAGGCGGTGATCTTGCGCCGTCAGGACCTGGGTGAGACCGATCGGCTGCTCACGCTGTTCTCTCCTTCACAGGGGAAGCTGCGGGCGGTGGCCAAAGGCGTCCGCCGGCCGGGATCGCGCAAGGCCGGCCACCTGGAACCGTTCAGCCGGGTGGAATTGCTGCTGGCGCGCGGTCGCGAACTGGACGTGATCACCCAGGCCGAGGCGGTCAGCCTGTACCCGCATCTGCGTGAGGACCTGCTCCGGCTGGGCCAGGCGGCAATCCTGGTGGAGTTGGTGGATCGCTTCGCCGTGGAGCAGGAAGGCCATCCGGCCCTCTATCGCCTGCTGGTGGACATGCTGGCGGAGTTGGATGCCGGGCAGGAACCAGGGGCGGTGCTGCGCTATTACCAGCTTCGGCTGCTGGAGTTGGTGGGCTACCAACCCGAGCTGTTCCGCTGTCTCTCCTGTGGCGAGGCGCTGCAGCCGGTTGCGCAGTTCTTCTCCATCTCCGAGGGGGGCGTTCGCTGCCCCCGCTGCGGCCCGGCCCAATTGGACAGCCGGCCGCTGTCGCTCTCGGCGCTCAAGCTGCTGCGCCACAATCAACGGAGCGGCTTCGCCGAGGCGGCCGCTCCCCGCATCACGCCGGAGGTAGCCCGGGAGGTGGAGGCGCTCCTGGAAGCCTATCTGAGCTATCTGCTGGAGCGCAAACTGCGGGCGCCGGATTTCGTCCGCGACGTGCAGCGGCTGCTGGAAACCGGGGCCTGAGAGTTGGCGGGCACCTTCCAAGAACTGCTCACAACCCTGCAGGCCTTTTGGGCCGAGCACGGCTGTGTGCTGTGGCAGCCCTACAACCAGCAGGTCGGGGCAGGCACCATGAACCCCGCCACTTTCCTGAGGGTGCTGGGACCGGAGCCCTGGCGAGTGGCTTATCTGGAGCCCTCCGTCCGCCCGGCCGACGCGCGCTACGGCGAAAATCCCAACCGCATGGGGCAGCATTACCAGCTGCAAGTCATCCTGAAGCCCGATCCAGGCAATCCACAGGAGCTCTACCTGCGTTCGCTGCAGTCGGTCGGGATCGATCCGGCCCGCCACGATCTGCGCTTTGTCGAGGACAACTGGGAGGCGCCTGCACTGGGCGCCTGGGGCGTGGGCTGGGAGGTCTGGCTGGACGGTCAGGAGATCACCCAGTTCACCTACTTCCAGCAGGCCGGAGGACTGCCGCTGGATCCGGTCTCGGTGGAGATCACCTACGGGCTGGAGCGCATCCTGATGGGGCTGCGCGGAGCCAGACACTTCGGCGACATCCCCTGGAATTCGCTGTTCAGCTATGGCGACCTCAACCTGCAGGCGGAGAAGGAGCAGAGTCGCTATTTCTTCGAGGTTGCCGACATCGGCCTGCTGAAGCGCCTGTTCGACCAGTTCGAGGGGGAGGCCCGGGCGGCGCTCTCCGCCGGCCTGGTCCTGCCCGCCTACGACTACCTGCTCAAGTGCTCGCATACTTTCAACCTGCTGGATAGCCGGGGGGCGGTGGGCGTTACCGAGCGGGCCGGGCTGTTCAACCGCATGCGCGACCTCGCCCGCCGGACCGCCCAGGCCTACCTGGAGCAGCGTGAGGCGTTGGGCTATCCCTGGTTGGACAGGGCGGCCCAACACCCGCCTGCGCCCGAAGTCGCCGCACCGGACGGCCAGCCGCCGGGAGGGCCGGCACCCTTCGTGCTGGAGGTGGGCGTAGAAGAGCTTCCGGTCGGCGAGCTGGAGCGCGGGCTGGACCAACTGCAGGAAGCGACCGGCCTGCTGCTGGAGCAGAATCGGCTGGCCCACGGTCCCATTCGGACGATGGGCACGCCCCGGCGTCTGGTGGTGTGGGTGGAGGCGTTGGCGCCCGGTCAGGCGGACTTGAGTGTGGTGCGGCGCGGCCCCCCAACCCGGGCGGCCTTCGATTCCAGCGGGGCGCCCACCGCGGCCGCGCTGGGATTTGCCCGCAGCGCCGGCGTGGCCGTGGAGGCACTAACCCGGCAGCGGCTGGATGGCGGTGAATACGTCGTGGCCGAGGTTCGGCAGCCGGGCGCGCCCAGCCGGGAAGTCTTGAGCCGGGCACTGCCGGAACTGCTGGCCTCGCTGCGTTTCGAGAAATCGATGCGCTGGAACGGCGCGGGGGTCTCCTTCGCCCGCCCAATCCGCTGGCTGTTGGCGCTGCATGGGCAGGCACTGGTCCCTTTCAGCTACGCTGGCCTGCCGAGCGGCCGCAGCACCCGCGGTCTGCGCCACCGCCAGCCGGAGGCCTGGGCCGTAGACGACGCCCAGCACTACCTGGCCTCTCTGGAGCAGCAGGGCATCCTGCTGGATCCGGCGGCCCGCCGGGAGCGCATCCGCCAACAGGTGCGCCGATTGAGCGAGGAAGTGGGCGGCCAGGCGGCGGAAGACCCGAGCCTGCTGGAGGAGGTCGGCCACCTGGTCGAGGCGCCTGTCGCCCTGCGCGGCTCGTTTGAGGAATCCTACCTGGAGCTGCCCCGCGAGGTGCTGGTTTCGGTGATGAAGGCGCACCAGCGCTATTTCCCGATCGAGCGACAGGGGAAGCTGCTGCCCTATTTCATCGCGGTGCGCAACGGCGGGCAGGAGGGTTTGGAGCAGGTGGCGCGGGGCAACGAGCAGGTGATCCGAGCCCGCTTCGCCGACGCGGCCTACTTCGTGGAGCGCGACCGCAGGCAGCCCCTGGAGTCCTTCCTTCCTCTGCTGGAGCGGCTGACCTTTCATGCCAAATTGGGGTCCATGCTGGCCAAGTCCAGGCGGGTGGAGAAGCTCGCCAGCCGGCTGGCCACTTCCTTGAAACTCACGCCGGGACAGCGCAAGTCTGCTTTGCGGGCGGCCCGGTTGTGCAAGGCAGATCTGGCCACTCGCATGGTGATCGACATGACCTCGCTGCAGGGGGTGATGGGGCGGGAGTATGCCCTGACCTCCGGCGAATCAGCCGAGGTGGCGCAGGCCATCTACGAGCACTACCTGCCGCGCCAGGCCGGAGACGCCATCCCCGAGTCCCGCCCCGGCCTCGCCCTGGGCCTGGCCGATCGGCTGGATACGCTGGCCTCGCTCTTCGCGGTGGGATTGCAGCCCTCCGGCACGAGCGACCCGTATGGATTGCGGCGGGCAGCTCTCGGTCTGCTGCAGATTCTGATTGGCGCCGATCTACCCTTCGATTTGAAGCCCGCCCTGGCCCAGGCCGGTGAATTGCTCGTGCCGGGCAGGCGGAGAACGGCCGGGGGAGGCGCCGGAGTTTCGGTTTCGGTTCGCTCGCTCCAGAAGGGCCTCGCCTCCTGCCATGCCTTCCTGCTCGCCCGTGAGCAGAACCTGCTGCTGGACCGCGGCCACCGCCACGATGTGGTGGAGGCCGTGGTGGCCGCCCAGGGGCACAACCCGGCCGGCGCCGCTCGGGCGGTGGCCGAGCTCGAGGCCGGCATCCGTCAGGCGGACTGGCCGGAAGTGCTGCACGCCTTCGCCCGCTGTGCCCGCATCACCCGGGTCGAGACCAAGAAGCACACGCTTACACCCAAGGCCCTGGCTGACCCGGCTTCCAAGGCGCTTTGGGCAGCGCTGAGGAAGGCGGAGCGGACCAGGCGCCGGCCGGGGTCGGTGCCGGATTTCCTGGCGGCCTTTCGGCCGATGGTCCCCCTGGTCAACCGGTTCTTCGACGAGGTGCTGGTGCATGCCAAGCCGGCCAGCCTGCGGCGCAACCGGCTGGCGTTGCTGCAGCGGGTGGTGGCCCTGGCCGAGGGGGTGGCAGATCTGTCCCGCCTGGAAGGTTTCTAGCCCCGCGGCTGGAATTCCCGGTTGCACGCTCCCACAGGGGAGTCTAGAATCCCCGCCCTTTTTCCAGGGGGATTCCAGCAACCCGCATGTCGGGATGGTGTTCAGACTCGGTACCGGGAGCCAGCGCCTGGCCGCCTCGTGCCCCATTGAGCCGCTGAGATGAGCGTAGTCGAAGAGGTCAAGGACCGACTGGATATCGCCGACATCGTCGGCGAGAGCGTGACGCTCAAGAAGGCCGGCAAGAACCTGACCGGATTCTGCCCGTTTCACGCCAATACCCGCACGCCGGCCTTTGTGGTCTTTCCCGACACGGGAACCTGGCGCTGCTTCGGAGCCTGCAACGAAGGTGGGGACATCTTCCGTTTCGTGATGAAGAAGGAAGGCTGGGATTTCCCGCAGGCGCTGAGCTACCTGGCGGAGCGGGCCGGCGTCGAACTCAGACCGGCCACCCCCCGGCAGCAGCAGGAGGAAGAGGCCTATGGCCGGCTGCGCGAGCTGCTGGAGCAGTCGGCCACCTTCTACCGCCACGCGCTCCAGCACACCTCGGAAGGCCAGCAGGCCTTGGGTTACCTGCAGGGCAGGGGGCTGAAAGGAGAGGCGCTGGAGGCGTTTGGCATCGGATATGCACCCAAGTCCTGGGATGCGCTGCTGCAGCATCTGCAGGCCAAGGGCTTCAGCGAAGCCGAGCTGCTCGAGGCGGGTATGGTGAGCGAGAGGGAGGGTGGCGGGCACTACGACCGCTTCCGCCACCGGATCATGTTCCCGATCCGGGACGCCCGCGGCCGCATGGCCGGTTTCGGCGCCCGGGTGATGGATCCGGCTGACCAGCCCAAGTTCCTCAATTCGCCCCAGACGCCCCTGTTTGACAAGAGCGCCCTGCTGTACGGGCTGGATCAGGCGCGCAAGGCCATTCGAGCGGCCGAGCAGGCGGTACTGGTCGAGGGGTACCTGGACGTGGTCGCCCTGCATCAGGCGGGCTATCGCAACGCGGTGTCTCCCATGGGGACGGCGCTCTCGGAGCGGCAGCTGCGCTCGCTCAAGCGTTTCAGCCGCAACATCGTGTTGGCGCTGGACGCAGATGCCGCCGGCAGCCAGGCCACCCTGCGCGGTCTGAACGTGGCCCGGCAGGCGCTGGATCGGGAGATGGACCCGGTGTTCGACGCCCGCGGGCTGGTGCGGCACGAGGGGCGATTGGATTCGGACATTCGGGTGCTGGCGCTGCCCGCCGGCAAGGACCCCGACGAGGTCGTGACCGAGGATCCGGCGGCCTGGCCAGGGATGTTGGAGACCGCCAAACCCATCGTGCAGTATGTGACCGACGTGCTGCTCGCCGGCCGGGAGCTGGACGACCCCAAGGTCAAGGCCGAGGTCGCCCGCCAGGTGCTGCCCTTGATCGAGGACGTGGTGGACCCGGTCGAGCGGGAAGCCTACCGCCAGGAGCTGGCGCGCAAGCTGCGAGTGGATGAGCGGGCCGTGATGGCGCCCAGCCGTGGCTACCGGCTCCGGCGCAGCCGCCCGGCGGCCCGGCCGGAGGCGGAGCAGGCCTCCCACCGACCGGCCCGCGCCCCGCTGGACGATTTCTGCCTGGGACTGCTGCTGGCCGATCCGGAGCTCAGCTATCGCATCGATCGGCAGCTGCTCACCCTGGGCCTGGAGGCCCTGTCTTCCCAGGACTTCGCCGGGACGACGGCCCAGCTGATCTTCCAGGCGGTCCGTTCGGCACTGTCCCAGGTAGAGATCGAACCGGGCCGGCGTTGGCGCGAGCTGCTGCCGGAAGCCGTGATCGAGCAGGCGGAGGCCCTGGCGGCGCAGGTGGGCGAGTTGGATTTCGGCCTGCCCCGGGTAGTGGAGGCGATCACGGCCGATTTCCTGCGACTGCGCATGCGCCGGGTGGAAGAGATGTTGCAGGAGCTGGGGTTTCAGCAGCAGTCGGTCCAGGAAAACGAATCGCTCGATCAAGCCCGAGAGGACATGCGCGAATTGGCCGGGCAGGTCCAGCAGTTCATCTCCCAGAAGCAACGTCTGGATCAGGCCCTGGCGGACCGGAGCAGCCTGCTGCAGGGTTCGCCGGCCGGAGCGGGATGGTGAGGGGGATGGCTAAAGCCAAGACCAAACTCAAGACCAGCAAGAAGCCCAGCCCCGCCAAACGGGCGCCAACCCGGACCAAGTCGCGGGCGCCCGGGCGGGAGAAGCCGCGGGCCAAGCCCCGGACCGTGGCGCGGGAAAAGTCGCCGGCCAAAGCGCGGGGCGCCGCGGTGGAGAAACCGCGGGCGAGATCAAGCCGGAACGCGCCGATAGCGGCCCAGGCGAATCCCCCCGACATGCTGCTGGAGAAACTGCCGGCGGAGGCGCGGGTGAAACGCTCGGCCAAACTGCAGGAGGACCTGCCGGAGGAGACGGAAGACGATATCGAGGATCTCGACCTTGATGCTGAGGACGCGGTGGATGTGATCGACGGCGAGATGGTGGACGTCGAGCCCGATTTCGACGAATCACAGGCACAGCAGGAGGAGGCCGGCGCCGAGGCGATCCCCACCGACACGCTCGAGATGAGCGATGACCCGGTGCGGCTGTACCTTAAGGAGATCGGCAAGGTCGAGCTGCTCGGGTCGGATCAGGAGCTATGGCTGGCCGTGCGCATGGCAGGCCCGCGCCGGCTGGAGCTGCTCGGCAAAGGCAGGGCGTCCCAGAGGACCGCCGCGGCCACCCTGGTGGCTGTGCAGTTGGCCCTGTTGGAGGACGCCCGCACCGCCTGGAAGCGGGTGCTGGAGGACGCCAAGCGCCTCAAGCAGTCGCCGCCGAACCTGCAGCTGGTTGTAGAGGAGTGCACCCAGTTGGCCACCGACTGGCACAGCGATGCACCCTCTTACCTGCGCGCCTGGCTGGATAACGGAATCTGGGGCGCCGATCCGGCCTGGGAGCTGGTGGCGCGCAATGCCCTGGAGGTCTTCCTGGCGTTCTTCCTGATGCCCCTCAATGTGCGCCAGCGCCTGGCGGAACGGCTGCAGCAGGGCAAGGGACTGCCGACCAAGCGCACCTTCCAGCATTGGCTCCCCGACCTCGGCGAGCTGCAGGATGATTCCCGGCGGGTGCACCTGCAGTCCGAAGAGGCCGAGGCCGCATTGATCCGGGCCAATCTGCGGCTGGTGGTCAGTGTCGCCAAGCGCTACATGGGGCGGGGGATTGCCCTGCTGGACCTGATCCAGGAGGGCAATATCGGCCTGCTGCGAGCGGTGGAAAAGTTCGATCCGGCCAAGGGTTACAAATTCAGTACTTACGCCACCTGGTGGATCCGGCAGGCCATCAGCCGGGCCATCGCCGATCAGGCCCGGACCATTCGTATCCCTGTGCACATGGTGGAGACCATCAATCGCCTGATGCGCGAGCAGCGCCGGTTGGTGCAGGAACTGGGGCGCGATCCGACCTCGGAGGAGCTGGCACTGGAGATGGAGTTCCTCGAGCCGGCCGATGCCATGGCCGTCATGCGGGCCCAGGCCGAAGATGAACTCTGCCCGAGCCGGTGGACGCGGCGGCGCGCGAATTGCTCAAGGATCAGGTGCAGAACGCGCTGTCCGTGCTGACCGAACGGGAGCGCCAGGTGTTGGAGATGCGCTTCGGGCTGCTGGATGGGAAAGACTACACCCTGGAGGAAGTAGGCAAGTTCTTCCAGGTCACCCGCGAACGGATCCGCCAGATCGAGGCCAAGGCGCTGCGCAAGCTGCGGCATCCCACCCGCAGCCGGCACCTGCGCGACTACCTTTCCTAGCCTGCTCCTACTGTGACAGGACCGCCTCGGCCAGCGCCTCCAGCCGCTCCAGGTCCTCCAGATCCAACCACTGCAGCATGATGCGCTCGACCCCGGCCGCGGCGTACTCGCCGATCCGTTCCTGAACCCGGGCCGGACCGCCCACGATCACCCCCCGCCCGGCCAGGTCGGCCGCATTGCGGCCTTCGGCCGCCAGGCGCTTCTCCAGCTTGCCCTGGTCGCGATCGAAGACAATGTTGGTCATGAGCGAGCGGCGCACCTCTGCGCGGGCCCGGCCGTGTTGTTCGATCAACTCGTCCAGGCGCCGGTTGAGGGCCGCGAACTGATCGGGGGGTATGAACCCGGCATTCCACTCCCCGGCAAAGCGGGCGGCCAACCCCAACGTGCGCCGCGGTCCTTTGCCCCCGATCAAGAGCGGCGGGCCTCCGGGACGGCCGGGCCGCGGCAGCAGCTGCGCCTGATCCAGCTGATAGAACCGGCCCTGGAAGTCTACCGGCTCGGCACTCTGCAGCAGCCGGGCGACCACCTGCACGGCCTCCTCGAAGCGGTCGAACCGGGACCTCCGGTCCAGCAGATCGAAACCGAACTTCTGGTGCTCGCGCTCCTGCCAGCCGGCCCCCACTCCCAGGATCAGCCGGCCTCCGGAGAGATCGTCCACGTCTCGAGCCATGCGGGCGGTGAACACCGGATGGCGAAAGGAGAAGGGCGTCACCAGGGGACCGAACTCGAGCCGGCTGGTGTGGGAGGCCAGCCAGGTCAGCGACACCCACAGCTCCAGCGAGTCCAGGTCGGGGGGGCTTGAGTTGGTGAAGTGGTCGGAGCGGAACAGTCCGACAAACCCCACCCGCTCGGCCAGCCGGGCGATCTTCTGCCAGTGATCCCAGTTCAGCCCGTTCTGGCCCTCCAGCATCAAGGCTACTTCGATCATGCTGTTCTCCAATCCATCCCTCACTCGAGCCCGTCGCCGATGTCCGAGAGCAGAGCCTGCTTGAGCTCCCACAGTCGCTCGGTCAAGGAGACGTGGTAGATGTGCGGGTTCAGGATGCGGCGGACGCCCGGATCCAGTCGCTCCAGATCGGCCTGGCGCACAGTCCGCATCGCCTCGATCGTGGGCAGCTCATACACCAGCTTGCCTTCGCGCAGCACTTCCACCAGCAGCGGCTCGATGCGGGAGATATCGTCCCGCGGCAGCGAGCGAAAGGCGGTGTGTTCGGAGGGGTGGTGTAGAACCACGGTCTCCATCTGCCGCGGGTCTTCGTCATCCAGGCTGAGCAGGTCGGCGGAGGCCTTGTCCCGGTGGTCGTAGACCCGCCAGGCGAGTTTGTTTCCCGGATTGGGCACCTTCTCCGGAGAATCGGAGGCCTTGATCGCGGCGGTCCACTGGCTGCCTTTGCGAACGGCCACCAACTTGTACACCCCGTCCAGGGCTGGGTGACCCTCGGAAGTGATCAAGCGCGTTCCGACTCCGTAGACCAGGCGTCGGATGAGCTCTTCCGGGTCCACCCCATAGAGCGGGGCCTCGTGCTGGATCTGGGTGATGATCTCCCACAGCACCAGTTCATCCAGCTGGTTGGAGAGCACGATGCCGGTCTTGGGGAAGCCGGCCTGATCCAGCATTTGGCAGGCCTGGATGCTCAGGTAGGCCAGGTCGCCTGAGTCCAGCCGTATTCCCACCGGCTCGTGGCCCTTGGCGCGCAGCTCCTCGAAAACCCGGATGGCGTTCGGCAGGCCGCTGCCCAGCGTGTCCACGGTGTCAACCAACAGCAGGCAGTCGTCGGGGTACAGCTCGGCATAGGCGCGAAAGGCATCCAGCTCGCTCTGTCCCAGCGCCAGAAACACCTGCACCATGCTGTGGGCGTGGGTGCCTTTGGGGGTGAAACCCAACGCATGGGAGATGCCCACATTGGATGTGAAATCGGCCCCGCCGATCAGGGCGGCCCGCGCTCCGGCGTTGGCGCCCAGGTCGGGACCGCGGCGGGCCCCGAACTCCAGCACC
>Ga0209342_10003627_pt1 | contig 16258 bp, 20 predicted proteins | sample RifCSP16_2_FD_184023 | JGI IMG/M metagenome (GOLD analysis project Ga0209342, IMG submission 184023) | Soil microbial communities from Rifle, Colorado - Rifle CSP2_sed 16_2 (SPAdes) (version 2) | ecosystem: Environmental > Terrestrial > Deep subsurface > Rock core/Sediment | place: Rifle... | reverse complement strand
CACCGTGCCGCTTCCGATATTTCCGCAAATGACCGGTTCGCAGCCGATCTGCTCACAGAGATCCATGAACTCGTGAGTGCCGAAGCTGTTGTCCTCCACAACCCCTCCCCATGTGGTATTGACCTTCTTCGGACGCTCCCCCCGCGGGCCAATGCCCTCCATCCAGTGATATTCGTCAGCAAAACATCCCCCGGGCCAACGGAGAGCCGCGACTTTGATTTTCTTCAGAGCGGCAACAATGTCGTTGCGAATGCCGCGTGTATTCGGAATGGGGCTGTCTTCTCCCACCCAGATCCCTCCGTAAATACAGCGTCCGAGATGCTCCGCAAAGTGTCCGTAGATATTCTTGCTGATCGTGTCTTTTGCGGCATCGGCGTGAACCACCATCGTGTTCATTGGTTGCTGCGCTTGGAGGAGGATCGTGATGCCCAGAAGCGCAAGGATGATGAAGACGTGTTTTTTTCTCATAGCTATTGCTCCTGCTAGGTGTTTGTACAATTCAGTGTGTACTTCCAGAGTCGGAGAGCGTTAAGCGAGCACTCGGAAGAATCATAAATGAGGAAGCAGACACGGGACACAGTACTGAATCTGGTTTCAATGTTGTGACTCTTGGTCCAGACATCGCTCAGCACGTTCAATGGTTTCTTAGAGGCGCCGCGAACGCTGTTACTTCTCTTCATCCGAGCAGTTCATATGATCCAATAACCAGGAGTTGGCACACCGTGCTTAGCACGACAACGTAGCTGTTGTCCCTGGCCCCCATTTTCAATTTCAGACTGCACCTGGTGACCGTCAGAAGAAGGACGACAAGCACGATGATTGCAACTGTATATGTTCCCGCACCCAGAAGGGCCGATATTCTCGCTTCATCCTGCTTGCCGAACCCGCCAAAGAGAAGGGAAAAGAATCGATTGAACATCGGGAAGAATGCAAAGGGATATGCGTAAAGGGTTCCGTATTTCTCAACAATCAGGAGACCAAACAATGATTGAAGAATCGTAAACAGCGGCCCGCCGATACTCACATAGACATCATGACTGGCAGAAACATAGCTTCCGTTCCTGGGCCAAACATAATTGAGGGTATACACCATGTCGTTTCCAAGGATCTCTCCGACACTCCAGTGTCCCAATTCATGGAAGAGATACGTGATATAGGCGGCGGGAATGAACAAGAGAATGAACCTCAGGTCTATTCTATGTTGAGGATGTTCCGGCATTTGTCAGTGAGGAGTACTATTCTTGATCCGCATTCCATGCAGTTTCAGGATCTCCTGTTCCCGCGTACACGGGACAGAATTCACGTTTGAGGCCAGTTAGATCTCTCCCGTCCCAGCACCTTCGCGATCGCGGTGATGGTATTCCAGTTGCGCGTTGTGACCGGTACATCGAAAAGGCGATCCGTGGTTCCGAGATATTGGATCACTTTCATATGACGCCGATACATACCGAAGACGAATCGGTCCTTTCGCCCGAGGATTCTCAGCAGCCACTTGCCGCTGGAAGGGAGGCTCAAAGGCATCGAGGGTTCGGAGCGGGGGCGTTTGGCCAGGACGCTCACGAAACGGACGATATCCGGTCGCACCGGCTGGCCGGCGAAAGGATCCTGCGATATCATCCGAAGAATCTCTCGGCCCTGGCAGATAATCACCTGAGTATCAAACGGGAGCCTTCGGGCCAATTCGGCGCGGAGACGCGCCAAGCCGACCGATTTCCGAATCACGAAGGTGCCTGCCGCGCCGATGTTGACCGCATCGAGGCGCTTCAGTTGTTTCGTGAGGATGGTAGGACGGAAGGTCTTGTGACCGCCGACGTTCACACCTCTCAGAAGAACTACGAGGGCCATAGGTTCTTCTCGTTTGAGATTCGAAGTTCAGGTTGTGCGCATTGGCATTGAGCGACATTCATAATCTCGTGGTGAGCTTGTCGAACCACCTTGTCAAATGATGGAGCGGCGATGTTTTGCTTGTTATGCGCTGGCAAAGTTCTTTTCTTCGCGTTTTGTCTGCGACTCGTAGAGCGGCACATGGTTCAGGCTCTCGGCCTTCTTGGAAGCAACATCGGAGTTCTGGATTTGTACTCCAAATATGATGTCCCGAACCGGATTTCCAATTCCCGTTCTTCGTACACTTTCACGAAGAAGAGCAGTGCCGGCGCAAACAGGACAAGCACCCAAAGCACGAAGAGCAACGACTGGAACCAGATTCCCAATGAGAGGAACCATGCAAGAGCTGCAAGCACCATCGGATTACGTGTCCAAGCATACAACCAATCCACCGCCAATTTTCGACTCAGCACAATGCCGGGCGCGCCGAGGCCTTTCAAGGCAAGGTTTGCCACTGTCAGAAAACAGGCCGCCCCGGTAACAATAACGAACACGCTGCCGATTTCAGATGGTACCGGGAGTAGCCGGTCCGACCAGTCCTGGTGAGTGACAAATGCCCGAACGATCGGAACACCAACGAGGACCCCTACCGCAAAATGCACAAACATCGTTATCCAGGAGACCGCCGTTTGGTTTCGGTCGAGTATCCTTCTCCCGAGCCACGTGACGGGGAATACCACCAGAGGCCCTCCTGCCATGACGGACAGATTCATGACGATTGAAAGCGATGCAACGGAGGCCCACCAAAAGACAAAGCAGATAAACCCTAGAAGCGTAACCCTGACAAGAAACTCAATCATGTGTCTCATCGTATCATCCTTTGGCTATGCGAAGCCGCCGACCTCTGTCTGTATGGCTTCCAAGTAATACCAGGCGACAATTCGCGGGGGATGCCCTGTGCGCCCATGAGATGTGCCGCAAAAGGCATTGTCAAATGAATCTTAGCTTGCGCCTAACGTCTCTGCAAACAACGCCGTCCCGCCGGACTATCTTTGATTTGCAATTTTCAATCTTCAATATTCTGCGAGTGCCTGCCCGACGATGTTTGTCGGGTCGTTGCTTGCCGTGTTATGTGCAGTGAGGCCCAGTCGTTATTGCTTGGATTCTGTTTCTGTCTTGAAAAACTCATCTGCTTCCTCGACGGTCTTGAATGGTCGATGAGCTCTGCCTTCATAGAACGGTTTGTACGTTGCAAACATTTCGGGAGTTATGAACCCTTTGATCCATTGACAACCCTTGAAGCGCTCTCGTGGCTCGAGGAAGATGTATCCACTGGCAACATCCCCAAAGACGGTTTTTGGTTGTTTTGAGTAATGATAGTGCGTACTGTCGCGAAGAAACTCGAATGGTGAGCCGACTACGTCGAACCCCGTTGGAGAGTCTGCTCGGTACGCCATAATTCGTTCTATGAAGTCGCCCATCCTGGGTGCAGGGCCACTATAACCCGGATCAATAATCGATGGCGACGTATCCTTGGAATGAAGGAGAATTTGAAAAACCTTGTCACCGTACTTGTGGTGAAGGATGTATGCCATTCGTCCCTTGCCGTAGGGTTGTTTGTAATTGATGAAACCATGGTTGGCACCACACCAAACCACGCCACGTTCTCCTTTTTCAATGATCTCCTGTTCCACTTCTCGAGCCATCAATTCATCGCGGAGCACGAGTCCAGGTAACCCTAGAAGTGCACGGAATATCCGTAGCCTCTCCCAAATAGGTCCCTTCACAGCATCATCAGCACCGGCAAGTGCAAGTGCAAACGAAGGGCCGTCCCATTGACTGTCGATCCCGACGACGCGCATTTTCTTCTCTGCATCCGGCAGACTTCTATTCAGTTGCCAAACGGCATACAAGACATCCCAATATTCTTTCATTCCCCAAGAATGCCATGGCTGATTGCGGGCTATTTGAATCGCCAAATCATGATCGTACTCGCGGGCTGTTACCAGACGCGCGAGTTCTTCATTGTCCTCATTAGTGCAGACCTCCATCGCGACGCACCGCACACCCGCACGATGATACAAGTCAGGTATGATTTTACTCAGAAACGCGATTTGCCCGCGGTTGCCATGCGCTTCACCAAACACGACGAGTTGATGGGTCGAAACCACATGCACCGCATAGTCAAGAGGGGTCTTCCCATGGGTATTGAGCCACTGCACAAATAGTGAATCATGTGATCGGGTGAGAGAGGAAACGTCAACAACGGTACCTTGCTCGCGATCGTCATAAGGTGTCTTTGCCATACTGTATGGCAGCATGTCGGTGTATAGGCCATAGTAATTGACATACTCGATTATCTGTAGCGTGACAAAGAAGGAGCTGACACCAAGAACGAACAGAACAGCTAAAGCGCCTCTTTTTTTGGATGCGAGTTCCTGTTGAACGACTGTGCGCGTGAGATAGTCGGTCAGATGGTTCACTGAGCTTCCATCTTTTTTTAAGACACACAAGCCACATATCGTTTTGCCTATTGTTCGAGCTCTTGCGCCAATGAGAATGGCTGAATAAGCCAGAGCAAACCCCAAAGCCGAGAGTTCAAATGGAATGTAGGTTGAGAAGACTCGGGCTGAGACCACAGCAAGGTACGTTAACCCGACTACAACGACACTGTCGATCCAGATTGCTGTGAACCTCATCCAGAATCCAGCTTTGCGAAATTCTCTGCCTTCTGTTGGTAAGATCATTATCAGATCTCATATTTGGTGGGCCGCATTGCACATAACGTTTGCAGCAACGACGCCGTTGCTTTTGCCGCTCGAAAAAGATGCGGCGGAAGCCGCCATGAACAAACTAATTCTCTGTGGCTGGAGCCGCAAACCAACACGCGAAGCGGCACAATGGAGCGACAACAACCATTCTCTTCCACAGATTCAGTTCAGCCATATCAACAAAAGGAGCGCTTGCCCCCGACACGTTGCTAGTCGGGGTCGTTGTTGCTGCTGTTATGTGCAGTGCCCCACATTTTCCACGGCCGTTGCCGCAATTCGATTCATTAAGGTTCCAGCGACTGCAAGTGTTCTCTTATCAGTCTGCCAAGACAGGCTTTCTTCTCGCTCATCAGCCGCGATTTTCGCCAAGCCTTTGTTGGCGGTAGGCGTTCTTTTTCAGTCCGTTATTTTATTGTCTTGGTACTAAGTTGTTTACCCAATTGTTCAAACTCAATCTTTTGGTTCCCACAATTGAACTTTGTTTCCTTCTGCGTCAAGGATATGTACAAATTTACCAAAATCTACAGTTTCAATAGTATCCACAATGGTTACACCGTTCTTTTTTAATTTCTCAACAAGTGCTTCCAAGTTTCCAACCCTGTAATTTATCATAAAGTCCTTTGTTGAAGGTTCAAAGTATTTTGTCGTTTCGGGAAACGGAGTCCATTGCGTTTGTCCTTTCTTTGTGCTGTCTGCACTTTCATACCATTCAAAAGTTGCTCCCCATGGGTTTGTGTTTAGACCAAGATGATTGTGATACCATTCTGTCATGTTTTTTGGGTCTTTGCATTTGAAAAAAATGCCACCAATGCCTGTTACCTTTTTCATTGTTTGTGTCTCCTCTCGTTGTGTTAGTATTGTTCTCAATGTGAAACCGGAAAGGAACGATGTCGCAATAAGGAATGCGGCAACGGCGACAAGACGGTTCCAAGATTTTGTAGTTTGCTGCATTACTGTTACTCCTTTTCGATGAAGTCTTGTTAGATAGTTGTGGATTGTGGGGCGTTGCACATAACGTCTCGGCAACAACGCCGTTGTGGCGCGAGCTATGAAAAGATTCATCTACCAAAACGCGAAGCGCCACAATGGAGCGACAACAATAATCTTGCATCGGGAGCAACACTGAATTGTCAAGCGAGAAATGGCGTTTCTCCTCACGTATGCTTTCTGTAGTGAAGGGCAACAACGCCGGATTGAAAGGTATCCGAACCAATAAAGTCCAGCAGAAGTCTCTCTTGCGGCTTCACGGTTTCGAAGAGCCGCGGTCCTTTTCCGGCAATGACCGGATGAACCACGAAATAATATTCGTCGATCAAACCCCGCGCCGAAAGCTGGGACGCAATGCTCAAACTTCCCACGGCAATGTCTTTTCCCGGCTGCTGCTTCAGCGCGAGCAGCTCTTCCGCAACGTTTGCGCGCACAAGTCTCGTGTTGTTTCCCTCGACGTGCTTCAATGTCGTGGAGAAGACGACCACGTCGAGCGCGTCGAACACGCGGGCGAACTCATTGGTTGCTTCTGACTCAGATTGGTTCCTGGCGACATCCGGCCAATAGGGGACCATGAGTTCATACGTGGTCCGGCCGAAGAGGATGAGGCTCGCATTGCGCAGAAGCCTGGTGAAGTACTTGTGCAACTCCTCGTCGGCGATCCCGTCCGTGTGGCTGCAGTACCCGTCTGCGGTAGTATTGATCGCAAAAACGACCTTTCTCATAGGGCTCCTTAAATGACGTTAGATGAAAAGTTAAGCACCGCTTGATCGGATTTCCAATTACCGAGTACGGCGGCGGAGCATGACGCATAACGTCTGCACAAACCACGCCGTGCCGCCCGACCAACATTCTATCAAATGACGGGGGGCATGGAACGAGCACAATTTGTCCCGACGGAGTCGGGACTGATTTTCTTACCGAGCTTCAACATAGCCATATCAAACACGCTTTTTGTGTCCCGCCGCTATTTGGCGGGATGAGCGAGTGTCGTGGTTTGTGCTGTTAGGCGAAGCGCCCAGAAGTTCGAGCGAAACATGTCGAAGTAGTCGGCGACAATGAGCTCAACTTCTTCTCCGGACCAATCAGCCATCACCGGGACTTCTATTTCATTCTTAGCAAGTCATCCGGTGGAACGATGCGTGCCAACACCCTGCGAGCCGCGCAGAATCTTCTCCGTCTTCCTGCCTTTCGCCAGCTCATCCACCAGCTTATCCAAATACCTGACCTGCTGGGTCAAAGGATCCTTGATTTCCTCCACACGATACCCGCAGATTACACCGGTGATGAGGTGTGCGTGGGGGTTCAGCGAAGCGTGCCGGAAGAATGTTTCAAAGGTCACATTTGCCTTTATCAATTCCTGCAGCTTTTTGTTATCGAAGCCTGTTAACCACTCGATGACCTGATGCAGCTCCTTCTTAGTTCTGCCTTTCTTCTCCACTTTTGCGACGTACATTGGATAGACCGACGCGAAGGTCATTTGTGCGATGCGCTGATTGTGCGTGCTCATATTGCCCCTGAATTTTTATTCTATGAAAGTCAGCGGAGGAGTGTAAACCTGTCGTGATTGACGCTCGTAAATGACACGTTACCCGCGGCGGAGCGCACAAAACCAAATCGCGGCGAAAACAAAAGAGCGGCTTTGAACTCCATCAGGCGAGCGCCGTGGTTGCGCCTGTTGTGCGTTCGTTGCGTTGCGCATAGTTACTTTGTGAGGTTCTTCATACTTCGTCGTTGGCTCTGGCAAACCAAGAAAAGGCGTAACACTATATGATAAGCGATTATGTTCTCGTTTTATTTCGCCTTTAGCTCCAATGGTACCTGTCTTGACTTTTCCAGATCGCTTATAATTGGCAATAATCACTCCTGTTGGTGTAACAACACTTTCTGTTAATGTAAATGCTGCCGGAGTCGTGTCATTGTCAAACAACTTTTTTCCTTTACCAAGAGTCAACGGGTGAATTTTGAGCCAGAGTTCGTCCACCAAATCATTCTTCAGTAGCAGCTGAATAAGCTCACTACTGCCGTGAACCTGAATGTCAGAACCTTTTGAATTTTTGAGCTTTTCGATTTCTGCCAAGCTTTTTAGGAAAACTGAGTTTTTCCAATCTGACTTTTTCATGGTTTTGGACATGACGTATTTTGTGACATCATTGATACCTGGCCAATTGTCTGCATGGTCAGGCCAGTAGGAAGCGAAAATTTCAAATGTTTTTCTGCCCAAAAGAAGGTCTGCAGATTTCATCTGTTTTTCCATGACCTTATCAACAACATCGTCAAAATAAGGCGCTGCCCAACCGCCATATTTGAAACCGACCGATGTATCTTCCTCAGGTCCACCAGGTGCTTGCATTACTCCGTCTAATGTAATAAATGATAAAACGATTAGTTTTCTCATGTTATTTTACCTTCTCTTGTAATCTGTTTGAAAAACTTCATCAAAGTTGGTTTTGCATGATACAAATCTCGCCAACAAAAATCGTGCTGATGCGGTGTAAATGCGACATTCTTAGTGGTTGAATACGACCTATTGATAGTCCTCCGTCGACAGGCGGAGTTGTCGCTATAGCATGACCGCTAACGTCCAAGGCTTTCTGCTGTGCTGATATTCTGTGTTTCTTCAGCCCGAACCGTTGCTGAGTCCGTATTTGAAAGCGCCTGATTCATCTTCCTCGGGTCCACCAGGTGCCTGCATTACTCCATCCAATGAAATCATAGATAAAACGACTATTCTTCTCATAATACTTCTCTCCTCTTATTACGATTGGTTCATGATAATCGCTTACACAAAATAGTCGTTTAATGAAACGCAGAATCGACAAGGCAAGCACAGAAAGTTCGATTAGCAAATGAATCGAATGACGTGGTTGCAATTGTTATGTGAACTTGTTTTGCGATCCTGTGATCCTTGAAAGTTAAGTGAAACAAGCGTCGGTTTCAGACAGTCCCCATAGCAAGAGCCGCAATAGAGCTTATGGTATTGATAACAGCGTGAAGTGCTGCCGAGGCAGTCCAACCCTTTCGATAAGATAACAAACCACATATTACGCCAAAGCCAATAGCCATAAGGAACCGCCCAAAACTGCCATCTACAAGAACGTGTTTAAGCGAAAACAGCGTTGCCGTGATACCGATGGCGACCGGAAGTGCAAAGACGCGAGCAAAGCGAGGTTGCACTATTCCACGCCATAGAAATTCCTCTGCAACCGGGACAAATAACCCGTTGATAACTACCAGGGAAATCGCCTTAAGGGGTAATGCTAGCACGGACAGCCATATGGTTGAGTTTCGATGGGAACTTTCTAAGACCGGAATTGTCAGATTGCTCAGGAGCCACCGGTCCAGAACGGACAGGACAGTGATGCTCGCAACGATTGCTATTATCCAAGGGACATAACTCCACTTGGTTATGCATTCATGAACTGCACGGTAGACCGCAGACAGTTCTTTGTTCCAATCCACAGCCGTTATGAATCCCAAAGTGCCAGCCAGAATGAAATAAGCAAGAAACAAAGAAATCATATCGTTGACACGCAACGTACCTATATGTGGAAACCAGAAGAGAAAGTAATGTCTGAAGAAATATTCAGTCGATACAATCACCAAAATGACGACGAGGGCGAACCCAGCATCGAGCCTTCTGTGCGAGCTAAGTGTGGAAAGTATAGATTCACTTGATTAACATATCTTCGTTCCGTCAACATCTTAACGACATGACCAACGGAGAATCAGCTGTTCGTTCGACAGCAAAACAATTTCACATAACGTTTGCGGCAACAACGTTTACCCGCCGTCCTTTTGGCGGCAGCGGTTTTTGCGAACTACTAAATGACGCCCCGAAGGCCGCTCTTAATGATTCATTTTCTCGCGGCCGTAGGCGCAAGTCTATGTCCGTGAGCAAAACCGTTGAGTGAGCTCTTTTCATTGAGCAAGACCTTGCTTGACCATCGCCTATTCAGAAAGCGAACGCCGTAGTGCGGCGTGTTATACGCCGTGGCCGAACCTTGTTGGTGTCGGAACCCAGCCTTCAATCGATCCAGCGAGCAACCTTTGAGTCGGTTCCAATAACTCCAGGGACCTTGACGATCTTGTCAATTACGGCATCCATCGATCGAATGTCAGTGCCCTCAACGATGGCAATCGCGTCCGGTGTGCCGAGCAACGCATCAGCCTTCACGACGCCGGAGATTTTTCGGATCGCCTGGACTGCTTTCCTCGGTTGTTTCGAAGTGATAAACACGTACGCCCAAACATTCATGATATTGTCCTTATCGATGTTTCGTACGCACGATTAGCCAACCTTGATTGCCTGCCAGAAAGGGTGAAGCAATCTCAGGCGGCCATGGCGTGTTATGCGCTGTTGCTGGAGCGGGCTTGACGGTCCGCAATCATTTTCAGTTAGGATGTTCCTTGAATTGAACGCGATGCGGCGGCGGGTCAATGACCTCGAGGACCGACTCTCGGGGAAACGCGTATTTCAACGGAGCGCAAGGAATTTCACTTAAACGGAACGAGATGTCTGTGAGAGTGGAATTCTCGTCGTAGTTGAGCGTGGCCCAGATGTGTCCGACAAAATCATTCATTGAGCCGAGAGTGCTTCGATTCGTGTTCGTGGTGAACTGAACAGTCTTCATGTGATCCAACTCCGCATAAATGTCCTTAGACGAAAGCGCAATGGAATGAAACAATACTTCCAAGGCTTCGAGGAAACGCGAATGAAACGAGCGAATTTCTTTGAGATGAATGAGCACAGAAAGGAGAGTTCTCTCGTTTGTAATCAGGATCATTGGAAAACGACTGATGTTGAAAGAATTAGCACACCACGGGCCGAGTTTGTTGGTAGAAAGCTGTGGGGTTTCCACAAGGGGAAACGGAAGTCGTTTGGCAAACTTCTTTGTGCAGTTCAGTGTCATCATTTGCAAGATTCAGGTCCCCGCCGCCGCATTCTCTCCTTGATCTGCACTTAGCGACAGCAATAGCGTATAACGTCTCCGCAAAGCACGCAACACCGAACTCCACGTTTTCTTTGATTGAGTGAGGTGTTGAACAAGTTCTATATATATAGCCAAACTGAGTATCAACTCCGCCTTACCAAACGAATCGAGTGTCGTGCTTTGTCGGTGTTAGCTGCCGTTATCATCTCAGACAATGCTACGACGCTTCACTCTTTCTTACATCATTTCCCCACCGTCGCAGAGCTTCAATGATGGGAATTATCTTTTTCCCTTTCATGGTGATAGAGTATTCGACAGCCGGGGGCACTGTGGGATATACCTTTCTCCGAATGAATCCGTCTTTCTCAAGTTCGTGGAGTTGTTGTGCGAGCATCTTGTGAGATGTCCTTGGAAGGGTCTTCTTTAGTGCACCGTACCGTTTTGGCTCATCTTTGATGCGCCAGAGAATTGGGAGCTTCCATTTCCCGCCAATAAGATCGAGAGCTAGCTCGACGGAGTTGTTATATGTCTTACCTTCATAGATGAACTCAGGCACAGGTGCTTTATCTCCTCAAATGAAAACACAATTTCTTCGCTGCTTCCTACTTTCCAATCAAAAACCCTCAATTCTTACCGTGTGGGTAGTATCTATGGAGAATGTGCGTTCTTGTGCAACACGTATGTGCTGGCTAAATTTACAGATAAGCAAGCACAAACAAAAATCCTATGAAACCATGAAAGAAGGAGATAACAATGAGCAGCAAGACCATGAACATCGTGAACGCAGCAAGTCCTAAGAGAGTGGCTGTTGTTGTGGCGAACCCCTCGGTCTCGAAAACCACTGGATGGCCGATCGGTTTTTGGTGGTCAGAGTTAACGCATCCATTTTACGAATTTTCTCAGGCGGGTTATAACGTGCAAGTCTTCAGCCCGAAAGGTGGCAAGGTCGAAGGAGATGGGCTGAGCGACCCGAGAGATCCAAGCGGCTATTCAGCGCACGATCTGATTTCGATGGGTTTTGTGAATACGCCGGAATTGATGGCGCTGTTGGAAAAGACCAAACGCGTTTCTGAAATCAGGCCGGAAGATTTTGATGCCGTGATGATCGCAGGAGGTCAGTCTCCGATGTACACCATGGTAGATAATCCCGATCTCGACAAGCTCCTGAAGATGTTTTACGAATCGGGTAAAGTAACAGCCGCCTTGTGTCACGGCGTTGCATCCTTGTTAAGCGCAAAACTTTCGAATGGTGACCCACTCATCAAAGGAAAAACGATCACCGGCTTCGCCAATGTAGAAGAAGATTATGCAGACGCCTATGTCGGTAAGAGGCTTCAACCATTTCGTATCGAGGACGAAGCGAAGAAAATCGGGGCGAATTTCGTTCAAGGTGGAATGTTCAAAGAGTTTGCCGTGCGTGATGGCAATCTGATCACTGGTCAGCAAAACTATTCCGGTGCGATTACAGCCAGGACAATAATTCAAGCTCTTGGCCTCTAAGCGATCATTCTAAACGACATTTAAACTGCGGAGACACAAATGAGAATCGGAATTCTTGGCTCAGGGACCGTTGGTCAAACGCTGGCAAAAGGCCTCTTGAGCCTTGGCCACGAGGTGAACGTTGGAACGCGTGACGCCGTCAAGCTGAAGGGTTGGCTGCAGCAAATGAACAACCCGCGGGTAGGTGTTGGTTCGTTTGCTGATGCGGCGGCGTTCGGCAATGTCATTGTACTGGCGACACACGGCCTTGCAACAACAAATGCAATTGACATTGCGGGCAAGGAGAAATTCAAAGGAAAGATTGCCATCGATGTAACTAATCCGCTCGACTTCAGCAGCGGCGCACCCAAGTTCGTCGCAACACTCGGTAACTCGCTCGGTGAGAACATTCAGAAGCACATCCCCGATGCGAAGGTTGTAAAAGCGTTCAATATCGTTAATTGCAATATCATTATTGATGCAAAGCTACAAGACGGTACTGCCGACCTGTTCATTGCAGGCAACGATCTGGATGCAAAAAAGTGGGTAAGCGAGCTTGCTCTTCAGTGGGGTTGGAACTCCTGCAACGATCTTGGCGGCATCGAAAACTCGTACTGGCTCGAGACGTTTGCGATGCTATGGATTATTCATGCCCTCAAGAACAACCACTGGACACACGCGTTCAAATTGTTGAAGAAGTAAGATGGTGCTTTCTTAAGTGCATGTCTCAGCGTGATAATGGCAGCTGACGTCGCGCTGCACCACGCAGTGCGGTTTACGACCTACAAAATCTCATATCGAAACCGGGAGTAAACCGCATTGAGCGAGCGCTTTTTGTTTTTTCATAGAATCACATTCGGAATTAGAAAATGAACGAGCGCCGTGGTGCAGCGCGTTATGCGAAGTGGCCGGAGCGGTGGTTTCTCTCTTGGAATATCGCCTCAAATGAGGGAGCGTCGTTGTCGGGCGTGTTATGCGTTCGTTGGCGTGCGCCTCGCTGCTGGGACCGCTGCTACGGGGACACATTCATAGTGTCCAGCGGAGAGGTTTTGTGAGCCAAGCATTTGGTTACCTTCCTTGAACCACTTCGTTATAGGTGGCTCTCTCAACTGTAATATTCAAACGAGCCAACATTTCTGCTAGACCAAACCCAATCCTGGTGTATTCGGCCTGGACAGCTTCCTTGGCTCTCTTGATCGCATCTTCGTCTTGCCAAACAGCGACCGTCACAACAATCTTGTTCCCGTTTTCATCAGTTCGCTCGTACGCTGCATCTTGCACGAAACCGGGAAGATTCTTAATGAAGCCTCTATTGTAGGTCATTCTTTGAATGAACTCTTCGATGGCATTTTTAGGAATTACGAATTTGTCGATAAGAACCTGCCTCATTTAGTTCTCCTGTGAGTATGTGTAAATTGGTGAAGGATCGTACGTGGACGCACGCCAATGACGCATAACGTTGAGCGACCACAATTGTTGCTTTTAGCATCGCTTCAGACGCGCCTATCAACAGAGGGAGCGTCGTGGTTACGCCTGTTAGTTGCAGTTGCCCGTTCATCGTTCATAATGCATCATCTTAAACGTCAGATGCACTGTCTCGTGCTGATTTGGATATAGGCAGATGAGATCCAAATGACGATTGCCTTCACTTTGAAAATATTCAAGTCGGATCGGATAAAAACCCTTCTGCAATGGAACAACATACGACCGGTAAAAGTCGCTTCCATGCCGTCCATCATTGTTGATGAGTTCCATGCCGTTCAGAAACAATTTCGACCCATCGCTGGAAGAAAGAGCAAACGTGTAATACCCTTCCACATTGACCTCCAGATAGCCATCGAACACACATCCAAAATGTGACCTGGCGGGAAGTCGCTCCAAGCTGAACGAACTGTCGGCAATCCCTGTTTTGATCGCCTTGAGTTTTGTGAAATCGGGCAATTTTTCCCATTGCCCTTCGTAATACGAGAAGCGTAAACCTCCGAGCTTCCCGTTCTTGACTCTTTGGAAAGCCGGCCAGACTTTGCTCAACTTGAAGTTCCCGCTTGAAGAGGTGATGTATTTCTTATTCTCTCCCAGCCATTTTACGGTCAGCGTTGCCGGAGCGCTTATTTCGATCATTTGTGGAGACCGTCTCGATGATGTATCTGGCTCCGTTCCATCGGTCGTATAGCGTACATGGGGAAAACTACCGTTTAAGAATACAGGCGCGGGCTTTCCTTCAAGAAGAGAGCCAGCCATAGGGTGGAATTCTACTAATTTCCTTGAGTTGTAGCCATCGAAGGCGTACCTCAAACCATCGTACATACCCTTCAAGCGAACCGACATATGGGTTTCGTTCGGATAGATCGAGATTCTCCAGCGAAGCCCTTTTGGTGCTATTGCAATGAGAATAGAGTCCATCTGCTCGATGCCTACATTCCTAAAAGTCTCCTCAACGCCATTGATCCATAAGGCTTTGCTCAGCTCAGGAGTATTTGTGAATGCGTCTGCTGCCATTGTCAGTATCCGTCTGTTGTTCCAAGGAAATGCCGGATCAGAACAATAGTAATTCGTAAACAGACCGGGCTCTTTGAGCAGGACATACATTGCAAATACACCGCCCAAAGAATGGCCAAACAAACTGTTGTCTCCGCTGGTAGGCAGCGTTTTGTTGATATAGGGCACAAGTTCATTCTTCAGGAAAGCAATGAAATCATCTGCTCCGCCTGCCTTTGGATTGTCAACTGTTTGTTCGGGCAAGAAGTCGCGGTCCCGCATATTTCCCTCGCGGGTGTATACGTTTGGCAAAGCGATCAAAATAAGCGGAGGTAGAAGTTGTTCACGCTTGGCAAACCTATAGATGAAGAGGAAATCATCGAAGTGAGTTTCACCGTCCAGAATATAGACAACATCATATTCTGCATGAGGTCCCGGCTTATAGTCTTCGGGAAGACAGATTGTTACTTTGCGTTGTTCGTTCAGAACTTTTGAAAAGATGGAGTCCGTTTTGATTACAGAGACCTGTGCCGAAGCAGCATGCAATGATGCAAGCAAGACAAGTAGAAGAACGCTCAACTTCTTTATCATGGTATCTCTGCTCGAATGATTGTTTCTAGGGGGCAATTGCAACTAACGTCTGGCGGCACTACGCCGTTGGTAAAAAATGAAGTGCAACGGAATGTTTGCCAATGGAGCGAACTCCATAATCCCATTTCACAGCATCGATACTCGATGCTACAAATTACGTGAGCGTCGTAGTGCCGCCTGTTATGTGTTCGTTGGCGGCGCAAAAACGTCACGCGCTCGTCTTCAGCGTCGCACATCCACTACGAGGCTTACTGGATCGCCAACGCGAATTGTACCAGTTTGCACCACCGTTCCATAGACACCAGCGGTGTTCTTGTTCAGCCGGACGACCGTCCTCATCACACGCGCGTCTTTTGTGGCTGTGTCCGGATCGAGGTTAACCATCACACATCGCAGGTCGCGCGCCGTCACCGTCACCGCTGGCCTTGGTTCGCTGTTGCCGAACACTAGGGTCCCGCCAACCCACCTATCCTCGAGAAACACTTCGCGGTCGCGAGTCTCGAGCACTATGTTGGCTCGGAAGCGCCTGCGATCGAGGTTGACTCCCACCTCGTCACCGATACCGGCAATGGTTGCCAGGCTGATCACCGATACGGGAGCATCGTCGAAAATCCCGTTTCTGAGCTTCATCAATTCCACCTTGCTCGCAAGACGCTCGCCGATCTCGCGCTGGAGCTCTACGCTGCGAAGATCGAGCTGTCTTCCTGACGGTGTGCGCACGTGAGTTGGCATGGGCTCGCTTGCACTCTCGTCCAAACCGAGAGGATGGTACAAAAGGAGTTCAGCAACTCGGCTCGCGCTAAGCCATGGGAAATCACCGTCATCTTCCAAGCGCCGGAAGGCAAAGCGCCGATCACCGTCGAGACCGTGCCACCCGAGAAAAGCCGACTCCGTCACGATACCAGCCATTGACTTGACGGGGTACCGGACAAGTTCGCAAACACGGCCGAGTTCATTGATCATATAGAATTACCAACTGTTTGTTCATACTTCCTCCATGCGCCGCCAATGACGCATAACGTCTCGCCAAACAACGCAGCGCCCCGCAACGCTAAGAACGAATCATTTTTCCTGCGTTGCGAGGCGTTGAACCACTAGGGTAACGTGTTCATTGACGGAGTGCCTGCCCGCCGGCTTTTTGGCGGGTCGTTGTTTGGCGTGTTAGGCGAAGGCGCAAGTCCTTCGGTGGTGTTG
>Ga0209342_10003623_pt1 | contig 16263 bp, 13 predicted proteins | sample RifCSP16_2_FD_184023 | JGI IMG/M metagenome (GOLD analysis project Ga0209342, IMG submission 184023) | Soil microbial communities from Rifle, Colorado - Rifle CSP2_sed 16_2 (SPAdes) (version 2) | ecosystem: Environmental > Terrestrial > Deep subsurface > Rock core/Sediment | place: Rifle... | reverse complement strand
CGCTTAGCAGGCGGTTGCCTTCAGCCGACTCGGCCACCTCTCCGGTCCGTCGGGGACATTCCCAAGGGGTCCAAAGGGGGACACTCCCAAGGGGGACATTCCTATTTCGAGTTATACGTTGGGGAGTGTCCCCCCCCAGCGTTGGGGGAGTGTCCCCGCCCAATCTGGCGGAGGGAGTAGGATTTGAACCTACGGAAGCTTGCGCTTCAGCGGTTTTCAAGACCGCCGCCTTCAGCCGCTCGGCCATCCCTCCGCAATCTTTCATTTATAGCAATTCCCTCCTGCGAGTGCCATCAAAAACGGGGTGAAAATTGGAAAACCCCCGGGGGTGTGGTACAAGAAAAAAATGCTGCCGTGCGGTACGCGCCAAGGAAAGGATCATCTCCCATGAAGTTCGTCGATCTGCAAAGCCAGTTTGCGGCCTACGAGCCCGAGATCCGAAGGGAGATCGAGGAGGTGTTGCAGGGCGCCCAGTTCATCCTGGGGCCCAAGGGGAATGAGCTGGAGGGGAAGCTGGCCGCCTACGTGGGGGCGAAGCACGCGATCGGATGCTCCTCCGGCACCGACGCTCTCCTCCTCGCCCTCATGGCGTACGGGGTCAAAGCGGGGGACGAGATCGTCACCTCCCCCTTCACCTTCATCGCCACGGCCGAAATGATCGCGCTCGTCGGCGCCACCCCGGTGTTCGTGGACATCGATCCGGCGACGTACAACATCGGTGCGGTCGGGGTCGAGGAGGCGATCACGAGGAACACCCGCGGAATCATCGCGGTAAGCCTCTACGGGCAATGCCCGGAGATGGAGGCGATCCTTTCGGTCGCCGGGGAATACGGGCTGTTCGTCATCGAGGACGGAGCCCAGTCGTTCGGGGCGGAGCGGAACGGCCGCCGGTCGTGCGGCTGGCCGCACGTGGGGGCCACCTCCTTTTTCCCGTCCAAGCCGCTCGGCTGCTACGGAGACGGGGGGATGCTGTTCACATCGGACGACGGGGTGGCCGGGCAGATCCGGGGACTGCGCAACCACGGGCAGTGGGAGCGGTACCAGCACAGGGTCATCGGGATCAACGGCCGGCTCGACGAGCTGCAGGCGGCGGTCCTTCTCGGCAAATTTCCCCGGTTTATCGACGAGGTGAGCGCCCGCGTCTACATGGGAGCCCGCTACTCCGACCGCCTGGGCGACATCGTCTGCGTGCCCGCCGTGAGCCCCGGGAACACCCATGTCTTCGCGCAGTACACCATCCGCACGCCGAGGAGGGACGACCTGGCCGCCCACCTGCGGGAGAACGGGGTCCCCACCGCGGTCCATTACCCGATCCCCCTCCATCTGCAGGAGGCGTTCCGGGGACTGGGGTACGAAAAGGGGGATTTCCCGGAAAGCGAGGCGGCGGCACGCGAGGTGGTGTCGCTCCCCATGTCCGCCTTTCTCTCCGAGGCGGACCAGGACGAGGTGATCCGGCAAGTGCGGCGGTTCTTCAGCGGGTGATGGGGACGGGGCCCTTGGAGCGCGGGGCAGTTGCGCCCCGGTTTCGTCGGATCCTGATCGTGAAGCTTTCTGCGCTGGGGGATATCGTCCACTCGCTCCCGGTCGTCGATTTCTTGGCGAGGGCCGCTCATGGCGCGGAGGTGGACTGGGCGGTGGACCACCGGTTCGCCGCAGTTCTCGAGGGGAACCCGGGGCTGCGACGGGTCATCCCCTTGGACATCCGGCGGTGGAGGCGGGAATGGACGACGGAGGAGGCGCGCAGGGAGATGTCTGGGGCCGTGCGTGCCCTCCGCGCGGGAGGCTACGACGCCGCGTTCGACATACAGGGAAACGCCAAGAGCGGTGTGATCACGCGTCTCTCGGGCGCCTCCCTGCGGTTCGGGTTCGACGGGGACGGGGTGCGGGAGAAGCCGAACCTGCTGTTCACCAACCGGAAGGTCCCCCTCCGTCCGGAGGACCGCCACGTCAGCCAGAAATACCTCCGGGTGGTGAGCGCCCCGTTCGGCGCCTCCTTCGACCTTTCCCGTCTGCGGGCGGTGATCGCGATTCCGCCGGAGGTTGAGGAGTCCGCGGAGGGGATCCTCGCGGATCTTCTCCCTGGGTCCTTCCCCCGGGTCGCCGTGCACGCGGGGACGACCTGGCGCACGAAGAAGATGGATCCCGCCTTCTGGGCGGCTGTCGTGGAGCGCCTTCGGATGAGGTTCCCGCGGCTGGGTGTCTGCCTCTCCTGGGGGAGCGGGGAGGAGAAGATCGAGGCCGGGGAGATCCGGGAACGGGCGGGAGGAAGGGTCGTGCTTCTCCCGAGGACTACTCTCAAGGAGCTTGCCGCCGTTTTCCGGGCGTGCGGGTTCGCGATGGCGCCCGACACGGGGCCTCTCCACGTCGCGGCGGCCGCGGGGACGAAAACCGTCTCCGTGTTCCGTGCAACCGACGGGAACCGGAACGCCCCCTATGGACCGAATCACCGGTTCCTGCAGGCCCCCCTGCCGTGCACGGCGTGTCTTAAGAAACGGTGCGACCGGGACGCGGAGTGCCGGGAGAGCATCCTCCCGGAGGCGGTGGCGAAGCGGATGGCCGAGTTGGTCGTCGGCGGCTATTGACTCCTGGTCGAGTTCCGGGAACAACAGGCCCTATAGTGGCGACTCCATCGCAACCCATTCTTCGATCCATGGCGGCGGGGGTCGACCGACCCGGCGAGCTTATCGTCACCCGGCGAAAGGCAAACGGATCTCCAATGCAAATGACGTTTTTTTTAAAATGGATTTCATGTTGCGGAGTTCCCGGGGACTGGTAGACAATTTTTTATCAGGTGAGGAGGACGATTGCCTATTCGCGCTCTGATATTCCACTTCGCGCTGGCGGCATTGTGGACAATTCTGGCATTCCCAGACGTAGCCTTTTCCGCCGGTCCGGAGATCTTCCTGCAGGAAGAGCCGGAAACCTACCTGGTCATTGACAAACTGGAAGGGATGGGCTTCCTGCCGGAGTTGATGACAGGAGACCGGGGACTCGAAGCGCTTGAGGTTGCCCGGGAGGCCGGAAAGGCGGGAGCGGCTGGTGACCCCTTCACCGATGGAATGATTCAGTTTCTGCGGCTGGGTGGGGAGAAACGCCACGATTTCCGCCTTCGCGTCGGGATCGAGCATTCCGGCGACGGACGGGTTCCACCGAACGCACAGGGCCTCCCCGTCCTGAAGAACGGCGACGTGAGGGCGGGGGGCTTTTTCCGGGCCTATCCCGTGGACTGGCTTTCTTTCCAGGCGCGTGGCGATATCCTGCTGGGATTCTCGGGAGAGGACACCGGCCGGATTGAGGAGACATCCCTTCGCCTTGGCTGGCCGCAGGCTACGCTGGAAGCCGGACGGTTTTCTCTCTGGTGGGGGCCGGGAAGGCACGGCAGCATCATCATGTCCACCAATGCCCAACCTTTGATCGGCGCCCGGCTGCGCAATCCGCGCCCCATCTCTCTGGGACGGCCGCTCCGTTTCCTGGGGGAGTTCCAGTACGATCTGTTCCTCGCGAGGCTGGAAAAGGACAGACCCGTCCCTCACCCCCTCCTGTTCGGGATGCGGCTCGCCGTCCGCCCGAACCCGCACCTGGAAATCGGCGTCTCCCGGACGATGCAATACGGCGGGGAGGGGAGGGGGAACGGCCTGTCCGACTGGTGGGAGGCATTCAAGGGGAGAAAAGGAGATGAAGACGTGAACGTCGCGAACCACGTCGCGGGATTCGACCTCTCCATCGTCCTCCCCTTCAAGGCACAGCCGGTGAAGATCTACCTCGAGGCGGAAGGCGAGGACCAGAGAGTGGAGTCCGTTCCCTATCCGTACAAGTGGGCCTTCCTGTCCGGGGTCTTTTTCCCTTCCCTTCTCCGATCACCGCGCGCGGACCTCCGGGTGGAGCTGGCCATGACGGACTTCCGGGGGCACGGATCGGTCTGGTACGTGCATTCGGATTACCCCCATCGGTACCGGGGTGAGATCCTGGGCCACCACATGGGCACCGATGCGCGGGACCTCTTTATCGAAGCCCATTACTTTCTTCTCCCCTCCTCCTACCTGGAAGCGAACGTCGATTTCACACAGAGGGATTTCCCCGGACCCGAAAGGGAGGACACCCGGAGGGTGAGCGTCGCCATCGTCGCCTGGCTCACGAGAAATATCCGGGCGGAAGCCAGGCTGGCGTTTGAGAATATTTCCAATGAAAACGGCACCTTTGGCCAAGATGGAAGCGACGTGCTGTTCCAGACATTCCTGTCGTACCAATATCGATGAAATTTCCTGCTTGTTGACGTTGTGCGAAGGCTGGCGGGACGCACGCCGAAGCATGCCCGGATGATGGTTACCCCCGCCTATCACCTCCCCGGGGACTGAGTTTCTCCTGAACATTCGACCTGCCCGGTCCATCTCCTCGAGGAGCTTATAGACCTTGCGGTTGGTCTTCCGATGGAGGCTGGTCGAAAGGATTTCCACGGGATACTCCGGTGCGGATTATTCGGGAGACGAGGACCGCCGTCACCCCGACCCGGTGTGCGGTTCGTGGGGCGGTCGGCGCAGCGTGCACAGGGCCCTTTCCAGCACTTCGTCCACGGTGATCTCCTCCATGCAGTACGGTTTTCCCCTCGGCGAGGGCTGGCACTCCTCGAAGAACCTCTGTTGGCATGGGCTGCAGGCGAACCTCTTGGTAATCACTTCGGCATTCTCCCCCCACGGGCCGAACTTCACCGGGGACTGGGGTCCGAAAAGAGCGACGAGGGGGACACCGAAGGCTGCGCAAAGGTGCATGACCCCGCTGTCGTTGCACACCAGGAGGCGGCATCTGGACAGAAGGGCCATGGACTGCCGGAGGGTGGTGTTGCCGACGGCCATGCACGGCGGCGGGACGATTCTCCCGGCCATGGAGGCGGCCAGCTCCCGGTCCCTGGCCCCGCCGAGCATCAGGATTCCGACCCCGTGCCGCTCCTGGAGGGTGTTGGCCAGGGCGACGAAGTTGTCCTCGTGCCACGCGCGGACCGGGTTGGCGGAGAAAGGGTGGATCGCGACGATCCCCTTCCCGGCGGGATCGCCGCCCGCGAGAAATTCGTCGGCAAACTGCCGCTCTTCCACCGAAATCCATGCCTCCAGGTGGTCGTCGACAATTTCGACGCCGTCCGCCATCAGGACCTCCAGAAAGTTCCGGACCTCGTGCCGGTCGTGGCGGTAGGGGACGCGGCGGGTGAGAAGGAATCCCCGCCCTTCCGTGTCGAACCCGATCCGCTCCCGGGCCCCTGTGAGGAACCCGATCACGGCGCTGGAAAAGGACCGCTTGAGCACATAGGCCTTGTCGTACCTCCTGCGGCGCAGGTCGGCGAGGAAACGGATCTTCGAGAGCAGGGAGGCGTGCCGTCCCTGGCTGTCCGCGTGGATCGTCGGGGGGTCGTAGACGAGGAACTCGTCGACGTACGGGGTTCCGCGCAGCACCTCGGAGGAGTAAGGGGCCACCATCATCTCGATCCTCGCGCCGGGGTACGCCCTTCGGAGATTGCGGAGGAAGGGGACAGTGAGGATCGTGTCGCCGATGAACCGGTACCGCACCACCAGGAGCCTCATCGTGCGCCTCCGTCGTATATCGAGCGCGCGCCGGGCGACGACTTCCACTTCTTGTGCAGCCAGAAATACTGCTCCGGGCACTCGCGGACCTTTTCTTCCAGGCGCGTAGAGTACTCGTCCAGGATCCGTGCGACGGCTTCCTCTTCGGATCGCGCTGGGGAGACATCGATGGGGGACTGGATCTCGACCCGGATCTTTCCCCCCTCGCCGGTGACGAACCCCGTCAGCACCGCGGCGCCGGCCCGGCAGGCGAAGGCCGCAGGGCCGGAAGGGATCGATGTGGGAATGCCGAAGAAACGGCCCTGGTATCCGTCGGGGCCGGCGTCCTGGTCGTTCAACACGACGACGGCTTCCCCGTTTTTCAGCGCCCGGTAGATCCGGAGACCTCCGCCGGGATCGTTCCGGAATCCCCGGATCGAGATGACCGCGTTGCCCCGCATCGCGTAGATCTTCTGAATATCCCTGTCCACCCGGGGGTTTTTCATCCTCTTCGCGACGTAGACGAGCCGGTACCCCAGGTTCTGGAGGTGGAACCCGGCGAGCAGGAAGTTTCCAAGGTGCGCAGTCAGCACGACCACCCCCCGGCCGCTGCGCAGGGCCGCGTCGAGGAACTCCAGCCCGGAGACGTCGAAGGCGACCTTCCCGGTCCGTATCAGCTCGTCGGAGCGCACGATTTCCGCGATCGCCCTTCCCAGCCTGGCGTAACAGCCGACCGCGATCCGCCGCAGTTCCCGCTCCGGCAGCGACGCCCCCAGCGCAACGCGCAGGTTGGTCATCACGACGTCCCTTCGCAGTCCCAGCCGGAACAGGAGCGCGCCGAGGACCTCGAACGCCGGGAGGAGGCCGGACGGGGGAATCCGCGACGAGGCCGCCCACAGGGACCGGAGCAGGTAATATTCAGCGGAGTGAGCCAGCGTCACCCGAATCACCCCTTCGGGAGGGCGTTGCCCGCCCCGAGCACGTCGGCCACCGCGGAAAAGACGTCGTCGACGGAGATCCGCTCCATGCACTCCAGGAATCGAACGTGCCGGCAGGTGCGGCTCCGGCAGGGAACGCACGGGACGCCCGCCGCCTGGAGCACGCGGTGTCCGTCCCCGACCGGTCCGGTCCTCTCGGGGTCGGCGGCGCCGAACAGCGCGACCACCCGGGTGCCGACGGCCGTCGCGAGATGCATGGGGCCGGTGTCGCCGCTCACGGCGACGGCGCAGCGCTTGAGCACCGCCCCCAGCTGGAGCAGCGTGGTGCGGCCGACGAGGTCGACCATCGGTACTGCGCCGTTCGCCCGCGCCGCTTGGCCCAGCTCACGGTCCTGGGGGCCGCCCACGAGCAGAACCCCGCAGCCCAGTTCGGTGTGCAGGCGCTGCGCCAGGGCGGCAAAATGCCCGACCGGCCACCTGTTGACCAGGTGGCTCGCCCCGACGTTGAGGGCCGCAAGCGGCCGCCCGACGAGTCCCTCCCCGGCGAGAAGCGCGTCGGCCCACTGCTCCTCCTCGTCGCCGAGAAACAGCTCCAGCCGGTGATCCGCCGTCCGCGGATCGATCCCCAGCGGCGCCACCGCCTCGAGATGGTTTTCCACCGCATGCACGGTCCGGCGCCTGGCCTTGTGGTACACGAGCACCCTTGCCGGGAAGGCCGCCGTGGCCAGCAGCCACGCCTTCGGGTTGCTCCGCTGAAAGTTGACGATCAGATCGAAGCGCCGCCGCCGCAGGTCCCGTCGGAGCCCGAGGAACGCCCGCCAGGAGCGGTGCGCCCCCCGCCTTTCGTAGACGAGCACCTCGTCGACCGAGGGGTTATGACGGAAGAGGTCGACCGAGGCCTGGTCGCCGACCAGCAGTGTGATTCGCGCAGGGGCGATCTTCTTGCGCAGCGCTCGAACCACCGGCGAGAGCTGGAGGAGGTCGCCGATGGCTCCGGGTTTGATGAGCAGTATCCTCATGATGCGCGCGACGTCCCGGCGATGAGGTCCAACAGATGGCGGGGATCGTGCTCCCGGGCAAGGACGCGCGCCGCTGCGCAGGCCCGCGCGGCATGAGCATGCCAGTCCGACAGCACCCGGTCGATGGCTGAGGCCAGGGCGGCAGGGGTCCGCTCCGCGATCGTGAGCCCCGCACCGAACCGCTCCACCTGGGCGCCGGTCCATGTGCCCCGGGTGGCGATGACCGGTGTCCCCTGCAGGAGGGAGTCGAGCACGATGCCGCTCACCTGGCCCGCGAACTGTTCCCGGGCGTAGGGGGCGAGCACGAGCGCGCCGCGGAACCGCGCCAGGTATTCGGCTCGATCCGGAGCCGTCTCGTCGGCCCGCAAGCCCCGATACCCCGAAGAGAGGAGTTTCGCGACCATTGCCGCTTCACGGCGCCCGTGCCGCGCGGCGTGTTTCTTCGATACCTGGACCAGGAGTGGAATGGAGCGCCTCTCTGCGGCCCAGCGGACCGCAAGGGCCGCGATCAGGTCCAGCCCCTTGTTTCGCCGCGCCGCGCCGGCCATGAGCAGATGGGTAAACGGGACGGGTTCCGGCGGCTGCGCCGCCCCCATCGCCGGATACGGCACGCATGCGACCCGCCGCCACCCGCCGGCGCGCAGCGAGACCGCGATCGTCTCGGTGGGTGCGATGGCGAGGGCATGCGCGCGCGCGGTGCCCGCCATCGATAGGCACAGCGCATCGCGGACTTCCGTCAGGGGGCGATGGACAAAGAGGCGGGCGTGCCCGGGTGATCGGCCCGCAAGCGCCGCCGCCAGGGAAACCGCCGCCGCATGCCGCCCGTCGGCGGTCAGCACCAGGAACGGGGCGTCCTCCCGGACGGCCCGCGCGATCATCCGCCACTCGGCGAAGGGCTTCCCGACCCGCGGCCCGCGGGTGCAGACGCGTACGCCCGGCATCTCGCCGAGCAAGTCGTCGGCGGCCGGATCGGCGATCACCTCGATCTCGGCGTCCGCGGCGCGGGACCCCAGCGCCCGCACGAGTTCGGCGTAATGTCCGCTTGGCGAGCGCAGGTTGGGTTCAATGACAAGCAGCAGGCTCCCCCCAAATCGAGATCAAGGCTTCCTCAGGGCAACTTCCCGAACCTGAAGTCGAAATTGCAAAGGTTTGGGCCGGGGTACACCATCATATCCCAATCAATTCGGCTGATGATATCCTTGTGATCGTTGTTCCGGGGGCCGAGATAGCTTCCCGAAGCGTCCTGCCGTCAGGAGCATCGCCGTCGGTGTTCCCCGGGGAGGTCCGCGGCCCGCGTGCGGCACCGGGGGAGCGGCATTTCACGCGTAATGGTTTCCCCGATATGTGCAAGAATGACTGCACAACCATGGGAATCGCGTCCCTCGCGCATCGGGACAGGACCCAACCCGCCGCGAGCACGCAGGATGGAGGACGTCCGGTGAAACGGTTTGCCTCCGACTCGGTCCGCGGGATATTCGGCCTGAAGCGGCGGTCCCGGGAGACAGTTCCCGACGATCTGCACCCGGAGCGCCTGGCGGTCCTGCCCGATGGCTCGGCGGGACGCGGCATCGACGTCGGGTGCTGGCACCGGAGGTCCTCGGACCATTGCATCAGCGTCGACTCCTTCCCGACAGGCGAGCTCGGAAAGTCCGGCTGCGTGAGGGGCAGGGCCAGCCAGGCCGGCGTCTGCGTCTCGGCAGATGATCTCCCCTTCGACGACGGAGAACTGGATTTCGTGGTGGCACGCCACAACCTGGAGCACTACGTCGACGTCATCAAGACCCTCCTGGAGTGGAAACGGGTCCCCCAGCCGGGAGGGGTCATGGCCCTGGTCGTTCCGTATGAGAGGGAACGCGACACGATCGCGCTCGACCCCACGCACAAGCACTGCTTCACCATGGAGAGCCTCGACCGGTACGTCGACCTGATCAGGGGGCTGGAAAAGGTCGAGTCGCGGGTCCTCGTGGAAAAGTGGTCTTTCCTTGTGCTGTACCGAAAAAGATGAAGCTCCTGTACCTGTGCAGCCCGGGCCCGGACTACCTGTCCGACGACCTGTTATACGGCCTGCGCTCGCTTATGGGCGGGGACGTCGTCGATTTCCCGAAGAAAGAGCTCCTCTACCGGGCCAACTCCGGTTCGGCGGACCGGAGCCGGATCTACGGAAGGGGCTTCCACTGCTTCGGGCTCCCCGACGTCGAGGTGGACCGGACCGACCTCCCGGGGAAACTCGCCTCCGGGTACTTCGACGCGGTGGTGAACAGCAGCGTCTGGAGGATCCGCTCCCCCCGGCACCCGTGCCTCGTGGGATTGGACGGTGAGGATCACGCCCGCCTGCACCGGCGGTACGCCGGGAGGATCCCGGTGTACTTCAAGCGGGAACTCCACTCCTCCGCATGGGGGGTCCACCCGATCTTCTTCGCCCTTCCGGATTTCCTGCTCGACGAAACCCCGGTGCCCAAGACCAAGGAGCACCACGCTTCCTTCCGGGTCCACGGCCCGCTCCGGCGCGAGATCGCCCGCAGGTTCCCCCCGGACTTCTCCTTCGCCACCTGGGAGGAATACCTGTCCGACATCAAGGGCTCCTGGTTCGGAATCTCCCCGAAGGGGGAGGGCTACGACTGCCAGCGGCACTATGAGATCCTCGGGCATGCCGTTCTGTGCGTCTACATGGACCGTTTCACCCCGCCGGGCATGAAGAGGGCTTTCCTCGACGGGGTGAACTGCTTGCATTTCGCGTCGTCGGACGAGTTGGCCGGCAAGATCGCCTCGTGCCGGAGTAAGGAGGAGCTGATCCAGGCAGGGCGGAACGACCTGAAAGGGAAGCACCTGGCCTCCCGAAGGGCCGCAGAGGTTCTTTCTGTCCTCCGGGGAGTGGACCTGCGTCCCAGGAAGATGAGGTTGTCGGAGGTTCTCGAATGGCGGCTGTTCGTCGCCGGTATGTCCCGGGGGGCGCGAACGCGGGCCGAATGGCTGGTTTCGCGGGAAAGGGACAGGAACTGAACGGAGCGGGGAGCCGAGAGCAGGCGGGGCGCCCGGCGGCTCGACAAGACAATGTCAATGGATGGATGAGCAGCGGAGCGGGAGTTGCGGGACTTGTCGGAGAAACCGTCAAATTACTACGTCTTCTGTCGTAAAGAGATGCTGGAGTTCGTTCCTGAAGATTCGAGGAGAATTCTGGAGGTGGGTTGCGGGGAAGGCCTGTTTTCCGAGGAGCTGAAGAAAACACTGCAGGCCGAGGTATGGGGAATTGAAGCCGATTCGAACGCTGCCGAAAAGGCAAAAAGCAAGACCGACAAGGTTCTCCACGGAGATGTGAACGTTCTGATCGACGACCTGCCTGACGACTACTTTGATTGCATCGTCTGCAACGATGTTCTTGAGCACCTGGTCGATCCGTATGAGGTGCTGACCCGGTTGAAGGGCAAGTTGAGCGGGAAAGGCGTCATCGTAGCCTCCATCCCGAATGTCAGGCACATATCCGTCTTGAATGAGCTGATCCTGAAAAAGCAATGGAGATACGCGGATGCCGGAATCCTGGACAGGACACATCTAAGATTCTTCACCAGGAGGAGCATTTTGGAGATGTTCGATGGGCTGGGGTTCGACGTGATCCGGATCAAGGGGATAAACAAGACGAGTTCATTCAGGAAATTCCATCTATGGAATATTCTGTGCCTGGGACACCTGTCGGACGCAAGGTACTCTCAATACGCTTGCGTGGCAAGACCGAGAAAATGAGGGCCACTGCCTGATCAGTTCCGTAACTTCACGCAGCGAATGATTTCGCGATCCGATCTGACGGCATGAGGCTTTCGCGCTTTTCGTTCTCGCATCACCTCGGAGATCCGCTCGAGCGCCATGAACATTCCCACGAACTTGTATTTCCGGAACGAGACCACATCCCAGACAAGCGACGGGATCAGGCAGAGAAAGTATCTGAGGACCAACAGAGGGTCGGTGATGTTTGCCCACAGGAAGAAGTGCTTGTTCCGGCCGATCAGGTACTTGATCTTCCTCTGGCGATGGTACCTGCGTATCGTCGAGTTCACCGGGTGCCAGACCGTCGCCTCCGGAGCCATGACGCTCTTCCAGCCTCGCTTCCACGCCTGGTAGGACAGATCCACGTCCTCCACGTAAAACGGGGCGTAGAGCGGCGAGAACCCCCCCGGGGACAGGTCGATCCCCTTGTTGTACACATCGTAGACTCCGCGATCCGGCTCGCTGATCCAGCATTCGATCCGGTCCCCGAACCTTCGGAGCGTTTCCACCGTCCCGTCCGTCGAACCGCCGTCGATGACCAGGCTCTCGAATTCCGAGAACGTCTGGCCGAGCGCGCTGTCGAGGGTCGGTTCGAGGTCCGGACCCGGGTTGAAGGTCGGCACGACCACGGATACCACCGGGGGGACCTTGGCGGGATCCACCGGAACTCCACGGAATCAAAACCCGCCACGCTGCCCAGACGCCACCCCTCCCCCGCACCGGACCCGTATTTCCGGATTCCGTATATAATACTACGATACTTTTTTGCCGCAGGCGGTCCGGATTGAAGATCCTGTATGTCAACAACGCCCGTGTGTCCAGCGGGGCCGAGGATCACATGGTCGACGTGGCCTCGTGGCTGAAGGCCCACGGCGAGGAACTGGTCTGCCTGGTCACGCGCGGAGCCGTTCTGGAAAACCAGCTGACGGAGATCGGGGTTCCGTACCATTCCGTGTTCGACAAGAGCCGCAGGCTCGGGCTTCCCGTCCGGATCGCGCGGGCGATCCTCGCGGAACAGCCCGACGTCGTCTCGATCAACCGGGAGCACAACATCTTCCCCGTTCTGCTGTCGACCCGCATCGCCGCCCCCTGGGTCCGGAAGAAGCCGAAGATGGTGGCGGTCTTCCACACGCCGACGGGCCGGTACTATCCCGGACTGAAGAATTTCGACGGGATCATCGCCACGTCGGAGTATACGGCCGGCGGCTTCGTCCGGGCCAACCCCGGGATCGAGAACCTCCTGGCGATCATCCACTACGGGATCCGGATGCCCGCCGCGGACGAGGCCGCGAAGCGGGATCGGAACCGCCCCCGGAGGTACTTCCGGGACCGGGGATTCCCGATCATCGGAATGGTCGGGGAGCTGTGGAAGAACCAGGAGGAACTGGTGGACGCCGCCCGGGTCCTGGTCGATTCCTTCCCGGACCTCACGGTGGCGTTCATCGGCGGATACGAGGAGTCGAAATCCCTGAAGGACCGGATCTCCCGACACGGACTCGAGAAGCACTCCGTCCTGACGGGACGGCTTCCCCGGAACCTGATCCCGGACGTCTTTTTCGACCTCGACCTGTCGGTATCGACCCACCGGAACGAGGGGTTCGGGATCGTGCACATCGAGTCGATGGCCTGCCTGACTCCCGTGGTCGCCTACGACAGCGGCGGCCTCGTGGAGATCGTCCGCAAGGGAGGGGGCGTCCTGGTGGAGGGGGGAACGCGGGAGTTCGCCCGGGCGGTCGCGGAACTTCTGTCGGACGACGAACAACGCCACCGGCTGGGCCTCGAGGGAAGGAAGGTCGTGGAGGATCACTTCTCCATCGACGCCATGGGAAGGAATCACCGATCGTACTACCGGGACGTCCTTGCCGGAACGGCGAGACGTCGATAGACCCGTTGCTTCCTCCCGTGAAATCCGTCTCGGTGGTCATCCCTTCCTACAACGGAAGGAAGCTCCTGGAGGAGAATCTTCCCGCCCTGATGAAGGCGGTCTTCGCGGCGAACGTCCCCGTGGAAGTCCTCGTGGTGGACGACGGCAGCAGCGACGACACGCTTCCCTTTCTGGAAGAACGGTTCCCGACCGTCCGGATTTTGGCGAACGAGCGGAATCTCGGCTTCGTCGAAACGATGAACCGGGGGATCCGGGCCGCCCGGAACGACCTAGTCCTCTCCCTGAACAACGACGTCCTCGTCGGGCAAGACCTCTTCGATCGGACCCTGTCCCGATTCGAGGACCCGGCGGTATTCAGCGTCACCCCGAACGTCGTGGATCCGAGAACCCAGGTCAACCAGGCGATCTCCATGCTCGCGCCCGGACCCTGCTGGTTCGGGGTCACTCCGCTGGAAGTGTCGGATCTTCCCGACCTCGACGGGGATTGGTTCCTCTTCTACGCGCTGGGGGGGGCCTCCTTCTACGACCGGGAGAAGCTGCTTCGCCTCGGGGGGTTCGATCCGATCTTCCAACCGTTCTACTTGGAGGACATCGATCTTTCGTACCGGGCGTGGAAAGCGGGCTGGAAAGCGGTCCTGGAGCCCCGGACGTCGGTATGGCACAAGGGAGGTTCCACCATATCCGGCTTGCATCGCAGGCGGAAAATCAAGTTCTACGTGGACCGGAACCGGACCCTGCTCCTGTGGCTCAACGTCACCGATCCCGCCTTGATCCTCCAGTACTTCCTCTGCCTTCCGTTCTCCCTGCTGTACGACATCCTGACGTTCCGGAAATACAAGTTCGTCGGCTTTTTCTTGGCCCTGAAATACCTTCCCCGGATACCGGCCCTGCGGAAGGCCCGGAAGGAGCTCTTCACGGTCTCCGACCGGGAGGTCATCGCCCTCGTGCGGCGAAGGCGCACGAGGAGGCGGAGGAACGCCCCCGTATGACCCGGTCCCCTCGCATCGTCGTCTTCAAGCCCGGGCCGATGGGGGAGGTGCTCCACGTCGCAAGGAGGACATTGCCCGCTTGATCCGGGACTTCCTCTCCATGGCGTTCGGTCATGTCGGGCTGTCGTGGGAGGGGTGGGCGGAGATCGACCCCGCGACCGGCTCCAGGATCTCCTCCGCCGCCTCCCGGAGCATCTCCTCGTACGTTCCGATGTCCGCCGCCTCGCTGCCGTCCAGAAACCCCATCGCCCGGCCGTGCTGCTTCGTCGCGCCCCTCCCGCTTCCGCGGGGGCGCCCCCCCTCGCCGGTCAGGAGGTACCGGATCTTCGAGCCGGGGCGGAGGGGCACCCCGCGCCCGCACAGTTCCCGGGCGACCTCCGCCGCCGCCGTCCCGGCCACATACTGTTCCGGCGCCTTGGACAGGCGCCTTGCGACGGCCAGCGCCTCCGGGGGAACGCGTCCTTCCCGCAGTTCGGCCGCCGCCGCGTCCGCGATCTCCCGCAGCCCGGGAAGCATCGCCCGGAGCGCAGCCGGGTCTTCCGCCTCCGCCATCGCCTCGAGCAGACGCCGCTGCAGGTCGACGATGAACGGCGGGGTGTCGGAACGGCGCATCGCGATGCCCCGCGCCTTGATCTCCCCGCTTGCGAACGTCCCGACGAACCGGTTCGGGACGGCGACGGAAGGGTTTCGCTTCGAGGGAAGGAAAGCGAGCCACCGGTAGACCCCCTCCAGCGCGATCGGCATCCCCGTTTCGTCGGTGATGGTCTCCGCCAGCCGACGGTACTCCTCCTCCGTCGCGCCCTCCCGCGCAACCCACACGGCGTCGGTCAGGCCGTGCAGGAAGGAAAACCCTTCCCGCTCGGCGATCTCCTTGGCGCAGAGGAGCTTCTCCCGCCCCCAGGCGGTGACCGCCTCGTGCGCCTCGATCCGGCCGAACCGGGCGTTCTTGTACCCGAGGAACCCGAAGCAGACGACGAGGATCCACTTGAGCGCCGTCTGCCGCTTCCGGAAGAAGTCGCGCTCCCCGTCGGCGGCCGCCGCCCTCTGGCGCTCCTTGAGAAGCCGCCGTTTTTCGAGGACGGGGGCCAGCACGTAAGGGATGAGCCCCCTCCGGCGAATGCACGTGTGGAACCCAATCCCGGGCACAGGTACTCCCGGACGGCAGCAGCGGCAGTTGATCGTCTCCGGGGAGATGTTGTATCGGTCCATGAGCGACGGGTACATCGAGGCGAAGTCGAGCTCGCCCACGTTTTCGTGGAGGCCGGGCCGGGGCAGGTAGGTGAGCCCTCCCTTGTCGGTCGTGACGAGCCCGGCCCCCGTCTTGAATCCTTCCGGCTCCCGCTTCTTGTAGGGGACGAGGATCCCCCGCGAGAGCGCCGCCGCGACCTGCATCGCGGAGATGGCGGTCCCCGGCGACGAGCGGGCGATGCGCTGCAGCGGGATGCCGGAGAGGCGGGAGAGCTCGATCAGTCCCGGGAGGCCGGTTTCCCCGAAGAGGAACGAGTTGCGGGCGTCCACATGCCACCGGCCGGAGAGGGTGTGCGGCGCGGCGCGGAAGACCACGCGGCCGTACGAGAAGTACGACCGCTCGCGGGCGCGCCGGACGCCGCCCCTTTCCGGCGCCTCGCTCCCCTGCGCGTGGCGTGCCCGTTCTCCGGGCGCCTCCCCCGGCGGGCGGGGGTAGCGGCCAAGGGGCAGCGGCACGCGGAGCCGGGCGGCTAAGGCGAGCATCCGCGGCAGGAGGCAGTCGTCGCCGTACTCGGTCACCAGGAGGTCGGGGTCCGCCGCGTGGAGGAGCCGCAGGAACTCCCGGAGGAATTCCGCCCCGTCTTCCCACAGCAGTTCGTGGGTCTGCCCGTCCGCCGAGAACAGGAGCGGACGTGTCCGCCCATGCGCGGGGTGCCCTGCCCCTTCCGTACGCAGGAACGCCGCGGAGAGGGACGGGAGGGGGGGGTCGACGTCCCACGGCGAGTCGAGGACCCGGACGGAGAGGATCCTGCCTTCGCCTGCGCATTCCACCTCGGAAAAGGAGAACGGGAAGAGCCCGGTCGCGCAGGCGAACTGATGCTCCGGTGCGATGTCGGCGTTCGCGAGCGCCTCCGGCCCGAACGCGCTTTCCGCCTT
>Ga0209342_10003621_pt1 | contig 16266 bp, 34 predicted proteins | sample RifCSP16_2_FD_184023 | JGI IMG/M metagenome (GOLD analysis project Ga0209342, IMG submission 184023) | Soil microbial communities from Rifle, Colorado - Rifle CSP2_sed 16_2 (SPAdes) (version 2) | ecosystem: Environmental > Terrestrial > Deep subsurface > Rock core/Sediment | place: Rifle... | reverse complement strand
TCAGAATTTACGCTTTTCTGAAACTTGGACTTTTACCTTGACCGATATAAATACTGGAAAGAAGCGAATTTATCATTATAAAAACCTTATTCCTACGGTTGCTCGGCAAGCCATAGCCGAACATCTTACCGACCCAACTCCGATATTTTCCTCTTTATTCGTCAATTTCACCGCACTTGGAACAGGTGTAACCGCACCCGCCAATAGCAATACGCAATTACAAACGGAGGTCTTTAGAAAAAATACCGCCTCTGCTACTTTTGCGGCTAATGTCGCTTTTATAACCGCTTTCTATACCGCCCCCGAAATAACAGGCACTTTTAAGGAGGCGGGTTTATTTATGAATGCCACTATCACCGCCAATAGCGGAACTTTATTTAGCAGGGTTGCCATAGATATTACAAAATCGGCAACCGAAACTTTGACTATTGATTACACAGTAACTATCGTTTAATCCTATGGCTATAAGAAATGATTATATCGCTGGCGAGCAGGTTCTTGCCGCAGATGTAAATGATTGGGTTTCTGCGATTATTGAAAATCAGCATAATATATTTGAGTTGGCTTTGCAGGATTATTTTCAATCGTTGGTAACGCCAATCAACGGATTATTTTTTGATGGATTTTCTGATACGGCAAAAACAGATACTTTCAGCGCAAACATAACCGCACCCGCATCGTCAGGGCAACCAAATGTAACAGTATCAAGCGTAACTGGATTATCTGTTGGCAAGGAGGTTGATATTTTGGATGTAAGCAATGGAAATTTTGAAACAAAAATTATTTCGGCAATTGTTTCTTTGACAATTACTTTCACTACAAATCTTGCAAACTCATATACTACGGCAGGATTTGTGAAAAGAACGAGCGCAATAATAGAAACCACAGACAAAAGATTGAGTATGGGATTTAATCCCGCTTCAACCGCTTCGCTTGATTTAGAACAGGGTAATAATCAATTCGCCTTTATAGAAGACGCTTCTCAAGTAGGATTGGATTTCGCGGGAAATTTATCTTTTGCGATGTGGATAAAACTGGAAAGCACACAAGCAGTTTTTGATTTTATGGTAAAATCGCAAGGCGGGGCAGGTAACAAAGCATTTATTTGGGAGTATCAGACTGCAACTCCTCGTTTTGGTTTTACAACTTCAAGTGATGGTGATAATTTCAATCCATCCCTGTTTGTCAATAACACGCTTGTTTTCGGGCGGTGGTATCATATTGCGGTTACAAAAAGCGGAACTTCGGTAAAATTTTATGTTGATGGCATGCAGATTGGCACAACTCAAACGCTTTCATCCGCAACCATTTTCAATGCTGGCTCAAGATTTTATATTGGCGCGGATAATAATAATGCAACCTTTGACGGCTTGATACAAGACGCAAGGGCGTGGAGTAGGACATTGACCGACGCGGAGATATTGAGTTTACGCAATAACTCAAACGCTTTTTCAAATGGCGCAAATCTACAAGGTTGGTGGAAATTTAATAATGTTTATACCGATAGTTCGGGAAACGGGAATACGCTTACGCCAGTAAATAGCCCAGTATTCTCAACCGAAATTCCACCTACTTCGGCAGGCAATAAAGCTAACTATCGGTCAATAAAAACCGCCTTTCAACAAAGTATGGAAACGGTTTATCTTTGGGTTGTAAGAAACTTCTCGGCACGATTTAATTTGGCGGCGGGCATTTCTGTTGGTGCGACTACATTAACAATTACTGGCGATGAAACTACAAAATTCAAAAGCGGCGATACGATTGATATTTATACCTCCACAAATCTTTTGCGGGAACGGAAAACATTGACGATAAATAGCACCTTTGCGGGCGGACTTACTACGCTTACATTTTCGGCAACGGTAAATGCTTATACAACCACTTCCTTTGTAGAAAGAGTTGATGTTTTACCCGAAGTTTCACTTGTAGATAGCGGTGGAAATGAAAGTTTTGTTTCATTAACATATCAAAAATCCATTGTGGATTTTACGAATTTAGAGGTGGAAGACGAATACAAGCTAATAGCCACTCCGCAGGAAGATTTTATTGCGAAACTAAAATTATCAAGAACAACCGTAGATGTTTCGGGACGATTTGTTTATGCCAAACGCCTCGGTTGCGATTTAACTACATAAAATATGTTTCCAATAACTCACAAATCAGGAGCAAAAGAATTTATCGCTTCGGAAGAAGAAAAGGAATTGCACGATAAATTAAAAATCCTGAAAAATAAAAAGCCCAAAAAGACCAGCGATTTAACCAAGACAGAATTGGAAGATTTAGTATTCTTAATGGCGAAAATCTTAAAAATACTTTAATGTTGGAATTTCTTGATAAATATAATAGGAAAAAAGAGGTTCGCAGGTTGGAAAACATTAAGGGTGATTTTTTAAGGGAATATAAAGACCTCTGTATAAAATATCGCTGTCAATTAGTGCCTCGCTTATTGCCTCTATCTTCTGACCAAGTAAAGGTGATACAGCAATTAGATGTCTATAATCCTGAAGCCATAGAAAAGGCAAGGGAATTATTGGCACAAAAACAAAATGGTCAAGAAAATCCACAACAACAATGACTTTGACCTCGCCCTTGAAGTTGGAGAAATTAAAGGGCTTATTCGTGGTATATGCGAGCGGCTTGATAAACAAAATGGCGCGGTGGCGGATATCGTCCATAAAGTTCAAAGGCACGAGATATTTTTCGGCAAGATAGGAATAATAGTAACAGTTGTAGGTGTCTTTATTACCACCGCCACCACTCTGGCGGTTTCTTGGATTAAAGAAAAAATCCTATGAGCGAATATAATGACACTTTAGAAGAAGAAGATGATGAGGAAGATTTTGATTATGATGAGGAAGATGATGAAAATATCATAATACCCGATGATGATAATTTTGATGATGATAAAAATTATTAAATATGATTAAGCATACAATTCCAACCAGTAATTATTCCGTAGGCAGGTCGGGTTATAAGCCCGAAGCTTTTGTTATTCATATTCAACAAGGAACACAGATTGGCACTATTTCGCATTTCAAAGACCCAACTACGCAAGTTTCTTCTCATATCGCTGTTTCAAAGGTGGGGGGTGTGGATAAGTTTGTGGAAGAAGTGGATATCGCTTATCACGCAGGGCGTTGGAATATGCCTATATGGGCGGGTATGAAGAAGAATATCTGGGGGGGTTACATAAATGCCAATTATTATACTATCGGAATTGAGTGTGAGGGTTTTCGTGGTGATATTTGGACGGAAGCGCAAATGATAGCTTTAGTGGAATATGTTAAAATGAAAGCAGGTGAGTATGGAATACCTCTAAACCGCAGGAATATAATCAGCCATAATGAAATTACTGCCGATAAGGAAGATATGAGGTCGTGGTGCGATGAAATAGTAAAAAGAGTTAATCAGGCAACCGCACCCATTTCTACTCCCAAACAGGAAATAGTCGCCCTGTTAGAAAAAACCCTAAAAATCGCCAAAGAAAATCTATGAAATTCTATCTGAAAAGCAAAACGGTCTGGTTCAATATCATAATGACCTTTACCGAAGTTGCCTTATTCTTACAAGATATTTTACCGCCAGAGTATATGATTTATGCTTTTATAGTTCAGGGCGTAGGAAATATCATTTTAAGAATTTGGTTCACTAATACTGGATTGACATTAACCAGAAATAATGGCGATATGTAGGGTTTTCTAACCCTATGTGGAAAATTCTACTTTCCACTTCCCTACTCTTATTCCTCCTTTCTATCCCCCGCCAAACGCTTCAGAATGACCTACCTGTGGCGGAAATGCGCAAAGTGGAGGCAAGTATCGTCTTGCCTCCCGAATTAAGGCGTGTATGCGCCTGCGAAAGCGTGGGCGACCCTCTGGCAGAACCACAGCATTACAATTCCGATGGTTCAGTTCTAAGGGGTATTATAAACCCCCAAGATATAGGTCAATGTCAAATATCCGAGATATATTGGCTTGATGTGGCAAATAAATTAGGATATAATATATATACCCAAAATGGAAACGCCATAATGGCTATATATATTTATGAAAATTACGGCGCAAAACCTTGGCAATGGTCGCTGCCTTGCCACGGAGTGCAATAGAAAACTTACGAATAAACAAAGATATAGAAATCAAAAGTTTTGTAGCCATTTTTGTTATAGTAAAAATAAAATAGGAGAAAAACATAGTTGGGGTATAAAAATTGGGAATGCATTACGAGGAAAACCTAAAACAGCGAAACATAATCTTAATGTTTCTATCGCGTTAACTGGTAGAAAAAGACCCGAAATATCGGGCGAAAAACACCATTTTTGGAAAGGTGAAAATGCGTCTTATGGTTCAATCCACGATTGGATTAGTAGATATGCGGGTCCACTCAAAAAATGTAATAAATGCGGTGTAAATAAAAAGAATATCCGTTATCAGTGGTCAAATGTTTCTGGTTTATATAAACGAGATTTATCCGATTATGAGCGCCTTTGTATTAAGTGTCATAGAATAAAAGACCGAAATAAACCGAGAGCATCTTTAATTTTTAATAAAAAGAGGGGTTGTTTAAGAGAACGCACACTGGGAGTGATATAGGAAACCTTTGGATTTAATCGGAGGTCAATTTGGAGGGTAAAGTGATATCCTTACTCATCTCATAAGACCTCACCTATACGCTTTAATTCTTCTTCGTATCGGGCGATTGGCTCTGGCCATTCGCATTTCCACATTCCTAAATACATTAGCACCTTTCGCTGATTAAAACGGTCAAGAAAGCCATAAGCGTCATAACCAGTTTTCAGCATAATCACTTTCTCGGAAATATAGCTCGGCGCTTTACCCATAAAACCCTCCTGATTTTGCATTAGCACCATAAAACATAATGTAGAAAAGTTTTGTTCGTTCATTTTATTTTAATTTCATTATTCATATAATTTCACAATTACTATTTTCATCTGATAAAGCGACCACATCTTCTTTTTTGATTTCGGTTGGTTCAAAGTCGCCAGTAGAATAAAAGGTTTCTTTATCCTCATTCCAATAGACAATATCAGCATCAAATTGCGTATATTGGAAAAAATCAGATAATTTGAATAAGTGAGCGGGTTTTAATTCTTTCAATTCTTCGTCCGATAAATGATATTCTTTTTGGATTTTATCAAGATAAATTTCCTCCACATCATAATCCGATAAAGCAATACCGAAAATGAAATTTTTTATTCTTCTGTCCATAATTGAAAATCCTTATTAAAGCGTAGGCGGATATTCCCGCTACATTCCTGACCGCATTTCCGACCAGTATTTAATCCCACTTCAAATCCTTGAACCGCACCTGTTTTAATACCATCGGTATATTGAGAAACCATAACCCATTTTTTAGAAAGGAATAGCCAGATATTAAGGGCGACCGAAATGGCAAGGATTATGGATAGGATTATTATGGCGATTTTACTTTTGTTTTTTAACTTTTTCATATCTTTTACGAAGTTGGAAATGGGTCGTAATACGAATAGGTATTACCACCTCGCTATTACAATCACTACAACACCGACCTTTTGTTTTTACTGGGTCGGGATTATTACCGAAACCAGTATAGCTTCGCTTACAAATACAGCATTTTTTCATTTTATTTTTTATGATAAAAACTTGTTTCGCGTGGCGGGCATAAACTTATACTTTCGCCACCATTTTTATATCTTCTTAAAACAACCACCTCCTCACCTCTAAAATGAATTTGGTATATTGTCGGGTCAGTAATTTCTATACTTATACCCTCTTTTTCAATTAAGCGATAATTCTTCATTTTATTTGTAGCACCCAGAACATTCTTCGTGAGTGCTGATTAAGACTGCCCCCGCCTCTTTAATAATTTCGTGGACATAAGTATCACCGAGTTCTCCGTCAGGAACTATTGGAGTATAGACATCGCAGAACCAGCGTGCGTAAACATTATTTTTTTCCTTTTCTGGCGATTGCCATTTTTTGAGTATATGCCATTTCCAACCCATTATTGGACTATGCCATATTTCGTAAGCGTGTCCTCTTTTACGCATTTTCCCACAAGGATTTTTCATCATATTTTTATATTTTATTAGTGAATAACCTACTTGCTATAATGTTTATCTGATTTGAGATACTTCGTCTTATAACTCTCGCTTCTTTATTATCACGATGGAGGATTTTTTCCGCCATAAGTATAGCGTCATTGGTTTCCCAATCCTCATAAATGATACTAGCATCCTTCCATTCCGCGTCTTTATTATCTCTGGTTTGTATGTGATACATATATTTTCCAATTTAATTTATAAGTCCGACCTTTTTAATAATTTAGGGGCGTTTTGAACCGCAGGGCGGTAGCGTCTTTTCTTTAATGCTTGACTTCGTGCAACCCCATTTTTTAAGCATATTGCTTGGCTCGCTCCTCCGCTTCTTTTTTAGTTCGGAAACAATCAACTCTACGAGATTGTCCATATCCTCTCACAACAGCGTATCGCTTTGATGGATAATACTCGCTCGTTTCAGTTTTTGCGTTTAAGTCCGTGCGTTTCAAGCTGAACTTTGGATGCTTTAATGCTTCAAAGGTTCGGCGTATGATTTTTACTTTTGTTATCATCTTTTTATTGACTTATTCCCTATTGATTATTATAATAGAATATAGGTTTTAAGTCAACTGATTATAATGACATATATCAACCTTTATACCCCTATCATATCACAAAACTATGATTAAGTCAACGGACAGGAAAGGTGATATCTAAACGGCTTCTTATTATCAGTTCTTAATGAATTATGAATGATTTTTGTCCGTTGACTTATCCCTTTATATGTGATATAATAGAAACAGATTATTAAAATAATAAATACTTATATGGACAAACTTGAATTGGTTTGTGATAATTGCGGTCTTAAGGGATATAGCGGAGAAACCGCAGATGAGCAGGATATTAAAATAAACGCTTGCCTGCTTCCTGATGGGACTGATGGTGGAAATTATTGTGAAAAGCATTTTAACGAAAAATGCTATAATCGCAATTAAATATCACAAAATAAAATACGCTTGATTTGCGTATTTTATTTTACTTATAAACAGCTTATAAACAGTTTATATGCGTTTGTGGAGTTGACCTGATTTTAGAACCGATTATTATTTGATTATGGGTTACCTACACAAACAAAAAACCGACCGGCAAAGGTGGCTTTTTGTATGATATCGGACTTATTAAATTGGCTTTTTTAATACTATCAGAAGCCAATAGGTCTGTCAAGTCATCTGTGGATAACTTACTGGAGGGAGGGGTGTCGCTAAATCCCAATCGGACTACCCCCTCTGGATGCGACTTAATCGTCCGTGGGAGAAGCGAAACCTTATGCCGAATAAAAAAGTAGCTTCCTGATGTATATTCCGAGAATTGTATTGAAGTAGGATATACACAGCCCTAGCTCGGCAGTATTTGACCGAAGGGGGTAAAACTTCATAGGTGGTCGGAGAAAAAACCGAAAAAAACCACCGAAATTAAATAACGAGTTCTACTCGCTATTAAGCTCAACCTTGTCCGAATTCTCAATAAATCAAATAAAAATGGAATATAAAGATTATCTAAAAACCGACCACTGGCAAAAATTACGAAAAGAAAAGATTAAAAAAGTTAAAGATTGTGAAATTTGCGGAACCAAAAACACTATTTTAGATGTTCACCATAAAAGATACAAAGATTGGCGAGGAGAAAGCTATCTATTTAGAGAACCAAAGGGAGTTTTGAAGGTTTTATGTAGAGATTGCCACTTTCTTTTTCATAATTTATTCGGCAACAGAAATTTTGGAAGTCGTTTACATCAAAGAATAAAAAATTTACTTTATTTGGGTTTAGATAAAAAATCAGCATTTTTAATGGTCGCAAATAAAAAATATAAATCAACTTATAGAAAATTGAAAATTTATGGAAAAGTTTGATTTTTCGGAATTTGAAAAAATTCTAAAAAAAAGACAGGAGGAAGCAAAAAATAAGAATTTACAACCGACTATGCACCAGCAAGACGCTATAGATACAGCGAAAATGCTCGGTGATTTTGCGAGTATGGGAATTTATATGCGGATTTTCAAAAATTATAATTATCCTTATCGGGCGAATTTATTAGCTTGTCGGGATTGGGTTTTAAGCAGATTAAATGTTCGCCATAAAGGGCGATTATATGTCTCAACTTATCGGAAATTTATCGGCTTGACTTCCGATAAAGAAGTGCCGAAATAAGGAGCTGTTAGTAAGTATCAGTTGACATATACCCGCTTATTTAATATCATTAAGGTATTAAAGGTCGGACTTATTACTAATTAAATTGGTGATTTTCTTTGAAAATTTATGGAAATTGATAAACCATTAGAACCTCCGAGGGTGATGACCCCCACACCGCAAGACAATTACCTTGTTATGCAGGGTGAGCCAGATAAACAGTTGGAATTTGGCAGGAAATGTGCTTCCGCTTTAATGCAGGTAGTCAGCAATAAACCCAAAAAGGTGATGATAAATGGCGAGCAATATCTGGAATACGAAGATTGGCAAACTCTGGGACGCTTTTTCGGAATAACAGTAGGGACGGATTGGACGAAAGAAGTATTGAGAGAGGGAAAGTTGGTGGGTTATGAAGCGAAAGCGGTGGTATTAAGAAATACCGAGATAATTTCCTCTGCCGAAGCTATGTGTCTGCGTTCCGAAAAGAATTGGGCGAATAGGGACGAATTTGCTTTACGGTCTATGGCACAAACGAGAGCGTGTGCGAAAGCACTACGGAATGTTCTTGCGTGGGTTGCCGTCTTAGCGGGAGTTAAACCGACACCCGTAGAGGAAATGCCGTCAGATATGGAAGTATCTTATGTACCTGTGGAAAAGCCCAAAAGTTCGGTGGCGAAACCGAATGCCGCAGGAATACTATATGAACCGCCACCTTCACCGCAGGGCGTAAATTGCTCTAATAATTGCGGGGCGGTATGCGAAGATATAGTCGCAAAATACTCCCAAGATTTCTATGGGCGTATTCTTTGCCGAGATTGTCAGAAACAATTTAAGCGGATTAAATAACAGGGAAGCATAGGGCGGGGGTGGCAGCTTCGCTGTCCTCCGCCCTATCTACCACAATTAAAATTATGGCGAAAAAATCTAAAGTAATGGCGGAAAACCAAGAGGTTTCCGAGCATATTAAAAAGCAAAAAACAGCGAAAAAAAGGGAATTGAAAACCGACAGGAAAGTTTATTATATGTCAGGCAAGGAAAATAAAGATACTCCGAAAATTCTTTTAGAGGGTTGGTGGTTGCGGGATTACGGTTTTAAGGTTGGCGATACCTTGAAGTTGACTATTGAGGAGGGTCTTATAACCTTGAAACGAAATGAGTAATGAAAAAAGGTTTTAGGTCTGGGGTTTATAAATCCTGTGATATATGCAAAAAAGATAAATATATCAATCCTTGCCGATTAAATAAAAGTTTCCATTATTGTTCTCTTAAATGCAGGAACAAAGATAAAAGATTTTGGGAAAGAGTGCGTGGAAAAAATCACTGGAATTGGAAAGGTGGAAAAATGAAAATTGGCGAATATATTTATACTCTACAATATAAGCATCCTTATAAAAACTCTGGCGGTTATGTCGCTGAACATAGATTGGTAATGGAAAAAAAGTTAAAGCGATATTTAATCGCTAATGAGGAAGTTCATCATAAGAACGGAATTAAAACCGATAATAGAATTTCTAATTTAGAAATAGTTATAAAAAGCGCTCATTTCGGAAAAATAAAATGTCCAAAATGTCTAACAAAACTCAAAATAAAATAAAGAGGATAGATGGCGAAAGTCGGTATTATGAAATTGATGGTATTCGTTATCCATCGGTGACAACAATACTTTCGTGTATTGATAAACCCGCGTTAAGATTTTGGTATCGTAAAGAAGCTTTATTGGAGGTGGAAAGGAATTGGGAGTATTTATCCGAAATGATTAAGGGCGGGACTTATATTGAGGACGCCTTGAAAGAGATTACCAAAAAATCAAAAACGAAACCTGAAGAAATAATGCAGAAAGCGCTTGATGTCGGTTCGGCTGTCCATTCCTGTCTTGAAATTATGGTAAAAAGGCAGATACAGAACAACCATAAGAAAATTGAATGGGGAAAAATAACGCAAGAAGAATTAAATGCGCTATTGCCCGTATCTACACCGATAGAAAATGTTAAATTGATTTTTAATTGCTTAATTGCTTTTGGCGAGTGGGCAAATAAAATAGATTTCCGACCTGTGGAAAGCGAATTGACGGTTTATAGCAAAAAACACCAATTCGCGGGAACGCTTGATGCCATCGGTTTGGTAAAAGGGAAATTGGCGGTTATAGATTTTAAGTCCAGCAAAGCAATTTATTCCGAAATGGCTTTACAATTATCCGCTTATAAGTTCGCTTATAGAGAAATGAGCAAAAAAGCTGTCCCCGAAATGTGGATACTCCGTTTAGGAAAAGAAGATGGTGAATTTGAAGCGAGAAAATTTAATGATTATAAAAATAATATCCGCGCCTTTATGGGCGCTTACGAATTATGGTCTTGGAAACAAAAACAAGAAAAAAAATAAACTGGAGTAGATGGTTTTTAATTATTCTTCTTTGGATTATGATAGGTATTTCTTTATTTCTTCATAAATGGGAGGTGGCTATGTGGCAGGGGGTGGTTTTTCTTCTACAATCCCTGATTTTCTCTAAAGAAAAACAGATAGACGCTTTAATGGTTTTAGCTGATAGAACCACCGAATTGCTTAATATCTTTGCCAAAGAGAAGGATATGTGGAAAGAGAAAGCGGAACAAAAAAAGGTTTAATGAAAGAACCTACCGATATTCGTAAAACTTGGCAACCCTATCTGCAAAGCGGTGAAATTATTGAAAAGGAATTTTTAGCGATAGTGCGAAAGTTCTATCCACAGGCGGGCAAAATACTCGGCAATTACAAATATGCGGATATTTTAGTGCCAGAATTGGGGAAATTGCTTATTGAGGTCAAAAGAGATTTGAAAAGCGATATGACTGGCAATTTGGCTTTTGAAATTTATTTCAGAGGAAAACCAAGTGGATTACTCACTACAAAGGCAAAAATATGGGTGATGACCGACCAAAGAAAGTTTTATTTATTTGATACTGATAAATTGCGTTCTTTTTTCCGAGAAAATAAAAATTATTTGGTGATAAAAAATGGCGGTGATGGGAATGAAGCGAAAATGGTTATCATAAACAAAGTTCAAATTACCAATTGGGGATTTTGTTGTGGAATTTTCCGAAATGGGGAAAACAGTGACTTATTGCCCTTTTTTTTGAAAAGCATATAAGATATAGTAGATATAACAAAGGTCGGTTCAATTAAACCTAATTGATTTCCAATTAAATCCAATATGACCAACGATACACTTAAAGACGGAGAAGGTGATGTGGAAATTGTAGATACTCCGCCCGCGGATACTACACCGCCCGCAGACACTCCGCCTGCCGATACTCCCCCTTCCGATACTCCGCCTGATGATGGCGCTGGGGACGAGTAGGCAAAAATCAAAACGCTCCAGCAACAGTTGGAGCATTTTGATTACCAAAAAACTGGGATTTGCCTATTTTTTATCTTTTGTGGTATGTTCTGGGTATGGATTTCACCATTCCCATACAACCTCTAACTATCAACCAAGCGTTTCAAGGCAGGCATTTTAAGACAAAAGCATATAAAGTATTTGAAAAACAGATGGGCCTTCTATTGCCGAAGAATTTGCCGATGGTAAAAGGATTTGTGGGGGTGGATTATGAGTATGGTTTGACCCCTAAAACCTATGGAATATCCGATGTAGGCAACCTTGAAAAATGTTTATCGGATATTTTAGTAAAAGCAGGTTTTATTGAAGATGACAGAAAAATTATTGAGTTAAAGCAAAAGAAGTTGCAATCCTCGTGGTTTTATGTAAAAATAAAGATATATCCCTATGAATTGCCTACTCGTAATAAAATGTGAAAAATGCGGTGAAATGATTATGATTTATAATGGCGAAGTTTTAGACCATAAACACAACGAAACTGATGGAAAAGATTGAGCGTATAAAATTATTACAAGATATACTCACCTTGCTTGAGGTAAATGGCAAGGCGAAGTTTGATATTGGCACTTTTTATCTACATAAAAGAAAGGGTCACAAAATTATTTTGCGAAGCGGAAGAAATAAAACAGTTAAACCCTATACCGCTATTTTCTTCCGTGGGAGTAAGATGTTAAGAAAAGCGGTTAGAAATTTATAAATTATGGAAATACAAAAAATTAAAATCAATTTATTAAACCCAGCGCCATACAATCCTCGCCTGATTTCTGATACCGAAATGGCGAAATTGAAGAAAAGCATTTTGGAGTTTGGTTTTGTAGAGCCAGTCGTGGTCAATAAGGATATGGTCATTATTGGCGGTCACCAGCGGGTCAAGGCGGCACAACAGTTGGGTTGGGAAGAAGTGGACTGCTATATGGTTGATTTATCGCCAGAGAGGGCGAAATTGCTAAATTTGGCTCTTAATAGGATACAGGGCGAGTGGGACTACAATAAACTTTATGATGTTTTGCTATCTTTGCCTGATGATGATTTGAAATTGGCGGGTTTTGATAAGCACGAAATAGATAAGATTAAGGATTTACTCAATACGCTTGATGATGGCGGTTCTTTGGAAGATGAATTTGAGAAAGAAATTAAACAGGTTGAATTTCGTATTTTAATAACTCCCGACCACCCAGATTTAGAAAAAGTGCGATATCAGGTTCGGAAAATCAAAGAGGAATTTCCGAATGTGATTATTAAGGAAAGTTTATGAGCGAGGAAAAACCTTTGGGATTAAAAAAGGTAGTTGCCACCTCTGGCGGTTTTGACCCAATACATATAGGGCATTTGCGCTGTTTCCAAGAGGCGCGAAAGTTGGGCGATTATTTAATCGTGATTTTGAATGATGATAATTGGCTTAAAAGAAAGAAAGGCAGGATTTTTATGACTGCGAATGAGAGGTCGGAGATTATAAAAGGTTTTGGTTGCGTTGATGATGTATTGATATTACAGAGTGAAAGAGATGATGTTATTGACGCCTTGGAATTATTAAAGCCGAATGTTTTTGCCAAAGGCGGAGATAGGACGGCAGAGAACACGCCAGAGAAAGAATTTTGTGAAAAAAACGGCATAGAGATTATTTATGGCATAGGCGGAGAAAAAATCAGGTCAAGTTCGGAATTATTGGATAATTATTGTAATGAAGCACAAGCGAAAAAAGAGAAAACCTAAACGCGACCAAAAAACACCGAGAGGTTGGGTTTCAGAGGGTTATATTAAGAAAATTAAATTGGGAATAAAATGAGGAAAGATAATCATAGAAATATCTGTTCAATTTGCGGAAAAGATTATTTTATTAGAAAATCTCACGCTCATTTTCGTAAAACTTGTTCAATAATATGTGGAAGAATTTTCAAATCTAGACCATTTCAAATTCGGAAGGGTTATATTTGGATAGGAAGTTCAAAAACTGGGCAATTTGAACATAGGTTGATAGCAGAAAAAATTATGGGGAGAAAATTAAAATCAGAGGAAATTATCCACCATAAAAATCATAATAAACAGGATAATAGGATTAAAAATTTGGAAATAGTCACAAGGTCATATCACGCCCTTATCCACTGGAAAGAAAGAAAAAATATATGATAATCCTTGTTTCACCTATGTTCAGCAGTTATCGGAATTTGAATGCCGATAGTTGCTATGTCTTTATCAAAAATGTCATTACGGAAATTATAAAAAAAGAGCCAAAATGGTATTTTATTTTATTATGGCCGAGGGAGGGTTTTAAGTATTATGATGACGGATTTTTCAATAATCCGCAGGTCAAGAGAATACCCATAGATATACCGCAGAGAAAAATGGATAGCGTGGTTCATTTTAATATCCTCTATTGGCGCAAGTTATTTCGCTTATTTACGCCTGATATTATTTGGAACCACATACCAGAACAGGGTCATTTATTTAAGAATTTATACACTGGTTTTGATATTGAAATGTCGGGACCGAAAATCATTAACCAGCACCATTACATTATCCACCCAACCCTGCCCTATCCCATAGATACTTATAGGGCGGTTCAATTTCAAAGTATGGGTAGTTTTTTAGTGGATATGAATTTATTTAATAGCGATTATTGCTATAAAATGTTTTGCGATGTGAAACAGGAAATACTTGCCACGAATATACGAGTGCCTTATAGAATTATTAAATTCGCCTTGATACCCGAAAATTATCCCGAACCGAACCCAGAAACGCAATTTATTAAAATCGCTTATAATCACCGCCTCCAAGATTATAAGAATTATCTCACTACCTTTGAAATGCTCGCTCAATTATGGACGACTTATAAGAATTTCCGAGTATTGGTCACTAATCCAAATGCCAGTAATTTTAATAAATTGCTCGCTTATCCTTTCGTAGATGGCAAGGCATTTTCTAAGCACGAAGATTATTTGAAAGAATTATCTACCTGCCACCTAAACATTACGAATAGTCAGCACGAAACATTTTGTATTTCCGCTTTGGAGAGTTTGGCTTTTGGTCAGATTTTAGTTGCACCGAGAGCAATAACTTTTCCTGAATTGGTGCCAAAAGAAGATTATCCGTATTTATTCTCAACCGAAGAAGAACAATATAGGATTTTGGATAAGATTTTTTCTAATCCATCGGTATTTGATACCGAAAGGGAACGCATAAAGAATAATACTCGGACTGCCTTTGCTAATCATATTTTGGGAGATAAAATCGCTTCTTTATTTAAGGAAATGGCGGTTTATGAATGGGAGGAAAGCTCTTTAAGAGAAAATTCCGCTTTGGCGGTTAAAAAAATACAGCATAAAAATAAGGGTTTTGTGGAATTGACCGAGATACAAAAGCAATTTGGCGAGTATAATCTGGGTTGGCAGGCATTTCCACTTCTTAAAATCAAGCGGGTATTAAACAAATTGGGCTATGAAGATGTATTATTAGGACATAAGCAAGGTTTCTATTTCGGATAAAAATAACCGAGAATAAGGGAAATTATGAGGGTATCTAAAGATAAAGAACATAAAATAATGGCGTTGATGAAAGTGGTGCTGGCAAGGCAACCCGATATTACGATTTATGAAATGCAGGACGCTATGGAAAGGGCGGGGTATAAAATGGATAAAGATTATGTAAATAAATTATTACATAAGATTGAGGGTGAAGATGCTCATTATATTGAAACGCAGGTTTTATCCAAAGCGGTCGCCAGAATGGATAGGAAAAAGAAAGCGGTTGACCAGCAATTATGGGTAATGGTTTTGAGTAAAGATGAGTGGGGCGAAATAAAAGATGAAAAGGGGGTGGTTACGAGGGTGATTATTAAAAAGGCGGCTTCGGATATGGTTAAAACGATTGCCTTAAAGGCATTAGTTGATAATGATAAAAAGATATTTGATACTCATTTTGACGCAGGAGTATTTGAAAGGCAGTTGGGTAAATTAAAAACTGAAAGCGGAATGAGTGATGAAGAAAAAGCCGCTTTAGATAAAATTATTGAAAATGTTTTCCGAACTACCAAACCTAATAGAACTGGAGAAGGAAAATAAAGTAGACCAATTAAAGTATATTGCTGAAAATTCTTTAATGGCTTTCGCTTTTATTTACCTCCGCCATTATTTTAAGGCGAGTATTGCCGAATTTCAGCGTGAGATTTATGGCGACCTCCAAAATGATAATGTTCATTTTTTAGAGGTTATCGCCTTTAGGGGTTCGGCAAAAAGCACCATATCCGCTTTAGCATTTCCTCTTTGGTGTGCTATTTTCAAAAAAAGGAATTTTATTATTCTTGCCTCCGATACCTTTACCCAAGCCAAACTCATTATCGCTAATCTTATTTATGAATTGGAGGGAAATGAAAAAATCCGCACTCATTTTGGCGATTTTAAGGGAAAGGAAGAATGGACAGCGACTAATATCTTTCTGAAAAATGGGGTTCGTATTATGAGCCGAAGCCGAGGACAAAAAATCCGAGGATTACGGCATTTACAATTTCGCCCTGATTTGGTGGTCGCTGATGATGTGGAAAACATAGAAGATGTGCGAACCAAAGAACAGCGAGATAAAACCTACGAATGGTTTTATTCTGATGTCATACCCGCTATGGATGTCACTATCGGGAAAATGGTTTTAATCGGCAATATGCTTCATAGCGATAGTTTAA
>Ga0209342_10003620_pt1 | contig 16266 bp, 11 predicted proteins | sample RifCSP16_2_FD_184023 | JGI IMG/M metagenome (GOLD analysis project Ga0209342, IMG submission 184023) | Soil microbial communities from Rifle, Colorado - Rifle CSP2_sed 16_2 (SPAdes) (version 2) | ecosystem: Environmental > Terrestrial > Deep subsurface > Rock core/Sediment | place: Rifle... | reverse complement strand
GCAGGTGCTGCACCGGAGCTTCCCGTCCGCCGGGTACATGAGAGAACTGCACTTCGGACAGAACATGACGGACCTGGCGTGAGACGAGCGTGCGATAAAAAGCTTTTCCGGGGAGGGACCGGAGGGTGGGCGCTCAGAGTTTCGAGTGGTCGTAGTTCCGGAGGGCCCGCTCGACGAACCGCTGGATCGCGACCTCCTCGTCGTGGCTCCGGGGCTTCGCGGGCCTCCGCTCGCGGGATTCCCCCCGAGGCTCCCGCTCCGCGGGGACCTCATGCTCGTGGGCGTGACGGCCCGTCGCGTGGGCCCTCGAGGGATGGCGGGCGCGCATGGGCGCGTCCTCCTCGTCCCCCTCGTCGTCGTCCTCCGAGGCCTTGTCGGCCTCCGCCCGGCGCCGCCGGGTGGACCGGCTCTCCCCGCGAGACCCCAGGGCCTCCGCGTCGACCTGGCGGTATTCCTCGAACCGGTCCGGGGAACCGCGGTGGGAGCGTCGGCGCTTCGGTCCCGCGACGGGAGCCGCCCGGGCCCGGGAGGGACGGCGGTGCCTTCGCGGGGCTTCCTCGTACTCGCCCTCGTCGTCCTCCTCGTCCGCGTAGCCACGCGGGTGGAGGATGGGCTGGACGAGGTTCAGGCCGACGGACGTGCCGGACCCGGACCGGTACGCCAGCTCGCGACGGGTCTGTTCCGCGATGAGCCCGCCGATGTACGCGAAGAGGATGACCATGAGGTACCCGTTCGTCCCCATCCCGAACGTCGCCCGGAGGGCGTCCACGAACCCCTGGATGTAGGCGATGAGGAAGTCCTTGTACGGCGCCAGGAACGGCAGGAGGGCCGCGACGCCGTCCCCGGCCGCCACCGGGAGGGAGCCGACGACGTCGAGCTGGCGCGCGGCGAAATTGTGCGCGTAGGCGTAGTTGGCAAGGAGGATCGTGAACACCGGGAGCAGCGCGGCGACGACGGCCTTCCACGGGGACCCCGCCCGTCGGCCGCCGACGTAACCCGCGATCATCGGCCCTGCGGGCTGGATCCACCACAGGAGGAAGGAGAGGATGAGGATGATCCGAGAGGAGGACCAGAAGGAGAAGGCGGGGCCGTCCCGGTGGAAGCGGCCGACCTCCTGGTCCACCTCGATCCGGTAGACGCCGTGGGCGTCCTTCCGGCGCCGCGATCCCTTCTCGGGCCCCTCCTCGTCGTCGTCCTCCCGGCGGCGCCGCGGCCACAGGAGCCAGCGGAGTAGTCCCATTCCCATCCCTTGGGGTCAGTCGGACTTTTGTCTGACATTTTCCCCATGGCGCGGCTGGCTATTAATACATTGGGGGCGACCGGTCGGATTGACAAATCCCCCGCGGGTCCGCAGCCGGAGGTCACATCCCGGGGGGCCGGGGAGGGGATGCAGGCCGCCGCGCGAGGAAGAAGAACACCCCTGCGATGACGAAGAGGAACGCGGACAGGAGGTAGATCCCCGCGGACCACTCGTACGAGCCTTCATCGGAGAGGAAGAACGCGATGACGGACGCGATGATCGCGAGGATCACGAACACGAACCCCACGACGTTCATGACCATGGAACCGCCGGACCCGAAGGGGGAGCCCGCGGGCGCGGTCGGGGGGTACGCGGGCGCATCGGAGGGGCCGTATCCCAGGGGGTACGCGGGCACGCGAGGCGCTTGGACGGGAGGCATTGCGGCCATAGGAGGCGGGGCTGTCGGCGGCGCGGCCGGGGGCGGCGAGGGCGCCTTCAGCGGCTTCCCGCACTTCGGACAGAACGCATTCTCGTCGGCGACCGGGGAACCGCAGTTCGGACAGAAACCCAAGAACTCCCCTCCCTGGCCCCGGTAAGCAGACGCCGGCACTTATCCGTTTCTGCCGCCCGTTCTCCAACGGCCCGGCAGGGTGCCGGAGAAAGGGCTCGGGGCGAACTGGGATAGGACCCGACCCCTCAGGCCTTCGGGCGATACCGGTTCGGATCGTCGAACACGTCAATCACGCGGGTCCCGGGGCGCAACCGCGCGGCGTGGACGACCCCTGCGGGAATCGTGTACTCGTCGCCCTTCCGGTAGGTCCGCGTCGTCCCACCGATCGTGAGCTCCATCTCGCCGTCGACGACGATCCCCCACTGGGCGCCGTGGGAATGGTCGGGGACGATCGCGGCCGTCCGGGCTTCGACGAAGATGGCGGAGGCGGTCGGCCCGCGGAGAAGACGCATCCGGATCCCGTGGAAGGCGGCGTCCACCTCGGGCATCCGCTCGAAGAGTTCAGGGAAGTGCGACATGAACTCGTAATCGGGGTCGAGGACTTGAACGATGCGACCCGCGACGGGGGGAGGGAGTCCCGCCTACTTCGCAACGATACGCCGGCGCCTTCGCCGACGTGCACGGGTACTTGGGACTTCCCATGGCCTGAGCGGCCCATTCGTGCATCGGACCTAACGATATCCGAACAACCGATCGTATTCCTTGTGGGAAAGGATCTCGAGGATCAGGACCACGGTGCCAGCACCCGGTGCGGATTGAACGGTGTAGACGCCGCGGTATGCCAGCGGTAGCTCGAACCGCCACGCGTTCCCAATCGGAGACAGAAGACCACTACGTGTCGCGAGCTGAAGCGGAATCCGGTCTTTCGGTATCTGGTCTCCCGCGAATACGTCCTGCTTTAGACGCGCGACCCACCACTGAAGCTTCTTTCGCTGTTTTGGCTGAAGGCTCGCCTCGGCGGAAAGCGCGCGAGGTCCCAACCGGACCCCGCTTGCGGTAAAACGAGCCAGGTCAACGAGCCTCCCAAGTCCCCACGACCTTCCAGAACTCGGGCTCGACGTTCAGAGTCCACATGACGCCTTTCGAGCCTTCAGCTACGCAGCCCAGACGCTTGTAGTGATCGATGGCCTCCCGAAGGGCGGCGTGCATCATCTTTCGTGGTAGGAGGCTCTTGATTCGGTTGAGGCTAAGCGGCTCGTCGAACTTCCGAAGGACGGACTCAACCATGTGCAACGTTTCCAGGGTAGGCCCCTTGTGTTCCAACTTTGGGGGCATGGGCGGTGCTTGCATCGATGCTAGGTATGGGTTCATATAGTATATGAACATATACCTATGGTCTGCGAATGCGCCACCCCCGTGGCTGGGAAAGATGAGTCCCGCCTCCCGGATTTGAACCGGGGGCCTGATGATGGCAGCGGGCACCGCGCACGCCGTGTGCGCGGGAGCACTCTACAGTCACCCGCTCTGACCAGGCTGAGCTAAGGCGGGACGTCGGACGAACGGCGCCGTCGATAAAAACCTTGTCGGCCCGTCCCCCGGGGGAGTGCCGCGGGCCGGGCTCGAACCGGCGACTTCGAGATCTTCAGTCTCGCACTCTCCCAAACTGAGTTACCGCGGCGCGACGCGAGCCATGGGAGCGCGGGACAAATAGTTTTCCTCCCACGGCCCGTCGGACGAGGTAAGAGCGTGAACCTTATCGGCGGGGACTCGTTCCCCGGGGCCATGAAGGCTCCTCCCGAAGTCTACAAGGCCCTCGAGAGCCGGTTCCCCGAGCAGCTCGAGCGGGCGCGGCAGCTCATCCGGCAACCCTCCGTGAGCGCGACGGGCGAAGGAGTCCGCGAATGCGCGGAGATCGTGCGGCAGCGGATGGAAGAGATCGGTTTCAAGACGACGGTGTGGGGCGAGAAGGGACATCCCGTCGTGTACGGGGACCTCGACGTCGGGGCCGACGTGACCCTCCTCGAGTACGAGATGTACGACGTCCAGCCCGTCGGGAATCGGCAGGAGTGGATGTGCGATCCCTTCGCCGCGGAGGTGCGGGAGCTCGAGGGGATCGGGAAATGCGTCGTGGGCCGGGGGACCTACAACTCGAAAGGAGCCCTCTCGGGCCACCTCGAGACCTGGCGGACGATCCGGGACGTCGACGAGCTCCCCGTGAACCTCAAGATCATCGCGGAGGGCGAGGAGGAGATCAGCAGCGAGAACTTCATCAAGTTCGTCCGCGGGCACAAGGCCGACCTGCGGGGGGACGGCGCGATCGCGAACGACTTCACGGAGGACCTCAAAGGCGTCCCGTCCGTGATCCTCGGGGTGAAGGGGTGCCTCTACCTCACGATCTGGTCCCGCGGGTCGAAGGCGGCGGGCGGGCCCACGGTGGGGGAGATCCACAGCTCCCACGCGGTCTGGGTCTCGTCCCCCGTCTGGCGTCTCGTGAAGGCCCTCGATACCCTCGTGGACGAGGACCAGCGGCCTGCGATCGACGGGATCTGGAAGGACGTCGCCCCCCCGTCCAAGGCGGACCTCCGGCTCACCGCGGAGCTCGCGAAGCGATTCGATCCGAGGATGGCCCTCCAGGAGATGCCCGCGTTCCGCTACAAGTACGACCTGCCGAAGGAGAAGCTCCTCGGCAAGTACTTCTTCGAGCCGACCGTGAACATCGCGGGGATCTACGCGGGGTACACGGAGCACGGGGGGACGAAGACGGTCCTGCCCCACCAGGCGTACGCGAAGGTCGACATCCGACTCGTGCCGAAGATGACCGTCGAGGGGACCTTGCGGAAGCTCAGGGCCCACCTGAAGGAGCGGGGGTTCGGGGACCTCGAGATCGAGGTCCACGGGCCCTACGGCCCGGGCCGCACGAGCCCCGACGAGTGGATCGTCGGCGCCGCGACGACGAGCCTCCGGGAGCATGGCAAGGATCCCGAGGTGTGGCCGACGAGCGGCGGCACGATGCCCGCCTTCGTCTTCGCGGAGATCGGCGTGCCGTGGATTGCCTCGGGCCTCGGCCATGGCGGCCGGGCCCACGCGCCGAACGAGTACGCGACGGTCGACGGGATGCTCCGGTTCAACCTCGGGGAGGCGACGTTCGTCTACACAGCGTCGGACGCCGCGAAACGCCGGCGGGCGGCCTGAAACCGGCCGACGGAGGCCGGCCGGACGGCCGTGCGACCGCCGAAACGAGGGGGTTGCCGCGGGGCCGTTTTCATGGAGGAAACGAGTTCATTCTCAGTCCTGGACTTTTGGCACGACACATATAAATAGCGTAATCCGGGATGGCTCGCGCAGTGCCCACCGAGTTTACTCTGGAGGTCACTCCATGCGAGTTGTGATCCGGGATATCAAAAGGGATGAGCAGGGCGTCGCCTCAACCGTGGGTACGATCATGGCGCTCCTCGTCTTCCTCACGTTCCTCAGCCTGATCGTGAACCAGTACGTCCCGGTCTGGATGAAAGACTCCGAGGCCGCCCACATGAACTCGGCCCTCGGCCAGTTCGGCGGGCTCAAGGGCACGATCGACCTGCAGGTCCTAGCGGCCCAGATGGCCGCGAGCATCGGCGAGCACTACGAGCCCGTCGAAGCGGCGACCCCCATCACCCTTGGACTCGATGGCGTGCCCATCTTCGCGGCGCCCTCCATCGGCGAGCTCTCCCTGAAACCCGACGACGGCGTGTGGACCGTGGCCGCGTTCTACGACATCCGCGGCGTGCGGACGAAGGTGGAGGAGACGTCCCGCGGCGCCGTCGAACTGAACGTCGGGAACCGGTACTTCATCCCCCAGAGCGTCGCCTACGAGAACGGGGCGGTGATCAAGTACCAGCAAGACGGCCAAGTCATCCGGGCGTCCCCCGTGTTCAACCCCGTCCGGGCGAACAACAAGCTCAACCTTACGTTCCAGCTCGTCTCCCTCTACGGCGGGGGCGCGGTAACGGGCACATCCACGGAGATCGTCACGTCGAGGTTGTTCGGCGTGGACCGCCAGGCGTACTCGGACCTCGCGTCGACGATCTGGCTCAACCACACGTCGAAGTACGGGCTCGCCTGGTACAACTTCATGAACGCGACCCTCGCGAAGTCCGTCGGGATCACCTCGGGCACGTTCCTCGTGTCGCCGTCGCCGACCCAGATCCTGTCGCGGACCTTCACGGGGATCGTCAGCGGGATCCCCGTGTATCGGATCCAGGCCTCGTACAGCTCCCAGACGGGCCTGTACACGCTCACCGTGGAAATCTATGACACCGTCGTCATGCCGCTCGAACGGTTCACCGTGCAGCGGGCGTACGTGACGATCGGGATCGGAGAGAGCACGGAGGAACTCCCCATCTGAGGTGACTCGCATGGCGAAGCGCAAGAAGGTCATGATGCCCAAGGGAGCCCTGCAGCAGAAGGCGGAGTGGTCCGGCACCCGCGGGTCCTACCTGACCCGAATTCCCGACCTCGACCGGGAATCTCTCGAGGAAATCGAGACGATGCCGATCCGCGAGCCCTTCACGTACGCGCGGGTCGTCTACGACCACGACCGCTCGGAGTACATCTACGAGGTCTGGGAGCCCCAGCTCGACGAGCGGGAGCAGAAGCTGCTCGACATGCTCAAGGACTCCCTCGGCCGGACCCTCGAGTACGAGTGGGACAAGATGGCGGAGAAGGACAAGAAGGAGTACCTCGAGGAGGCCGTGGACTCCTTCATCCGGTCCCGCGGCCTGCGGCTCGAGCCCGCGTCGAAGGACAAGGTCGTGTACTACATCATCCGCGACTTCGTCGGCTACGGGCCCGTGGACGTTCTCATGGCGGACCCCCGGATCGAGGACGTCTCCTGCGATGGGGAGGGCATCCCGCTGTTCATCTTCCACCAGAAGTACGAGTCCATCAAGACGAACGTGACGTTCCACGACGAAGACGTCCTGAACTCCTTCGTCGTCATGCTCGGCCAGCGCTGCGCGAAGCAGCTCTCCGTCGCCAACCCGATCCTCGACGGGACGAGCGTGGAGGGCCACCGCGTCCAGGCGACCTACAGCCGCGAGGTGACGACCCGCGGGTCCTCGTTCACGATCCGGCGGTACAAGGAGAAGCCCTTCACCCCCGTCGAGCTCGTGAAGTTCGGAACCGCGAGCGCAGACATGGTCGCCTACATCTGGGTCGCGATCGAGAACGGAAAGTCCATGATGGTCTGCGGCGGGACGGCGTCCGGGAAGACGGCGACCCTGAACAGCGCGGCCCTCTTCATCCGCCCGGGCGCAAAGATCGTCTCCATCGAGGACACCCGGGAGATCAACCTGCCCCACGAGAACTGGATCCCGGGCACGACCCGGTCCGGCGTGGGGGAGCGCGGGCCCGACGGGAAGGCGGGCGGCGAGATCGACATGTACGACCTCGTCCGCGCGGCCCTCCGGCAGCGGCCGAACTACATCATCGTCGGGGAAGTCCGCGGGAAGGAGACGTACACGATGTTCCAGGCCATGGCCACGGGGCACCCGACGATGTCCACGATGCACGCGGACTCCGTGAAGTCGATGGTCAACCGTCTCGAGAACCCGCCGATCAACACCCCGAGGATCCTCTTGACGGCCCTCAACTTCGTGGTCATCCAGACCCACGCCCGGATCGGAGACTCCATTGTCCGGCGCATCAAGCAGATCGTCGAGCTCGTCGGGTTCGAGCCCGAGACGAACGAGCTCATCACGAACACGGTCTACGAGTGGGACGCCGCGACGGACACGTTCGTCTACAAGGGGCACTCCTTCTTGTTCGACGAGATCATGGAAATGAAGAACATGACCCACGAGGAGATGGAATCCGAGTTCCAGCGGCGGATCGATATCATCAACTACATGCACGAGAAGTCCATGCTCGACTTCCGCGAGATCTCGAAGCTCGTCGTCGGTTACTACCAGTACCCCGAAGAGACGGCCAAGCGCATCCGGGAGGAGATGGGATGGACGGAGCAGCGCACGGCCGCGGTCACCGCTGCGGGAGGTGAGGCGGTTGGGTAGCACGGCCTTCGAGAAACTCGAGACGCGACGCACCCTGACGAAGACGAAGCGCTTCCGACCCGGGGACGAGGTGGCGGCGAAGGCGCACCACATGGTGAAGCTCCCGAAGGGGGCGAAGCCCGTGTCCGTGGGCCTCTCGCCGAAGGAGCAACTCGCCTGGAAGACGTTCGGCGCCTTCGTCCAGGCCCGGCGGCACGAGGACCAGGAGCTCGAGGACAACCTCCTCAGGGCCCACATCCGCCTTCGGCCCGAGGAGTACCTCGCAGTCGCGTGGCTGAACACGACCCTCGCGTCCGTCGCGGCGGTCATCGCCGCCCTGGGCGCGGCCCTGTTCCTGTCCGTCCTTCGGGTCAACATCTCGACCCTGATCACCATCTTCGGGCTCGTCGCGGCCCTGCCGATCTTCTTCTCCTACATGTACTCGTTCGGGCTCCCCGTCGGGTACAAGGGGAAGCCCGCGGCCCTCGCGAAGAAGCGCGGCCGGGCGATCGACAAGAAGATCTCGGGCGCGATGTCGTTCATCTCCGCGATGGCCTCGGCAGACGTCCCCGTCGACGTGATCTTCAAGGAGCTCTCCAAGCAGGCCGTCTACGGCGAGGTCGCGAAGGAGGCCGAGTGGATCACGCGGGACACGGAGCTTCTGGGCGTCGACATCCTGACCGCGATCCGGCGGGCCGCCCAACGCTCTCCGAGCGCGAAGCTCCAGGACTTCCTCCAGGGCGTCGTCACGACCTCGACGAGCGGCGGCCAGCTCAAGCCGTACTTCCTCATGAAGGCGGAGCAGTTCGAGAAGGAGGACCGCCTCGAGATGAGGAAGAGGATGGAGACCCTGGGGATGCTCGCGGAGTCTTTCGTGACCGTCGTCGTCGCGTTCCCCCTGTTCCTCGTCGTGATCATGGCGATCATGGCCCTCATCAGCAAGGGGGGCGGGTCCGACTTCGTCCTCATGCTCCTGTACGTCGTCGTGGGCCTCATGATCCCCCTGAGCCAGTTCGGTTTCATCTTCGTGATCTGGAACATGGAGCAGGAGGGATGAGATGGTCCGCCCCGAGCTCGAGAAGGCCCGCGTGAGGCTGTACGAGAAGGCCGACCGGAGGAGAGTCCTCCTCGCGGTGAGCACGGTCCTCCTGCTCCTCTTCGGCTTCATCGCGTTCCTGAACGTCATCGGCTCCGTGAACATCTCCTTCCGGGAGGGGCAGCGGAACTTCGACCGCTTCCTCAACTGGCTGGTCATCGCGATCCTGTCGTTCATCGGACCCTACGGGTTCTACCTCGCGAAGAAGAACCGGGAGATCAAGCAGATCGAGCGGCGGCTCCCCGACTTCCTGCGGGACGTCGCGGAGGCGGGCCGGTTCGGCATGACCCTCGCGGAGGCGATCGTCGTCTCCTCGAGCGGCCGGTACGGCAAGCTCACGCCGGAGATCAAGAAGATGGCCGCCCAGATCAGCTGGGGCGTCCCCGCGACGGAGGCCCTCCGCCTCTTCTCGGAGCGGGTGAAGACCCCGATGGTCCAGCGGGTCGTGTCGATCATTGTGAAGTCCTCCGATGCGGGCGGGGACGTCGCGGACGTCCTGACGATGGTCTCCCACGACACGAAGGAGTCCCAGCTCACGAACGACGAGCGGCGGATCGCGATGTCCACGTACGTCGCGGTCATCTACATCTCGTTCCTCGTGTTCCTCGTGACGATCTGGATCCTGAACGTTACGTTCCTCCCGAAGATGCTCGAGGCGAGCGGGGCCCTCGGGGGAGCCACGGGCGCGATCCAGAGCCCCCTCGCGGAGAACCTGCCCGAGGTCGTGTACAACATCAAGGTCGCGTTCTTCGTCGCGACGATCGTCCACGGCCTGGGCGACGGGATCCTCGCGGGCGTGCTCGACAACGGGAAGATCCCGACGGGACTTCGGCACAGCTTCATCATGCTGATCATCGCCCTACTCGGGTTCCAGCTCATCTGAGGTGACCAATATGTCCCAGGCCATGGACCGGAAGACGGCGGCGGAACTCGAGGAGCTCCAGCGGCAGGAGTCGGAGGTCGCCGCCCGGGTCGCGAAGCTCGACCGGGAGCGAGCGGAGGCGAAGCAGATGCTGGACCAGATCGAGGCGACCCGGAAGCGGGCCCTCTTCGCCGCCCTCGACGGGATCAAGAAGAAGTACTTCCACCGGCTCCTCGGCGGGAAGGGCGTCAAGGTCAAGGCGCCCCGCCTGAGCAGCGTCGAGGAGTCCACCCTGGGCAAGATCACGACGATTCCGAAGATCGCCCAGCGGAACATGAACGAGATCGAAATCCAGCCGATCGCGAAGAACTACTCCTACGTCCGGATCCTGTACGACACCCTCGCGAACGAGTACTTCTACGAGGCCATCGAGCCGAAGCTCCTCGAGGAGGAGTCGGAGCTCCTGGAGGTCCTCAAGGAGATCCTCGTGGAGAACCTCGAACTCGTCGAGGAGGAAGACCGGGCGACGAAGGAGAACTACCTCCGGCGGATCGTCGACGGCCTCATCCGGGAACTCGGGGTAGAGCTCCATCCCGTCTCGAAGGAGCGGATCATGTACTACGTGTTCCGGGACTTCATCCGGTACGGCCCCATCGACGTCGTGATGACGGACCCCCAGGTCGAGGATGTCTCCTGCGACGGCGTCCGGGTGCCCTTCTACATCTACCACCGGAAGTACGGTTCGATCCCCTCGAACCTGAAGTTCGACTCCGCTGAGGAGCTCGACTCCTTCGTGGTCTGGCTCGCCCAGAAGTGCGGGAAGCACATCTCCGTGGCCCAGCCCATGCTCGACGCGACGATCCCCGATGGGTCCCGTCTCCAGGCGACCCTCGGCATGCACGTCACGAAGCGCGGCTCGTCCTTCACGATCCGGCGGTTCCGGGAGAACCCCTTCACCCCCCTCGACCTCGTCCGCTTCAAGACGATGTCGCCCGAGATGATGGGGTACCTCTGGCTCGCGATCGAGAACGGGCAGAGCATGCTCATCTGCGGCGGCACGGCGTCGGGGAAGACGACGACCCTGAACGCGATCCTCCTGTTCATCCCGCCCCAGATGAAGATCGTCTCCATCGAGGACACCCGGGAGCTGAACCTGCCCCACGAGAACTGGGTGCCCCTGCTGACCCGCGCGGGATTCGGCGGGAAGTCCGTCTCGACGGGCAAGGCGGCGGGCGAGATCGACATGTTCGACCTCCTCATCGCGGCCCTCCGGCAGCGGCCCCAGTACCTGATGGTCGGCGAGGTCCGTGGTGCGGAGGCGTTCGTCGTGTTCCAGGCCATGGCGACGGGCAAGTCCGCGTACACGACGTTCCACGCGGACGACGTGCAGTCCATGGTCCACCGCCTCGAGAACGACCCCATCAACCTGCCGCGGGCCCTCGTCGCGGCCCTCGACATCGTCCTCCTCCAAGCCCAGGTCAAGGTCGGGACGGACATGACCCGGCGGGTCAAGGCCCTCATCGAGATCGTCGGCGTGGACCCGGAGTCCAACGAGCTCATCACGAACTCCGCGTACACGTGGAACCCTGCGGACGACACGTTCAACTACTCCGGCCACTCGTACGTGTACGAGAAGATCTCCCTCGCGCGGAACTGGAACCAGCGGAGGATGGAACAGGAGGTCAAGCGCCGCCTGGACATCTTCGACTACATGAAGCGCATGGACATCAAGAACTACCGGGACGTCGCGCGGATCGTCTCCTCGTACTACAAGGACCCCGAGAAGATGATCAAGATCGTCCGGGAGACCCTCCAGGCCCAGGGCGTCCAGGCCGCCTCCTAGGCGCCCTCGGGAAGCTCCAGGCCGTTCCCGCCCTCCTTCCACCGCCGTGAGGGATCGCAGCCTCCTCCGCGCCTACCGGCAGGGCCACCCTGCGTACCGGGGGCTCCTCGAGTCCCGGGCGGGACCGGCACGGCCCAGCCGTCCCTGCGGAGGACCTCCCCGGGGCTTCGGATCTCGGGGTCCCAGGGGCAGACTCCCTCGTGGCCTTCCATGAGGTCCGGGCAACGCGAGGGGGTCGCACGACGACCCTCAGCGTCCACCCGACGCGAACCTGGGGGAGGCCGGGAGGGCGGTCGGTCCAAGGGGCGGACGGGGCGTCTCCCTGAGGACCGACAGCGGGTCCGGAGGCGGACCTCAGTCAGACGAGCAGGACCGCGGGCGCGAACGACGGGACCCCGAGGACGAACGCGACCGCGACGAGATGGAGGAGACGCCGGACGCCGAGCAGGGTGCCCATCGGCCCATCATCGACCCTGGGGCCCATACCCGTTTCGGAATCGTTTGGCTTCTACCGAATGTCCCTATCGACCATGTCCACGGGTGGGGCGGGAGAGGGGAGGGGGAAGACGCGGGTCAGACCTCGTCTTCCTTACTGTCCTGCGTGCCCTGGGACCCCTGGCCCTCCGTCGACTCGCCCGTCTGGCCCGTGCCCTCCACGGGCCTCCGGATGACCTTCTTCTGGACGACGGGCTGGCCCGCGAGGGGCTTCCGGATCACCCGACGGGGGACCCCTTCGGGGGGCACCGCCGAGGGCGCGGCGGGGGCCGCGGCTTCGGCCGCGGGTTCCTCCGAGGGAGCCGGCGGGGCCCCGGGCGCGGGGGCCGCGACCTTCCGGACGACGGGGGCCGGGGCGCCTCCGCCACCGGCGCCGCCCGGCGGCCGGGCTTCCTTGAGGAACGATCCGCACTTGTGGCACACGGTGGCCGTCACGGAGTTGAGGGTGCCGCAGACGGGGCACGGCTTGGAGCCCATCTTGCGCATCTCCTCTTCCTCCCGGAGCCAGTCCTCGAACGTCACGAAGGTGGGCTGCTTCCGCCACCACTCCTGGAACTCCCGGTCGGAGAGGGTCCGGCCGAGCTGGCGGGACGCTTCCGCCTTGAACTTCTGGACGACCTCGTCGTACTGGAGGCGCATCTTCTCCTGGTAATCCGCCATCTCGACCTGGCCCGTCGCGAACTGGACCCCGCACTCCGGACACTCCTTGAGGTCCACGGGAATCCACGCGTTGCAGTTCGAGCACTTCGCCATGTCCTTCTCGAACTCGACGCCGCACTTCGGGCACGTCGTCGCGTCCTCGGGGATGAAGGCGCCGCACTCCCCGCACTCGACCATCTTCCCGAGGCCGTAGAACTTCAGGTATAGGCTCAGGCCCACGGCGATCGCCGCGATGATGCCGAGGATGAGGAGGAGGAACCACCAGGGGATCCCGAGGAGGGGCACGGGCTGGAACAGGAAGGGCCCGCCCTTGATGATCGAGATCGTCCGAGTTTCGCCCGTGATCGCCGCAGGGCCGGGGGTGACGACGAGGCTGTAGGCCCCATCCGGCGTGCTCGCGGGCACGAGGATCTCGCCGCGGAAGAATCCCTGGGCCTCCGACACGGTCACGTTGGGCGTGCCGACGACATCCGTGCCGGACCGTATCTCGATCGTCAGGGTCACCCCGACGATCCCGTTCCCGGCCGCGTCCCGCACGTACCCGGTGATGCTGAGGATCGCCCCGGGCTCCACGGTCTGGCCCGTGAGGGGCCGGTCGATCGCGACGAACCCGGTGGGCGGCGGTAGGACGTTGACCGTGATGCTCGCGAAGTTGTTGCTCTCCTGGGCCGCCCCGCCCTCGTCGATCGTATTGTCGGGGTCCGCCTCGAGCATGAGGGTGTGGGACCCCGCGGCGGTGATGCCCGGCACGGAGATGGACTGGTTGACGAACGCGGGGATCGTGAGGCCCGTCACCCGGGCGACCTCCGTCGTACCGTCGAGGAAGACCGCGACGGCGACGTTCGTGGCCGTCGTCTGGCCGTTGTTGTACACCCGCGCGTAGACCGTGAACGGTTGGTTCACGGTCACCGTGATCGTCGCCGTGTACTCGGACTGGCGGATTTCGAGGTCGGGGTTCGTCCGGACCTGGAGGGTGTCGAAGGCGAGGGTGACCTGGACGTTGTTGTCAGCTTCGTCGATCGCGGGGTAGGCTGGGAAGTAGACCCCGGCCGACGTCGTCGACGTGTCGAAGGAGGCGATGGCCTCGTAGTTGCCGAAGGACTCCGCGTTCGGCAGGGAGGTCGTCGTAATCTGGTCCGTCGTCAGGGGGATCTTGGTCCGGCCCGTCGCGTCGGCCCGGTTCCAGGCGTTCGTCCCCGACGCAGCGCGACCGATGTACCAGAGGGTCTGGGCGCTCGGGGTCGTCAGGCCCGCGTTGTCGGGATACGTGGCGAGGGCGCCGCTCGGGCTGAAGTAGCTCGCGATCGTCGCGCCGCTCACGGGGAAGTCCGTCGAGTCGAGGACCGTGGCGTGGAACCACCGAAGCAGGTAGATGCTCCCGCCCGCAGCCGTCGGAAGGTAGGCGGGCATCCAGGTCGCCATGGAGGGCGGGTCCTGGGAGCGGTCGATCGTGACGTTGTACAGGTATGCGTTCGAGGTCCCATCGACCTGGAGGGTGTTGTGCCTCGCCGGGTCGTCCGAGAAGTCGACGCCGAGGTACGAGTCGTACGCGTAGAGCCTCGAGCCGCCCGTGAGGCTGAGGTTCCCGTTCCCCGTGAAGTTCCCGCCGCTCACCCACTCAAAGAGACGCTCGACCCGGGACCGGTACAAGACCGCGGTCGTGGCGGACCAGGAGATCTCCGGGGCGTCGTTGTTCGAGTCGATGTCGATCCCCAGGTCGCCGAGCTCCGCGTCCGTGAATCCCGTGATCGACGAGTCCGTGACGTTGATCGTGCCGGACGTCGCGTTGAACCAGCCGGGGAACTTGAGCACGGCCCCGTTCCGCATGGAGAACCGCGCCGTCGGGCCCGTGAGGGTGAAGGCGAGCTTGAGGTCCGGGGTGATCGCGACCCGCTCTGTCGTCAGGATGGAGTTGTCGAGGATGAGCGCACCGTTCGAGTTCACGTTGAGGGAGTAGCTCGCGTGGGAGGCATCCTTCGCGAAGCGGAGGCCCCCGTTGACCAGGGTCAGGCTGCCGCCCGCGTTGATCGTAATCGTCCCGTCGACGGTGTACACGATGTCCTCGCAGACTTGGACCGTCGAGATCGTCCAGTCCCCCGTGATGACGCCGGAGACGGCGTCACAGGGCGCCGCGCTCGCCGGGGGGCTGAGCGCGAGGAGCACGGTGAACACGCCGCCGACGGCGAGGGACCAAACGATCAGGAGGCTCAGCGCCTTGCCATTCCTTCCGGGTCGACTAGACATCCCAAGACCTCCCGAGCGGCGGCAGCGCGGAGACGACCGTCGAGCTGCTGCCGATGGGCATCTCGCGGGGCATCCTGGGGTACTTCATAAATAGGTTACCGGGCGATTATCTATTGCGATAAGCACACGGCTCCAAGGGAGGGACCCGGGCTCGAGTCGACGGTCCGCCCCCCCGCGCGGACGGAAGATCCCGGGAGCCGCCTCCCGTGCGGCGCGTCCCGGCGATGGCGGCACATGCCCCTCCCCGACCGGCCCCGCGGCCCAGTCCCCGAGCCGACCGCGTCGGGCGAGGGGCCCGTTTGGGGGCCGCTAAGGCCTCCCGATTATCAGCGATTGGTAACTACCGCGACGGTCTTATATACCCAAGACTCGGGTGCGAGGGTGTTCTCCAAGCCCACCGGAGGCCACCCTATGAAAGTCATCCTACGGGAAGACAGGTCGGGTGTGTCGGAAGTCATCGGCACAATCCTGATCCTCTCGATGACCGTCGTCATGTTCTCTGTGATCATCATCTGGGTCTCGGGCATCCCCGCGCCCGTCGCGACGAGCGCCGTCGAGATCCAGGGGACGTTGGAGCCCGTGTACGACGTGGCCCTCCGGGAGATCGGCGTACGGATCCTCCTCGTCCATCGAGGCGGCGAAGCCTTGCTCCCCGTCCCGACGGTCCTGTACGTCAGCGCGCAGCGGGGCGTCACGCCGCTGAGCACGGACACGGTCACCCTCCACCGGTACAACGACCGCCTCGCGTCCCCCAGCGGACTCCTCGACGGCACGGACAGCATCTGGGACATCGGGGAGCGGTTCGCATACCAGAGCTACGCCCTGCGGTCGTCTGACCGGATCACGGCCACCGTCGTGGACCTCGAGAAGAGCATCGTCGTGTGGCAGGGCGTGATGAGCGCGGTCCCCGGCATCCGGCCCCCCGTCTTCGCGGACAAGTGGGCGGACGACGTCCGGAGCACGGACGCGATCGACCCCGTCCAGGAGAACCTCGGCTTCTTCCTCCACGCCCAGGTCATCGACCCCGACGGAGACCTGAACCGGAACTCCGTCTGGGCGACCCTCACGATGTGGTACGGGACGACGGACCCCTGCGCCCAGCCGCAGAAGATGCGTGACGACGGCGCGTACCCGGACCGCGCGGCGGGGGACGACATCTTCACCCTCGGCGCGATCGCTTGCATGAGCCCGCCCTTCCCCGTCCTCGCCTGGGATGGCTCGATCATCCTCCTCAACGCGACGGACCTCGCGGGCCACCAGACGACGACCCGGATGGTCCTCAAGGTCGTCCAGCAGTTCAGCGGCGGCGGGATCCAGACGATCCCGAGCCAGCTCTGGCAGTACATCGG
>Ga0209342_10003619_pt1 | contig 16271 bp, 26 predicted proteins | sample RifCSP16_2_FD_184023 | JGI IMG/M metagenome (GOLD analysis project Ga0209342, IMG submission 184023) | Soil microbial communities from Rifle, Colorado - Rifle CSP2_sed 16_2 (SPAdes) (version 2) | ecosystem: Environmental > Terrestrial > Deep subsurface > Rock core/Sediment | place: Rifle... | reverse complement strand
GATTAAAGAAGGGGGGCGAAAGCTCCCCTTTTTTATTTAATTCATTAAACTAAGTGAGGTAAGTTAAAATATGAAAGTATATAAATTATTTAAGCCTGACATGACAACCTACGAAGGGTATGAATGGAAGGTCGGATGAAGAGAGACTATACTGTCTCGGGGCAAATGTTTGTGCTCTAGAGATGTTTTTCATGGGTACCGTTCCCCCGAACTAGCTGTATTACTGAATCCTATCCACGCAAACTATAATCCTGCTGTATTGTTTGTGTGTGAGGTGCCAAAAATCGTTGTTGACGATGGGACAAAGATAGGGTTTAAGAGTTGCGTCCCATTAAATCGAGTATCTATGCCGGAAGTCACCACTATTATTTCTGTGACGTTTGGTATTCTATCTGTGCTGGCTGTTTCTAAAGATAAAAATTTTAAGAAGTGGGCTCACAATTGGCTGAGTGGTAAGAATAGATCATCTGGTGCTGCTGCTTATGCTGCTTATGCTGCTGCTTATGCTGCTGCTCCTGCTGCTGCTCATGCTGCTGATGGTCATGCTGGGCAGAAACTAGACCTTGGTTCTATCGCTAAACAGGCCTTTGGAGAACAAGGTGATGCGTTGTTATAATGGATGCCCAGACTCAGAGTTGCAGGCGCTTATTGACGACAATACGTTGGCAACAAAACAACTTGCCACCATTGGTGCTCATGCAATTTATTTCCCCATGGAGAGCGCATGGATGGTGTTTAAGGATAATGAAGCAATCACAGAGTTCCATAGCACAAAGCGATCAGCTGCAAATGCGGCCCTAAGAAAAGGAGATATATATGTTAATGATACTTGGTAGGTATACAGTAATAGTAGTATTTCTTCTTACGATGGCTGCATTAGCGTTACTTTTTGGGTGTTCTAGCACCCCAACATTACAAGAATATCAGGAATTGTGCAGAGGGAAGGTACAATCCTACGTTCATGGCACTAAGTACGAGGCTGCAAAGGTGGAATGTAAATAGGAGATATAAAATGATATATTTGTACATGTCTATAGCTGTATGTATGGTTATGCTTGTTGCAGCACACATAGGTAGTAAATAACATGAATCGACTAATACCCTTTCGTAACCAACCGGACAAACGTGCACAAGAAGAGAATATATATCTTACTGAGCTTCAAGCATGGAGGGTTGCTGAGGTAATTTTTAGGCGTCGCGATGGCTTTTGTAGAATGATTGAAATGCTAAAGGACAACCTCTTAATAACGGACAGAGTTTCTAAGCAAATGCTTAAAAGATTTGAACATCTTCCTGACGACTCACACACTGCCAATGGGTATAAATTCCCAAAAACTTGTGGCTGTGCACATGATCTCCTCCGTGTGATATTCGCGACGGACAGGGCAGACATGTTGAGTCGCCGCCGAAAGAGGAATAAAAAATGAGCTTCCTTAACAACTTTTTATTTCTAGTCTTGCTTATCGCGATGGTTTGCGCGGCATTCATTTGGGGCACTAAATTAGGTGACCGATGTAATAAGGCCTTCTATTCTAGAAAACGACGTAGAAAGTAAACAGCATACAGGAGTTAACATATATATGCACTCACAAATCTCTTCCGACCCTTATTACCCTTTTGTTGTTCAGCCGCATCTACACCATGAGACTGGACAAACCATGTGGAAAGTATGGAATATACAAAAAGGAGTACCGATTACTCCCGAGCTACATACGTATTCCTCAGCGGAAGCATATGCTAAAATTAAATTTGAGGAGACTAAAGAATGAAAGAGGTAACTTTACGGCTCGTGTCTGGAGAGCAGGGGGTGGATGTTAGAGCAAAAATAGATGGAGAAGCTTATGAATTAATATTATGTAGGTTTTCCAGGGAAGGAATTATACTACTATATAACGGTATTCCAGAATGGAGTGGATTTCAGACGGACGACAAGGATTGTATTAAGGTTGAGCAATATGCTTAGTATCCATCCTCGTAAACAGGTAAGCCCACATCGTAGAAATTCGAGACAAGCAAATCAGCGGCAATACATAAAACCTGCTGGGCACCCGATTCAGTATAAATTGCACTCGGGGACGTTTTCCCTTACAAATCAAGTAGTTTGGTGCTGTCCTGGGGTACTGTCGGGGGTAACAGTTACCCACATACATCCAGTACAAGATTACTGGAAAGTAGTTAAGAACTACGGTAGAATTAGAGTGGATGGAAAATCTTATCGAGTTAAGCAATTAGGAGTACGAGCATGGGTACGGGTTTAATTTTAATATTGGTAAAACTACAGCAGACTTAGACGAACATGAAAAATACCGACAGCGAAATTGACGAATTTCTCGAACACCCGGACCTAATACACTACTTTCGTTGGGTTCACGATGAGCTGTTTCGCGACCCAGGAGAAGAACTAGCGTATCCTGTAGAAGAGAGTAAATAAAATGAGTACGGTGAATTTAACTCTTTATGATGACCATAAACAAGTAGTTCAACGTTATAAAAAATACTATTGCTACGGGCCTTTGTGGGACCCGACAGTATCTTGGACGTTTTGTAGAGCGAGTCCTACTTCTCCTCCAAATAAAGAATACCTCAAGTGGTTACAACAATCCCCCTTGGCGGAATATTACCAAGGGGACATTATAAAAAAGCTATCCTATAAAAAAGAATTAGGGACAGCTTTTGTTATTGGGCTACTGATGCTGTATCGGTATAGCTGGGCTTTTTCTGGGATATGTAAGCTAGTTTTAGCGAATCAAACAAAACTTCCCTTTTATAAATTAATAGTTTTGGCGCACATATCCTTCTCTTCTGATTCGTATAAAGAGAGCAATCATAAATTAATTGATGAGTCCGTATTTACTATTTCTTCTGTAAACACTTGGTTCCCTAATTTTGTAGCACTAAAAAATAAGGAAGGGTATGAGTGGGGGGAGCTACAAGAAACACTTTGTCAAGTACAGCCCATTAATGACCCTCTTTTGACCACTGTGTTTGGTAACCTAACAGTGTCCGGGCGAATCAACTACTTAAACTCTTTATGAAAATACTAATTTTGGATGAGAATCCGTCTAGTTACGCAGCCCCTTTCGATAATCACGAGGTTTTTGTTATACCTGCGACTAAATTTCTTAATAACGGATATAAACTATCGGATTACGGTGCTGTCCATTTTACTGGTGGTATGGACATTGGTCCACGATTCTATGATGAGCCACGCCATCCTTTAACGGAGGACTGGGACCATGGGCGGGATAGCGCAGAAATTGGACTCTTTAACCGAGCATCTGAGAGAGGCATTCCTATGTTCGGGGTGTGCCGAGGAATGCAATTACTGAATATCTGTAATGGTGGAAAACTTTATCAAGATATGTATCATCCGCGTAATCATCCTATTGAATTATTTGATGGAAGAGTAATTCAAGTGAACAGCTTACACCACCAAGCATGCATTTTAAGTGGACAAACAAAAGTTATTAAGTTAGGAATGGTTAGAACTCCTGATCAGGAACACGATATAGAAGTAGCATGGTGGCCAGATACTAAATCATTAGGATTTCAATATCATCCTGAAATGATGGCCCCCGACACCGAAGGGTATAAATTTTATTTTGAAATGCTAAATAAGTACATCGGTGAATTATGAAAACACATTTGGTCCACGATATTCCAGTATATTACTTAAACGAAGTTTCTACTCCATTGCGTGTCCTATATTCCTTGGCGTATAAAATTGATTCTAAGGACGGAGTAGAAGAAATACAGCCACTTATGCCTCTAGCGCACTGTAAAGACTACGTGCAGGATATTATTGCGGGACTTCTACTAAATACGGAAGTTAGAACATATGCCCTTAAATTTGATCCAAAAAAACTTCAAAAACCCTTTACGAAGTATGGCGATTTACGTGTAATTATTGATGTATCTGCGCTAGAATATTCTATACAGCGCATCCTAGATGTGCTACATAATTTTGAAGTACAGTATAAATTAAGAAAAACTAAGATGTCCCATATTACAAACTATCAAGTAGTTTTACATCCTTCTTACGAGGTATTTAAACACCCTGCGATTTTGTCTATATGGTTACTGTTAGTTCGTTGTGCTTGTTATAATTTCAATGATATTGAAATAAGTGAGCTTTTTACAAAGATTAAAGTGAAGGAAGAGTTGCACGACGCAGAGTATATTGCACAAATTATTACATATTGGCCGCAAGTACTCTGGTGGCTTAATAATCGGCGACAAATACGAGTAAATCTTTACTATGATTTTCAATTTGTAGAGAACACAATCTTCCATAATGCTTATGGAATTAGAGCATTATGCCGATTTTTGAAAAACAAGAAACTACATGAAAGTGCGGCTCTACAGGGGATACGCTGCCCCCAAGTAGAATTATTTAAAGTATTGAAATTAATATAGCGGGGTATTATGAAAGTTACGATTGGTGCTGACCCAGAGGGGTTTTTTAGTGACAAGGTGGGGCTTGTTCCTGCTATTGGTTTAGTTGGAGGAACAAAAACTAAACCACGTAGATGTGGGATTGGTCATGTGCAAGAAGATAATGTTATGTGGGAATTTAATATACCCCCCGCCAGTACAGAAATTAAATTCTCAAATAGTATACAGGCTATGCTTGTAGAGATCGAGAAGATTGGGGAAAAGCATGGTCTGGGTATGTATTATTCTTCGGTAGGTAGATTTAGGGTTGAGCAACTGCTGCACCCGCAGGCCCAAACTATTGGCTGTGACCCAGATTATAACGCTTGGACGCACAAACAAAATCGTCCGGCATCCCCAGAAAGTCTTGGAGAAATCCGCACGGCATCCGGGCATGTTCATATTGGTCTACCAGGCATTCAGCAGAATCCGGGGCTGAGGCCGTACATTGCCCGCCTTTGTGACCTGTACCTAGGATTACCAAGTATCTTAATTGAACCAGTAGATCAAGCACTTAGGCGTAAGTTTTATGGTCGGGCTGGAGCGTACCGACCGAAGCCTTACGGAATTGAGTATCGGGTGCTTGGGAATTGGTGGATAACTGAGGATAAGTATCGTAGGTGGGTTTTCCGGCAAGCCATATTAGTTACAAATCAAGTTAAGCACCACAAAGATGGTGGAATAGGACTTGCAGAAAATACTACAATTCAGGATATTTTTAATAAGTATAACATCCAGAGTATAATTAATACCCATAATATAGAGGAATCCGCCGAACTTTGTAAACAGTTGGGAATTGCTTCACCATGACAACTCCAGAAGAAGTTCACGAGCTTCATAAGCAGTATTCGGGCACATACATAGCACGGCGAGTTGGGGCGGTCCTAGTTCCTGTTTTTGTGGAGGAAATAAACCTATCGGAAACGGGGGAGCTACTGATTTCAGGAAAAAATATAATACCCCTTTCTAAAAGGGTTGATTTACCCCCCATGCTAAGTGGTAAGTTTCAACAAAACTTTGATTTGGATACATTTTGTCTTGATTACCCTAAGGTGGGGGCTTTTCCTATCGGGAATGAGTGTGCTGGGTATCTGAGACGAATTCCGACCAGACAATGGAAGAGGGGGGTAGCGGCAGACCACCAAATTATATATAATTATTCAGAAAAGGAGCTAGCCTTTCTTAAAAAGGCATGTCTCTACAAGGGAATAGAGGAGAAGTCGGTATTGTACAGTTGGTTTAACCCTGTTTATTTGCAGCCGCTAGTTTGTTATGATTTAATTATGAGTGGTAAGGCGCTATCTCTCGCCATTAGTTCTCGATTTGTAATAGCTACAAAAATGGAACATAGTAATCCAGTTTTATTTTATAAAACCCACATTGTTGGAGAAATCAAAGGCAAAGAGGCCCATCTACACTCTTCGGTGAAGCATTTAATTGAAGAATTATCTGAGTATTTGCCCTGTAAATTAATATGAAGCATAAAAAAAGTGATCGTATTGCCCATGTATTTAGTCGTGTACCCAATATTCGTAGTTACGTGGAAGATTTTTTTTGGAAACTTCCGTCAACTATGATTGGTCTTGAAATTGAGATGGAAGGAACATTAAATCCAATAAGCGAACTTGGTTCCAACTATACGATTTTGTGGGAACAGAAAGAAGATTCTAGTTTACGTGTCGTGGATGAGTACAATCCATTTGAAATTATATTCAAAGTTCCGCTAAGCGGGAAAGACTTATCTGAGGCAATTAATCAATATGAAATAGGTCTACAAAAACTGAAAACTCCCCCCGTGTGGGGGGAGCGCACTAGCATTCATGTACACCTTGATGTTCGAGAGTGTACCTTAAAGCAATTATTTAATATTCTAGTATACTACACAATATTTGAGGCCCCCCTATTTAAATTTGCGGGACCACTTCGTAGTACTAACATCTTTTGCTTGCCGTTTGCCTCCGCAGAAGGGAGGATTTTTGAGGGACTTTCCGAGGGAAACCTATACTACGACGATCATTTATCGAAACTTACTTCGGAATCTTTGCGGTATTCAGCACTAAGTTTGTATTCTTTAAAAAAATATGGGTCTCTGGAATTTCGGCACTTAGCAGGCACATCGGATGTTCAAAAAATAAGAACATGGATTAACATTATAATGTGTCTTAAAAAGATAGCTTTAACAAACTCGATTAAAGAAATTCCTACACACTTCTCCGAAAATGGAATTCTTAAAGTAACAGAAGAAATTTTTGGGGAGCTTACCCCTGCGTTACTATACCCAGAATTTAATATGGACGTATTGCGGGGCATTAGACAATCTCAAGACCTTCTTTATTCGGACAATTTTAAAGGTATTCCTCCCTCGCAAGATTTAGTAGCATTACCAGAGGCGTTAGAAAAATTTATAGAGAGTAAAAAACTTTTAGTAGCTAGTGACATACCTTATTCCTACGTTGAACCCCAACAAGGGATCGCTATTGCCAAGGTGGCTCCTGGGCTGGATTCTATAGAGATGGTGCCTAATTGGGGGCCGGACGAGGGTATCGTTGTTTTACCGGATTTAATTACGTTTAAAATTATAAAAGAAAAAGCAATCCTTCATCTGGTTGGAGAAGTATAAATGTGTGGAATAGTTGCTGTACTAACTTTTGATACAAAAAACTCTAAAGATAAAAAAGAATTTTTTGAGCAGGCCATGGTCGTTGGTACCTTACGCGGACCGCACAGTACGGGAGTTTTCATGGTTCCGTTTGGTAAAGCAAAAACAACTGATGATATCTTTGTGTATAAAAAAGCAGTAATGGGTACGGATTACATCCATCTTCCAAGATTTAGGTATGCCATGGACCATACCCACCAATATAAATTTCTTATCGGGCACCATAGGTATACCACAGTGGGAACAATTTGTGATGAAAACGCCCATCCTTTTCAGCATGACCATATTACGTTAGTTCATAATGGACATCTTGCTACTAGGTATAATCTTGATGTTCCAAATCAATATCAAATTGACGTGGATAGTGACGTGCTTACTAGATCAATAGCACTTCATGGGTACCATAAAAGTATTCCTAATATTGATGGGGCCGCAGCCCTAGTATGGTATGATTCTAATGAAGACACTATTCGGTTATACCGTAATAAGGAGAGACCGCTGTCGTTTGCCTTTGTAAAAGACAAAGAAATGGTTTTGGTGGCAAGTGAATTTAAAATGTTGGATTGGTTAGCTTGGCGTAATGGTCTAGAATTAGCAGAATCCTTTTCAGTTGGAGTAAATCAGGTAATTTCTTTTAAAGCAAACAAAGAATATACTATAGAAGAGATTCTTCCAGCAGAAACTAAAATGAAACCCATTGGACAAATATCCCAAAAATCGAAAGAACATAAACTAAATATAAAAGAAATTCTTGATGAACTTAGAATGGAGGTCGGGCAGTTAGTCCAATTTTCTTTTGATGAGTTTAACTACAACAACAACAAATCACGACATGGGGATATTATTGGAACCTTAGTGGATAGACCCTATACAGCAGTACTAGCTCGCGGCATACCTCGTGACAAGTATAACGGAAAGTACATACTAACGGGCGTACTAAAAACAGTAATCTATGATGATCGCTATCATGTTCCCATGCTGGTTGTTGGTGATATAAAAGAAACTCTCATAGAGGATTTTCTAAATTTGCCACCGCAGCCCACTAGCTCGGCTGTAGATAGTTCTCAAGTAGTGCCTGCTAAAGAAGATACTCCTGCCCCACATGGAGAACACGCACTAGTCCTCGGACCATTAGGGTATTTTATTACTAAGGACTCTTACCGGCATTTAGTACGGGATGGGTGTGGACAATGTAGTGACGCGATCTCAGTGGAAGATGATACTAAAATTGGATGGACAAGGGACCAAACTCCTATTTGTTACGCATGTAAGGGTATACCGGGAGTGTCTGAATACTTAAATTAAATGAGGTACATATGACAAAGATAGTTCTTCTAAGAAGGAAAAAACTTGGAAAAACCTCCTGTGAAGGCATAGCCCAATTTGCTAAATCTAAGATTGAGGTAGTTAGAAATGATTTAGGAATTCCTGATGCGGATATTTATATTCGTTGGGGGTGTACAAGTACTGTTCCGCATACACCCGGCAGGAAGATTTGGAATCAAGAATCCGCGATACATATAGTGGGAAATAAGGCAGGATTTAGAGCAATTTTAAATGAGCATGCTCTATGTCCGTCTACTTGGTTTGATTGGAAAGATGTTCTACCACAAGAATTTCCTGTAGTTGTTCGCCCCCAAGTACACGCACAAGGCAAGCAGGTTTATTTCTGTGAGGGGCCAGTACAGATGTTTACTGCTGTCGATAAATGTGGTCCTGGTTATTATATTTCTCAGTTTATTAATAAAGTAAAAGAGTACCGAGTGTTCGTAGTGCAAGGAAGAGCAGTGTGGGTGGCTAATAAAGTCCCAGGTAATCCTGATGATGTGGCATGGAATGTGGCGCAGGGTGGAAAATTTGAAAATGTGCGATGGCATGAGTGGCCACTTAAAGTAGTTAAAGTATCTATACAAGCATTTAAATTATCTGGATTAGATTTTGGTGGTGTTGATGTAATGGTGGATGCCCACGGAAACTGTTATGTTCTTGAGATTAATTCAGCACCATCACAAACTTCTTCCTATCGGCAAGAATGTACTGCAAAAGCCTTTGATTATATGATTAAGAATGGTACGCAAGTTATTGATTTAATTGAACAACCTGGTGGATATCTTAAATTTATACATCCTGCTATTGAGGAGAGTGCGTTGGTATGAAAAAAACATTTAGAAGTGATTTGGGAAGGGTTGTGTTCAAGTATAAAAAAATCTTTGGGAATTGCGGTGTGGTAGTAATTTATGAAGTGAGCTTTGCTCCCGAGCCTCCTTACAGCAAGAATAGCTCGTGGCTATACAAAGAATTTTATAGATACCTTATAAACGTACGATGGCCGGATAAACTAAATAAATGTAAAATTATTATGTCTGATCGGGGGCAGGGACAAATAGATGGGTTTTTTCAGTTTTTAAAAAAGAACAATACTAAAAATATTGTTATCGGGCCAAGAACTTACAACCGCGAAACCGGTAACTACATTCGTTTATATGAAATTTCTCGGAAAGTACTGGGATATGGACTGTAATGTTACCATATAAAGTTTTGCATACATATGTCCCCTTGTCGTGGCGCCCACAAATTATTGGATATGAATTACTTAATATATCTACCTTTTATCATTATGATTCACTACCTTTAGGTAAGCATCGTCTGCACAAGGGTGTATGGAAATCTGAGGCACATCATGCAGACTTGATGAGGCGTACACCAGGGCGTAAAACTGCTGATATAGCATGGCACCAAGATGGAGATATAACAGGTGCGGATATGGATTGTGGTCTCATACTGTGGGCCTCAAGAACTCCTACAGAGTTCCTAGTAGCTGGGAAAATCTACCAACCAAATCCATTTGAGGTAGTTTATTTCAATAACTTAGATGGGATGCATCGCCGTCCGGCGGACGCACCACGGAAACGATGGACATTTCGACAGAGAGTACACGGGTTGTAACCTATTGATTTTAAAGAAAGTGAAGAAACTACCTCAAAAAAGCGTCTAACCCTGGAGAGGGGTGAAGAAACACCCCCCGGGTGAGTACATGGATGTACGAACGACTCAACATCTTAGTCCGACTGAATGGATTCAGGAGGACATACAGGAACACATTCAATTAAAAAGAAGGTAACCATGAGTCCTACTAAAGAAGTAACTAAAGCACTAGAGTCTCTTCAGAGTGAGATAAAAGATAATCTACTAACGCCGTTTCGTGAAGGACAGCCCGCGACTGGTATCCCAACATGGTTACCCGATGGTACACAGATTACTCAGGAGGATTGGGTTAAGTGGGCATTAATAAAACTTGGTTATTATGATTCTAATGAATGAAACTAAAACAAATACTCCCAAAGACTAAGAAGGCACTAATAGAGTGTCCCTGTGGTACTAGGTTTTTTTGGCCGATGATTCAGAAACGAGTTAGATGTCCTACGTGCGGGTTACCCTCTCATGCGAGGTGGTTATATGATAGACGACCAGATAAAAATCCTCAGCAAGTCGCTTGAGGTTGGTGAATCAAGTAGGCACGATCTATGTCCTAAGTGTGCGGGGGGTAGTTCACAAGAAAGATCATTTATTATTACTCGCACGATCTGCGGACTATTGTTCCTATGCCATCGAGCTTCTTGTGGATTTAAAGGTTTGATAAGGGACTTTCGTGCTACGAATACTAAGTACGAACCTAAATTGTTCCAACCCTCCTATGCGGATACACCGCTGGAGACGTTACCGCTTACGATATACACAACATATCTTGAGAAGTATGGCCTTCCCCTGTTTGAGTGGCGGAGAGAGGGGGCTAAGTATGCACCTTCTAAACATGCTCTGTATCTACCCATTTATAATCCGTATAAAGCACTAATTGGGGCGCAACTTAAATATTTAGATAAGCCAATCAATGGCCCCAAAGTCTTGAGTTTCAAGGAAAAAGACGAACCTTTCCTTCATTTTCCTTTAAACCCAATTTCTATTTACGAAGAGTTAGTTCTAGTGGAGGATTATATATCTGCTTTTAGGACTAGTCTTATCATGGTTGCTGTCTCTCTCAATGGTACTAGTATCTCCGACCAAGGCATAAGACTTCTAAAACACATTGGGGCTAAAAGAATAACATTGATGCTAGATGGTGATGGGGCAGGGGTAGCTGCTACCAAGAAATTATTAAATAAACTCAATGGACTATTTGTATGCAGACCAATTTATTTAGGGACAGATGGAACTGATCCTAAAGATGTTCCCTTTAAAACTCTAGAGGAATATTTGTTATGGTGATACGCAACCTACTATTCATACTAAGTACCCTACTTCCTGGGATAGTTTATGCAAATCAAGAACTTGTTGATTACGCCAGGACTATGGAATACAAGTACGGAGTACCCCCAGGACTTCTGGTAGCTATCTGTGAGATAGAGTCCCATTGGAGGAATGTTAGGGGTGCTCATGGGGAGATAGGCGTTGCGCAAATAAAGCCCGAGACAGTCAGGCACTATTTACCAGACGTAGCCAGAGCCTCTGCACGCCACTTTAAGTACGGGGATAAGGGGGTAGGTAGGATACAGTATAAACTATCGCTCTTGGGGGCTCCTACAAAGGTTACTAACGTATATGACCTACAGACCATAGTATCAGTTAGGGCTTTTCAGAGTGAGCATAAATTAGTAAGTGATGGTATAGTTGGTCCTAAAACTTGGGACAAACTGATGGGCACCCCATTCCCTAAAGCTACTATAGAAGATAAGTTATGGAATCCAAAAGATAATATAGAAATAGCAGCTATGTATATAGCTAGATTAGGTAGGGTATTAGATACTAACGACCCTAGTATTCTAGCTATAGCCTATAACGGAGGGGAAGGTAGTTGGGCAGTTAAATATTTGAAAAAGCTTGAGGAATTAAAATCTAATGCAGACTGATAACAAGAGTACCGATACCGAAAAGATCCATTTTGTTTGCCCCGACTGCGGCGAGCACACTAAGGCGGACGAGGACATGTGCTGTGCGCATTGTGGGGCCGATTGCTACATAGAGGATTGCCGGTGTGTGGCGCCTAAAGTTGAGGTGAACCGCGATGCAGACTGAGAAAAAAAGTGCCGACGGGGAAAGAGTCGGCTCGACCGATGGGTTAGGCCCAAAGTATGGCGAAAAATTCCGCAACAAGAAAACAGGTAGGCTTGCTTTTGTTTTGACCGAACCCAGCAGCCCAACCGGTATAGCGCGCCTCCAATACGAACGGACAAAACTAGGTAAAAGAGGTCGTCGAATTTGGGTATATCCAAGAGAGCTTTTGGTGAAGTTTGAAAAGGTACAACGCAAAATTAACCGGCAGCGCAGCCGTCCGGGTTGAATGACGGGTTGGGCACAGGAGATAAACGATGAGCGAAGCAAGACGTAGAAAACCTTGCAACCGAGTTGGCTGCAAACCAGTTGAGGATGTTTGCGTGCAGCATGATAGGCCGTTGGAATGCAGACATGGCTGCGCTGAGGCCACAAAACACACTTGCAAGGAATTGGCTGAACGGCACCAAGAAGATTTCAAGCAAGGCAGTAGTGCCACCTAACGCAAAGGTGAGCCGCGATGCAGAGTAACGAAAGAGGAAAATGATATATGACTACAGTATGTTGTGTGTGCGGAGTACTATTAGGAGAATGTCTTTGCCAGCAAGGGATTAGACCTAACGTCGGTACCTGCCCATGTCAGCATGGATATTATGTATATGAGCATGTAAGTTACTGTTGTAAATGCTGGTTTGATTCCGGCAAAGCTAAGGAGTGTGCAGATGAAAATGTTTCTACTAGTACTTAGTCTATTGATTCCATTGAGTGTTTCTGCTCAACAATTTACCCCCGGTAAGGATGGTATTACAGAATATTGCAACCGGTACTATCTGGTGGCGGACTCTGTGGATAAAATGTATAAACAAAGTGGGTATACAAAAGAAGTGGTTATACAGGTGTTTGCGGATATACTACTATCAATGGGGGAACATAGCCTAGTTATAAAGGCGGAAGATATTATGGATATTATTACTTCTCTTTATGATTTTGATGTTACATCAGAAGAACTAGGGAACTTCTGTGCACGTAAGTACAAGTCCCTAATATAGGAATGAATATGGCCGATGGTAGAAGGAAGGATGTCCGTCACTTCGGGACGCCGTTGTGAAGCGGGCCTTCTGGGCGGGTTCGATTCCCGCCCGGCCTCCAATTACTACAAGTGCTTGATATATAACAAGTAGAAGAAAATCCTTTTTTTGGAGTCTAATACTAGAGAGGACTATGAAAACTTCGTTAGAATTATTTGAAGTAGGGTGCGGTCCTGGGTGGTATAAGTTGATTCGGCCTGTGTTGGATGCCTGCACAGCAGAGGGTGTAAAGATTACCCAGATTAAAGAAAAGTATGGAACATTGCGGATTTACACTGGTTCTGCCTCTGATAAAATATATAGTTTAATAGATGCGGCAGAGAGACAGTCGGAATTTACTTGTGAAACGTGTGGAGAACCAGGCAAATTACGTGAGTATGGGTGGGTATATACTTCGTGTGACTTACATGTCAGAACTAATGAGGTACCAAATGAATTCTAACAATGTGTGGTTTGCTTCTGATCTACATTTAGAACACGTAGCAATGACGCAGCGTAGACCAGATGGCACTACATGGCGTAAGCCGGGGTACGAGGAAAGATTTTTCTCCGCCTGTAATCAGCTTATTAAACAGGATGATGTGTTCTTTTTGCTAGGAGATATCGCATTTAGCCGATTATCGTACTGGTTTCATCGTATCCAAAAACTTCCTGGACATAAGGTACTAGTCTGTGGAAATCACGACAAGAACAGAGAGAATTGGTATCGTAAGTTTGGATTTAGTATGGTTATTCCTTTTGGAAATTTCTACTATCTTCGGCTCCTATTAAAGGACACACAAGTAGGCACCGCAGACTACGGCAATATAATTTTATCTCATGTACCTACCTTTGAGTCGGTAGGAACTGCATATGATGATAGATTTCAAGGTCTTATGCGTAAAGGAGAACGCTGGTTTAATCGAGCTAGTTGTATCCTTAATCTACATGGGCATACACATGGCTTCGGGGCGGAGAAGCATAATACGTTTGATGTTGGTCTAGACGTAATTGGAGAACACCCTATTACACTAGCACAAATTCTTGATCTTAAATTTCCTAGTATAGGATTACCGGAGGTGGAGTTCCATGACGCAGAAAGCTTGGGCAATAGTTAATAAGGGAGGTCAAATTTGTGGTGACTTGTTACATTCTACTTTAGCAATTTATTTTTCTCCCAATTACGCGGAGCATAATTGTTTATACTCTCAAGGGGAACGAGTAAAAGAAGTACTAATCAAATTTAAAGAAGAAGAAACATATGCAGCCAAAGATATCGGATGCTGAATTAATAGTTAAGGTTAACTCCTCCAAGACCAAAGAAGAAAAGAATTATTATTTTAGTCAACTTATAGAGAGACACTATAAAGCGCTGGAGTCTTTTGTGTCAGGACTAATGCGTAAGAATACAGATGAAGTTACGGATGTTGTGCATGATGCAATAATTAAGATTTATGAGAACCTTAACTCTTTTCAAAATAAGTCTGAATTTCTTACATGGGCATCATCCATAGCTAGAAATATCTGGTTGAGTCAATTGCGGGATGCACAAAGAAAGCCCCCCTATGTTGATGTTAACTATGAGAATTTTTTAGAGTATTACCGTGACGACATTACTGATGATCCAGAGTATGCCGAACTTCATACTCAGGTTGAGGAAGCATTTACAGACCAGGATTCCCCCGAACTAATCTATGAAGGGACGGAGACCTTAGAAAAAATTCAAGCTGGAATAAAGGTAATACACCCACATCTTCAAGATTTATACGAGATGCGTTATATAGATCAAATGTCCTACAATGAGATTGCTGCTGATCTAGGACTTCCTGTAGGAACTGTAAGTCGTAATATTTATGAGTTGAATACGATTATTCAGGACATAATTAACGAATGAGCGAGGCAATAATAATAAGTACAATAGCTTCCTCCAGGGAGGCACTTAATAAAATTGTTACTCATGTGGATGCTAAAACATTTTCTGATATTGGTCAGATTCTTTTTAAGTATATTCTAGAGTACTATTCGGCGGATAAGGATACCGTTTTAGTAGACTTAGGCCTATTAGATGCAAAACTTAAATCAAAATTAGGAACAAACTATTCACTTGCTCACGAATATATTGAGGGACTCCCTGCCCCCTCCTCATTACCAAATCTTCTTGATCTATTCGCTAGCCAACAACGTGAGACCAAGGCTACTGAGATAGTACAAGCATTGTCTTTTAAGAAAGATGAACGAGCAAAGAAGGCGATGGAAGAATATTTAGCCATAAGTCCTGTAGAAGAGGATGAATTATTTAATGCTACCCCACTGGATGTATTAGATAATTATTTTCAGGGCACGAATATTATTCCTTTATACCCCACAAAGTTGAATAATTTAATTCATGGGGGTGCCCCCCGGCAGTCACAGGTATGTATTATCGCCCGACCAGATGTTGGCAAATCTACATTTGTTATTAATCTGGCAGGTGGTGCGGCCCAAAATAACTATAAAGTACTATACATAGGTAATGAGGACCCAACTGCCCGGCTTATGTACCGGATTGTATCGCGTTTAGTAGGTGCCCCCGAAGCAGCAATAAAGAAAAATTTAAAGAAGTATTATGAAGAGGCACTAGCAAACGGATATGAGAATATATATTTTAAATCTATGCATCCAGGCACTTTACCGGAAATTCGTAACTATGTGGAAAAGGTTGAACCAGATCTGGTAATCGTAGACCAAATCCGTAATTGTGATTTTGCTATGTCGTCTGGAATGACGGTTAATTTAGAACAGGGCGCTATAGGTATGCGTAATCTAGCTAAAGAGTTTAACTTTGTTTCTGTGTTAGTGACCCAGGCGGGCGAAGAGGCACATCACAAATTGATTTTAGATTATAACGATGTTGAGTACTCGAACACGGGTGTCGCTGCCCAGATGGATTTAATGGTGGGTATGGGGCAGAATAAAGACTTTAAAGACCAAGGTAAGGTCATGCTGTCCTTCCCAAAGAATAAGTTGTGTGCCCCTATTCTTCCCTTTCATGCTAAAATAGATTATGAAACTAACACGATTCGAGC
>Ga0209342_10003618_pt1 | contig 16274 bp, 14 predicted proteins | sample RifCSP16_2_FD_184023 | JGI IMG/M metagenome (GOLD analysis project Ga0209342, IMG submission 184023) | Soil microbial communities from Rifle, Colorado - Rifle CSP2_sed 16_2 (SPAdes) (version 2) | ecosystem: Environmental > Terrestrial > Deep subsurface > Rock core/Sediment | place: Rifle... | reverse complement strand
TGCGGTGCAGGTCCGAGTCCTGCAACTGCAACACCTGGTGGATCCAGTGGACCAGCTCCACGTATGGGTTGCCGCGCAGCTTGCAGAACACCGTGGCGCTCTCGAGCGACTTGTAGCCGAGGCTGTTCAGCTTGCCGAACAGCGCAGCGCGACCGATCTCAGACATGGGCCTGGGCCTCTACCCGTTCATCGTGGTGTGGGCGACTCGAGCCCTCGCCCGAATCGGGGCGCCGTGGGTCCGGCGCGAAGCGGTTGCGCACCGCGGGGTCGAAGGTGAACTCGGCGCGTTGCCACGTCGCAGGGCTCAGGCCGACCCAGCTGTTCCAGCCCAGCCGCGAGCCGCCCAGCGCCATCGCGCGCCACTCGGGCCTGGCGAGGACCAGCCTGAGATCCCACGACAGCTCGTCGCCCGCGTAGGTGCGCACCAGCTCCGCGAGCTCCTCGAGCGCGGCGGAACCCGGCAGGAAGCGCTCGAACTGGTCGCGGCGCAGGGGGCCGAGGACGAGGCGGAACTTGCTCTCGCACAGCCAGGTCCGCGTCCCGATCACGGCGTCCAGGCCGAGGAGGAAGTTGGCCCTGCCGAGCCGCGAACGGTGGCCGGGCGGGATGTCGACCCACTCCCCGACGAACTGCTCGACCTCGGCGGGCACCCGGAACAGATCGCCGACGAACGCCGCGAGCCCGTCGGCGTTGCGGGTCTGCATCGCCAGGAGGCCTGCGTAGTGGAGCTTCGTCGAGTCGGAGACGAGTCCGCGCCCGCGAGTCGAAGGGAGGCCCGTCCCGATGAGCGACCCGACGAAGACGGCGAAGCGGTCGGACGAGGGCCTGTCGCGCGCGATCGCCGGCTCGCCGTCGGCGAAGGCCCGGTAGAACAGGGTCATCATCCGATGGTGGAAGACGTCGAGGAAGCGCGCGAGCGTCGCGTCGCCGCTGTTGCGCAGGCGGTCGCGGGCGTACTCGGTGAGGTGGAGCGGCAGCGGCCCGTTCGGCCCGAAGACCCCGAAGTAGAAGGTCGAGAGCCGGGGTGTGCGTTCTTCACCCTGCGAGAATGAGGCGACCGCCCTCTCGGCGAACGAGAGCGAAGGCTCCTGCCCCAGGCGCGCGGGCTCGTCCGCGGGCCGGAGCGCCTCGCCCCACCGCGGGCGGTCGCGATAGGCGCACTCCAGGCGCCGGAGCGCCTGGAAGAGATCGAACCGATGGGGTTCGCTCTCCAGCGCCCGCAGTAGCTCTAGAACACGTGACGTTTGCCGATCCTCGCCGGCCATCGCCGGATCTCCCCACGCTGGACGGTCCTGAGCGACGTCGCCGTCGCCGTGTTGATCGAGACGTACCGGGAGAAGAAGCACTCGAGCACCGACGCGAACCGCATCACCCCCGTCCCCTCGAAGGCGGACTCGTCACAGGTGACGGCGATCTCGAGGCCCCGCGCGAACGCCACGGGGCCGGGCAGCGGGAGGCGGTGGATCGCAGGCCTCGAGGTGACGGAGATGACCCCCTCGATCTGCTTCCGGAGCGCGGGGTCCACCAGGTCGGCGTAGATCTCGAGGAGCTCCCGCAGGGCCGCGGCGCCCTCCGTCCTCCCGCCGTCCGTGATCGAGAGGTAGTTGAGCGACAGGTGGCTCACGAGGCGCCAGGAGAGCTCCCCCTGAGGGTGAGAGGGCCGCGGCGGCGTTGGACCCGCGAGGCAGCGCACCGACTCGACGGGCGCCCCTGACTGGAGGTGGAAGTTCCTCATGCCCGTCCCGATGGGCATGAGGAGCGGGAGGTCGCGGTTCGTGCACAGGGTCTCGACCGAGAGCTGCTTCAGGTCCGAGCGGAACGGGCCCTCCTCGCCGTCGACGAGGGAGAGGAAGACCTCGCTGCCGATGTAGCTCGAGCGCGGCCCGTTCGTGCGTTGGTTCTCCGAGAGCACGCGCGGCTCGCGGCGCACCGTGAAGTAGGCCCCACCCTCGGCGCCGGACGAGTCCCCTCCGGGAGCATAGAGCGGAAGGAAGGGACGCCGGGCCTCCGTCCCCGCCGCGTAGCCGGCGACGCCCTCGACCGCGTAGACCTCGAAGTCCATCGGGCGGGAGCGATCGGGGACCACGTGGTGCTCGCTCACCGCGTCCGAGAGGTGGATCCGATCGGAGCCGAGGGGAAACAGGTTGACGGCGGGAGTGCAGAATGGACGCAGGTGGGAGGCGTTGACGGCGCCCGACAGGGCCCGGTCACAGGTGCCCAGCTGTATGACGAGCTCGAGCTCTCCCTCCACGCACCGGCGCACCGCCCGGCCGAGCCCGCACAGCTCGACGAAGAGGAAGCGCGCAGGGAACGCGAAGTACTCGCGCAGGAGGCGGTAGCCCTGGAACGAGCGCGCCGCGACCGGCAGGAGCGCCTCCTCGTCCTCGAAGCCCATCGCGCGCACGAGGCCGGCGGAGAGCTCTTCGCGCCAGGCACCCCGCTCCTGGGCGGGGCGGGCGAAGGCCCCGACGACGTGCCCGCTGAGCTGCTCGTAGAGCCGGCCGACCAGCTCCGGCTCGCCATGCAAGTAGAGCGGGAGACGGTCCAGCGCCAGCGCCTGGAGCTTCACCCCACCCACGGCGGCCAGGCGGAGGCGGAGCGTCGCCTGGGTGGCGGGGCCGCCATCGGCGCGAGAGGGCTGGCCTGGGACGACCTCGCCGAGCCCCGCGCTGTACCCGGCGTGACGGATCTCGACGGGCCAGAGCGTCGTCTCGTGCGCGGTGCGGTACTCGCAGGCGGTCTGCAGATCCCTCCCCAGCACACCGCGCAGGGAGCTGCCGCGCGGCACGACGAACCCTGCCTCGAGCCTCGCGGCGTCGGTCGCGCTGGACTCGAGCTGCACGACGACCATCGAGGGCGTCGGGGAGAGGTACTGGGGGTAGACCATCTCCAGCAAATGCTGGGTGAAGCGCGGGAACTGGGACTCGAGCTTCAACTGGACGCGGGCGGCGAGGAACGCGAAGGACTCGATGAGGCGCTCGACGTACGGGTCGGCGCACTCGAGCCCTTCGAGGCCGAGCCGGCCGGCGACCTTTGGGTACTCGCGGGCGAACTCGGCGCCGAGCTCGCGGACGAACTGCAGCTCGTGGCTGTAGAGGCGCAGGAGGCGCTCGTCCATCACGCCCCCTTCCGCTCGCTCATCTCGCCCACGTGGACGTGGCCGTCCTCGAGATCGACCTGCGTGCGCAGGAAGAGCTGCAAGGGCAGCGGCTGAGCCCACAGCTCGGCCTCGATGGCGAAGGACAGGGCGTTGTGGCTCATCTCTCGCTGGGCGAGGAGTCCCCGGACCCTCACCGAGCCGCGCAGTAGCCTGGGCTCGAAGTCCCAGATCGCCTGGCGCAGCAGGCGCTCGAGCGTGGCGAGATCGATGGTGGAGGCAGTGCGCCCCGCGAGATCGGGGATGCCGAAGTTGATGACGGAGCCGGCAGCGGAGGGATCGTCGGCCAACCCCGGGATCGTGTTCCCCGGCTGCGTCGTGTTGAAGAGCCAGGTCAGGTCCCTGCGCACGCACTCCCGGAGCTGGCTCGGGGAGAGCACCCGCCGCTCCCGCGGCTCGACCTTCGCGGTGGGGTCGTCATCGGTCAGGCGGTCGAGCAGCGACGGCTGCAGGCGTTCCCGCGGCGTCAGCTCAGCCATCGGAACCGCCGTGGCCGTCCGGGCCGCTCTCCGCGCTCCCGTCGCGAGAGTGGAGCCGGATCACGCGCACGTCCATGAGAGGGTGCTCGCCGCGATCGGTGGTGAGCGTGCGTTGCCCAGCCCCTGCCCAGCACTCCGTCCCGGCGGAGAGCTCCGTCCACTCGGTTCGCCGGGAGAGACGGATCCGAGAATCCTCGCTCGCCTCCGAACCCGGGTAGCGGGTGGGGACGAGGCCCGGGATCTCGGCGCCTGTCTCCAGGGTGAAGTAGGCGGGCATCCAGACCAGGTCGCGCAGGTCCGCGGGCGCCTCGAGGCGGATCACGCGCAGGCGCTGGAAGGGCATCCACGCATACCGGCCCTTGACGATGACCTCGAGCATGGGCCCCAGCCGCGCGTCTCCGTCGGCGATCCAGTCGAAGGGCGCTCCCTCGACATCTCCGGAGGTGGAGGGCGCCGCCTCGAAGGCCCTGGCCCGAAGCTCGCCCGCCCGCGCGTGTTCGCCCGCAGCGGTGAGCCGCAGGGCCTCCAGGAGCCAGGCCATCCACTCCTGCGGCTCCCCGATGAGCGATGGGCTCTCCCGCCCCGCGAACACGGCTGCCCTGACGGCCTCGGCGGCGATGGCCTGCCGGTAGGTGCCGACCATCGCCATGGTGCCGGGGTCGAGCTCTCCCGCAGCCTGTAGCTGCGTGAGCGAGCGCTCCCAGCGCCCCAGAACGGCGAGGAGCTGGAAGAGGAAGACGCGGTGCTGGGCGTTGCCCGGCTCCTTCCGCACCTGCGTCTGTAGCTCTGCGAGGGCCTCCTCGAGACGGCCTTCGCGCAAGCTCTCCTGGGCCAGCATGTACACCCCGAGGTGAGGAGTAGGGCTCCGCAGCGCACCACCGCTCCCGCCGGCTCGGTGCCGAGGAAGACCCGACACGGCGGCGCCCGACGGTGGGCGCCGCCGGGTGCCGCTACGCTTCGTTCTTGGCGATGTGGTACTTGGCGATGATCCCGGGATCGCCGGTGCCGTCGGACTTCTGGGGGACGTACTCGTACTCGACTTCTGCGAAGTTGATGCCCACGGTCTCGGTCAGCCGCTCGTCGCCACCCGAACCGCCGGTCTGGACCGAGCTGATGATCGCGTCCTTCATCTTCAGCTTCACGTACTCGAGCGGATTGCCGCCGGCCTTGCGAACCGTGAGCAGGGCCTCCGGTACGACCTTCCCCGTCGCGACGTGAAGGAACAGGATCGGGCTCGCGCTGTCCAGGTACTTCGTGATCGTCAAGTCCTGGACGTTGGCCTTCCCGGCTCCGCCCCCGGGTCCGGCGTGGGTCGTCCCGGTCTGGGTCGCGCCCCAGTGCCAGGAGATGACCTCGATCTCGCCCTTGTGCGTCTTGTCCACGGATTCGCCCTTGATGGCTGCGATCTTGAGAAACATGTCGACTGCCATGTGTGAGGCCCCCTTTTCCGTTTCCTATTAAGTGCCGTGAACCGACGATTCGTGACATGCGGCCCGGCGCCGCCGGTCGCCGTCGCCGCCAGGGCGGCGCTCGAAAGCCACTTCAGGCCGTCTTCTCGGAGGGCAGCTTGGTGACGAGGCGGAGCGAGACGGTCAGGCCTTCGAGCTGATAGTGAGGCCTGAGGAAGAACTTAGCCGAGTAATAGCCGGGGTTTCCCTCGACCTCGTCCACCACGACCTCGGCGGCCGCCAGGGGCTTGCGCGCCTTGATCTCCTCGCTGGCGTTGACCGTGTCCCCGCAGACGTAGTTGTTGACCCACCCCTGGAGCCATTTCTTCATGTCGTCGCGGCCCTTGAAGGACCCGATCTTGTCGCGGACGATGCACTTCAAGTAGTGCGCGAAGCGGCAGGAGGCGAAGAGGTAGGGGAGCCGCGCCGCCAGGTTGGCGTTGGCGGTGGCGTCGGGATCGTCGTACACGGTCGGCTTCTGCAGCGACTGCGCGGCGATGAAGGCGGCGAAGTCGGAGTTCTTGCGGTGCAGGAGCGGCATGAAGCCGTTCTTCGCCAGCTCGGCCTCGCGCCGGTCGCTGATCGCGATCTCCGTCGGGCAGGTCATGTCGACGCCGCCGTCGTCGGAGGGGAAGGTGTGCGTGGGCAGGCCCTCGACCGCGCCTCCCGACTCGATCCCGCGGATCCGCGAGCACCAGCCGTACAGCTTGAAGGAGCGGTTGATGTTGACGGCCATGGCGTAGGCGGAGTTCGCCCAGGCGTACTTGCTCGCGTCGTCGCCGGCGGTCTCCTCCTCGAAGTCGAACTCCTCGACCGGGTTCGTCTTGGCGCCGTACGGCCGGCGCGCGAGGAACCGAGGCAAGGCCAGCCCGACGTAGCGCGCATCGTCCGCTTCGCGCAGCGAGCGCCAGGAGGCGTACTCCGGGGTCTGGAAGATCTTCGTGAGGTCGCGTGGATTGCTGAGCTCCCGCCACGACTCCATCTGGAAGAGGGCAGGGGAGGCGCCGGTGATGAAGGGGGCGTGGACGGCGGCCGCGATCTTGGACATCTCGCCGAGCGCCTCGACGTCCGGGCCGCTGTGGTCGAAGTGGTAGTCGCCCACCAGGCAGCCGTAGGGCTCGCCGCCGAGCTGGCCGAACTCCTCCTCGTAGAGCCTCTTGAAGAGCGGGCTCTGATCCCACGCGGCGCCCTTGTACTTCTTCAGCGTCTTGTGGAGGTCCTTCTTCGAGACGTTCATCACCCGGATCTTCAGCATCTCGTCGGTCTCGGTGTTGTTGACGAGATGGTGGAGCCCCCGCCACGCGCTCTCCAGCTTCTGGAAGTCGGGGTGATGGATGATGAGGTTCACCTGGGCGGAGAGCCTGCGATCGATCTCGGCGATGATGGCCTGGATGGTGGCGATCGCGTCGCCCGAGACGAGCGTCGCGCTCTTCAGCGCCTGCTCTGCCAGGGTGCCTACCGCGGCGTCGATGTCCGCGCGCGCGCCGTCGGTCTGGGGGCGGAACTCCCTCTTGAGGAGCGCCTCGAAGTCGTTCGCCGGCTCGGCGGCCGGTGCCGCCTGGGCCTGCTGCTCGGCCTTTTCCGGGGCCATGGCTCAGCCCTCCTTCTTCTCGGGTGAAGGAGCGTCGGCCGCGGCCTCGTCCTTCGGCTTGGGCGCGGCGGCGACCGCCTGGAGCAGCGCCGGATCCTTCAGGAGCTTGCCGATGAGCTCCTCCGCGCCGCTCTTGCCGTCCATGTAAGTGATGAGGTTCGAGAGCTGGGTCCGCGCCTTCAGGAGCTCGGCTAGCGGGGCGACCTTGCGGGCGATGGCGGCGGGCGAGAAGTCGTCCATGCTCTCGAAGCTGACCTCCACCATGAGGTTCTTGTCCCCGCCGGTCAGCTGGTCCGGCACCTGGAAGGCCACCCGCGGCTGCATGGCCTTCAGGCGGTCGTCGAAGTTGTCGGTCGAGATCTCCAGGAACTTCCGCTCCGCCACGCCGGGGAGGGCCTCCTTGGGCGAGCCCGAGAGATCCGCCATCACGCCCATGATGAACGGGAGCTGGATCTTCTTCTCCGAGCCGTACAGCTCCACGTCGTACTCGATCTGCACCCGTGGCGCGCGGTTCCGTGCGATGAATTTTTGGCTGCTCATGTGGACTCGTCTCCTCCCTCAGTCGAGCTAGAATCGGCGGCGGCCTCTCGCGAACGGCGCCTCATCGAGGGTCGCACGTCACTCCTGCTTGCCCCGCAGCGCCTCGACCTGAGGCACCGCTTCCGGAACCAGATCGCGCACGATGTCGAGGAAGCCCATGGCGACGAGACGCCTGCTGCGCCTGAGGAGCAGCGGGATGGGGCTGGATGGCTCGAAGCGCTCGTAGTACGCGCAGATGCTGTCGAGCGCGTTCATGACGTCGTTCCGGGAGCGGATCGCGCCCACGAAGGGCGCGGCGCCTGCCGGGGCTTCGGCCCCCTCGCCGGGCGAGCTCATGTCATCCTCCAGCCCCGTCCGCTCGCGCTTCGCCCCGCCCCCGGCGCCGTCTTTGCCTACACGGTCGGAGAGGGCCTTCGCGACGAGCTGCACGAGCGCGGTGAGCTTGGACAGCTCCGGGCCGCGGTCGTCCCCGACCTTCTGCCGCACGAAGGCGTCGATCGCTCGCAGGTCGGAGAGAGCGCTGGCCGCGCCTTCTGCGGTCTTCGCGAGGGCGGCGCCGTCGCAGGCGCCCAGGACGGCCTCGATCGACGGCGCCTTCTCCCCCTCGGCGGGCTCGCCGCTGGACGCGGCGACGTTGCCGCCGCCGGCCGGTCTCTCGAGATCTCGCACGCGGATCCGCCCCACTCCGCGCGCGCTCGCGATCTCGGCGTCGCGGAAGGCGGCGACGACCGCGTCCGGGTCGGCCAGATCCGCGAGCACGTTGAGCCGCATGGCGGGATCGTTGTCGTCCTCGGGGTCGAGCTGCGGGTGAAGCGTGTCCCAGTGGGTCTCCAGCAGCGCCCGGGTGAACGCGAGGCCCTCGAACAGACCTGCCGCGCCCCCGTCGTGGAGCTCAGCCTTCACGAGGAGGCTCGCCAGGCGCAGGTCCTTCGTCCGCGCGAGGAGCGCCACCGCGCCGCTCTGGACCTTGCCCCAGTTCGGCGGCTCGGCGGGGATGACGCTCTCGCCCATCCGCTGCTCGGGCTTGCCCTTGGCGAGCTCGAGCAGGGCGAGGAACGCAGGATCGTACTCCAGGAGCGAGCCGCTGGGCTGCTCAGGCGTCACCGGCGCCAGCAATGTCTTGAAGTCCAGCACCGGTGGCCCACCCCCAGAACAGCTACCTACGTCGACCTACACGGTCGCGGCCATCTGACGAGTCAAGATCCGATCTTTCACGGGAAGGGTCAAGGAGACCCGCCACCGCAGATGAACCGAGGGCTTGCTGTAGCGGATGTGACCTGAGTGCGTCCCGATCAACGGTTGAAGCGCTTCAACCAGACCTGGTAGAGGCCGGCGTCGTTGGTCTCGAATGCCAGCGCCATCGTGCCGTCCGGTCCGCGGACGAAGTTCCCGTAGGACTGAACGTAGCCGCCCAGCTGCTCGGCGGTGACGACACCGCCAAACGTCTGCCAGTGCTGTCCGTCCGCGAGGCGGGTGGCGTATCCAGTCGTGGGGGAGGTAGCGGAGCTCACCCACCCGATGGTCGGGACCCCGGCGCCGTCGACGGCGAGGCCGTAGACTCTGTCGAGGGAGTCGACTGGCATGTCGGGGCTCGCCTGCCACTGAGGTTGCGTCCACGACTCGAAGTGGAGGACCCGCGCGAAGTAGCTGGAGGTGTTCTCCACTCGCCTGCAGACGATGTTGGGCCGCCCCTGCGCGTCGAGCGTGAGCGAGTGGGGAAAGCAGCCGTTCGATCCGCCCGGGGGCTCGATGGCGGCGCTCCACGCGCCGCTGCCGCCGGAGGGCTCCCAGCGCCTCAAGAAGACCCGGGCGTCGTCGCCGCTCGTGCCTTCCCCCCAGGAGACGATGGGGTTGCCGGCGGCGTCGAGGACCAGCGCGACCCGGGGGAAGTGGCTCGACATGTCCTGGACCCCCGCCGTGTTGAGTCCACCGAGCGGTAGCCACTCGCTCCCGGTCCAGCGAGACACGTACGCAGTGCCGCCCTCGTTCCAGGCGACCACGGGGCGGCCACTCGGGTCGAGGCGGATGATGGGGAAGACCCCTTGACCCGTCCCTGGATCCGAGGCGCGCAGCAAGGACGCGCCGAGCTTCGTCCATGCCGACCCGTCCCATTGCCACACGTTGAGCGATCTCGCCCCCTGGTTGCCCCTCATCCCATCGGTGCTGGCGACGAACGGCTTCCCGGAGGCGTCGAGATCGATCGAGGACTCGTACTCGCCGCGGAAGGGGCTCCCGACGATGCCCCAGTGCGCTCCGTCGAAGTGCGCGACGGCCTGGAGCTGCTGACCTTGTGTCTCCGGGGACTGGTCCGGTGTCGTGTAGACGACGAAGGGCAAGCCGTTCGCGTCGAGCACGGCGTAGGGTCCCAGGTGATCCCAGGTCGCCCGGATCGCCGCGATACCGCTGCCTCCTGGGAGCTGCCAGACCGGCACGCTGCCGCTCCACGTCTCGCCGGGGGCGATCTCGTTCCCGGCCAGATCGGTGAGCGGGCCGCTGAACGAGATGCCGAGCGCGCCATCCCCGAACCCGGTGAGATCCGGCCTCACCACCTGCTTGGTGCCGTCGCTCGAGGCCGTGGTGCCGCACGGGATGGCCGTGCCGTCCCACGTGCACTGGATCGAGGACTGCACCGACGCCGGCGCCATGGCCTCGCTGAAGGTCAGCGTCACGCCGTCGCGGAGCCAGACGTCGCGGGCGGGAGCGGCCGGAGTGAAGCCGACGAACGTGGGAGCGGTGAAATCGGCGACGAGCCTGTGGGCCTCGCTCTCGTAGGTCTGCGAGCCGGCGCTGGCGCGGAGCTTCAGCTCGTGCGTCCCCTCGGAGAGCTTCGCGGGGACGTCGAGCTCGTAGGTGAACGGAGACGACATGCTCGCGATGACCTGCCCGTCCACCACGATGTCGATCATCGACGGGTCGAAGTTGGCGACGGAGGCCTCTACCGTCACGGTCCCCCGCGCGTGTGTCATGTCGGGTGGACTGACGAGCGTGAGCGTCAGCGGCCGCTGGCATGTGCCCGCCAGGCAGAGCGAGCCGGCCGGGCACTGGTCGTTGGACGTGCAGCTCTTCGCAGAGCCGCTGGAGCATCCGCCGAGTGATACCGCCAGGAGCAGCGCCGCAGACCACGCGAACGCCGCCCCCGTCAACGCACGAAGCGCCATGCCCCCTCCCTGCCCCGAATGTGTGAGGCAGGCTAGCATTCGAGGCCACACGTGGCCTCCCCATAAAGAGGGGCTTGGCGGTCGATCCGAATTGACGATGAGTGCTGGAGCGGCTCTGCGTTCGAGTCGTTTGCTATACTCGCGCCGCTTCGATGACCACCTGCCCGAAGTGCCACCACGACATCGCGCCGAACGCCAGCTTCTGCGCCTCCTGCGGCACGGCCATCGTCGCGGCGCAGCCGCAGGGCGAGTCGCGCGACCCCTTCATCGGGCAGACGTTCAAGGGGACGTACTTCGTCGAGATGCGCATCGGCGGCGGCGGGATGGGCGACGTGTACCGGGCCCGCCACGTCACGCTCGACGTCCCCTTCGCGCTGAAGATCCTGAAGAAGGCGCTCCTCCACGACCCGGCGATCGTGCAGCGTTTCCACCGCGAGGCACGCGCCGCCTCGCAGCTGCGGCACCCCAACATCGTCAACGTCACGGACTTCGGGCAGACCGAGGACGGGACGCTCTACATGGTGATGGAGTACGTGGCCGGCAAGAGCCTGGCGCGCGCCATCGCCGAGGAGTCCCCGCTCTCGGAGCAGCGCATCGTCCACGTGGGCCAGCAGATCCTGTCGGCCCTCGCCGAGGCGCACGCGAGCAAGGTCCTCCATCGCGATCTCAAGCCGGAGAACGTGATGCTGGAGTCGCGCCGCAACGAGCCGGACGTGGCGAAGGTGCTCGACTTCGGCATCGCCAAGATCCAGGGGCCGGGCGAGCGCGGAGTGACGCTCACGCAGGCCGGGCTCGTCTGCGGCACGCCCGGCTACATGAGCCCGGAGCAGTGGAGCGGCGAGGAGCTCGACGCGCGGAGCGACCTCTACTCCGTCGGCGTCATCCTCTACGAGATGCTCACCGGGAAGCTGCCCTTCGAGGCGCAGACTCCCATGGAGCTCGTGCGGAAGCACCTCACCGAGCAGGTGGTCCCGCCGAGCGCGCGGCGCGACGGCGGCTTGGTCTCGCCCGATCTCGAGGGGCTGGTGATGCGCACGCTCTCCTCGGCGCGCGAGGACCGGCCCGCCAGCGCGGAGGAGATGCGGGGCGATCTGCTCGCCTGCGTCCTGTCGCCCGAGTCCGCGCCCGGGTCGCAGGAGGAGGCGCCGAAGACCGTCGTCTTGCCGCGCCGCACGCCGGCGGGCTCCCCCGCGCCGAAGCGGGTGACGCCTCCCGCGACGGCGCCGTTCCCGGCGGCACGGGTGGGCTCCGCCGCCGGCGCGCGGCGCGGCCTCACGCCGGCGCCGCGGCGTACACCGACCCCGCCGCGAGGGAAGGCCGCTCCGCCCCCGCGGCACGAGATGGACGAGGTCGAGGAGGATGAGACGTCGCCTCCGCCTCCTCCGCGGCGCCGGAGCAGGGTCCCGCTCATCGCCGGCGCCGTGGCCGCCGCGATCGCCGTGCTGGGAGGTGGCGCCTATCTCGCGACCCGCGGCCGCGACGAGAGGGGCGCCCTGGCGAAGCGCGCACAGGAAGACGCGGCGTGGCGCGCGGAGGCGGAGGCGAGGCAGCGGGCGGAGGAGGACGCCCGCAGGCGAGCGGAGGAGGAGGCGAAGCGGCGCTCCGAGGAGGAGGGGAGGCAGGCGGCGGAAGACGCCCGCAGGCGCGCCGAGATGGAGGCCAGGAAGCGCGCCGACGCAGAGTCGACGCGACGCGCCGAGGAGCCGAAGAAGAGGCGTATGCCTCGGCGCGACCGGTTCGACTCCCGGAGCAAGCTCTACTCCTTCCCGCTCCCGCAGGCGACGGACGGGAAGGGGGTGCTGTCGATCAGCGCGGAGCCGCCGGGCGGCAGCGTCCTCGTCGATGAGGTCGCGTACGGGGTGGCGCCGTGCGAGATCCTGGTCCCCGCCGGCAGCTATCACGTGCGCGTGAGGTTCAAGGGAGGGGAGCGGTCGAAGCAGCTCAGGGTTCGCGCTGGAACGCGCGAGATCTGGATGGCCGTCTTCACCGTCGAGTGACGGCCGCTCCCTGCACCGGCCAGGTCCCTCGGGTCTCGCTGCTTCTCGGACGGCGAGTCAGAACCGGAACGGGCCGATCTCGCCCGTCTGCTTGTACGCGAGGTAACCCAGGATGCCCGTCGTCACGAGGCAGACGCCTGCTCCGGCGCCCGCGATGATCGCGACACGCTTCTGTGACTGACCGTCCGAGATGAGCCTGTCGTACTTCGTCCGGTCCGGCGGCAGCGAGCCATCCGGCAGCAGGAGCTTGTTCGCGTCGTCATAGCTGCCGTTGGAGGATAGAACCTGCCAGACGGCGACGCCGGCGAGGGCGACCGTGCCGATGCCGGTCCCGAACGCGATCCAGCCCTTGGTCGTCGACTTCTTGACCTCCACTTCGGGGCCCAGATAGGGGACCCTGGGCAGCGCCGGGTGGAGCGGGTCGTACGGCGCCACCGGCCCCGTCTTCTTCTCGCCCGTCAAGAGGAAGTCCGCCAGGGCGTCCATGCCGCCGATCGGAGGCATCATGCTGTAGAGGTGCATCACGCCCGAGACCTTCATCTTGCCGCCGCGCACGTCGTACATGGTGCCCACGAGATAGGTGACGCCGTCGTCCTCGACGAGGTTCGCCGTCATCAAGGTGTCGAGACGAAGGAACCCCGCCGTGCTGAAGATGCGCGCCGTGTCGAGCGGCGAGGTGGCGAACCCTGGTCCCTGGGCGGGTCGGAAGATCTCCGGGATCGCGAAGTCGAGCACGACCTCCCGATCCCTCGCGTCGAGGTCGACCTGGACGGGCGGCGCGCGGAGCTTCCCCTGGTAGCCGGTGACCTTGTATTGCCCGCGCGGCAGCGTCAGGACGAGCGTGCCCCTGGCGTCGGTCCCCACCTCGCGCCCATTCACGAACAGACGTACACCCTTGGACCTGGAGGAGATGGAGAGGCGCCGCTTCTCGAGCTTCGCCAGCTTGGCCCTCACCGATTCGCCGAGCTGGGCGACGTCCGGCCCGTGGACGTCGGGATCGATCTTGGTGCTCGGGGACGCGCGCAGCAGGCGCTCCAGCGTGGCGCGCGCCTGCTCCTCGTGACCCGCGAGCAGGGACTCGATCTTGGCGAGCCGCAGCATCGCGCGCGACCACTGCGCGAAGACCTCCTCGCCCTCGGGGAAGGCCTCGAGCTCCGCGATCGCCGCCTGCAGTCCCACGATGGCGCGCCGAGGATCGCCGCTCAGCTCGGCCGCGCGCGCCGCCTCGTACATGCGGTTCGTCTCGGAGAGCGACGAGCCTGGCGCCCCGTCTCCCATGCGGGCCCGGATCTCGGCGGGCTCGAGCACGCCGGACACGCGCGCCCCGACGGCGCGCCGAAGCTGGTCCGTGAGGTCGATGAGGGTCGGCGTGGGCCCCGGCTGCGGCGCGACCGCGACCACCCCGAGGCTCTCCTCGGCCCGGCCGGCGCCGGGCGAGACGACGATCGACGTGGCCAGGACACAGGTGGTGAAGGCTCTCATGGTAAAGTAGGTTACCAAGTCCCACCTGGAGGCGCGACGGTTTTCTCGAAGCAGACGGGCGTCGCGTGAAGCGGTGCACCGACCGGGACCGACGGTAACAGCAGGCTGATGCTTCTCGCGCGGTTCGTACAGAGACAGGGCGCCGAGCACCACGACCAGCGTGGCTGCACCCACGACGCCGGGATCGGGATCGGCTATGGGGCCTGGGCGAGGGCCGAGGGCGGGTAGGCCCGCTGCAGCTCTCCGAGCTCCACCACCGCCGCCTCGTCGCTGTCCACGCCGGGCACGTTCCCCACGACGAGGGCGAGGACGGTCCCCGCGCCGTCCGGGGTCGAGACGCGGTCCCCCACCGCGAGGACGGTCCCTTGCGAGTCGCTGAAGAGCTGGGCCATGGCGTTCTCCGTGGAAGTCTCGTCCCACGGTAGCTGGACCCGTCGCAGCCTTGAAGCGCCCCGGTGTCGCAGCCCGTCCCCGGGGCGGCTTTAACGTGCTCCTGCTACATCGGCTGCTACAGACGCGTCGCGTCAAAACGACAGGCCCGCAAGTTATCCCGAGGACCGCTGCCGGGCGCGGCCACCTCCAGTCGAACGGCACGCTCAGCCCGATGCCGGCGCGCGCGCTGGTATCATCGAGCTCCGCCTGACAAGAAGAGACCCCCTGCTGGAGGTACAGGTGATGGACGCGGTGGACGTCTGGGAAGCCGAACGCGACGAGGACCTGGCCGGGCTGACCGAGCCCTTCCAGGACGGTACCCGGGAGCCTTCTTTCCGCGCGTTCATCCTGTCCAGCGCGGGAGACACGCTCGGGCTCCAGGTCATCGGCGCGGACCTACCCAGTGGCGAGGCGAAGGTCCTGTACGTCGCAGGCCGTGGCTCGTTCGAGCTGGTGCGCGTCGAGAGGTGGCCGCCGACGCCGGGCGAGAAGAGGCCTCGCGTCCTGCTCAAGCTCAGGGCCTGGCCGGCGGCCGCGGCGAAGTAGCGGCCGAGCAGCCCTGTCAGTAGGATCCGTGGACTGGAGGGCGTCGGCCTGGACGGCCGCGTATCCGGCGGCGGGCCGGGCGGAGATGTTGCGCCAGGCGGCCCGGCTTTTCAGAGGGTGAACCGCTGGCGACCGACGGTCAATCGCACGCCGTGGCAGACCAGTGCCAGAGCTCCAGCCTGGACACGGCGCCGTCGGCGGCGAAAGCGCCGACGTACCCCGGCGCGGGGCTGAGCGCTCGAAGCTCCCAGCGGGAATCCTCTCCTGGGGCGTCGTCCACGCTCAACAGCGCCGGGGGTTCATGAGGAGACACGGTCACGCTGAACCGGTCCAGCGGTAACGAGAGCCCTTCACCCCTCGCCTTGACGTAGGCCTCCTTGCACGTCCAGCAACGGAAGAAGGCCTCCACCCGAAGCTCAGGTGGGAGCGCGCGCAGCGAGCGCACCTCGAGGGGCGAAAAGAAACGCTCGGCAATGGGGTCGCCCGCCAACTCGGCCCGAACTTGCTCCACGTCGACGCCGATCTCTCGGTCCCGGGTGACGGCGTACACTGCCCAGGCGCCCGAGTGCGACATGTTGAAGCGCGGCGCGTCCTTCACGGACATGCCGTCCAGCGAGGGCTTACCGTAGCTGCCGTAACGAAACTTCAGGTCGGTCGGCGCCATTCCTGCGAGGTACCGGGCCAGGATGACGCGGAGCGCGCCTCGAGCCGCCACGAAGCGATCACGATCTACGTCACGTCGGAAGCGCGCCCCCCGCCGCAGCTCGTCGTCGCTCAGGAGCGCCGCCACCTCGGCGGCGTAAGCATCGGGGCGGTCGAGCGAGGCGCGCCAGACGTGCACCTCACCCGGCGCCAAACGAAGAGCATCCGCCGGGAGGGACCACTCTCGAGGATCTTCGCGCGCGTTCTGCAGGCGGCCCTCCATACCTGGGCCATGATACTCGTCCGGGCCGGCGCGGTGTATGCCAATGTGCACACCACGCGCTACCCGACCGGCGAGATCCGCGGTCACGTGCAAGAGGTGCTCCTCGACGAATGATCGCGCCGTTCCACCCACCGATCGATGCAGCGCGGACCCGAGTTGACGATGACTCACGCCGGCCTTGGCGAGCGCGGGCCCTCGTCGCGCGCGCCGCCGCCGAGGCCGCTCGGGGACGCGGGGCCGCGCAAGGCTGGATACGGCCGGATGGCGGGATGGGCCAGCAGCGCGCGAGGCGCCAATCCACGCGAATGTCGCAGATCCGCTCACGTCCGGAGCTCGCGAGGCTTGGAGGTTGCATTGTCCCGCTCGGCGCCAGCGAGGCTTCGCGATGACGGAGGCTAGAGAGTCGAACGAACTGAAACCAGCCGAGCCCGTGGCTGGAGACGAGGACCCAGCGCTCGACGCGGCGCGCATCGCCGCGCTCGTCGCGGCGGGCGATCCCGGCGACGGCGAGGCCGGGCC
>Ga0209342_10003615_pt1 | contig 16277 bp, 13 predicted proteins | sample RifCSP16_2_FD_184023 | JGI IMG/M metagenome (GOLD analysis project Ga0209342, IMG submission 184023) | Soil microbial communities from Rifle, Colorado - Rifle CSP2_sed 16_2 (SPAdes) (version 2) | ecosystem: Environmental > Terrestrial > Deep subsurface > Rock core/Sediment | place: Rifle... | reverse complement strand
CCCGCTGGCGGTCATCCAGGCCAATCTGCGGATGCTGGGAGAGCACTCGACCGCCGTCGAAGCGCTCTGGTCGGCGGCCAAGAGCGCGGCGGCCTATCTGCGGCAGATGCCGGACTCGAGCGGACCCCTCCTGGCACGACGTCTGTTGCAGGCGCACGGCGGCGCGGAGCGGACGGACGGCCTCGTCCGGGAGATCGCGCAGATCGCCGGCGAGAGCCTGGACGCGGTCCGGCGCATTGCCGAGCTGGTCGAGGGCTTCATCCACCTGGCCCAGCCAGGCAGCGAGTCCGCGGCCGAGCGGCTGGACGTGGGTGAGCTCATCGACGAGTGCCTGGCTGAGGTGTCGAGTCGCCCGCCGGCGAGCGGGCGCGCCATCGCGTGCGAGCTGGCCGGTCCGCTCGTGACGCTGGTGGCACGCGAGGACATGGCGACCGCGCTCTCGCACGTCCTGAGCTTCGCCCTCGACAGCGCGCCTGCGGGGAGCGGAGCGGCGATCTCCGTGCGCGGGACGCTCGAGCGAGGTCGTCCGCTGGTGTGCATCTCCCTCCCTCACCTCACGCTGTCCGCAGAGGAGCGAGCCCACGTGTTCGACCCCAGGCTCGACGTCGATACGCGACAGGGCCGGCGCCTGCGCCTCGACATCAGGCTCTCGCTCGCCCACGAGCTGGCGCGGCGAACGGGCGCCGAGCTAGTGGCCGCGGCCGGCGCCGACGGGAGTCTCGTGTTCCGGTTTCAGCTCCCAGCCTCAGACTCCTCGGAGGGATAGGTCATGACGGGCAGCGTTCTCATCATCGAAGACGAAGACGACATGCGCGCGATGATCCAGGAGGTGCTTGCGCAGGACCGCTACGAGCTCGCGGTGGCGACGAGCGGCATGGAGGCGCTGCGAGTGCTCGGCGAAACCGAGTACGACGTCATCGTCACCGACGTGCGCATGCCAGGCATCGACGGCATCGGGCTCCTCCGCGTCGTCAAGCAGAGCTGGCCTGGCACCGAGGTCGTCGTGACGACCGGCCATGCCTCGCTGGAGACGGCGATCGCCGCGCTCCACCTGGGCGCCTTCGATTTCGTGCGCAAGCCCTTCCACGTGGACGAGCTCCGGGCGACTGTGGCTCGCGCCGTGGAGCACAAGACCCTCCACACCCTCGCCACGCTCCACGGCGCCAGCCAGGCGATCCTCGCCGCTCCCGATCCGCAGAAGCTTCCCGAGATGATCGTCCAGGTGACCAGGGAGGTCCTCGGGGCCGACGACGTGTCGCTCATGGTCCCGGAGGCCGACGGCCAGCTCCACGTCCTCTACGCCCACGGGCTGTCGCCCGAGGTCCAGGCGAAGACGCGCGTCGCGCTCGGGGAGCGCGTCGCCGGTCGCGTGGCGGTGTCGCGCGAGCCCGCCCTCATCGTCGACGGGCTCTCCGACGACCCGCGGTTCGCCGATGTCGTGAGCCAGAGTGAGGTCCGCTCGAGCATCGTGTATCCGCTCGTCGCCGGCGACCGGCTGGTGGGCGTCTTGAACGTGAGCCGCGTGCAGTGCGAGCGGCCGTTCCAGCGGCAGGACGTGGAGCGCGCCGGGGTCTTGGCATCGCAAATTCTCCTGGCCATGGAGAACGCGCGGCTCTTGCGCCAGGCGGTCACCTTCGAGCGGCTCGCCGCGGTGGGTCAGCTCGCCGCCGGCGTGGCTCACGAGATCAACAACCCGGTCGCCTACATCCTCGCTACCCTCGGCTTTCTCCGCGAGGAGGTCCCGCGCGTGAGACATCTGGGCGACCTCCTCGAGGGCGGCGGGGACGTGCCGGCGCTCCGGTCCTGCTGGGCGGGGCTGGGGGGCAAGGCCTTCGTCGAGGAGATCGGCCAGGCTCTCGGCGACGCCGAGGAGGGCGCCACGCGGATCCGGGACATCGCGCGCGACCTCCGATCGCTCGCCAGGGGCGAGGAGGAGCAGCGCTCGCGCGTGGACCTGAACGAGGTGGTTCGCGCGGCGCTACGGATCACCAACGCCGAGCTCCACCATCGAGCCAAGGTCGTCACGCGGCTCGGCGCCGACGCGTGGATCTTGGGTAACGCGGGGCGGCTGAGCCAGGTCCTCGTGAATCTGCTGATGAACGCGGCCCAGGCGTTCGGTGACCACTCCGGCCGGGAGAACGAGGTGCTCGTCACCACGAGGCGCGACGGGCGCCGGGTCGTGGCCGAGGTCGCCGACAACGGTCCGGGCATCGAGCCCACCCATCTGCGACGCATCTTCGAGGCGTTCTTCACCACCAAGGCCGACAGCGGCGGCAGCGGCCTCGGGCTGGCGATCTGCCAGGACATCGTCCGCCGCCATGGCGGCGAGATCCGAGCCCAGTCCGAGCCGGGACGAGGTGCCCGCTTCACCCTCGACTTGCCGTTTGCGCCTGGCGGCCTCTCCGAAGCGAACGAGCGCGGTCGCGCGGCGCGGCAGGAGGCCGAGAAGGCCCCCGCACCCGAGCGGCGCCCGAGGCGCCGGGTGCTCTTCGTGGACGACGAGCCCGCGATGCTCAAGGCTTACACGCGCGCCTTCTCCGACACGTACGAGGTGGTGATGGCGGCGGGTGGTGAAGAGGCGCTGGCCATCCTGTCGAGCCGCCGCGACTTCGACGCGGTGGTGTGCGATCTCCTGATGCCGGGCGTGAACGGCATGGAGGTGCACCGGCGAGTGAGCGAGCTGGCGCCGGAATTGGCAGGGGCTTTCGTCTTCGTCACCGGCGGCGTGACGCAGGGTGACATCCGGTCCTTCCTGCAAGGAGTCGGCGACCGGGTTCTCGCGAAGCCGTTCGAGTTCTCCGCGCTCCGCGAGATGGTCGAGGCGCGCTGACCGCGGCTAGGCCTACCGCTTGCCCGAACGAGCGCGTCCGCCCACGGAGGCCTGGAGGAGGTCCAAGGGCGGCACCCGGAGTGCCTTGGCGATGGTCTCCAGCGTCTCGAGCGGGGGTGTGCGCTCGGAGCGCTCCAGCATCGAGATGTAGCTGACGGAGAGCCCAGCCTTCATGGCGAGCTCCTGCTGGGACAGCTGGCGTTTCGCGCGGGCGGCGCGAAGGTTCTGGGCGACGAGCTCGGCGAGGCTCATGGCCGATAATGCTAGCACATCTGGTCATCGGCGCGCACGATTCCGTGGTGCTGAAGACCTGGTTTCGCCCCGTCGACGGCATCACCCTATTTGCGATCTCGGTTGACTAGGCCAGCGGTCCCCGAATATGAGTGGATATTCGGGCAATCCAATCGAGAGCTCCAGCGCAAAGGAGAGCACGTGCCCAGACCCCAGTCGATCGACGAAATCATCGGGAGCGCCGTCTCGAAGGCGATGCTGAGCATCGTGCCTGCCATTCAAAGGCAGGTGGCGGCGATGGCCGCCGCAGAGCTCGAGAAGGGCCTCGCGGTTCGGAATGGCAGGCCGGAGCGCCGTCGCGTCCCCTCTCGACGGCCTCGACCGCGCGGTGAGGAGATGACGAGGTGGGTGGCGGACAAGAGGGCGCGCCGCGTTCCCAACTTCGTCATCGAGATGACGGACGGGCTCGACACCAAGAAGAAGATCGTGGCCAAGTATGGTGAGAATGTGGCCTTCGAGAAGGGCAAGCCGGCGCCAAAGCCGATGAGGTAGAGCGCCGCGGGGTACGCCCTCGTAGGGCGGAGCCCCCGCGCGGCGGAGGAAAAAGCAAAGCCCCGGAACCACTCGGGTTCCAGGGCTTTGAGCTGGCGCGCCCTAGAGGATTTGAACCTCTGGCCTTCGGATTCGTAGTCCGACGCTCTATCCAACTGAGCTAAGGGCGCCTTAAAAACCCCCGACGTTCACAAATGGCGGAAAGGGAGGGATTCGAACCCTCGATACAGGTTGTCCCCGTATACTGGTTTAGCAAACCAGCGCCTTCGGCCTCTCGGCCACCTTTCCAGAACCTCTCTCTTCCACCTGGCGGAGGAGGAAGGATTCGAACCTTCGGAGGGCGTGAACCCTCAGCGGTTTTCAAGACCGCCGCCTTAGGCCGCTCGGCCACTCCTCCCGAATCCGAACCTCAGCCAGAACCGATACTTCGAGACCCGCCCATATACGTGACGGGCGCCCGCGGATCAAGGGCGAAACCCGAAGACTGCCCGCCGCGCTCAGCGCTCGACCCCCCTCGGGAACTCCTCCTTCGTGATCCGCTCCATCCCCCCCATGTAAGGGCGCAGCGCCTCGGGAACCCGCACCGTCCCGTCGCCCTCCTGGAACTGCTCGAAGATGGCCACCACCGTCCGCCCGATGGCCACCCCGCTCCCGTTGAGCGTGTGCGCGAGCCGGGGCTTCCCCTTCTCGTCGCGATAGCGCAGCCGGATACGCCGCGCCTGGAAGTCCTCGCAGTTCGACACCGACGAGATCTCGCGGAAGGCGTTCTGCCCCGGACACCACACCTCGATGTCGTACGTCTTCGCGGAGGCGAACCCCATGTCGCCGGCGCAGAGCAGCGCCACGCGGTGGTGCAGCCCCAGCCTGCGGAGCACCTCGCACGCGTCGTCGAGCATCTTCTCGTGCTCCGCGTAGCTCTCCTCCGGCTTCGCGATCTTCACCAGCTCCACCTTGTGGAACTGGTGCTGGCGGATGAGGCCGCGGGTGTCCTTGCCCGCGGCGCCCGCCTCGGCCCGGAAGCAGGGCGTCCATGCGCAGTACGAGATCGGCAGGACGTCCGGCTCCAGGACCTCGCCCCGGTGCAGGTTCGTGAGCGGGACCTCGGCCGTGGGGATGAGGTAGAGCGGGCTCTCCCCGGCAGTCCTGAACGCGTCCTCCTCGAACTTGGGGAGCTGGCCGGTGCCGATCATCGTCTCCCGCGTCACCAGATAGGGCGGCAGCACCTCCCGGTATCCGCGCGCGAGGTGCACGTCGAGGAAGAACGACCCCAGCGCGCGCTCGAGCCGCGCCGCCGCTCCCTTGTAGACGGTGAAGCGCGATCCCGAGAGCTTCGCCGCCTGATGCCAATCGAGGACCCCCAGCGCCTCGCCGAGATCCCAGTGGGGTCGCGGCTCGAACTCGAATCGCGGCCGCTCGCCCCAGGTGCTGATCTCGACGTTGTCGTTCGCGTCGACGCCGTCGGGGACGCTATCGTGCGGCGCGTTCGGCGTCAGCATGAGGATGCGCTCGATCTCGGCTTCGACGGCCTGGAGCAGCTCCTCCTTCTTCTTCACCTCGCCCCCGAGCCGCCGCGCCTCGGCGCGCGCCGAGTCGCCCATGGCGCGGTCGATCTGCATGAGGTGTCCGACCTCGGCGGCGATCTCCGACTGATCCCTCTTCAGGGCCTCGAGGGTGACGTTCAGCTCGCGGCGTCGCGCCGCCAGGTCCCTCACCGGTTTGAGCAGCGCCGCCGCCTCCGCGCTGCGGCGTGCCAGGCGCCGTTCGAACTCGTCCGGATTCGCGGCGACAGCCTTGAGGTCGAGCATCGTTCCTGCCTTTCGTCCCCGAGGGGCCCACGATTATTCTTTAACCTGGGGGCCGAGCAAGGTTTCTTCGCTGATGTGACGGCCGTAGAACCATCCACCCCGCGCGGCGCCCGAGAGGCGATGGCTGGCGATTCCGGAGGGCCCAATTCGAAATCGGGGCTCCGGCTCGTGCGAGGCACGCCGGACGAGCCGCCGGGGGCACGCCCTGCGGCCGGGGCGCGCAGCCGCGGCGACGACGACACGCTGGCCCGAGCCTTCCTGGGTGGTGACGACATCGCGTTCGGCGATATCGTCCGTCGCCACCAGCCGGAGGTCCTGGCGGTCGTGCGCCGCTACGCGGCCTCCCCCGAGGACGCGCGCGACCTCGCCCAGCGCGCCTTCCTCCGCGCCTTCGAGGCGGCGCGGCGCTCGCTCCGGCTTCGCCGCGGCGAGCCCGTCCCGCTCCGCGCCTGGCTCCTCCGCGTGGCGGTGAACATGGGGAAGAACCACGCCCGCGACCGCCGTCGCTGGCGGCCGGTGCCGGTGGACGCCGTGGACGCGGAGGTCGGCGTCCCCCCCGTCGGCAGCGACGCGCTCGAGTGGGAGGAGCGCGCCCGGGCGGTCCGCGCCGCGGTCCTGGAGCTCTCGCGGCGCCAGCGCGAGGTCCTGGGGCTGCGCATCGACGCCGAGCTGTCCTTTCGTGACATCGGCGAGGTGCTCGGCATCACCGAGAACAACGCCAAGGTCCACTTTCACCATGCGGCGAAGCGCCTCCGGGAGCTCGTCGCCGGAGACCCGCAGCCGTGACCGCCTGCCGTGACATCGAGCCGCTCCTCGCCGAGCGCGCCTCGGGCGACCTCGCGCCGGGCGACGAGGCGCGCGTGGAGGCGCACCTCGTCGGGTGCCCGCGGTGCCGCGGCGAGCTCGCGGCTTACTCGCAGGCGCTCGATCTGGCGCGGATGCCGGCGGACGGGAGCTACGGCAGTGCCCTGGCGGGGCTCGACGCCTCGACGCTCGTCGCATGGAAGGGCCGGTGCCGTCGGCGCGCCACCGCCTTCGCGCTCGGAGGCGGCCTCGCCGCTGCTGCCGCCGCCGCGGTCCTCGCCCTCTCGCCCGCCTACTTCCACCGCGGGCAGCGCTCGACCGCTGTCCCGGCCGTCGCCTCGGCCTGGGAGCCAGACGTGGACTCCGCGCTCGCAGCGGCCGGCGTCCTGGATACCGAGGGTTGGTACACCGCGTCCGCGTCCTACGGCTCCAGCGACGACTCGGCGGAGGACGTGGTCCTGGCCGCGTTCGATGAGGCTGTGCAGTAGTGACTCGAAACGAGGAGGTCCCAGATGAGGTCCCGGATGAAGAAGCTCGCCGTCTTGCTTTCGCTCGTCCCCGCGCTGGCGGTGGCCGCCCCGCAGGGGCCGCCGGCCGGCCGTGCCGCTGCTGCCGGCCCCGACGACGCGCGGCGCGCGGAGCACATGCAGAAGCGGATGCGGCTCGCGCGCACGCTCGGTCTCGCCGAGGCGCTCGACCTGGACGAGGCGGGCGCCATGAAGCTGCGCGACACCATGGCGCGCTTCGACGAGCGCCGCGCGCCCATCGTCAAGCAGATCCGCGACGACATGCGGGTGCTCCACGACGCCGCCAGCGGCGACAAGGCGGCCGCCGGCCAGGTCGACGCCTCCATCAAGCGCCTGCGCGAGGCGCGCAGCAACATGCAGAACCTGCACAACGAGCTGCTCGGCCAGATCACACAGGGCCTGTCGCCCGAGCGGAAGGCACGCGCGGCGCTCTTCCTCGGCCGGTTCCACGAGCGCGCTGGCCGGATGGCGCCGAAACACGGATGCCCGGCCTGCGGGCGAGCGCGCGGTATGGGCATGGGCCCGGGTGGCCCCGGCGGCGGTATGCCTGGCGGCCAGGGGATGGGGCCCGGCCCCGGCGGCGTTCCCCCGCCCGACCGCCAGGCGATGGGCCCGCCGGCTCCGGATGATGAAGGCATGGACGACTGGTTCGCGGACGACTAGCGAGGCGAGGTTGCGCCTCGAATGCCGAATGTCGAAGGGCGCAACCTTCGACGTTCGACCCCCGACCTCGAACGTCGCCCATGTCCCGGGAGGTTCTCCCCCCGAAGCCGGCGTCCCCTGGGGCGCCGAGTCGGGATAGAACGAGGCCATGTCACGGCGACCGAAGCGCGCAGAGCGAGGTGAGAGCGGGCTCCCGTCCCTGTACGAGGGGCCCGAGGTCCTGACGGGGCTGTTGGCGCGGGCGGGGTGCTCCCTCACCGCCGAGGAGGTCTCCGAGCAGCTCCGGCAGGCGCTGGCTGGCGGCTCGGAGCGCAGCGACGCCATCCCCGCGCTCTTCGCCTCGGAGCCGCGCTTCGCCTCGCCCGACGACGCGCGACGCCTGTACGGCAACCTCTTCGGCCTCTGGGACCGCCTGGAGGCGGGTGTGCTCGAGCCGGGGACCGCTCCCGAGGTCGCTCCTCCCGAGACCCCGCGGCCCGCGCCGCTGCCCGAGCGCGGGGCTGGCGAAGGGACGGAACTCGCGCCCGACCTCATCGAGGCCGCCTGGAAGCACCTCTCCGCGCTGCCCGAACGCGAGCTACGCCGGATCCGGGATCGATTCGAGGGCGCACAGCCGGATCTCGCGGCCTGGATGGAGGCGGTGCCGCTCCCCGAGTCGGGAGCCGCCGCGGCGCACGATCTCGCCTTCGAGACGTGGGTCATGTTCGACATCGCCTTCGGCGATCGGCTCCGCGCGGCTCGCTTCAAGGACATGCGCGCACTCGCCGCGGAACCGCCGCCGCTCGAGTCTACCCAGCCCTCCCTCGCCGCCTACGTGCAGGAGGCGCTCGACCTCGTGGCCGACGAGGACGCGAGCTTCTCTCCCGGTGACCGCGCGCAGGTCGAGCGCACGCTGGCCACGGTCGCCGCCGCGCTGACGGAGGCGCTCGAGGAGGAGGAGGAGCTCGAGGACGCGGAGAGGAAGAACTGAGGGGTGTTCACGCGGGCAGCGACGCGACGAAGCTCGTGAGCGCGGCATTGAACGCCCCCGGGGCCTCGATGTTCGAGAGGTGCCCGGCTCCGGGGATCCGCATGAGGCGCGCGCCCTTCACCGTCGAGGCCAGCCGCTGCGCGTCGGCGAAGGGCGTGAGCTGGTCCTCGTCCCCGACGATGACGAGGGTGGGGCAGGTGATGCTCGCCAGCGTCGGGACCGAATCCACGCGCAGCGCCATGCCTCGCTGTGCCGCGGCCACGCCCTCGGGCGTCCCTTCCCCGATGAGCGACCTCACGGTCTGCACCACCGCCGGGTCGGGAGAGGGCCGCAGGAGCTTGGGCGTGAACTCGTCCATCACCCAGGGGAGCCCCTTGGCGAGCGCGTTGCGGGCGAAGACCTCGCGATTGGCCTTCGCCTCCTCGGTATCGCGCGTCGCCCGCGTGTCGCACAGCGCGAGGCCGCGGAAGATCTCCGGCGCGCGGCGGTAGAGCTCGAGCGCCGCGTACCCGCCCATCGACAGGCCGGCCACCACCACCCGGCGCAGCCCGAGCCGCCGCAGGAGCGCGAGCGCGTCGCTCGCGATGAGGTCCATCGTGGTCGCGGCGGGCGCCGGGTGGCTCTGGCCCAGGCCGCGGTAGTCGAAGGCCAGGACGCGACAGCTCGCCGCGAGCGCGCCCATCTGCGGAGCCCACATCCCGGAGTGGAGCGGGAAGGCGTGGAGGAGCAGCACCGCGTCAGGGCCGGAGCCCGCCTCGCGGTAGTGGACGGAGGCATCGCCGAGCTTGAGCGTCGACATCGTGGACATGAGGTGAACACGCCACGGCGAGACGCGGTAAGCTAGGACCCGGTAGGGGTGGTGGCGGTATGGAGGCGCTCGTTTGCTGCGCGCTCGCGCCCGCGGGCAGCGGCAGGGCCGCACCGGCGCCGTTAGACATCCTCTCCGTCGGGCCCGTCACCGAGGGGTGGCGGCTGGGGACCTAGCGGCGCCGCACGAGGGGCCCCAGCGGCGGAGGAAGTGCACGGATGAGCTCGAAGAGCGATCCCATTGGGCGCCGGAGGTTCATGCAGATGACCGGAGGCACTCTCCTCGCAGCATCGGCCGGCGACGCGCTCCTCGGCTGCGCCACGAGCGCCCCCAGGCCGGGCGGCACGGCCGAGGGCGTCGGGTACTTCGCCCGGTTCGGCGTGACCGAGGCCATGATCGCGGAGACGCTCGGGGCCGCGCTGTCCCGCGGCGGCGATTATGCGGACGTCTACTTCCAGCACCGCGTGTCGAACGACCTCGCGCTCGAGGACGGGGCCGTCAACCGGGCGTTCGCCACCGTCGAGCTGGGCGTCGGCGTCCGGGTGGTGAAGGGCGACCAGACCGGGTACGGCTACACCGAGGACCTCTCGGTCGAAGCCATGAAGGCGTGCGCGCAGACCGCGGCCGCGGTCGCCGACGGGCCCTCCAACGCCGCGCCGCAGCGCTTCCACGTGGGGGGGCGCCTGCCGCAGCGCTACCCGCTCCGGCTACGCTGGGAGGAGATCCGGCCCGAGCAGAAGCTCCCTCTCCTGGCGGGCGTGAACGAGAAGGTGTTCGGCGCCGACCCGCGCGTGAAGAAGGTCAACGTGCACTTCCGCGACGAGTCGGGCGCGGTGCTCGTCGCCGACAGCCAGGGGCGCATCGTCGAGGACCTCCAGCCGATGACGCTCCTCTACGTCTCCTGCCTGGCGGAGCAGGGCGGCCGGCGCGAGCAGGGGGGGTACAACGTCGCCGGCCGGGCCGGGTTCGAGTTCTACTCGGACGATCGCGTGGCGCGGGTGGTGCGCGAGGCGGTCGCGCGGACCACCATCCTGTTCGAGGCGGCGTCGCCGCCCGCGGGGGAGATGCCGGTCGTCCTCGCCGCCGGCTCGTCGGGCATCCTCCTCCACGAGGCCATCGGCCATGGGATGGAGGCCGACTTCAACCGCAAGAACGTCTCCATCTACGCTGACAAGATCGGGAAGCCGGTCGCCCGGCCCTTCGTGAACATCGTGGACGACGCCACGAACGAGGGCGCGCGCGGCGCCATCAACGTGGACGACGAGGGGAACGACGCCGGGACGACGAACCTCGTGGTGAACGGGGTCCTCGCCACCTACCTGCACGACAGCATCAGCGCCAGGCACTACGGCGTGGCCCCGACGGGCAACGGGCGGCGGCAGGGGTACCAGTTCGCGCCCATGCCGCGCATGCGCGCGACCTACATGCTCCCCGGGCCGCACAAGAAGGAGGAGATCATCGCCAGCGTGAAGCGGGGCATCTACTGCGAGAACTTCACCAACGGTCAGGTCCACATCGGGGCGGGCGACTTCACCTTCTACGTGAAGAACGGCCGGATGATCGAGGACGGGAAGCTCACCAGGCCGATCAAGGACGTGAACATCATCGGCAACGGGCCGAAGGTGCTGGAGAAGATCGACATGGTCTCGGACGACCTGCAGATCGACGAGGGGGGCTGGACGTGCGGCAAGGACGGCCAGAGCATCCCCGTCTCCCAGGGCCTCCCCACCGTGCGCGTCTCGGCCCTCACCGTGGGCGGGCGCGGGAAGGCGTAGCTCCGGAGCGCCGCGCACACGAGCGAGGTCACCCACATGTCCGACGATCTGCTGACCCGAGCCGCCCACGACGCCGTGGAGCTCGCCCTGAGGAAGGGCGCGAAGGAGGCCGCGGGCGGAGCCTACCGCGCGCGCGAGGTGGAGGTGCAGTGGCGTGACGGCAAGCTGGAGCGGATCTCGGAGGCGACGACGCGCGGGCTGGGCCTCGAGCTCTACGTCGACGGCCGCTACTCCTCCGTCTCCACCTCCGACCTCCGGCCCGAGGCGGTGCAGCGCTTCGTCGCGGACGCGGTGGCGACGACGCGCGCCATCGCGCCCGACCCGTTCCGCGCGCTCCCCGACCCGGCCCTGTACCGGGGGCAGGAGAAGGTGGACCTCGACCTCGTGGACCCCGGCTACGGCGAGCTCGACGCCGGCGCGAGGCGCCGCATCGCGCAGGAGCTGGAGGAGGCGGCGCGCTCGGTCGAGGGCGGGGGGGCGATACTGTCGGTCACCACCGGCTTCGGCGACTCGCTCACGGAGAGCGTGCGCGTCCACTCCAACGGCTTCGAGGGCCACCGCCGCTCGACCGACTTCGGCATGAGCGCGCAGGTCTCGGTGAAGGATCCGGACGGCCGCCGCCCCGAGGACTGGGACTCCGCGACCGGTCACCACTTCCGCCCGCTGCCGCCGCCGGCAGAGGTAGGGCGCGCGGCGGCGCGGCGCGCGCTCGGCCGCGTCGGTTCGAGGAAGGGCGAGTCCGCCCTCCTCACCATGGTGGTCGAGAACCGCTCCGCGGGGCGCCTCCTCGGCCAGCTCCTCGGGCCGCTCGCGGCGGCTTCGCTGCAGCAGAAGCGCAGCTACCTCGAGGGCAAGCTGGGACAGAAGGTGACGAGCGCGCTGCTCGACCTGGCCGACGACCCGGTCGTCCCGCGCGGGATGGGCTCGCGCCTCTTCGACTCCGAGGGGATCGCGGCCAGGCGCTTCCCCCTCTTCGAGGCGGGCGTCCTCCGCAGCTACTACGTCGACAATTACTACGGCCGGAAGCTGGGTATGGCCCCGACGACGCGCGGCATGTCCAACCTCGCCTGGAAGCTCGGCGACAAGGGACGCGACGCGCTCCTCGCCGACGTGAAGGAAGGGATCTTCGTCACCGGGTTCCTGGGCGGGAACTCGAACGCGACCACTGGTGACTTCTCGGTCGGCGTGCAGGGCTTCCGGATCCGCGGAGGCCAGCTCGCCGAGCCGGTGGGGGAGATGAACGTCTCGGGGAACCACCTCGAGCTGTGGCCGCGCCTGGTCGCCGTGGGCGGCGATCCCTACCCGTACTCCGCCGCGCGGACGCCGACGCTCGCCTTCGAGGGCGTGCAGTTCGCGGGGGTGTGAGCTGGCGCACGTACAGTGAAGCGTCGTCGTTGTCGGCGTGGAGCCGTGCGAACGAGAGGATCACGCCCGCTGCGATGAGGAGCGCCGCTGCCGCGAGTGCACGATCGGACGGTATGCGATCGCTCTCGATCATGACGTCAGCCGAGGATGAACATCCAGACGAACGCTTCCGAGGTCAGGGCGACCGACAGGAGCGCAGCCAGCGGCGCGTCACCGAGCGTGCGTGGGGCGACGGAACGCAACGCCCGCAGTCCGAACACCGCGAACAGGACGTAGGGCGGGAGCAGGAACAAGAGGTACTTCGTCTTGAGCGCCCAGTCGGCCTGGCCGATGACCCACCACAGGTAGGCGGCCAGCGTGATGCAGCCGAAGAGCAGCAACGGCCAGAGGGTGCGGCGGCGGAGCGTGGCGAGGAGCCCCAGGATCGCGAGCGCGGTCGGGTACAGACCCGCACCAAGCACCAGGGCGACGAGGGGCACCCAGAGACGCCTCGTGCGATAGGGCTGATGGGTCCCGCCCCCGTGGCGACCCCGCACCGAAAAGAAGCTCATGTCGCTCCAGGACTGCGCGTGGAGCGTCGTCCAGACCTCGTGGTACACCGGATACTCTGTGAGCATGCGGTCGCCGCTCCGCGGGCGGTACAGCTCGAGGACCGGGAGGAACGAGAGCGAGGTGAAGTCCCAGCGGTGGGCGAAGGCCCGGTTCTCCCGTAGATCGAACCCCTCCTGGGCCGAGCCGTTGGCGGGGAAGAGCCTGCCGTGCAGCCGCACGTTCTCGACGTACCTCCAGCCACAAACCGTGAACGTCACCGCGACCAGCAGGAGGCCGTGCGCGAGCCACCGGGGCCGCTCGGGGCCGCGGAGGACGCGCACCCCGATGACCACGGTAGCGGCGAGGAGACCGGCGGCGGCGCTGTACTTGGTGAGGAGCCCGAGACCGCAGAGCGCGCCCAGCCCCGCAGCGTCCCGCCACGTGGCGCGCCGCCCGCGCACGTGATAGCGGGCGAGCTGGTAGGCGAAGGCCGCCATGAGGGCGGCCAGCAGGATGTCCGCCTCGGGTCCACCCGCGCTGAACGCGAGGCAAGGGAACGCCAGGGCGAGCCCGGTGCCCGCGAGGCGCTCGGGCCGGCGAACGCGGAAGAGCCGGAGAAGCCGGTCGGTCGAGAGCACGACGATCGCAGCCGAGAGGAGCGACATCACGGTCAGCAATCGCAGCGCCCGCGTGGGGTGGCCCGTGATGAGCTTGCCGACCGCGTAGAAGGGTGTCCCCGCGAGGAAGAAGAGAGGGGGATGCGCGCACACCCAGCACGCGTCCGCTGGCGGCGCGCCGCCGTGGCCGTACGACCACATCACGCCTTGATAGTACGGATCGTAAACCCATCCGTAGAGCGCCGGCGAGCTGAACGCCAGGGCTATCCAGCCAGCTCCCGCCAGGGCCACCATCGACAGGACCAGACGCCGGCCCACCAGGGGTCGTCTCCGGCACGGCCGGGCTTGACGCTCTGTCACAGGTACAGCGCCCAGCCGGCGATCGCGGCGTACACGAGCAGCACGGCCTGCAGCGGCCGGTCGCCGATGAGGATCGACTCCGGCTCACCACCCCCTCCCCGCTGGTGCACCAGGTAGAGGTAGCGGAACACGCCCATGATGACGAGCGGGATAGTGTACTTGAGCCGGTCCGTGCCATGGCGCTCGATGGTCTCCTGCGAGAGCGTGTAGAGCGAGTACGCGAGCACCGTGCAGCCGCAGGTGATCGAGACGAGCTGGTCGATGAGCTGGGGGCTGTACTCCGAGAGGCTCTTGCGGTGCTGGGCCGCGCCCTCCTCGAGCAGCACGATCTCGGCGCGGCGCTTGGCGAGGGCGAGGAAGAGCGCGAGCAGCAGCGTACAGAGGTACAGCCAGTTCGAGACCGGGACGGAGATGGCCTCGGCCCCGGCGAGGACGCGCAGCACGAACCCGCCAGCGATGCCGAAGACATCGAGCACGACGACGTGCTTCAGCGCCGCGGAGTAGCCGACCTGGAGCACGATGTACGCCGCGACGAGACCCGCGAAGCCCTTGCCCAGCCACAGCGCGGCCGCGAGGCCCGCGGTGACCAGCGCCGCTCCCATCGCCGCCGCGAGCCGCGGCGAGAGATCGCCGCTCGCGATCGGCCGCGCGCGCTTCAACGGATGAGCTCGGTCCCGCTCGGCGTCGGCGACGTCGTTCAGGATGTACATCGCGCTCGCGACGAGGCAGAAAGTCATCACACCGGCGAGCGCACGGCCGACAGCCTCCGGCTCACGGGCGCGCAGCGAGAAGAAGAGCGGTGCCAGGACCACCGCGTTCTTCGTCCACTGGCGCGGCCGCAGCGCCGCGAGCGCCGCCGCCGGTCGGAACGGTCGGGTGCCCGCGGCCCCTTGCTGCGCGCCAACTCGCGGCATGACGGCCGAGGATACGCGATGCGCGAGCGCGGAACCACTCGCCTGGGTCAGGGGCCAGCGGGCCGGGGCACGCCGGCGGTGCGGCAGAATTCGGTATTCGTCGACTCAAGCTTCTCCGGCCGCGCACACGGTAGCGGATCCGCCTCGACGAACCGCACCCCGGCGTCACGCAGCCGCGCGCGGTGCGATTCGAACCGGAAGCGGACCGGGACGGGCAGCGGCTCCCGGGCGAGCGACGCGAGCTGGGCCTCCAGGACCGCGCTGCGCTTCAGGCCGCGGTTGATGGCGTTCACCGCCACGATCCCGGCGTCCGCGGCGGTCGTGACGAGTGCGGCCGCGGCGAGCACCGCCGCGGCGCGACCGCCGGCCCGGGTTGCGGCGCCGAGCGCGAGGACGATCGGGAAGAGCCAGAGCTGCGGCGCGTAGCGGGCCCACCACGCATGCGGGTTCACGAGCGCGGTCGCGAGGAGGGCCGCGGCCATGCCCGCCGCGAGCGCCGAGGCCCGACGGTCGGTCCGGCGCGCCGCGAGGAGCGCCGCGAGCGAGAGCACCAGCGCACCGGAGAAGAACGGGCCGAAGCCGCCGAGGCGCACGTCCGGCCAGCGGAACGGCGTCGTCTCGTCGCGGACGAGGGTGAAGGGCCACTTCAGCGTCGGCTCCACGTTCTGCTCGTTCTGGCTGGCGGCGAGGACGCTCAGCGCCACCTTCTCGAAGCGCGAGCGCGACATGAACACGGGGCCCGCGTGTCCGGTGATGATGTCGATCGCTCCCGGGCCTGCGAGCGGGAAGAAGGGATGACCCCGCGAGCGCCAGTTCGTGACGTAGGGATTGAAGCCGACGAAGAGCGTGCCTACAGCGAGCCCCCCCGCACAGGCGAGCGCCACCCGGCGCGCCGCCGCCCGATCCCAGCGCCAGGCCGCGGCGACCGCGCCAGCGGCGAACAGCGACGCGTAGACGAAGCCCGTGAACTTGAGGCCCGGGGCGAGCGAGGCGCAGGCGGCGAGCCCGACAATCGCGACCCTGCCCCCGCGCAGCGCGACGACCGCGGCGAGCGCCGCCGTGGCGGTGAGGAGGCTCGCGAGCTGGCCGTCGACGTAGTTCGTGAGGATCTGCGTGGTGACGACCGGGTTTGCCGTGGCGAGCGCCGCCGCCGCGATGGCGGCCCAGCCGCGGATCCCGCGGGCGCGGAGCAGAGCGCCGAGCGCTGCGAGGCCCGCTGCGGCCGCGAGCGCGAAGGTCCATCCCTTCGCGGCCTCGATGTCGCCTCCGAGGAGGTACACCGCCGCGGCGCGCAACCACGCCCCCTTCGCATAGTGGTTCACGAAGTACGCGTTGCTGAGGTCGGAGCCCGGGAGCGCGGTCCCGAACGGGCTCCAGCCGCCGGCGAGTTGCTGGATGGCTAGCTGATGGTACGCCTGCCCGTCCCAGGAGACGTCGTAGGTGCGCGCCAGCAGGGGCGAGGCGAGCGCCGCCAGCGCGGAGATCGCGGTCGCGATGACAGCACCGCGGGCCCCGGCGCGGCGGG
>Ga0209342_10003611_pt1 | contig 16285 bp, 16 predicted proteins | sample RifCSP16_2_FD_184023 | JGI IMG/M metagenome (GOLD analysis project Ga0209342, IMG submission 184023) | Soil microbial communities from Rifle, Colorado - Rifle CSP2_sed 16_2 (SPAdes) (version 2) | ecosystem: Environmental > Terrestrial > Deep subsurface > Rock core/Sediment | place: Rifle... | reverse complement strand
GGCGGGGCTTACGCGCTGCTCAATGACGACGCCGCGGAGGCCATCGTCGGGGGCGAACCGCTCGGCGGTGTCGGGGCCGACTGCTTGGAGTACCGCGAAGCGGTGCTCCTCGGTCAGGAGTTCGCCTTCGACGGCACCCTGGAGGTGGCCTCGGCGGATGGCGCCGAGGCCACGTTTGCGGTGCACGAGTGGTACCGCGGCGGCGAGGGAGCGGAGATCACCCTCGGCGCCGGTGGGCTGCTCGGCGAGGACGCGGCAGCCCTGATCGGGACCTCGTTCGAACTCGGCCGGCGGTATCTGATCTCGGGGAGTGGCGGGTTGGTGTGGGCCTGCGGATACTCGCTGACCTACGACACCGGGATCGCCGGCCAGTGGGCCCAGCTGTTCGGTGCCTGAGCGGGGAGGGCCTCGCTTCGCTCGGCCGCAATTTGCTCAGAGCGGGAAGCGCGCGACGGGCGACGGGCGACAAGAAGCATGCAGCCTGCAGCATGCAGCCCCGCGGGAGGTGGCGAGAAGCGGTAATCGGAGGACGGGCAGCGGGCGACGGGCGACGGGCGACGGGCGACGGGCAAACGGGCGACGGGCGACGGGCGACGGGCAGCGGGCGACACCCGATGAGGCCTGCCGGGTTCGGTGGGAACCCGGTTCGGGTGGTTAGCGTCACACCTCCATGACCGAGGGGCAGGGAGAGCGGGTCGAGCGTTTCCGCGCCATCTACGACGCCGCCTATCCCCGTGTGATGGCGTACGCCCTGCGCCGGGGCCGGACACGCGAGGACGCCCTCGACGTCGTCTCGGAGACCTTCATCGTGGCCTGGCGTCGCCTCGACGACATCCCCGACGATGTCCGGCGCATCCCCTGGGTGTACGGGGTGGCCCGGCGGGTGCTCGCCAACCACTACCGGGCGAGCACCCGGCGCGACCGCCTGGTCGCCCGTCTGGAGAACGATCCTGGATCGGCGGCGCCCGGGTTCGATGCGGTCCACGAGGCGCTGGACGCATTGCGTCCCGACGACCGGGAGATCCTGACGCTCTCGGCGTGGGACGATCTCGACAACGACGAGATCGCCGTCGTGCTCGGCATCACCCCGGCCGCCGTCGCAGTCCGGTTGCACCGGGCGCGCACCCGTCTCGCCCGAGAACTGGGGCGTCTCGGGGTCACGGGGGAGAAGTCGGTGAAATCTGCGAAGCGGTCCCGGACAACTGAAGGGGTGTACGGCAACACACCGGGGCCGGGAGAGGTGAAACGGGAATGACACGCAGACGTTTCGAAGGTGATCCCGTCGAAGCGCTCCGTCGCGCCGACCCGCTCGATCCCCTGGAGGTGCCGGGAGACGCGACCGGGGCCCACGCACGGGCCCTCTTCCAGGAGGTAACGAGCATGGACGAGATGGTGAAGGAGGCGGTGCCTCGGCGTAGGCAGCCGCTGATGCGGAGGCTGGCGTTGGGGGTGGGGTTGGCGGTGGTGGCGGCTGCGGTCGCCGGCGGCGCCTATGCCCTGCTCAAGGACGAGGCCGAAGAGGCGATCGTCGGCGGCGATCCGATCGGTGGCGGGATGGCGATGTGCATCCAGTTCACCGAGGAGATGCTGTTGGACCAGGAGTACGCCTTCGACGGGACCCTGGTGTCGGTCTCGGCGGATGGCACCCAGGGCACATTTGAGGTGCACCGCTGGTTCAAGGGCGGCGAGGCAGCAGAGGTGACCCTCAACGCCGAAGGGATGCTGGGGAACGGCCCGATCACTCTGATCGGAACGCAACTCGAGACCGGGCAGCGGTATCTGATCTCGGGGACCGACGGGTTCGTGTGGGCCTGCGGGTTTTCGCTGACCTACGACACCGGGATCGCCAGCCACTGGGCGGAGTTGTTCGGCGCATGATCACGAGCGGTGCGACACGATGGGGCGGGCTCCCCCGCCCCATCGTCGCGTCGTCAGCGGATGAAGCTGGCCCGCTTGGTGCGCTCCAGTTCGGCGATGCGGATGTCCTCGACGGTGATGAACGCACCCGGGTTGACCTCGTGGACGATCGCCAGCGCGTCTTTCACCTTGCGGCGCGGCAGCACCATGAAGTTGAGCCGCACATCGCCGTCTCTGCCCTCGGCATTGAGCACGGTGACGGGGAATCCGGCAACGCGTAGCGCTTCTGCCACAGGCGGCGAATCGACCGGGGCGATCACCCGGAGCAAGGCGGTCCCCATCGCCAACCACCGCTCGACGAACCCCCCGAGCAGGGTGCCGGTGGCGAACCCGGCGGCGAAAGAAATGATCCGGATCGGGTGGTCGAGGTTGGTGAACACGATGGCGGCGGCGCTCACCCAGAACAGCGACTCGAAGAACCCGAGGAACGCGGCCAGCGCGATCCGACCCCGCATGAGTGTGACGATCCGGACGCTGGCGATGGAGACGTCGCCGATACGGAGCATGAAGATCAGCAGCGAGCCGAGAAACAGTTCCATCCCAAGGGCTTTCAGATGCGGAGGCGCATTGTCGCCCGCCTGGCGGAGAACCGCGAATCGGGCCGGAGTCGGGCGCGTCGCTCCGATCCGGGCCGTAGGCTGTGGGCGAGAGGGAGGCGGACCGCGGCTCGTCGCATCGGGATTCTCGGGTTCGGCTCCTACGTCCCGGCGCGGGTGATGACCAACGCCGACTGGTCGCAACTGGTCGACACCGACGACGAGTGGATCCTGAGCCGCACCGGGATCCGGGAACGGCATTTCGCCGCCGATGACGAGTCCACAGTGGATCTGGCCGCCCACGCCGCCGAGCAGGCGCTGGCAGATGCCGGTCTCACCGCCGTCGACATCGACGAGATCATCGTGGCCAGCGACACCCCCGAGGTGTACACCCCGGACACCGCCGCCTACCTGCAGCATCGGCTCGGGGCCCGGGAGGTGACCGCCTACGACCTCGGGGGCAGCGGTTGTGCCGGCTTCGTGCTCGCCCTCGACATCGCCCGCACTCGGATTCAGGTTGCCTCCAAGCGGATCCTCGTCGTCGGCGTCGAACTGATCTCGCGCCTCATGGACTGGCAGGACCGCACCACGTGCGTGCTTTTCGGCGACGCCGCCGGGGCGGTGGTGGTGGGGGAGGGCGACGCGGTGCGCGCCGAGATCCTCTCCGCCGCCGCCGGCACCGACGGCAGCGCCGCCGCCATCCTCACCCTGGAGACGGGTGGTACCCGCCGTCCGTTCACCCTGGCGGAGGCGCAGAAGGGTGGTCAGCACGACATCGTGATGAACGGGCGCGAGGTGTACCGCCACGCGGTGAAGCGGATGGCGGAGGCCGCAGAAAGGGTGCTGGCGCTGGCGGGACGGGTCAAGGACGAGGTGGCGCTGGTCATCCCCCATCAAGCCAACCTGCGCATCATCGAGACGATGAAGGCCAAACTCGGCCTCCGCGACGAGCAGGTGTACGTCAACGTCGATCGGTACGGGAACACCGGATCGGCAACGGTGCCGCTGGCGCTCGCCGAGGCCCGCCGCGAGGGCCGAATCGCCGAGGGCGACCTCGTCGTGCTCACCGCATTCGGCGCCGGATTCCACTGGTCGGCTGCGGCGCTCCAGTTCTGAGGGTCACCCCGCCCTGCGGGTGCGGATCGTGATCGACCCGTCGGGGTTGCGTCCCACCGACTCGACCTCGCGACCGGTCTCCCCGACGGCGCGGTTGAATCCATCGAGCGGACCGCGTACCGCGTCGACTACCTCCCCGACCTTGGGGATCTTCACGCCGGCCGCACCGGCGGTGTCGGCGAAGGCGTCTACGAACACGCTCACCAGGCTCGCCTCGTGCTTCGCCTCGACCCGCCCATTCCGCACCCGCACCAGCACCCGATCCCCGGTGGGGAACCGAACGGCGACCCCGTCGGTGCGCGGCTCGGTCGATCCGAGGAGCGGCGCCCATCGCCCGGTAAAGGTCCCGCTCAACCGAACCTCGTCCCGGTCACCGCGGATCAGGGCGTCGAGGGCGGCGACGTCCTCCGGCGCAAGGGTGCCGGCGGCGGTGTGCCCAATCCAGTCGGCGTAGACCCCGGGGTCGGAACCGTCGGGCACGCCCTTGCCGCCGCGGGCGGTCCGCACCGGAGCGTCGGCGTCGGCGATCACCTCACCCACGTCGGGAATCGGCGGTGAGGCGGCCATCGCCGGGTCCGGAGTCGGGGTCTCCACTCCTGGAGCGGGCGGAGGAGTTTCCGTTTCTGGTCGATCTTGCCCGGCTTGCTCGGATGCCGCTCCCTCGGATGGGGCGGGAGGGGCGGCGTCTGCGGCGTCTGCGGGAGCGTTCCCGGCGTCTGCGGGAGCGTGCCCGGCATCTGCTGCAGCCGGACCCGAGGAGGCTCTCGGTGGGGTGTAGGCGGTGACCTCCACCGAGATGGAGATCGAGCCGTCATCTCCCTCGACCACTGCACCGATCCCGGTGATGCGCCCGCGCGTCCCGATATGGCCGCTGCGGGCGGTGTCGCCGTCGGCGGCGGACACGATCGACTCCCACTGCTCGTCCTCGGGGAGGGGGATGTCCACCTGACCACCCTCGGCGTTGGCCTTGCGCCACGCCGCGAGAGCCTCGCGGGCGGCATCGCCCTGGAGTCCGATCGTCGTCGTGCGGGTGGGACCCTCCGGGATCGGGTCACCGGTCACGGTGGGACCACCCGACTCCGGCCCCGACCCCGGGTCATCCCAGGTCGAGGGATCCTGCGGGTGGGCGGCGAGGACCGAACCGATGCCGGCGCCGATGACCCCGGCGACGCCACCGGCGAGTCCGGCGATCGCCGACAGCCCGGCCGCCTCGAGACCGGGGTCCAGCGCGTGGTGGGATTCGCCGCAGCAGTCCTGGAATGCCTGGGCGATGCCCTCTCCGCCGACCCAGAACGCCACGCCGAGCAGCACGAACGCGGAGGTCGAGGCGGTTCGCGAGGAGGAGTTCATCAGCACGAGGAAGGACAGCGCGGCGAGCGCTCCGGCGGCGATCAACTGGAAGGCGGTCTCGGTCGCCTGGCTGGCCAGGAGGAAGCCGGCGGCGGCGCCGACCATGCCGACGAGGTGTCCTCCGAGGCCCGGTGCGCGCGGCCGCGCCCTGGGAGCGAACCAGCCGATGAGCCGGGTCCACACCCCGGTGATGACCTTGCCGAGGAGCCCGGTGATCGCGGTGGGGGCGAAGGCGAGGAACCCGAGGCCGAAGGCTGCGGCAAGGGTGGGATCGAGGATGCCCGAGGTGAGCAGGGTGACCGCGGACCCCCAGAACACGATCGACCACATCCGGACGCCGTGCTGTCGGAACATCCGGGCCACGGCCTTCGGGATCGCGCCAAACGACCGCCGCAGGTCGGACCAGCCGGCCTCCATCCCATACACCACGAGGCTGGTGATGGTGAGGGACATGACGGCGACGTAGGCGGCGCCGGCGGCCTCGGTGCCGTTGGTGGCGGCTCCGATCACGTTGCCGAAGGCGGCACCCCAGTTGGTGATCACGACGAAGTTGACCAGCCACGCCACCGCAAACGACACCGCACCGACCCGGACGCTGCGGGTCAGGTCCTGCCGCACCCAGGAGGTCGTTCCCCGTCGGAGCTCGCCGAAGGTCAGTGTGGTCGCCACGGCCCGCACCCTAGGTGTTCGGCGCTGAACCATGCGGGTGGACCCGGCATGTTCCAGAGGTTTGATCGAGAGTCGCGGGAGCAGGGGCGAGGGCGAAAGGCTTTCCTAGCCCCTTGCCCCTCCTCACGGGCGTCGGGTGACGGGCGTCGGGCGTCGGGCGTCGGGTCTCAGCGTGCGGCCAGCGCCGCCACTCCCGACCGCATCCGTTCCGGGCCGTCCCAGTCCTCGCTGCCCGGCGGATTGGCCAGTGCGGCGGTGTCGGCACCGGCGCGGGCCGCCTCGACGTACCCGGCAACGGTGCGGAAGTAGGGGGCGAGTTCCTCGGGCATCTCCGGACCCCCGGGACGGCCGTGCCCGGGGTGGATCTGCTGCGGCCGGAGCGCGGCCATCCGGTCGAGGATGTCCGCCCACGCTCCCGGGTGGCCGTCGTGAGTGCGGGGATGGATTCGGTTCCAGCACAGGTCACCGGCGATCACGATCCGGTCCTCGGGAAGCCAGGCGAAGACGTCGCTGTCCGTGTGGCCGCCCCCGTACGTCAGCAGCTCCACACGCCCCGCCCCCTCGATCACCAGGCGTTCCTCGAACAGGATGTCGGGGAGGGTGAGTCGAAAACCGGGTGCAGCCACCTTGAGTTGCTCGACACCAAAGATCCTTCGCTGTGCCAGGCGGCGTTCCGCGGCGTCGTCCGATTCGAGCTTCTGCCGGAGGGCGGCGAGGTGGCGGTCGAGTTCGGCCTCGTAGGCGGTGAGGTCGGCGGGGGCGTCGGCGATCATCAGCTCGACGGTGCGCGCCGTGCTCACGATCGGGATCCCGGCGAACTTCTGGTTGCCCCGCGTGTGGTCGCTGTGCCAATGAGTGTTCACCAGCAGGCAGGCCGACCGGCCGGTGAGACGGGTGACCTCTCCGCGGAGCTCCCGGGCGGCCTGGGCGGTGATGAACGCGTCGATCACCAGGGTCTTTTCCCCGGTGTCGATGATGGCGGCGTTGCCGACGGCGCCCCCGGTGATGTCCGACACCGCAGCGTGGACGCCGGGGGCGAGTTCGACGAGTTCGAAGAAGTTGGGCATGGAGGAGACGCTACCGGCTGCCGTTTCCCGTTTCCCGTTTCCCGTTTCCCGGTGCAGTCCATCGCCGGGGCTGCATGCTGCAGGCTGCAGGCTTCTCTTGCCCGTTACCCGCACCGTTCACGAGGTATTGCCAATTGCCAATTGCGGCCGAGCGAAGCGAGGCCTGTTCCTAATTGTCGGCCGGGATTCGGGCCGGCTTCGGAACCGGCTGGAAGTGGGTCCAGCAGTGCTCGTTCTTGTTGTACGAGGACAGGCGCGTGGAACAGCCTTCTGCAGCGCAGGTCCGGCCCGCCTCGTAGGTCTTGCGAGGCCGACCGCCCGCGAGTTTCGAGATCGCGTGGTCGCTCACAGCCTCCACGATGCCACGGTTTCGCGACTTCTTCAAAGCCGCAAGCCCCCACGCAGCCCCCGAATCTGGCAACATGGCGCCACGGAGAAAGGAGGTGGTCCAACAGTGTGTGAAAGTATTTCGAGGACTCCGGAGGTGGTTCGGCGCTGAGGCGGCCGGCCACACAGGGTTCGGCCGCACCCGGATCTGATCCGGACGGCGAATCCACCCGGACCACCGGAGCCGGGAGACCCGCGAACTGGTCCGTCGCGGCGGCATCGATGCTGAAGTGTCTCCCGGCTCTTCCTTTTGCGGTTGCCCGTTGCCCGTCCTCCGATTACCGCTTCCCGTCACCCGCTTCCCGCCACCCGCTTCCCGCTTCCCGCTATCGACCGCCGAGCGCGGGGCTGCATGCTGCAGGCTTGTGGCTTGTGGGGTCTCCCCCCGGAGGGGGGAGTACCCCGAAGGGGGGAGGGGGGCGTCACTCAGGACGCGGTGAGAGCGTGCGCCCCCTCCGGCACTCCGTGCCACCCGACCCTCCGGGGAAGGAAACGGACTCGCCCGTCGCCCGCAAGAGGCGCTTCCCGCTTGCCGCCACCCGCCACCCGCAAGAGTCGCGTTGCCGCGGTGTTGCCCATTGCTCATTGCCCATTGCCCCGTTCCTACGAATTGCCAATTGCCAATTGGGAATTGCGGCCGAGCGAAGCGAGGCCCTAAGGCGCCCAGGAGCGATGCAGGGGCGTGATGGTGGCATGCATCAGGTACTGCGGGCCCTCCTGCGGATCGCCGATCGGTGCTCCCGATCGCAGGAACCCGTATCGCTCGAAGAACCCGTAGGCCGAGGCGCGCACCGTCGCCCAGGCCACGATTCCCTCGTTGTGGGAGGCGTGCTCCAGGAGGCGTTCCAGGAGGAGGGCGCCCACCCCGCGGCCGCGATGCCCGTGTTCGACGGCAAGGTCGCGAATCCTCCACGCACCGGTGCGGGTGGCGCCGGGCATCGGCTGCGGGTGAATGGTGGCGATGGCGACCAGCACCCCGTCCTTGAAGGCCCCGACGTGCCGTGCCGAGGGATGGGTGTCGCCCGGGTAGTCGACCGCGCTGAGCGGGAGGTCGGGGTGGAGCAGGGCGCGCCGCAGCGGCCTCGCCTCCGCCGCCTCGACCACCTCGATCTCGTAGTCGGACATTGGGTCGCACGGTAGATGGATCAGGGCCGCGTTGTGCTCGGCATTGGCAATTGGCAATTGGCCAGAAGCGGGAGGCGAAAGGCGATACTGACCGGTTGACGGTTGGCCGCCGTCTGCCGTCTGCCGTCTGCGATCTGCGATCTGCCATCTGCCATCGGGCCCTGGCCCCGGGCCTCTCGCCCCTCGTCTCAGACCCGCGCAAGGCCCTCCGCCGTGATCGCCACCTGCTCTCCGCTCCGCAACCCCTGGTACGTCTCCGCATCCGCTACCACCACGGGACAGGTGATCGCGTACAGCTCCCTGGCCACCAGGGCGCCGAGGAGGATGATGTCGTCCGGTTCGGCGAGCACGATCGCCGCCGGGGCGGTGCCCACCCGGATCGCCTCGGCGAGCACGCTCGACGACGACGACGAACCGCGTCCCGACGGCATCACCAGGATGCGCCCGGTGAGGAGGGCCCCGGATTGGGGGTGGCGGCGGTCGATGAGCGCGCCGGTCTCCGGGTCGAGCCCGCCCCACATCGACATCGGCTCGTCGAGGACGAGCACCTCTCCCGTGGCCTCGCCGCCGAGAAGGTGGCGGAGGCTCATCGCCAGGCTCCCGAATCGATGGCGATCCGCCCGGTCACCCCCGACTCGACGCACTCCGCCAGGCTGCCGAAAGCGACGTCGACCCCGAGGTTCCCCGGGGCGTAGTAGGCCATCTTCCCCGAATTGGTCATCACCACACCGCTGCGATTCCGCATGATCGGTGTGATGTAGGTGCAGGTGTCGGTGACGATCTCGATGCCGGCGGTCCGCAGCGGCGTCACCAGTCCCTCCGCAGCCGCCTCGGCGAGCACCTCACGGGAGGTGTTCACGTAGAACTCCACCTCGGGGTCGATGGTGCGCCCGGCGACGAGGCCGGCGAGGGTGCGGAACTCGGCGACGGAGAAATGCGGGGTCCCGACGCTGATCGCGGCCAGCGGCCCATCGGTGCGGGTGGACAACTCGGCCCGGGCGGCGGCGAGCATCTCGGTGTCGACCGCGATCGCCCGGTCCGCGGGGTGCCCCCCGAGCGCTTGTTCGAGGGTCGGCGCCTCCGGCGTGCGTCCGACCGCGTGGAACATGGCGACGCCGCCGGATGAGGCGGCGGCGGCACCCAGGGCCTTGAGTGCGTCCTCGGAGGCATCGGCGGGCAGTCCGACGATGGCGGGCACCAGGGTGCCGGTGCGCCTGCCGACGAGGTGCCCCACCACGGGGAACACGATCTCGGACCGCAGCACCTCTTCTGCGACCCCGCTGAGTTGGAACACCACCCGGGCACGGCGGTTCTCGTCGCGATGGAGTCCGGCGTCGGGGACCCGGCCGGTGAGGGCGGCGCAAATGTCGATGAAGTCCCCGTACCGGTTGGTGCGGGCCCCGAGCACCGAGTTGACGAACACGATGGCGTTCGACTCCGCCCATGCGACGTGCTCCCCGAGCCCGGGTCGCACCGCGGATTGATAGGGGGCGCAGGTCCAGGTCGGGGTGCCCCCCATCTGCACGTAGGCCGTCATCAGGCGGTGGCCCCGATCCCGGAGTCGGTCATCCCCGCGAAATAGGTGGGGGTGGAGGAGGTCGAGGGTGGATACGTTGAGGGTGGTGGGGACGACGACCCGCCCGCCGCCCGCGGCAAGCCGTTCGGCGAAGTCGAGGCCGGCGTCCCCGTGGTAGAGGCACGAGTCGATGTGGGCGCCGGTCACGTCGATGAGTCGGGGAGCCTCAGCCGCTTCGGCCATCGCCAGGATGATCCGCATGGCGAGGGCGGGGGCGGGTCCCATCTCGCCCGCGGCGAGGGAGCGGTCGCGGTCCGTGAGAGCCGGCATTGCAGGAGTGTCGCATGATGGTCGGCCCCTGCGGGGCGAAGGTCGGCCCCTGCGGGGCCTCCGCAATTGGCAATTCGCAATTCGCCATCCCGCGGCGACGCGGCTCTTGCGGGCGTCGGGCGTCGGGCGACGGATTACGGTAAACTACATCGTTGTAATCCACCGCCGGAGGGACCGTGGTCCTCGCCACAGACATCGCCCGGGCGACACACGAGACGGCGGCAACCACCGCCGCCTCGATCCACCTCTACCACGAGGGGTCGGTGATCGAGACCCCGCTCGCCGGGTTCACCGGGGTGCCCGGCGTTTCCGGGGTGGCGGTGATGGCTCCGGAACAGGGGGTCGTCGAGTGGTTCCCCCATCCCGACCAGGACCTGAGGCGTCTCGCCGCGCTCGCCGCGGAGACGGCGAGGACGGGGTGGCGGATTGCGGTGCTGGTGCCCTCGGCACGGATGGGTGAGGCGCATGGGGCGCTGCGCGGTGCGCCCGTCACCCTGCAGCCGTGGTGGGTCGACGGTGAACGCGTGAGGTTCGGAGGCCCCGAAGTACCCTGAGGCGGGCCATGCCGGTCCCGCTGTACACCCAGACGGTCATCGCCTTCCTCTGGGACTTCGATCGCACCCTGATCCCCGGCAACCAGCAGGATCCGTTGTTCACCGCATACGGGGTCGATGAGGCGACCTTCTGGACGGAGGTCGACGGTCTCGTCGACCACTACGCATCCCGCGGCGTGATCGTGGCCCGCGATGCCGCCTACCTCCTCCACATCCTCGCCTACGTCGAGGCGGGCGTGTTCAAGGGCCTCAGCAACGCCCGGTTCCGCGAACTCGGCGCTCTCCTCGAGCCGGCCCCGGGGATCCCCGACTTCCTCGCCGCGACCCGGGATCGGGTGGCCTCGGAACCCCGCTACGCCGCGGAGGGGATCACCGTCGAGCACTACGTGGTCTCGACCGGGATCAGACCGATGATCGAAGGATCGGTGATCGCACCTCACCTCGACGGGATCTGGGCCAACACCTTCCTGGAGCGGTTGGCCCCTCCGGGGTATCGCGACCACCTCGACGTTGACACCGCGAGCCATGAGATCAGCCACGTCGCCTACATGATCGACAACACCGCCAAGACCCGCGCCATCTTCGAGATCAACAAGGGGGTGAACACCAACCCCACGCTCGACGTCAACGCCCGGATGAGTGCCGATCAACGCCGGGTGCCCATCCGCAGCATGATTTACATCGCCGACGGGCCGAGCGACGTCCCGTGCTTCTCCATCATCAACGAGCGGGGCGGGAAGACCCTCGGGGTGTACACGACACAACCCCGCAGCAACTTCCGCGGCGTGCGGGAACTCCAGGAGCAGGGGCGGGTGCAGGGGATGGCCGAGGCGGACTTCCGCCCCGGCGAGGCAGCCAACCTGTGGCTCATGGATTCGCTCGACCAGATCGCCGAGGGGATTCTCGCCGATCGGACCCGGGCATTCGCCGACATCCCCCGGCCACCGGGACACGCCTAGGAGGACATCATGCAGATCAAAGGTTCGAAGGCGCTGATCACCGGCGGCGGAAGCGGGCTCGGCGAGGCCACCGCCCGCCGTCTCGCCGCCGCCGGGGCCACCGTGGCCCTTTTGGATCTTCCGTCGTCGCGTGGAGCCGAGGTGGCCGGCCAGATCGGAGGCCACTTCGTCGTCGCCGACGTGACGGTTCCCGCGGAGGTGGCCGCGGCCGTGGACGCCGCCGCCGGGGCCATGGGCGGAATCCATCTCTGCCTGAATGCCGCCGGGATCGCCTCGGCGCACCGGGTGGTGACCCGGACCGGCGAGATGTTCCCGCTCGAGTTGTACGAGAAGGTGATCAGGGTGAACCTGATCGGCACCTTCGACGTCACCCGCCATGTCGCCAGGCGTATGGCAGAGAACACGCCGACCGACGACGGCGAGCGGGGTGTCATCGTCAACGTGGCTTCGATTGCCGCCACCGAGGGACAAATCGGGCAGGCGGCGTACTCGGCCTCGAAGGGCGGGGTCGCCGCCATGACCCTTCCCCTTGCCCGCGACCTGGCGTCCTATGGGATCCGGGTGAACACGATCGCCCCCGGGATCATGGAGACGCCGATGATCAGCGGGATGACGGCCGAGGTGCGCGAGTCGCTGGCACAGGTGCACGTGTTCCCCAAGCGCCTCGGTCGGCCGACCGAGTTCGCCGCGCTCGTTCAGCACTTGTTTGAGAACACGCTGATCAACGGCGAGACGATCCGACTCGACGCCGCGGCGAGGATGGGGCCGCGATAGGAGGGTCGGGCCCTTCGGGCCCGCCCGCAATTCGCAATTCGCTCAGATTCCGACCCGTGACTAGCGGGGATCCTCCGGCTCAGTCGCCATTGGCGGTGTGGTCGATGGGAATGTCAGGGTGTAGGCGACTGTGGCGCAGCGATCGGCATACCTGACGCGCGGGTCGATGAGCGTCGGAACCTGATCGGCAGGCCGAGCGATGATGGCGATGGGGTTTGTGGTCATGCCAGACCTTCCGGGCTTTCGGGGATGCCGGACGACGGAATCTTGCCATACCTCGCCTCGTAGCGCGACAGGTTGTTGTTGATGGTCTGGATGAGGTCGAAGACCAAGGTGGGCGGAATCTTCACACGAGCGACCACTCGAACCGGGACGACCAGGTCATCGCCCACCTGCCGTGGAGGCTCGGTCACGCTGAAGTCGAATGTGAACTCGTGCGAGGTGTGCCATGCCGTCAGGAAGTTGGCGTAGACGCCGTCGGCCCGCGGCTCGGGCACCTCGATCGCGAATTCGACCGCCACCTGCACCTTCCTTCTGGCGGGCGCAGCCGGCCGGCGGGAGCCGACTACCGGGTCATCGCCCTCCGCCGTCGCGACGCCGGGATGGGGCCGCGGTAGGGAGGCACCCATCCCGGACCGCGGCGATCCGGTAGGGTCTCCGCCCATGAGTTCCCGCACCGTTCGCCTGTTCGTGGTTGCCGTCGCCATTGCCCTCACCCTTCTGCCGGTTGCTGCCGGGGCCGGCCAATGCTCCGCCAGCGTGAGCCCGAGCCCCGGCTGGATCGGGGCCGTGATCACCTTTACCGGAAGCGGACTCGAACCCGGCGTCGAGTACCAGATCAACATCGGCGGTGGTCCGATCATCAACCTCTTGGCGAGCCCGACGGGCACCTTCTCGTACCAGTACACGATTCCGGCCGAGTGGTACCCGGGTCAAACCTCCGTGGGTGTCACCGACTGGTATGTGGGGGTCAAGAGCGGCTGCAAACCCATGGACGAGGCCGCCCAGCCGTATACCGTGCTCGCCTCACAGCCGACGACGACCACCACCACGACGACGGCCACGACCGTCGCGACTACGACAACGACCACGACCGCATCGACCACCACCGTCGCCAATACCACCACAACGGCGCGAGACACCACGACTACGGCTGGGGGAGACACGACGACCACCGTGGCCGACACCACCACCACGACCGCGGCCGCGACCGACGAAGGTGGTGGGATGTCGCCGGTGGTACTCGTCCTGATCGCCGCCCTGATCGGCGGCGGCGGACTCTTCTTCGGCTTGCGGATGGGGAGGCGCCGCACCTAGCGGCGGGCATCGGCTGGAACCGCGCTTCGCTCGGCCGATTGGGAATTGGCAGGAAGGGGCGAGGAGAAGCCTGCAGCCGCGACGTGGTGGCCGCGACCGGCGACGGGTAACCGGCATCGGGTAACGGGCAACGGACACCGCGTACACTCGCCCGATGGGCCTGCACGCCGTCGACCGGCCGGGGGAGAGCCCCTGGCCGCGCAGCCAGGGGCGTCGGATCTGTTTTCTCGCCGACGCCTCGGGGGCGCTCGAGGTGCGCCTCGTCGACGAGTGGATCGACCGCAACCGCCCGACGGGAGCGGACTACCGGGTCGTCGCCCTCCCACCCTCGCGACGCCGCCGTGGTCAGCGTCGCTCCGTGGCCGGTCTCCAGGCGGCCCTCACCACCGGCGATGACGTGCTGGTGGTGCCGCTCCGTGTTGCCTGGGGTCTGCGCCGCCGCCGCGGCCGGCGGGTCCCGAGCCTGCTCGACCTGGTCACCCTCGGTGACCCCCGCGATCCCAACCGGATGCTTCAGGAGATGATCGTCCGGTTCCGCCCGGAGCAGGTCACGGTCCTCGCCGGGAAGGCGGCGACCGTCACCGACCTCCGGCGGCGCTGGACCGCCGACCGCGTGCAGCGACCCGACGCCCCCACCGGCTTTGCGGAGTACGTTGCCCTGCAGGGAGCGCTCACCCTCGAGGTGGCGGAACGGCGCCTGCGGGGCAACCGGTACAAGGTGTCCCGGTTCGTCGCCGAGGACCTGGTGGGATCGGCCTCGTTCCAGGCCGGACTCGCCGACCTTGCCCGGCGCACGGGTGAAGACGAGAGCGAGGTGTCGGCTCGGGCGAGCCATTACCTCAAGGAGATCGCCGCCTCACCGAGCACGTTCGTGATCGATCTCGTCGCCGCCCTGGTGCGGGCGATCTACACGATGGGGTACGAGCGCCGCATCCGGTACGACCGGGACGCCCTGGATCGCATCGCCGCCCTCGGGCAGACCCATTCGCTCGCTTTCCTGCCGAGCCACAAGTCCAACATGGACCACCTGGCGCTGACCTACGTCTTGTACGAGAACGGTCTGCCCCCGAACCACACCGCCGGCGGGATCAACTTGAACTTCTTTCCGATCGGCGGCCTGCTCCGCCGGCACGGGATCTTCTTCATCCGACGGACCTTCAAGGACAACGAGACCTACAAGTTCGTCCTCAAGCGCTACATCGATTACCTGTTGGCGCGGCGGTTTCCCCTCGAGTGGTATCTGGAGGGCGGGCGCAGCCGCACCGGCAAGCTGCGCGAGCCGAAGTTCGGGATGCTGTCCTACGTGGCCGACTCGTGGCGCCGCGGATCGTGTGAGGACGTGGTGCTGGTTCCGATCTCGATTGCCTACGACCAGATCCAGGACGTCGGCGCCCACGCCGCCGAACAGCGCGGCGGGGCCAAGGAGAAGGAATCGTTCTCGTGGATGATCAAGGTGCTGCGCAGCCTGCGCCGACGCTACGGGCGCATTCATGTGACCTTCGGCGAGCCGTTGTCGCTGTCGGAGGTGCTGGAGCGTTACCCGGCCGGCCAGGAGCCCGATCCCGAGGCGTCACACCTCGAGACCGCCAAGCTGGCCTTCGAGATCTCGGTGCGGATCAACCGGGTCACACCGATCACGCCGATCTCGCTGGTGACGCTGGCCCTGCTCGGCACCGGCGACCGGGCGGTGACGGTGGAGGAGACCCACGAGGCGTTGCGCGACTTCATCACCTTTGTCGAGGCGCGCGGCCTCCCGGTGACCGAGCACCTCGAGTTGGATGATCCGGCTGCGGTGGCGGCGGCGCTCGACGCGCTCGTCGACCACCGTGTCGTCACCCGTTGGGACGGGGGCACCGAGACCGTTTACGCGGTCGGAGCCGATCAGCACCTCGCCGCTGCCTTCTACCGGAACACGATCGCGCACTTCTTCACCACCGGCGCCATCGCCGAGGTGGCGCTGCTGGGGAGCGACGGTGCCGCCGATCCGACGGAGGCCTTCTGGTCCGAGGTGGCGGCGATGCGAGACCTCCTCAAGTTCGAGTTCTTCTTTGCGGAGAAGGACGCGTTCCGCGCCGAGGTCGCCGCCGAGGTCGCCTTTCACGATCCGGATTGGGAGCAACGGCTCACCGCCGGCGATGCCGTTCGGGTGCTCGGCAGGTTCCGCCCGTTCGCCTCGCACCGGGTGCTCCGCCCCGTCTTCGAGGCCTACCTGCTCGTCGCCGATGCCCTGGTGGCCCGCGACTTCCGCGTGGACGTCGACGCCAAGCGCCTCGTCGCCGAGACGCTCGCGCTCGGCGGCCAGTACCGGGCGCAGCTGCGGATCAAGAGCCCGGAGGCGGTGTCGACCGCCCTGTTCGAGAGCGCCATCCGTCTCGCCGGAAACCGGGGGCTGCTCGGCGGCGGGGGAGTCGAGCGGCTCCGGGAGCGGGAGGCGTTTGCCGCCGAGATCCGCGGCATCGTGGAGAGGATCGACGAGGTAGAGGGGATCGCGACCTAGCAGGCGCGATTCGTCATGCCCGCAATTCGTCAGTCCCGCGTCCCGGATCGTGCGCGCCTCCGTGAGGTTCGCGGATCGGGTGGAGCGCGTGTCTCGGCGCAATTCGTCAGAACCCAGATGCCGCCCCGGACGCAACTCTCCGGCGAATTGCGAATTGCGAATTGCGGGAGG
>Ga0209342_10003610_pt1 | contig 16287 bp, 29 predicted proteins | sample RifCSP16_2_FD_184023 | JGI IMG/M metagenome (GOLD analysis project Ga0209342, IMG submission 184023) | Soil microbial communities from Rifle, Colorado - Rifle CSP2_sed 16_2 (SPAdes) (version 2) | ecosystem: Environmental > Terrestrial > Deep subsurface > Rock core/Sediment | place: Rifle... | reverse complement strand
TCGGGATGGCCCTGGTCTCGATGACATATCCAGATTTTATTGTTGGCCGCTGCTGGCAATGCCATAGCCATGAGCAGCCCTAGTGCAATGAGACATGCGGGCAGTAGACGTTTCATTTGTGCCTCCTGTGTACACTAAGACGTGCGGCGGCCTACGTTTGCGATTTGGAAAACGAGCGACTAGCGATGACGCGTGCTATAGTAGAGAAAGTCCGAGAACGCACCTGGCCGCCACCCGCTCGAGATAGATCGTGGTAATGTGCTACTGACACTATTGTGCATGCACTGCAACTATGCGATACATTAGGTAGGTTTATTGCAGCCCAATGCCAGCACCAGCAGCTAGGAGTGCCGATCAGACCGGGACCCAGTCGCATACCTATACACTGCACTACAACTACAGTGATGCTGTCTCACATAAACGCACTGTTGACTGGTCGTACCCGGATGCCCTAGAGACAGCATACCCATTGGTGCTGCGGCTAATATGGTACGAGCGTAGCAGACACTGCCACAGAGTACATATATGTGGTCTAGCGAATCCGGAAGACATACAGTCCTCCACGATGGGACTCCATCCAGCACCGCATCCAGAACATGAAGTTGTCTTGCATGGCACCGATAATGTCCTCGTTACCGCTCCATCCACCTGTAGCTAGACGATACTCGTCGCCGTCAACAGTAAACCCCCATTCGCCTGGCCACCACAAGTCCTGGATGTACTCGAATAGCTGTCGGTCGCCTCGATTCCAGGTCTTGATAGTGTTCAGAGCCTCTTCTGTGGGGTATCCATCTCTGTCTAGCATGTTTCCTCCATCGTCTAGTCCCACCATTCCTGCATGTTCTTGAGAGCATCCATGGCCTTGTCTAGATCGTGCTGGGTTAAGGTCTCTGCTAGCCGGAATAGCCTCACGACATCTGTACGTGCTGCCCAATCATCATGGCCCGGATAGGTAACAGTTACCTGTGTTAGTCCATCTTCCATGGGAGTAAGCTTACAATGTGAATCTCCCCATCTGTCGCGATGGATCTGGCCAACCATATCCTCCCAGTAATTGTCACGTACTCTGGTTAGCGCCATAATAGCAAGTAGCATGCTCTCCCTCTTGGGACCCAGAAATTCCTCAATCTCTATCCACTGCATGCTTGACCAGTACATGCGGGTCAGCTTAAAGATGAGAATATCCAGCAGATGGCCATAATCCCAGTCGTCATCGCGCCAGATAATGGGGAGCCACGCCCACAGAGCTCTTATACTATACCATAGTGGTCTTACAGTACGCCACATAACTGTTTCTCCTATGCTAGAATGGCCCGGAGGTTAAACCCCAAGGTGTACACAATCACACCGACCGACCCAAGACGGAGGGCAGATATACACAATCACACCGACCGACCCAAGACGGAGGGCAGATATAATCATGGCTCTCTGCCACTGAGCCGTTCCCAATTCATATGCCAGTATTCCCAGGGTCGGTATCAGTAGCACATACAATGCCATGGCCATAATGGCCATCTCCCATCCGTAGACCTTGAATAGAATGTTAGTCTCAGTAAATCGGTCGGGATACAGGCCGAAAGCAGCAGATGTCATGAAGGCATCCACCCAGTGAGTGGCTATCCAGACTAAGAGTGCAGTTACAAAGGTTCTGGTGTCTGTCTTCACTGCAACCTCCAGTGGTGTAGAACTTATGTTCTAGAATAGTGGGCCCACCACCCGATTACTATGGTAGGCCCACTGCCCGAGTACTGATGATCCTCTAGTGGGTTGCCTGTGGGGCTTTAGTGTCGACATGGACATTATATACCCGCATGCATTTTCAGACCGAGCCATAGATGCCTGTCTGTGAGAGCCCGCATATGCTCCGGGCGCTAGTACAAGTAGCGGGCGCTAGTACAAGTAGCAGCATGCTAGTTATCATCGTGATAGAACTTCCTAACTTTCTTGGGCTTGGGCGGCACGGGCTCCTTTGGTGCATGCTGTCCATTGCGATAGGTGCCCCGGTAGGCAATGCGATTCTCGCGCCATCCGGCCCACCAGTCATCTAGTGCTTGCTGAAGCCTACTGAGATCCATCGAATCTCCTTCTTGCAATCCATATTGAAGCTCGATCTGGCGAGGCTAGAGTTGGTGTCGTCATAAACGGCCGCGAGGTAGTACGATTGCATGCTATTGATCGGCTCCGGGCATCTGAGACACTGATGGATCCACGCGGCCCACTGTCAAAAGCTGACCCCCGATGAAATACAGACACCTGACTATCCATTAGCATTACTCCTTCCCCTGTGTCTGCATACACATTCGCGTCTTGGTCACATAGATCTCCTCGGGGCAATACAAATCGCTGCGATAAATGGAGCGGCTAGCCTGGGTCGCCACACATGCGGCCGCGATGTGCGATGGGAGCCCGATAGGGAAAATCCTCGCCCGCCTGCTAAACTAATAGTGACGTGTTCGCTTCTGTGCCTGAGCACCACTGATATATGTTTACTCTTAAGCAATACGTCTAGTAGACCGCCGGCTTGGCCGGCATGGATACATGATTGGCCGGCTACGACCGTCTATCCCCCGCGCTATACTGCGAAACCCTTGTTGGACATCTGGGGATGAGCTAGCTACTCCAGATTGACAAGAACTGCGATAGACTGGAGCTAAAATGTACATAGCACGGTAGATTCTGCAACAACTGGCCCATGTGGGATTAGCAGGCCACGGCAATATATAGATCACTGCCTACATCGCATGAACAAGATCGTCCGTGCTCGTATAGGTGATTCATAGTATGGACGCATAGCAATATATCGAGCCTGTGACATTGGTGATGATCCAGTATGCTGAGAGCTACAGCTGACTGTACAGGGCAGAACCGTTTTGGAGAACATACTTATTGACCTAAATCTCTTGCAGCGCGATACCCGACTGGGCTCTAGCATACAAGTCCCACGGCTGGGATTGGTCGTGTGCTTTCCACCGATCGCGCCACGGTGGTACCCAGCGTAACGTTATCACTGGGCTTTACCAGCATGGCCAGAGGTTCGCGCTCGCCGGCCCCCTCTAGGAACAGGAACATATGTTCTCTACCATCGATGGTGCCAGTAGCAATCCCACACGCGCCAGAGTCTAACAAGCTTCTAAGGTTATCTAGCATATTGGAGAGCTCATCACTCATTGTACCCTCGTACTCTCATTGTCCCACAGTAGGATCTCTGGCGTCTATCATAACGTGTATGCAATCTTGGGTTGCGTATCCTTTGTGATGTACTGCGCCAGTAGGAGGATGACACCGCTGCCCACCGCATATGAGATGGGTAAGGCAAAGTCATGATCATAATCATGTGAGGTGATGTCATTTGTAGTATAGAGTCTCTCCAAACTGCGGCTGAGACTCATGATTCTCAGTAATCCACAAGACCGGATACGGCGGCTTGGGTGGATAGTCACTGCACCACAAGTCTGTAAAGTACAGTAGACACGAGGGATACCAGTCGTTGTCGTTGACCTTGGTAATAGCATCAACATATGATGTACCACCACCGCCCTTAGCTTTCAGAGTAGGTAGCGGCTCCCCCTCCTCTACCACCTGAATGTTAGCCACCTTGGTATCAGCATACAGGATGTATGTCTTGCAAGAGTACTGCTCAACAATTGCTCTAATCTCTGTTGCACAGTGGGCAAGATCTTCTTCTGACATAGACCCCGATGTGTCCAGAACAATCACGACACTACGCAAGCTCTCGCCCAAGCTTAGCGATGGAAGATAGAGGTCTTGAGCGATGTATCTTCGGGATGGCCTCATCCACGTATAGTCGGTTCTGGAGAGTACCTCGTGCATGAACCGACGTAGCTGTGATTGCCAATCGATCTTTGGCTCAAGCATTTCCTTGATGAGCCGATCCAGATCTGCAGGCATATTCCCGGCCATCTTAGCAGATTGTGCAGCAGCTGCTACCTTGATTTTCCACTCGCCCTCTACTTGAGATACGTCGCCCTGGCCATCCATTACGATACCCATTGGAACATGCACGATCTTGGCATGTCTCATGAGATCAGCGTACACTTCATCGGTGTTCATGGCATCATACCTGGCGTCCAGCAAGGCACCATCCGGCAGCAAGAAGTTTGAGTCAGTCAAGATCTTGTTAATGACAAAGTCACCGGCGATATTCCACACTAGGTGGTCTCGGTTCTTGCGTCTGGCATGGTGAAGAAATGCATTGTGACTGACTTCGTGGGCAATTAGGCCCACCACTTGCTCAAACTCAAGCGCGTTAATGAAGTCTGGATGGTAGCCTAGCCGGGAGCCATCTGTCCAGGCAGTACTCTCGATCGTGCTCTCCACGACCTCAAGATGACATGCCAGGATTCCAAAGAATGGGTGTTTCATGATCAGCTTAGTACGAGCCATGGCTACTGCTTTGGCAGCACTCATGCCAGACTCTGCAACTGTTTTGCCCATGTTCACCTTCCCTGTCAGCGATAAGCTGTATGCTGTACTGGTACCGACCACTTTCGGCCGTGGTGCCAGATTGCGTCCTGTATGGAGAAACCAGCTACCGTGGAGACATACATTCTGTACGGTGCTTCGGTATAATGCTCTCGGCGCCGGATTGACATCATAGGAAGATGATGTCTTGGTGTTGGTTGGCCCATGCTGAGAATGCCTGTGTTCGAGCAAGATCTGGGTGGATAACAATCGAGTCCTGCATGAACAAGACACCGATTTCTGGTGGCAGCCTGTCTGCATACGTGATGGCAGCCGCGTACAGATCCTTAGTGACGTTGCGCGCCAAGAGACCCGCCAGTGCATACAGAATCGCTGGGTCCTTAGGTATCTTGGCTGTCCCGGGCTTACTCAGGATGGTCTCGACCTTAGGTAGATCGCGATAGATTTTGGCAAAGCCCATGTACTCTGCAGCTGCGCCGGGGCCAACAATGCCACTTGCTAGACCGTAGGCTATGTCTGTGTTACCCACGTCGACACGGTCCATAACACCAGAGAGAAAGTGCCACGTTCGAGGTGTTGGAAATGCATGCTCGTGATGGGCAGGATCAAAGACAAAGAGCGTCTCTGGCCGATACTTCATAAACGAGATGATATCCTGGCGCAGGCCATTGTTAATAGCCCACAGTGCCCACTCGACCGGATCCACTTCGAGCTCAAGATGCACAAAGCGATTCTCCAGTGCGGATGGCATTCGATACGTCACAGCTCGATCGCTCTCACGATTTCCTGCCGCCGCCACCATCCATCCTTCTGGCATAACGTATTCCCCCAGGCGGAAATCGAATACCAGCTGGTAGAATGCAGCTTGGGTTGCTGATGTAGCAGCATTAAGTTCGTCAGCAAATATTACTCCGCGCCCGCTGTGGGGAAAGAACTCTGGCGTAGCCCATCTGGTGGTCTGGCGCTCGCGATCAACATATGGCACTCCACGTAGATCAACAGGATCATAGTGAATTGCTCGCATGTCGATCAGTCCCCACCCAAGATCTTTGGTGACCACATCGTTCACAATCGTGCTCTTGCCAATGCCGGGTGGTCCCCAAACAAATACCGGTCTGCGTGTACCGGTCTGCGTGACTGGAGCAAGACTTTCAGTGACTCACGAAGCTGTGCAGCGTTCATTCTGACTCTCCTTGAGCTATAGGAAATGCGATCTGCAGGACACTGGTGGCCACTATGATCCATGCAACAATGGCCCAGAAGCCGCTGACGAGGTGTAGAGCCGATAGCGTAAAGAGCAACGCTGTCGAGAAGTGAAGCTTAACTGGTCTAGTTCTGTGTGCCACAACCATGGATGCGCCGATGATTATGCATGCCCATGTCATACCAACTATTGCTATCTGGAGATACGAGTTCATGAATGCTCCTTTCCCCATAGCGGGGACGGCCCCGCGACCGTCCCCATCGCTGGGATGCGCATGACTATGGAAGATCGTGGAGCCAGGGGAACACGTCTACCATGGAGTGGATATTGACGCGCACGGGGATATCCACAGGTTCCACCTCGGTCAGGGCACCAGTCTTGATCGCGTCGGCGAACCGACCAGTATCCGCGACCCACGCCGCGTTTTCGAGTAGCAGGAACGGTCCCTTGCTACCCACAATGCGGCCTGTGAGATAGAACGTGACGGTGCGGCAGAGAATCTTTTCGCCGACCATAAACGCGCCATCTCCTACAGGTGTTCCGTCAGGCTGCTCATACATGGTTCTGAGCTGAGCCGACACACCACACCCTCTTCCTGTAACTTGCTTGCCTTTGCCATTTCACTTGCCTCCTGGAGTGCTATTTTCGAGCACGTTGCTCGGGACTCCCATGCTAAACCAACTATTATCGCATCCACCCCGGGCACATCGCGCCGAGTGAGATATAGACCACGTGACGCATAGAGAGGATATACCGCTGCATATGCTGATGCCACCATGATCAACATTGTCATATATGGAGTTTGACCACCGTGTGCGCCCGCGCCCATCTTGTGAACATGATCTGACACAACGTTCTTCCGGGCGATAGGTCATACTATGACATCACTCTTGGAAATATGTACATGTGAGTATAACGCGGTAACGGATAGACGCACGATCGTATCTTCGGTGCATAATCACCACGATAACGCGATAGTGACATAACCTGTCTTATCTGTCCGTGTCCACTTACAGAATAAGATGGCGTGGTGACAGCGTGGATATGGTTCGTCACGCTGTGTCTGACGAATATCATTGTAGCAGACCCTGCTCAACTTGTGCTGCTATAATGCTGTGTGAGCAATCTGTACAAACTAATATACCCTCAGACAACAGACCGCCCTTTGGATGTGATGCACACTTCGGAATTGGATAGATATATTTGTATGGCGGATTATGATGCTTGCAGACAGCGCACTCTCTCATGGCTCTTCACCAGCGCCCGCAAGTACTGTGCGCATGAGGTCGTAAGCGTATATGTCGGGTGTGGGACGTGCTATATTAGCCAGGATGGCAATTCTGTGAGCCTCGTTGACCGCTCCCTGAAGACGTGCTAGCTCAGTGACAATCTCCGGAGGCAGCAGCTCTGTCCTGGTAATAGAGCCAGTATCGGTATCGATGTCTATACGTACCATCACATATGGTGCATGAGTACTGGTAGGTTGGTATGTCCACTGGTACTCTGACTCAATCATGGGCGCCTCCTAAAAAAAACAGGCTGTGCGTTAAGCGCAGCCCGTAGGGTAAGCCATTCGGCATCTACACAGGGACCCCTATTGGTGGCGTAAATCTTACCAGTCCGGCTGAGCGCGACGCCACCAGTAATTGACCACTGCATAAAGCGATGGTTGGAGGATCTACACCAGCTAGGAATAATCACCTGACGTCGCATTGCATCATTGTTAGCATCGCTATCCGCTGGCAGCGCAAGGCGCAGCAGTTACGGCAGTTGCACATTAAACACCCATCGTAATACGAGAAGCGGTATAAGCGACTGGCACTAGCCTGACCTCCGTTACTATAACGATGTCGGCGTGTTCCAGACACGCTAGTGCTATGCAATGACATTGCTCTCGAGGGTTTTGACTAGTAAATATCCCCATCCGTAGGATCTCAATGCGATTGCTAGATCGCCGGCACGATCAAATCCTTCTAAGCGAGCAATCTTAACTGCTGTATTCCAGTTCACATATCTGCCATTGCTCAGCATCAGTCCGTCCTTGCGGATAGCTCTCACTTTCTTGGGAGCGCTCTGTAGATCGTGATTCTGCATAGCGGCCTGGTAGAAAATCTGCATAGCACGACGCCGCGAGGCTCCCTGGCCTCTGGCGGCTGTATAGGCTGCAGCCCCAGCGGGAGATGTAGTGCGTCTATAGTTCTCCCATCCGCTTTCCATGCCATTGTCCGAGCCGGAGACTACACCCTCAATGAACCCGGCGATGAACTGCCGAGTATTTTGTGGACGACCGCTAACCGGGAGAATAGAGAGATACTGTCTGAGCATAAGGTCTGCAGCGGAGCGGATCTCATCGTCTGACATCTCATCGTGCTCAACCGGGCCCATGGCTTCAACACCATCGAGAAGCTCGTCTAGCCACAGAGCAATAAAGCCCCGTAGTGTACGATCTGGTCCTGGGACACGAATCAGATCAGCAGCAAGCACCGCCTTGCGATCGGGCTCGTTTCTGACGTCGGAAATCTCGTTTCCTTCAGCGCCAAAGCACCACCCGCTTTGGTACCTCAGAAAGATTTTAGCCACACAGAGAAGATCCTCACCCCGCATAGCAAACCGCTCCAGCTTGGTGAGAAAGCTCTTGGTCTCATTCCACTCCATAACCTGACGCCTGCGCTTAGGACCTGTCTCCTGACACCCGCTGAGCTTCTTATCCAGCGCGTCAGTCTCTGGCTTAATCTCCTCGAGGAGTGCGTCCAGGACTTCTCGGTCGACGTTGCCCTCGTTAGCCATGGTAATATGCTCTGGCTGCCACTCTTGATCTGCGAAGACAAGATGCTCCTCTTCGCTCCCGACCCAATCCACGCTGGCCCTCAATGCTTCACCAGGATACTCATATGCACGTGAGATTTGCCGCAGCAGCGGATCTGGCGCGGGCACAAATGGAGTCCACTTGTCGGTGAAATATCCGGCCGGCCAGGTCTCACGCTGGCCATTCTTGGGTTTGGGATCTTCTATGCCGGTGTAGGCATCAATAAAATATGGCGTCTCAAGCTCATTGTCCGGCATGGTTTGTTCAAGATATAGGATTCTGATAAGGTGAATAGCGTCCGCTGTGCCAATCTTGCGCAGGCGTGCAGCCCAGGCACGATATAGACCAGTCCAGTTGGGATTGCGGGGCTTCTCGCCATGCGGAGAGGCACACCATGCATTCCAGATTCTAGTAACGTCGCGCTCATTCTGAATATCTAATGTCACAGTGTCTAGCACCATGTCGTCCGAGACCAGGTCTGGCCCGAGACGGGAAGCGATCTTCGCTATCTCTTGCGGCTTCATGTAGTCAATAAGCATTAGCGCCTCCGTGTAACCGTGAATCGGCCGGCCATAATTACTGAGAATGCATCCGACGCTAGTAGTGTTTCCTGGTCAAAGGCACCCTCGGTATATGAGACGTCATAGTCCATAACTGTGAATATGACACTGCAATGAACTGTCCGGCATATGCCTGCCATAGTGCCCTTCTTGGTGATTGAGTGGGAGTATATATTGTGTTTTGATCTTGACTCTGATATAACGTTCACTGGAATCTCCACCTGACAGCCATATCCATAGAGTACGCAAAGGAACCCGGCCATTTACATAAGGTTTGAAACATCTGCTTGTTAGAACTAGGACGGCTATATGATACATCGTAGTCTTGCTCAGGCCATCCTGTATATTGGCGCGTCCTACAACAACCGGCGGTCATTCCGCGTCTGCCCAATGAGCACGCATGCTGTTCAGGGCGAGAGTTTCTATGGGTCATAGTGGCCTTGCACACGGTTGCGCATGACATACTCAAATGCTTCTTGTTCATCCTGGGTAAGCGCACTCAGCGGTGCATTGCCATCCGGGTAGGACTCTATGAGACGCTCTAGCGCAACCCGCGAAGTCTGATATGCGTATGCTAGCTTGAATGCGTCCCATGCTAACGACCGTGAATTAGACATATCATCCTCCTTGCTGGAATAAAGATGCCGACGTGTGGTCTTACATGCGAGAATGTATAGTGGCATGACATACTCTCACCAGCCATATACATGCTGGCATTGCTACTCCAGTGTGGCATGCTGCTGTGTGAACCGCCAGTATGGCACCATGAGATAGTGCGGCCACTGACATGACTTATGCGGGACATACTTGTCTCATAGCGGCCCTGCGCCCGTGATGAAATCGACTACAACAAGCGCACCAAGCCGCCTCCAGTACCAGTTATCAACGTTTGCCTTGGCCCACTCTATGACCCAGGGCTGGAGATGTTGGTCGTGCATGTGGCCACACTCTAGGCAGTATTGCCCTGATCCCAGGATTCTGGCTAGCCAGTTCGGCTTCTGTATCATAGGATAGATACACACGTGAGTGGGTACGCCATTAATAGTCATGGGCACCCCACATACCCGGCATGGAACTGAGGTATACTCACGGTAGTCCTCTGCCTCTTCGTGCCAGTTACCATCATAGTCTTCATACATGGTAGCTTCCTTAGCGCCAAAACCAGCGCTCAAATTTGTAGAAGTAGCGCCAGGTCCTGGAAATGGATATGGTTCTGGAATGCCCACCCGCTATAATACCAGACGTAGAGAGTGAGGGCTCACACCACGTCGCATCTCTGACTGGGCTGCTCACAGATAAACGGTAGCGAAAGTTCTCACTCGATATACACCATGATACATCAGAAATCGTCATCGAAACCACATCGTGTCTGAGTGATGACGCAAACGCCCACACGTGGCACACCGAATCCACTCGCCCATGGGATACTCATTATGCCTCCGACGAGTAGCACAGATGGCCCGGCCGGTGGTCTTGAGCATGGTTCTCACCGTCTCGTGCTTGGATTCTTTCATAGTGGCTCCATTAATTGTCGCGCGTTTAGGATTACAGCTGGGTTTAGCTCGCGCATGAGCCAAACTGTCCTGTCGCATGGTCCGCTTGTAGAGTGCCACATACCCCCAAAGCCACCTGCCACTGCAAACGATGCCACTGAGCTATTGCACGATGAAGTGCTAGCGTGCCTGCTAGTGGCCCAGCATCTGGACAATTTCATCTCTATCCGCCTTGACCAAGTCAACATCGGCGTACTTCATGAGCTCGAGTATGCCATCGATGGCAACCCCTCGTAGCCGCTCCAGTCTCGGATGGTCTGTCTTGATCTTCCAGTTGAGCATGACCCACCCAATGAGATCCTGCGAATCAGTTCGGATCTCTACCTGGTGGCCCGGGTGGTCCTGTAGCGCACTTAACAGATCCAGTGCGGATAACAAGGCGCCGAACTCAGCTTCGTTGTTTGTCTTCGCCGTGCTGAGCTCTATCGGCCATGTCTTATCATCATGCCCCTTGATGCGTACAGTAGCATACCCCTGTGCATCTGGCATACCATTCCGCTTGCATCCCCCGTCAATCCAGACTGTGATTTTCATGGATATAGTCTCCGTTGTACGGTCGATCGCGATAGCGCATGGACTACGAAGCGAAGATCCCGATGGTATATAGTTCGTTGACGGCATGTGCAGCGAGAAGCTCCCAAACTACTACAGGACACAAACCAGCCAGAGAATGACGTGTAGCATATAGAGGCTGTCCCGACAGAATACGGGAGTGGGGTTCTGGCAAAGATCAGCATAGCCACGGTTCTATCACGGGTCACTCCACGGTGTGAAGAAGACCTTGAGATCGGTCTCGGCCAGGACCTGAGCCAGAACTATGCGATTTACCCAGGCCTGATCATGATGCGCCACACCTATGCATGCCCTATTAACAATGCGGTCGGCATAGTCATCACTGATAACGTTGTGTGGGACCACAGTATATATGCCTTCGGAGGTCACGACATACTCTGTCGACCCACACTGTGAAGCCCCATAGAGGTCTGTGATGCTAGGGCAATACCCCTGAGGGTGATTGTGCATGAGCTCGGCCTGGTCATATATATCGCCCGAGACGTTGTTAACCGTGCCAAATGTCCACTGGAGAATTTGCTCATTACGAAATGCGATGCACACTTCCACGGGAGCGTGGACAATGCGCCGTGCCAGCTTCACTACGTATTTAGGAGGTGTATACATATCTCTCCTCGTGTATAACAGGGACTCGGTGGTGCCCAAAGAGCATTCTCTCTTGATAGGTTGCCTCGCGAGTAAGTATCTTGACTTCGCCACTTTCCCTGTTTCCAATGCCGGAAATGACCCCATTGGCGTCTGCCCACACCAGCTTACCTGTTATCTTGTTGCGCTCGGCAAACCGATCGGCGGGAATGTCCAGTGGAATCCAGCGGGGTCCCCACACTGCTTCAACTGTTTCCGATCTAGCAAACCCGGTCCACTCTCCTGCGCCGGCCATTCTACGCGACTTGACTACAATTACATCGCCTGGCCGATAGATCTTGCCATTGACAGATGTGCGTGCGCACATGAGCGACCTCCAAGAAGAAATAGGGTTTCGGAAGCTTCTAGCATCCACCATAGTCCATTAGACCAACTACCATAGTGGATACCAGATGCACTCCAACAAGCACTATACGCTATATGGCATGATGACACATGCCACACTCGTTGGCTACTGCTGATCTTGGATATGTAATACATCCTGAATGCTTTCGTCTTCTAGGGTATAAACACGCCTGGCTAATTGGCCATCTGGGCATCTTTCACCAGGGTTTGCCCAGCGCCATGTGAAGCCCAGCTTGAGCAGCTCTAGATGGGTGTGCATGTCAGCCAAGTCATCAAATTTCATTTGCCCGCTCTCTGGTTCTTGCGTCCCTGGACTTTGCCATAGCTGGTAGGGATCCACTTGTTGGATGGACAGACGTGTACTCTACCAGCATAGTGCCATCCACAGTCGGGACATCGTCGTATTCCTATGCGTCGACCGTCAGTTTTGCCCATGTTAACTTACTCCTTATTCTGGGACCTACAACGGCTGCCAGCGGAAGCTCGAGTAAGCGAGACCCATAGCGACTGGGGACGTCGACCGTATTGTGATACCGATGCAGCACTCCAACCCCATCTCTTGTGGCTGACATGGGACCGCTGTGGTTGAGCCATGAAGTATGTCAAGCGCATGAACTCGCCCGCCATGATACCCAGGTGCCTCATGTGTATCTCCATTGCCCCTGTCTTGTGTTAGGATCTGAGGTCTTCCGGGTTTTCATCATGTGCCCCACCAATCTTCTGTTTCGTCCTTGACATACCATCTGAAGAACTCATGGCTGTCGCTATCAAGCTTCTTCTTGGGACAACATACTTGTTTAACACCCTGAAACTCTGTGAAGGCGAACGGGCTGAAGCATTCCTTGCAGGCCAAGGGTCGGCCACGCATCTTGTAGAGCAGGTAATCGTGCTTGCCATCCATGGGGTTAATCATGGGTCTGCCTACTGTTAGACATACTGCCAGTCCAAGCATGACTAGCAGCAGAATGATCGCCAGTCCAATGGTCATGACTTATTCCTCTTATCCACTTGCCGATGTCGCACATGGCGCCATGAGAAGCATCGCACAAGATCCAACATAGGCATTATGGTACATGCCAAAACGACGAGCTCGTTTGTACTTAGCTCGGCACAGACTATATTGCATGAACCCCCTTGGCCACGATACCTTATATGTCTGGGGATACCAAGTAACGAGAGCTGCTCGGTTCATATGGGCTTCCTGACCCTGCTATAAGCTGTGCGCATCGGCATACTAATACATCCTGTGTACATGTGGTGGTGATGATTGATAGTGCGGTGTGGGCGACTGCAAGTCACCCAGGTCTCCCGTATCTCACATACAGACACTCGGTAGTTTCCAGCTCTACTGCATGCTCTCATATGCCACGAGTCCATCTTATGGCCATATTCAGGATTCTGAAGTATCGTTCCCCTACCTGGATAGGACCTGGATAGCTACGTGTGACCCAAAACCCATGGGGGGTTACACATATAGACACTCGCCAGACTCCAGACCGGCTTGAGCTTGTCATTATTGCGCCTGCTCCTCATAGGCAACGCTGTCGGCTAGGCTAGGATCTCCGAGATCGGCCCACATGCTGACGTAGAGGACTTTGGTTCGATCGATCTCTGGATTCTCGCCACGTATGATCCGCTGAACCTTGTCATATGCTCGTTTCATACTCAGGTCGGTCCAGCTTGTGGTCGGGCCTTCGTTGGCCAATTTGACAGTCACGGTCCATTTGGTCATGATGCCTCCTTACGGTGTTTTCGACGTCGGAAACTCTGCGCCGGCCGACGGTGTGCCTATAGCCCAGATGTCATCACTATAACGAGGAGAGTGATTGCACCAGCCAAGGCACCTAGGCCCAGGATCCACAAGATAACCTCTACCACTATGTCGAGCTTACTGGCGGTCATGCTGTCTCCTTTACCCCGTTCTGGGGTCCATGTAATGTATGCTTTACATCTGTGGCGTGTGGTGGTGGAGTGGTTGGGATATATCCCCCTACATCTATCCCAATCTCTCCCAATGCACCCATATGTAGCGGTGTTGACACGGAACGTAGGGCACGGGGCGCCAGCTCTCCAACATTCTCCAGCGTCTTCTGCGTAAGCCCCGGCTCACGGACGCGAATAAGATAGCCTTAGAGTCGACACGGCTGGTGAAGCGGTCGTTCGATCGGGAGTGTCTCATGGGGGATTCCTAGCCATCTGTGTGCGGGGATGCCGTCATCCCTTGGCCCCCGCCAGTGTCGCGCATTGCCCCAACAAATCGATGCAATCTGCCAGCTAGAGCACATGCTGATGTTCTTCCCCCATTCTCCGCTGGTGCTGGTAAGATAGTGGTCCTTAACGCTGCGGCACCGTGATGTCACCAACCCATTATCATCCACCGGCGAGGAGTGAAATCTCTCAAGAAGAACCGGGTCTGGCTCTGACTTCCTGATGCCATACACAGACCGCCAGCCGTGCTGCGCGATCGCCAGTGGCACGCACTATCAATGTAGGTCCGTGTTCTCCGGGAAGTATGAGAAAAGGACAGTCTAAAGCGTGGTGGGGTATAGGTCACTTGGCATCTACTCCTGGGGGACTAGGCAGGGTGGGCAATGCTTGGGTTTGCGTATGGGCTTAGGGGGCAGGGGTACTTCCCACCAACGAAGAAAGGCCGCCCTTGCGGGCGGCCATTCATCAGAGCTTAGATACTTAGAACGGGATCTCTTCGTCGTCGCCGGCGGCCCCAATCAGCTCGGGTTCTCCGTCATCCGCCGGCCGGCTTCCCAGGAAGCGAACCGTTCGGGCCGAGAGCTCGAAGCTTGCTCGAGGTGACCCATCCTGCCCGGTCCAGATCCGCGGGTTGCCATTCTCGTCGCCGATCAGCTCGCCTTCCACGAGCACCTGACGGCCCTTCTTGAGGAACTTCTGGCAGGCTTCGCCAGTCTTGCCCCAGGCGGCGACACGGAACCACAGGACCTTCTCTTGCTTGTTGCCGCTCTGGTCGGTGAAGCGGCGGTTCTGCGCAACGTTGAAGTTGCTCACGAACGTGCCGCCGGGCGTATAACGCCCCTCTGGATCTCTTCCGAGATTTCCAACAACGATGACCTTGCCGTACATTACTAACTCCTTGCTGCTGTTGGCAGCTGTCACGGGACCGAAATGTCCACCAGCTCCGGTGCCGTCAGGCACCAGGTCTGGAGATCTCTTCAATTCTCTCTGTCGACGGGCACGGGCTGCACCGGTCCGACTGGATCTACCGGCCAGAGATACTCCATTCCCACGACCGCCAGGTAGGCCACGATCGCCGAGATCAACGCTTCCAACACCCAGATGACCATGCTTCACCCCATTCTCTGGCCAGCGAGCCTGAACGAGCCGGGATCGATCATCACGGCATCCAGGTCCAGATTGTCGTCGGCTTCTAGAAGCTTCACGGTGTCCATGGCGAGCACTTCGTACTGCTCGCCTTCGCCACGTTCGTCCAGCCCGTACTCCGAATAGTCCCATCCGTCTACGTTTGCCATCTCGGTCACTCCTTCAGCGGGCATCCCGCATCGAACCACGCCTTGATCACGTCTCCATGACAAGGCAACGGCGCACAACAACAGACCAGATCGCAGTCCTGGATCTGGAGTACCAGCTCCAGGAAGCTCTCATCAGTATTGATCCGGTCCCAGAAGTGGCGCTTATACTTGGCGATCACGGTCTCCCGATCACCGTCGCGCCCGATCTTGAACGGATTGCCATACACCATCGGGCGCATGATCGAGATTGTGCCTGGTGTGCTGAACCCCACCACCTTCGAGTTCAAAACTCGCATGTCAGCCTCCCACGCAGAATGAACTCCGGGTGTCTGCCCCGGTAGTTATCCAGGATCACGCTCAGGTAGCTATCCCGGTCATTGATCAGGCACCACTCCCTATGATCCTGGCGCCACGCGCGGTACCTTGCCCAGAACAACCATGGCTTCACTGGCAGCTTCAGATTGTGAGCCATGCAGGCAAGAGCTTCGAGCTTATCAGTCCCGATCGGATACATGGCAATGCTCCTTCACGTAAGTGTCAGGCCCTGTACCACACCTACCCGATCACCGTAGGGGCAACCGGCCTGCACGAGTACTGGTGCCGTCAGGCACCAGGCTCGATAGTAGCTATATAGCGCTCCATTCATTGGCACCAT
>Ga0209342_10003608_pt1 | contig 16290 bp, 17 predicted proteins | sample RifCSP16_2_FD_184023 | JGI IMG/M metagenome (GOLD analysis project Ga0209342, IMG submission 184023) | Soil microbial communities from Rifle, Colorado - Rifle CSP2_sed 16_2 (SPAdes) (version 2) | ecosystem: Environmental > Terrestrial > Deep subsurface > Rock core/Sediment | place: Rifle... | reverse complement strand
CTGCTGCAGCAGGGCTACGCGACGGCATCCTGAGCCCTTCAGCGCGCACGCTCGAGGCGCGGAGGTATGATTGGCGCGCGCAAACCTCGGGGGAAACCGCATGCGCGAGCTCAGGGCAGTGAATCTGGACCAGATCACCGAAGGCATCCGCAGGGCCACCCGGCCAGTGAGCATCCTGTGGCAGGCGGACGACACGCTCGCGTTCGTCGCGCGCGGGCGCGAGCATCGCAGCGAGTTCCACTCCGACCCGGTCGACGAGGTCATGTACATGATCAGGGGGGACATGGACCTCCACTACCGGACGCCGGAGGGCGAAGAGAAAATCGCGGTGATCCGCGAGGGCGAGATCATCTATTGCCCCGCGGGAGTCCCGCATTCGCCGCGCTTCGCGCCGGACGCGTTCGTGCTGGTGCTCGAGCGCAAGCGCCGCGGCGACGAGCGGGACAAGTTCTCCTGGTTCTGCGAGAAGTGCGGCGGCGTCGTCTACGAGAGCGTCAAGCACGTCACCGACTACAACGCCGATCCGGTCTCGCGCGTCTACGAGGAGTTCTACGGGACCGAGCAGAACCGCACCTGCTCGGGCTGCGGCCACGTCACGCCGCGCCCGCCGGGCAGGTGATCGCGCGGCGGGCTCTTCTTCCGCGGTCAGCCGCGCGTCACGCGAAAGGCTCCGCCAGGTAGGTTAGGTGGTGCCCCGCCGCCGACGGGCGATCGCGACGAGACCAAGACCAAGACCGATCAATGCGACGGTAGCGGGCTCCGGAACTTGCGTTCCATGCAGCGAATAGTCAAAGTCGTTGGAATTGTGGGTGTAGGCAGAAGTTGCAGAGAACGCGCCATAGAGCCCGATTGGATCCGTACCATCAAACCTGCCGAAAAGGGTTGCCGCCGCAGCAGCGTCATCGCCCATCATGAAGTAATAGAGAGTGGACGGCAGCAGCACCACGGAGGAGTCGAATAGCCACTGTCCACCGCTGACGCCAGTCGATTCCGCGACATAGCCGGGCGTTAGCGAGCCGAGATTCTGGGGCGTGCCTGAATACTCCGAGGTGAGGATGAATAGATTGCCGGCAGCGAAGGCGTTACGGTCCGGAACGTCGAAAAAATTGAAGCTGATATCGGTCCACGGCCCGCCTGCAGGGGTCATCACCGATTGGCCGTAGAAAGGCGCCGTACCGGCGCTCGTGCTTCCAGTTTGCTCGACGATTACCGCCGCAGACGTCGCTGCCGAGAAAACGATCCCGAGTAGGAATGAGGCGAGAGCTCTTGCCATTTGATCCTCGACGCGCGTCGACAACGGTTCATGGAACGACACCCTCTTTGGAGGGCGATGCAAGTATTGTGCCCGCGATGAAAATCCCCGAGGAACCGCCAGGTTAGAGGGACCGAGCGCTGTCTCTGTCGAGGGCAGTGTAAGGAGAGCCGACGCCAGGCGGTCCGGAGCCTAGCAAGCGCGCCGAGCAGCTTCTAGTCGAAGCTCGCGACGCAGTCGATCTCGACGTTCACGCCCTTGCGGTGCGGCGTCGCGCCGACGCAGGTGCGGGTCACCTTCTCGCCCGCCATGAACTCGCGGAACGCCTCGTTGAACGCCGGAAAGTCCTCGGTGTTCCGCAGCACGACTCGCATGTTCACGACGTTCGCCAGCGTCAGCTGCGCCGCGGCGAGGACCGCCGACAGGTTCGCCAGAGTCTGGCGCGTCTGCTCGCGGATGTCGGGCGAAACGACCTCGCGCGTCTTCGGGTCGAGGGGGCCCTGACCGGAGACGAAGAGGAGGTTTCCCGTCCGGATCGCCTGCGCGAGCGGCGATGGCTTGGACTTGTCGGTGAAGCCCGTGGTCGGCGCGTCGGGGGAGGCGATGATCTGCTTGGCCATGGGACTCGTCGGTCGAGAGCCTCCCGCGATTCTAGCGTTCACCTCCCCGGAGCAGGTCGATGAGCTCGCGGGCGAAGGCGATGCCATCGACGCGCGCCAGGTCCCGATCGCCGAGCGAGCCGAGGCGCTGCAGCTGCGCCAGTGCGCTCGCCCGCTGCTCGAGGAGCCCGGTCAGCTGATCGTCGCAGCGGGCGATCGGCGTCGGGTAGTTCCTCACTTCCTCGTTGAGCAGCGCGACCTGTCGCTCGAGGTACTTCCGCAGCGTGCCGCACAGGGACGCGATCAGCTCCGAGTCGACTCGTTGCGGGGTCGTTTTCACGGTCGCAGTCGCCATTGGTCAGCCCTCCTTTCGAGCGCGTCGCCGGGAGTGTAGTACGCCCCCCGCTCACCCCGGTATCCTCGCGGTCCCATGGACATTTGGCTCCTCGGCTACCTGGCGATCGGCGCCGGCGTAGGGTTCCTCGCCGGGATGCTCGGCATCGGCGGCGGCGCGCTGCAGATCCCGCTGCTCGTGTGGCTCTTCGAGGCGCAGGGCCTGCCGCGCGACCACGTCGTGCACCTCGCGGTCGGCACCGGCATGGCAACGATCGTGTTCACCTCGTTGTCGAGCGCGCGCGCGCACGCTGCGCGCGGCGCGGTGCGCTGGGACATCGTGAAGAGCATGACCCCGGGCATCCTCGCCGGGGGGCTCGTGGGCTCGTTGATCGCGTCCTCGATCCCGCGGTTCGTGGTCGCGGTGCTGTTCGTCGCGACCGTCTATGCGGCCGGCTTGAACATGCTGTTCGAGCGCAAGCCCAATCCGACCCGGACCCTTCCCGGGCCGGCCGGCGTCTTCGCGGCCGGCGCCACCATCAGCGGGGTCTCCGCGTTCGCCGCGGTGGGCGGCGCGTTCATGTCGGTGCCGTTCATGATGTGGTGCAACGTGCCGATGATCCATGCGATCGGCACCGCGGCCGCGATCGGCTTTCCGATCGCAGTCGCGGGGACGATCGGCTATGTCGCGGGCGGCTGGGGCGCGGTCGGCCTGCCGCCGTGGAGTGCGGGATACGTCTATGGCCCGGCGCTCGTCGGGGTGACGATCGCGAGCATGGCGGTGGCGCCGCTCGGCGTCATGGTCGCCCACCGCACGCCGACGCGCGTGCTGCGGAAGGTCTTCGCCGTGCTGTTCTTCGTGCTCGCGACGCGGATGCTGGTGGGACTGTGGTGAAGGCGGTCAGGCCCGATCTCGAGCATCGGTGCTGACTGCGCTGAGCGGCTCGGCGACGTCCTCGAGCGGCTTGCGCTCCGCATCCACCCCGTAGACGAACGCCACGAGGGCGGCGAGCACGACCAGCGCCGCGCCCACCGCATACCCCAGGGACACTGCGGTGCGGCTCTGGGTTTCGATCAGCATTCCGAAGAGCGCCGGCGCGAGGAAGCCACCGGCGCCGGTGCCGGCCGCGTAGAACACCGAGATCGATACTGCGCGCATCTCCAGCGGAAACACTTCACTCACCGTCAGATAGGCCGAGCTCGCCGCCGCGGAGGCGAGGAAGAAGACGATCGACCAGCAGAGCGTTTGCCCCCAAGCATCCAGCCAGCCCGCCACGAACCCGAGGCCCGTGGCAGCAAGGCCGACGCCGGACAGCGCGTAGGTGAGCGCGATCATCTTCCGCCGTCCCACCCGGTCGAACAGCGGCCCGAGCACCAGTGGACCGAGAAAGTTGCCGGCCGCGAACGGAAAGATGTACAGGCCGACGCGCACCTCGGGCACGTCGTAGAACCGCGTCAGGACCAGCGCGTAGGTGAAGAAGATCGCGTTGTAGAAAAACGCCTGCGAGATCATCAGGGCGAGGCTGAAGAACGTACGGCTCCGGTAGCGAGCGAGGAGCACGCGCGCTACTTCGCCGAGCGAGGGCGGCGGCCGCAGCGCGATGGTCAGCGTGCGGTCGACGGGCGGCAGCGCGCCCCGCTCGCGCTCCACGGCAGCTTCGATCCGGCGAACCTCGCGTTCGGCGTCCTCGGCGCGGCCGTGGACGAGCAGCCAGCGGGGACTTTCCGGCACGTGGCGCCGGACGAGGTAGATCGCCACGCTCATGAGCGCGCCGAGCGCGAACGCGGCGCGCCAGCCGAGTGCCGGTCCGAGCACTCGCGGATCGAGGAGCACGAGGCTCAGGCCGGCGCCGAGCGCCGCACCGATCCAGAAGCTCCCGTTGATCGCGAGACTCACGCGGCCGCGGACCCGCGCCGGAATCAGCTCGTCGATCGCCGAGTTGATCGCCGCGTACTCGCCGCCGATGCCGAAGCCGGTGAAGAACCGGCAGACGACGAAGGTCGCGAAATCGAACGTGAACGCCGTGGCTAGCGTCGCCGCAAGATAGACCGCGAGCGTGACCAGGAACAGGCGCTTGCGGCCGAGCCGGTCCGCGAGCCGGCCGAAGTAGAGCGCGCCGAGCACCGCGCCGCCCACGTACGCCGACCCCGCCCAGCCGATCTCGGTGGCGGAGAGCGCGAGCGTATCCGGCCGCTCGAGCACGCCGCCGATCGAGCCGACCAGCGTGACCTCGAGCCCGTCCAGCACCCACGCGACGCCGAGTGCGAAGACGACGCGCCAGTGCCATCGCGACCACGGCAGCCGGTCGAGCCGCGCCGGAATCCGGGTGTGCAGGACGGGCGCTTCGCGGGTGCTCATCAGCCCTTCGTGAGCCCGGCCGCCGCGGGCCGGTCGACCCCGAGCTTAGACCACGCCGTCCGCGCGAAGCTTCCCGATTTCGCCGTCGCTCAGCCCGAGCACGCCGCGCAGGATCTCGTCGGTGTGCTGGCCGAGCAGCGGCGGCGGTCGCTCGTGCTCGATCGGAGTCGTTGAGAACCGCATCGGGCTACGCACCAGCGACACCTGGCCGGCCGCCGGATGCGCGAGCTCGAGCCTGAGCCCGCGCGCGATCGCCTGCGGTTCGGCGAACACCTGCTCGAGGGTGTTGATCGGGCCGTTCGGCACGCCCGCCGCCTCCAGCGCCTCGACCCAGTCGCGCGTCGTGCGCTTGGCGAAGACGCCGGCGAGGATCGCGTCAAGCTCGGCGCGGTTCTCGACGCGCTTGTCGTTGGTGGCGAACCGAGGGTCGACGGCGAGGTGCCGGCAGTCCGCGACCTCGCAGAACTTCCGGAACAGATTGTCGTTGCCGCAGGCGAGGATCACGTCCCCGTCCGCGGTCTTGAACGCCTGGTACGGCACGATGTTGGGATGGGCGTTGCCGAGCCGCTTCGGCGAGACCCCGGTGGCGAGGTAGTTGGCGCCCTGGTTGGCGAGCACCGCGACCAGCGAGTCGAGCAGCGCGAGGTCGAGATGCTGGCCGACCCCGGTCTCGGCGCGGTTGGCGAGCGCCGCGCACACGGCGATCGTCGCGTACATGCCGGTGATGAGGTCGGCGATCGGGATCCCTGCCTTCTGCGGTCCGCCGCCGGGCAGCTCGTTCCGCTCACCGGTGATGCTCATCAGCCCGCCCATGCCCTGGATCATGAAGTCGTAGCCGGGGCGCTCGCGGTACGGCCCGGTCTGGCCGAAGCCGGTCACCGAGCAGTAGATGAGCCGCGGGTTCACCTGCGTGAGGTCGTCGTGGCCGAGCCCGTAGCGCGCGAGGTCGCCGAACTTGTAGTTCTCGATGAGCACATCGGCGCGCGCCGCGAGGCTGCGCACGATGCGGCTCCCCTCCGGCTTGGAGAGGTCGACGGTGATCGACTTCTTGCCGCGGTTGGCGCAGGCGAAGTACGCCGATTCCCGGGTCTCGTTGCCCTTTGCGTCCTTCAGCCACGGCGGGCCGAAGGCCCGCGAGTCATCGCCCGTTTTCGGCCGCTCGACCTTGATGACCTCCGCACCGAGGTCGGCCAGGTTTTGCCCGGCCCACGGCCCGGCGAGCACGCGCGAGAGGTCGAGCACGCGGACGTTGGAGAGAGGGCCTGCCATCGCTTCAGCCTTTCGAAACGAAGAAGCCACGGCGGACCGTGGCTCGTTGGAGGCTTAGTCTGGCGACGTCGGCCGGCGGCGTCAACCGCGCCGGCGGAGGAATGCGAAGGGAAGGCCTCGCGGCGCGAGGCGCGAGATCAGGGCCGGACCAGGACTTCGAACTCGGCGACCTGCTCTTCCTTGCCGCCGAAGCCGTACGCGCACGCGCCCGAGGAGCCGAGCTTGCCGACCTGGACGCTGCCGTCGGCGCGCTTGGCGCGGCAGAGGAAGACCGCGGTGCCGTCCGCCTCGCGGCCCACGGGATAGGCACGCGGCGGGACGGAGTTGCCCGAGACCCACCGGATCGCCTTCGGGTCATCGCGCAGGACCTGGTAGCTCGCGAGGGACCACTCGAGGCCGCCGTGGAGCACGCTGCACCCGATGAGCGGTTCGCGGATCTTGCCCGGGACGTCGGCACCGTTCGCGAGCCGCGCGCGGCATGCGTAGAGCACCTTGCCGTTGACGTCCTGCCCCACACCCAGGGAGCCCTTGGGGATGACGCCGCGCGAGGCGTTCACCCAGTTCAAATCGGGCTCGTTGGCCGCCGCTGCCGCAAAGGCGACCGCCGCCAGGGCGGCGGGGGCGAGGCGGCGAAGATGCGTGCGAAATTTCACGGTCCAAACCCTCTGGTACGGCTGGAATCCTGGCACGCGTCGTGCCATCGCGCCGCGGCATCCGTCACTTGCCGCGGAAGTCGGGCTTGCCTTTCGCCAGAAATGCCCGGTAGCCGATGCGGTAATCCTCGGTGCCGAAGCAGGCGAAGCTCTCGTCGTACTCCTCGGGCGTGAGCGGCCGGGGATCGGCGAGGCGGCGGGCGAAGCGCTTGTGCCAGCGCGCGACGAGCGGCGCGCCCTCGGCGATCCGCCCCACCATTGCGGCCGTCTCCTCCTCCACCTTGTCGTCGGGCACCACGCGGTTCACGAGCCCCTTGTCCTTCGCCTCCTGCGCACCGAACACCCGGCCCTCGAGCACGATCTCGAGCGCGGCGGCGCGGCCGACGAGGTCGATCAGCCCTTGCAGCTCCCCGTAGGCCACGACGAGGCCCAGGTTCTTGACCGGGATCCCGAAGCGGCTCGACTCGCCGCAGATGCGCAGATCGCACACGGCCGCGACCTCGAGTCCGCCGCCGACGCACGCGCCACGGATCATCGCGACGACCGGGTGGCGGCAGCGAGCGATTGCTTCGAGCACCGGATGCACGACCCGGTCGTACTCGCGCGCCTGCTCGACGTTCGCGCGCTCGGTCGCGAACTCGGCGATGTCGGCGCCGGCGGCGAACGCCCGGTCACCGGCCCCGCGGAGCACGACGCAGCGGAGCGACTCGTCGCGATCGAGGTCGCGGAAGATCTGCCCGAGCGCGCGCCACATGCCCTTGTCGAGCGCGTTCAGGCGCTCGGGCTTGTTGAGCGTGACGGTCGCGATGGCGCCGTCGCGCGCGACGAGAACCCCGTCGGACATGCCGATCCCTCGAGCTAGGCTGCCTTGCGCGCCGACTTGGCGCCCTTGGCGCTGGCGGCAAGAAACTCCATCGCCGCCTGCACGCCGCCCTTCCGGTGCGGCACGCCGGCAAGCTCCAGGCCCATCTCCACGCCGGCGAGCGTGCCCAGCAGCGCGAGGTCGTTGAAATCTCCCAGATGCCCGATGCGGAACACCTTGCCGGCGAGCTTGCCCAGGCCGGTGCCGAGCGACATGTCGAACGCGTCGAGGATCTTCTTGCGGAGCTGATCGGCGTCGTGGCCCGCCGGGGTCATCACCGCCGTGAGCGAGCTCGAGTATTCCTCGGGCACCGCGCACAGCACCTCGAGACCCCAGGCGCGCACCGCGCGCCGCGTGGCTTCGGCGTGGCGGTCGTGACGCGCGAACACGTTCTCGAGCCCCTCCTCGCGCAGCATCCGCAGCGCCTCGCGCAGGCCGTAGAGCAGGTTGGTCGCCGGCGTGTACGGGAAGTAGCCGGTCTTGTTGTTTGCGAGCATCTCGTCCCAGCTCCAGTAGGACCGCGGGAGCCTGGCGCTCTGCGAGGCTTTGCGCGCCTTCTCGCTGATGCAGTTGAACGACAGGCCCGGCGGGAGCATGAGCCCCTTCTGCGAGCCGGCGACCGTCACGTCGACGCCCCATTCGTCGTGGCGATAGTCGATCGAGGCGAGGGAGCTGATCGTGTCGACGAGGTAGAGCGCCGGGTGACCCGCGGCGTCGATCGCCTTCCGGATCGCGCCGATGCGGCTCGTGACGCCGGTCGAGGTCTCGTTGTGGACCATGCACACGGCTTTGATCGTCTTCGCCTTGTCCTCCTTCAACTTCGCCTCGACGATCGCGGGATCGGCGCCGCGGCGCCAGTCGGTGCCGACGAGCTCGACTTGCAGACCGAGGCGGGTGGCCATCCGGTGCCACAGCGTCGCGAAGTGCCCGGTCTCGAACATGAGCACCTTGTCGCCCGGCGAGAGCGTATTGACCAGCGCGGCCTCCCAGGCGCCGGTGCCCGAGGCCGGATAGATCACGACGGGCTGGGCGGTCTTGAAGACTTCCTTGAGGCCGCCGAGCACCTCGTGCCCGAGCGCGGCGAAATCGGGCCCCCGGTGATCCAGCGTGGGCATGTCGATCGCGCGCAGGACGCGATCGGGGACGTTGGTCGGGCCGGGGATCTGCAGGAAATGCCGGCCGGCTTTGTGGCTCATGGGGATTCTCCGCGGGGCACGCCCCGATGGTAGAGGGGCCGCGCGGCCGAGGCAATCGCGGCCCGCCTGTTTCATCATCCGGTTCGCCGCGGGCGCGCTGCAGCATGCGGGGCCGGCGGTATGATGCGGCCGGCAGACGGAAAGAGGAGCTCGGGCCAATGACTCTCGCGATCGACGTGGTCTCGGACGTCGTCTGTCCCTGGTGCTTCATCGGCAAGCGCCGGCTCGAAGGCGCGCTGGCGCGGTACGCGGCCGAGCGGCCCGACGCGCCCGCGCCCGAGGTGACCTGGCGGCCGTTCCAGCTCAACCCGGGGCTCCCCGCGGAGGGCGTGCCGCGCGACGAGTACATCGCGCGCAAGTTCGGCGCCCGCGGGCGCGCGGTCTACGATCGGGTCGCGATGATCGGCCGCGAGGTCGGCATCGACTTCGCGTTCGATCGCATCGCTCGCCAGCCGAACACGCTCGCCGCGCACAGCCTGATCGAGCTGGCCGGAGCCCACGGCCGTCAGGGCGCGGTGAAGGAAGCGTTCCTCCGCGCCTACTTCCTCGACGGCGTGGACCTGACCGCGCGCGAGAACCTCGTCGCGATCGCGACCGCCGCCGGCCTCGACCGCGTCACCGTCGAGGAGTGGCTCGACAACCCGCAGGCCCGCGAGGCGGTCGCGGCCGAGGATGCCCGCGTGCGCGAGCTCGGCATCGAGGGCGTGCCGTTCTTCATCTTCAACCGGCGGCTCGCCGTATCGGGCGCGCAACCGTCGGAGGTGCTGCTCGACGCGATGAGGCAGGCCGAGAGCGCACCGTCGGAGCCGTGAACGTCTTCGAGCTCCAGTTCCATCCCGGCGGCGCCGGCGCGAGCCTCGCCGCGCGGCTGCGGCGCGAGCTCCAGGGCGAGGTGCTCTTCGACCGCGCAGCCCGAGGCCGGTACTCGACCGACGCGTCGATCTACCAGGTCGAGCCGGTCGGCGTCGTCGTCCCCCGGACCGAGGACGACGCGCTGCAGGCGATGCGAATCGCGTGCGATGCGGGCGTGCCGATCCTCCCGCGCGGCGCGGGCTCGTCCCAGTGCGGGCAGGCGGTGGGCGCGGCGCTGGTGATCGACACCACCAAGCACCTCAACCAGGTGATCGAGTTCGACCCGGCGCAGGCGACCGTGACGGTGCAGCCCGGGATGGTGCTCGACCAGCTGAACGCGTTCCTCAGGCCGCACGGCCTCTGGTTTCCGGTCGACGTGTCCACCTCCGCCCAGGCGACGATCGGCGGCATGACCGGCAACAACTCCTGCGGCTCGCGCTCGATCCGCTACGGCAACATGGTGCACAACGTCCTCGCGGTCGACGCGGTGCTCGCCGACGGCTCGCAGTACCGCTTCGGGCCGAGCGCGGAGCTCGACCGGGGCCCCGCGGGCTACCGTGCGCTCGTCGACAAGGTCCACGCGATCGTCCGGCGCGAGGCGGAGGAGATCGCCGCGCGCTGGCCGACGGTCCTGCGGCGCGTGCAGGGCTACAACATCGACATGGTGCAGCCGCACCGGCCTCACACTCTCGCGAGCCTCCTCGTCGGCTCGGAAGGCACGCTCGCGTACTCGCGCCGCGTCACGCTCAAGCTCGCGCCGATCCCGAGGCACAAGGCGGTCGGCGTGTGCCACTTCCCCGGGTTCCGTCGCGCGATGGAGTGCACGCAGCACATCGTCGGGCTCGATCCGGACGCGGTGGAGCTCGTCGACCGCACGATGATCGAGCTCGCGCGCGGGAACGCGGCGTTCGAGCCGATCGTCGCGCGCTTCATCCGCGGCCAGCCCGAGGCGATCCTGCTGGTGGAATTCGCCGGCGACGAGCGCGACGCGCAGGTCGCGAAGCTCAAGCGTCTGGTGGAGCTCATGGGCGACCTCGGCCTGCCGGGGAGCGTCGTCGAGGTGACGGACGCGAAGCTCCAGAAGGACATCTGGGAGGTCCGCAAGGCGGGCCTCAACATCATGATGTCGATGAAGGGCGACGGGAAGCCGGTGTCGTTCATCGAGGACTGCGCGGTGCCCCTCGAGCACCTGGCGGAGTACACCGACCGCCTCACCCGGGTGTTCGAGAAGCACGGCACCCGGGGCACCTGGTACGCGCACGCCTCGGTCGGGACGCTGCACGTCCGCCCGGTGCTGAACATGAAGGCCGACGGGGCGAAGAAGATGCGCGCCATCGCGGAGGAGGCGTGCGCGATGGTGAAGGAGTTCAAGGGCGCCGCGTACTCCGGCGAGCACGGCGACGGCCTGGTGCGCTCCGAGTGGATCGAGCCCATCGTCGGCCGCCGCCTCGCGCGCGCGCTCGAGGAGATCAAGGGCCTCTTCGATCCCAGGGGCCTGATGAACCCCGGGAAGATCGTGCGTCCCACGAAGATGGACGACGCGTCGCTCTTCCGCTACAAGCCGGGTTACGCGCCGCTCGCGCTCGACACCGCGCTCGACTGGTCGGAGTGGAGCGTGCCGGGCGCGGCGAGCCAGGGCTTCGCGGCCGCGGTCGAGATGTGCAACAACAACGGCCACTGCCGGAAGTTCGATGCCGGCACGATGTGCCCCTCCTTCCGCGCCACCGGCGACGAGCAGCACCTCACCCGCGGCCGCGCCAACACGCTGCGGCTCGCGATCTCGGGCCAGCTCGGCCCGGACGGGCTCGCATCGGATGCGCTCCACGACGCGCTGGATCTCTGCGTCGGCTGCAAGGGGTGCAAGCGCGAGTGCCCCACCGGCGTGGACATGGCGCGGATGAAGATCGAGTTCCTGCACCACTACCACGGCCGTCACGGCTGGCCGCTGAAGGAACGCCTGATCGCCTACCTGCCGCGGTATGCGCCGTTCGCGGCGCGGCTCGCGCCGCTCGCGAACCTCCGTGACCGCGTGCCGTTCGTCGCCGGGCTGACGGAGCGGCTCGCCGGCCTCTCGGCCAGGCGCAGCCTGCCGAAGTGGCAGGGGCGCCCGTTCCTGCGGTCGGCCGCGGGGCGCTACCAGGTGCGTGCGCCCGAGGACTGCGACGTCGTGCTGCTCGCGGACACGTTCAACAACTACTTCGAGCCGGAGAACGCGATCGCCGCGCTCCGCGTGCTCGAGGCGGCGGGCCTGCGCGTGCACGTCGCACGCCCCGCCGGAGGCGGCCGACCGCTCTGCTGCGGGCGGACGTTCCTCGCGGTCGGCATGGTGAACGAGGCACGGGACGAAGCGCGGCGAGTGCTCGACGCGCTCGCGCCGTACGTCGCGCGCGGCGTTCCCGTCGTCGGGCTGGAGCCATCGTGCCTGCTCACGCTGCGCGACGAGTTCCGGGCGGTGCTGCCCGGCGCCGGGACCGCGCAGCTCGCCGGCCACGCGCTCCTGCTCGAGGAGTTCCTTGCGCGCGAAACCGAGGCCGGCCGGCTGAAGCTCAAGCTGAACGCGTTGCCGCAGGCGAAAGCGCTGCTGCACGGCCACTGCCACCAGAAGGCGTTCGGCGCGATGCCGGCGGTGGAGCGCGCGCTGCGGCTGGTTCCCGGGCTCGAGGTCGAGACGATCGAGTCGAGCTGCTGCGGCATGGCGGGTGCGTTCGGCTACGAGGCGCGCCACTACGACGTCTCGATGAAGATGGCGGAAGCGTCGCTGTTGCCGAAGGTGCGCGCTGCCGACGCGGGGACGCTCGTCGTCGCCGACGGCACGAGCTGCCGGCACCAGATCGCCGACGGCGCCGGACGCGAGGCGATCCACGTCGCCCGGGTGCTGGAGCGGGCCCTCGCCTGAAGCCCAACCGCGAGGTTCTCGACCGTCCATGAACGCCAAGCCCACGCTCTTCGCCCGCCTCGCGGGCCTGCTGCGCTTCGTGTTCTGGGCGTTACTCGTGCTCCTCGTGGCATCGCAGTTCCTGGGGGCAGGGGGCCTGGAGGCGCGGCGGGCGGAGGCGCTCGCGAAGTTCCAGGAGGAGCGCGGCTCGCGCGTGATCGCGCTGATCCACCGCCAGGATCGCGTCAGCTTTCTCGGGATCCCGGTCGCGAGCTACATCTCGATCGACGACTCCGAGGCGATCCTGCGCGCGATCCGGCTCACGGCCGCCGACCAGGCGATCGACTTCATCCTGCACTCGCCGGGCGGGCTGGTGCTCGCCTCGGAGCAGATCGCCGGCGCGCTGGTCGCGCACAAGGGCAAGGTGACGGTGTTCGTCCCGCACTACGCGATGAGCGGCGGCACGATGATCGCGCTCGCCGCCGACGAGATCGTGATGGACCCGAACGCGGTGCTCGGGCCGGTCGATCCGCAGATCGGCGGCTACCCCGCGGCGTCGATCATCAAGGTCGCCAAGCAGAAGCCGATCGAGCGCGTCTCGGACCAGACGCTGATCCTCGCCGACGTGTCGGCGAAGGCGGTGGCGCAGGTGGAGGCGTTCATCACCGAGCTGCTGACCGGCAAGGAGCACTTCACGCCGGAGCGGGCGCAGGCGACCGCCAAGGCCCTCACCGAGGGTCGCTGGACGCACGACTACCCCATCGGCGTGAACGCCGCGCGCGGGTTCGGGCTGAAGGTGTCGACCGAGATGCCGCGCGCGGTCTACGACCTCATGGAGCTGTATCCGCAGGCGCCGGGGAGCCGGCCGAGCGTGCTCTACCTCGAGCCGCCGCGCGGCCTCCCCGATAGCGGCGGCACCGACGCACCCGCCGCGCCGACGAAGCCGGCGCCGCCCGCGCGGGGCCCGGCGAAGTAGATCGCGCCGGGCGCCACCCGTGCCGATCGCGCCGGACTGGCCGACGCTCGCCGCGCTCGCGCTGATCGCGTCCGCGGGCTCGATCGTCTACGGCGTCACCGGCTTCGGCTCGGCGCTGGTCACCATCCCGCTCGCGACGCACCTCGTGCCGCTGCCGTTCGCGCTCGCGATGTTCGCCGTCGTCGACCTCGCGAACGCGCTGCGCGTCGGCCTCGAGAACCCGCGCCACGCGGTGAAAGGGGAGGTCGCGCGCATGGCGCCGATGATCGTGGTCGGGGTGATCCTCGGCGTCACCGTGCTCGTCAACCTGCCGCGCAAGGCCGGGATGCTCGCGCTCGGCACGTTCGTTTGCCTCTACGCGCTGTACTCCCTCACGCGGCGCGTGAGCTCGGGCGTGGTGAGCCAGCGGTTCGCGTACCTCGCCGGCCTCGCCGGAGGAATCACGGGAACGCTCTTCGGCGCCGGCGGGCCGCCGTACGCGATCTACCTCTCGCACCGTCCGCTGACGAAGGACGAGTTCCGCGCGACGCTCACCCTCACGACCCTCTGCAGCATCGGGCTGCGGGTCCTCGCCTTCGTCGCCACCGGGCTGCTGCTCGACCTGCGGGCCTGGATCGCCGCGGCGGTCGCGATCCCCGCCGCCATGCTCGGCCTGGCGGCCGCGCGGCGCATCTTCCGGCTCATCTCGCGCGAGACGCTCACGCGGCTCGTCGCGCTGCTGCTGCTCGCGACGGGCGCGTCGCTCGGCGTCCGGGCCTTGGGCGGCTGAGCCTCCCCGGCGAGGCGCGGCGCGCGCGATCCTCGCCGGGCGACCCTCGACCTACGGCCGCAGCTGGCCGCGGATCTCCCCGCCCTTGTTGGCCGGGGTGTGGACGTTGACGTAGGTGTTGCCGGCCTTGAAGGCCTCGTACTGCGCGTCGGTGAACTTCGCACCCGGAGCCACGGACCAGCCGGCGTCCCCCGTCTTCTGCAGCGGGACGGCGACCGGCCCGTTCTGGCCGCGCGCGCCGGTGTGGATGTGGGCGGCGACGGGGGACAGGCCCGTGACGGTGATGCCGCCGCTGACCGACTTGTCCTCGCCGACGGTGAACTTGCCGCTGCCACGGGCCGCGGTGGCCACCGCGGGGACCTCTTCGGCGCCGCTCAACGTGACGTCGATCGCCTTGCCGCCGGACATGCTGGCGCATGCCGCGAGCAGGATCGCGGCCGCGCCCGAACCGACGCCGAGTAGCCATCTGATGCGAGGTACTGCGTTCATTGGTTGCCCTCCTCCATGCGAAATGCGGGTTTGGAACGGTGCCTGGCGTGCCGTGCTGCCCGGGGCACGCTCTGGGAAACACTTCGGCGGGGCCGATATTCCGCCGCCGGTCGCGGCGTCGCGGGACGCCTAGGCCGGAACGTCCGGATCGAGCTGCCGCTCGAGCCAGGCGATCTGGTCCTTGAGCAGGAGCTTCCGGCGCTTCAGGCGCTGCACCTGGAGCTGGTCGTGGACGAGCTGGTCGCCGAACCGCTTGATCACGTCGTCAAGATCGCGGTGCTCGATCTTGAGCTGCATGATCCGCTGCTCGAGCATCGCGCGCTCGACTTCGTCCATCGCGGCCGTCCTCCTCCATGCGGGCCATTCTAGCCCCGCCGCTTGCTCCAGGCGAAGAGCGCCACCCCGGCCACGATCATCGGCACCGACAGCCACTGCCCCATGCTCAGGTTGAATGCGAGCAGGCCGAGAAAATCGTCCGGCTCGCGGAAGAACTCGACCGCGAACCGCGCGACCCCGTAGCCGATCAGGAACATCGCCGACACCGCGCCGGTCGGGCGCGGCCTGGACGAGTAGATCCAGAGGATCACGAACAGCACGATGCCCTCGAGCGCGAACTGATAGAGCTGCGACGGATGGCGCGGCAGCGGGCCGGCCGCCGGATTCTGGAAGACCATCCCCCACGCCACGTCCGTGACGCGCCCCCACAGCTCGCCGTTGATGAAGTTGCCGAGGCGGCCGGCAGCGAATGCGAGCGGGCTGAGCGGCGCGAAGAAGTCGGTGATCTCGAGCCAGCGCAGGCGGTGCTTGCGCGCGACCCACCAGATGGCGACGAGCACGCCGAGGAACCCGCCGTGGAACGCCATGCCGCCCTGCCAGACGGCGAGGATCTCGAGCGGGTGCTCGAGGTAGTAGCCGGGCTTGTAGAACAGCACGTAGCCGAGCCGGCCGCCGAGGATCACGCCCAGCACGCAGTAGAACAGCAGGTCGTCGAGCACGTGGACGGTCACCCGCCCCGCCATGCCGCGCGCGATTCGCAGCCGCCCCAGCCCGTAGGCAGCCGCGAAGCCCACGAGATACATCAGCCCGTACCAGCGGATCGCGAGCGGGCCGATCTGGATGGCGACGGGATCGAAGTTGGGATGGGTAAGCACGCGGGAAGAATGCCTCAATGCGCCGGCGCGGTCGAGTGAGGCCGGCGCGCGGGTAGAATCCGCCGCCCATGTCCCGCGCCGACGCGCACGACCCGCTCGCGCCGTTCCGGTCGCGCGACTACCGGCGCTTCTCGGCGCTGGCGCTCCTCGCCGCGATGATCGAGCGGTCGCAGGGCGTGGCCATCGGCTGGGATGTCTACGAGCGCACCGGTTCCGCGCTCGCGCTCGGCGCGCTCGGTCTCGTGCAGTTCCTGCCGGTGCTGGCGCTGTTCCTTCCCGCGGGGCATCTCGCGGATCGCTTCGACCGGCGCTGGGTCCTGCTGCTCAGCTTCGCGGCGTGGGGCGCCGCCAACCTGCTCCTCGCGGTGATCTCGCTCACCGGCGGGCCGGCAGGCTGGATCTATCTCGCCGCGACCGGCCTCGGCTCGGCGCTGGTGATCAATCGCCCGGCGCGGGACGCGCTGCTCGCGCAGCTCGCGCCGCCCGAGACGCTGGCGCGGGCGGTGGCGTGGAACTCGAGCCTGTTCCAGTTCGCCTCGGTCGCCGGGCCGGCGGCGGCGGGAACGCTGATCGCGGCGACGGGCACGGCGAGCTCGGTGTACCTGGCCAACGTCGGCTTCGCCGTGCTTGCCGCGGCGATCGCGCTCGCGATCCG
>Ga0209342_10003605_pt1 | contig 16293 bp, 12 predicted proteins | sample RifCSP16_2_FD_184023 | JGI IMG/M metagenome (GOLD analysis project Ga0209342, IMG submission 184023) | Soil microbial communities from Rifle, Colorado - Rifle CSP2_sed 16_2 (SPAdes) (version 2) | ecosystem: Environmental > Terrestrial > Deep subsurface > Rock core/Sediment | place: Rifle... | reverse complement strand
GGGCTGACTCACGTGCCTGATCAGCGCGGGGACGACGGCCGCGGAGAGACAGAGGAGTATCGCAGCCGCAAAGGCGAGCGTGCGGTACCAGGCGCCCCTCGACGGCGCCTCGGGTCGGGCCGGTGCGTCCCCGTCCGCGAGCGCCGCGTTCACGATGGCCTTCACCATCGCCGCCCGCCGGGTCGGCGCGAGGATGCGGGCCGGGCCGGGTCGACCGTCGAGGGGAGGTAGCAACTCGTCCGGGGACCCACCTGCGCACGCGCCGCTCTCTTCATCTGGAGGCCGCCGGTTCACTGTTCGCCTCCCTGCAGTGCGCGCAGCTTGCCGATGCCGATGCGCAGGCGGCTGCGCACGGTCTCGAGCGGAACGCCCAGCTCCGCGGCGATGTCGGGGACGCTCATGCCGAGCACGTGGTGCATGACCAACGAATGGCGCTGGTCGTAGGGGAGGCGGTCGAGCAGGGCGACCGCCTGCCGGCGGGCGGCGTACTCGTCCGGCGCGGCGTCGGGGTGCGGGATCGCCTCGAGATCGGCGCCGGCGTCGAGCTGGTTCCGCGCGCGGCGAGCGTGCTTCAGGCACCCGAAGGCGGCCCGCATCGCCACCCGGTCCGACCACGACTGGAGCGTGCCCTCGCCGCGATGGCTCGGCAATCCGCGCAGGATCGCGACCATCGCCTCCTGGGCGAAGTCCTCCGCCTCGGTGTCGCCGCGCACGAGGTAGCGGACCAGGTTGCGGACCCTCGGCAGAAGCTCGGCCACCAGCTCCTCCAGCGCCAATCGATCGCCGGCCACTGCCGCAGCCAGGCGGGCGTCCCTCGCGGTCACGGCCCTGGCTCCAGGCGGCGTCGGGTGCATCTTCCCGCAATAGACGAGCGAACCGGCGCCAGAGGGTCACGCGACGGCTGCCCTGTGATCTCGGTACAAGGGGGGCTCGTCCGAGGAGACGGCGAAGGCGCGACGGGAAGCCGGGCCAGCATGGGTGCTCAGAAGGAGTCGAAGGCCAGCGAGAGGGAGGCGCGCGGCTCCACGGGTTGCAGGGCCGACACCCGCTCGAAGCCGTCAGCGGTGGTCGCGCCGAACTCCGGCGGGCGCAGGAGGAAGTCGGCGCCAAGCGAAAACACCAGCCAGAACGTGGAGCTGAGCCGCCGGGCCGCGCGAACCGATGGGCTCAGCACAGGGGACCACAGATCCCTGGACGCGGTCGGTGTGAGGCCGGCCTCGGTCCCGGTCGTGACTCGGGGGAATCGCGCGGCTCCTGCGCCGAGCTCGAGGCCGAGCCGCCACGGGGTCGCCGCCGCGGGATGGCCGAGGACGTCGACGCCGACCACGACGCCGGCCGTCTGCCGCTCGACCCGCATCGTGGCGAGCGACGAGCCCAGCGTCCGCGCCGGGTAGTACGCGAGCGCGGCGGCGGCGCGCCACCGCCCGGCGGCCGCGCCCAGGCGCCCGGCCGCGCCGTGGTGGCCGCGCGCGCCCTCGCCGTCGAGCACGCCCGTCCAGCCGAGCTCGACCCAGGGTCGCAGCGGCGCAAAGGGGCCGGGATCCGGCGGCGCATCACCGATCCGGCCGCCGGTGGCCAGGCCCCGCAGCTCGGTGCGCACGACGAGACCGACCGATTCCAAGGTGGCAGAGTCCGACAGCTCGCCCGATACCTGAGTCACTCTGCGCACCAGCACGCGTTCGCCCTGTGCGGCGCGGACGACCCAATCACCGCCGTCGGCCTTGAACCACACCACGACCTCCGCGTGGTGCTCCAGGGCTCGCCTACGCGCCAGGGCGAGCTGATCGACAGGATCGGGCGGGAGCGCAGCGGCGGCGGTGACGATCGCGACGTCGAGATCGGCGATCTGGCCATCGACGCGCGCCACCAGCTCGCGAGCGCGATCGGGGTCGACGAGGAGCAGCACGCGCTTCGTGTCGGCGCGCGCCGCGGTGGCGGCCGTGGCCGTCGCGATCGCCGCCATCGCCGTCGCCCACCCGCGGTATCGCACCGAGCCACCGTAGCACGGTTGACCCATTCACGCCTCGTCGATTCTCCTATCCCGAAACGCTCGAAATCGGGCGCCGGGGTACCTGTCGGCGCGCTCCGAATCGAGCGCGCGCCGATGGGTCGACCATGTGCGCCCATTGACGGGAGGCGAAGCCGATGAGAGCGACGCACGCCGGTGACCCGATCGGCAGGCTAACCGCATCCATATCGGACAGAAGGCGCAGCTCGGTTCGATGCGACGCGCACGACTGCAAACGCATGCTGACGGGTGAGACATGAGGCAGCGAATCCTCTCGTGGCTGGGCATCCTGATCGTCGTCGGTGCGTGCGGGTCTCGGGGCGGAGCCGAGACCGCCGGGTCGGGCAGCGGCGGGGCCGGGACAGGTGGGTCGGAGAGCAGTGGAGGTGGGAGCAGCGGGGACGGCGGCGGTGCATCGGGCGGCGCCCCCGGCGCTGCCGGTTCCACGAACAGCGGCAACCCATTCGCGGGCGCCAGCTTCTACGTGAACCCGCAGTGGGCCAGTGACGTGCGAGGCGCGGCTCAGGCGGTGGCTGCGCAGGAGCCCGAGCTGAGCGCGGCCATCCAGCGGGTGGCCTCGCAGCCCTCGGCGTTCTGGCTGGACCGCATCGCCGCTATCGACGGGACCTCCACCTCGCTCGGCCTCGCCGGCCACCTCGACGAGGCGTTGACGCAGCAGGCGAGCGATGGCGGCGGCTCCATGGTGGTGGCCATGATCGTCTACGACCTGCCCGACCGCGACTGCGCGGCCTTCGCGTCGAACGGCGAGCTGCACACGAACCAGGACGGGCTGGCGCGCTACGAGGCCGAGTACATCGACCGCATCGTGCGGGTGATCCAGTCGAAGCCCGCCTACCAGGAGCTTCGCATCGTGGCGGTGGTCGAGCCCGACGCGCTGCCGAACATCGTGACGAACATGAGCCTCCCGGCGTGCGCGGCGGCGGAGCCCGCTTACCGCGCTGGCGTGGCCTACGCGGTGAAGCAGCTGGCGACGCTGACCAACGTCTACATCTACCTCGACATCGCCCACTCGGCCTGGCTGGGCTGGGAGCACCCGGATCGTGCGGCGACCGTCTACAGCGAGGTCCTGACGGCGGCGGGCGGGGCGGACCTGGTGCGCGGCTTCGCCACCAACGTGGCGAACTACTCGGCGCTGCAGGAGCCATTCAATCCGTATGACGACCAGGGCCGGTACAACGACCTCATCGTCGACTTCTACGAGTGGAACCGGATGATCGACGAGGTCACCTACGTGAACGCGATGCGCGCTCGCTTCCCGAACCACCGCTTCCTCGTCGACACGGGGCGCAACGGCTGGCCGGTGCGAGCGGCGGGATTGCCGATCGAGAACCGGACGCACCGCGGGAACTGGTGCAACGTCACGGGCGCCGGCATCGGCGAGCGGCCGCGGGCCGATCCGGTTGCGGGGGTGGACGCGTACTACTGGCTGAAGCCGCCGGGGGAGTCGGACGGGACGAGCGACTCCACGCAGACGACGCCGGACGCGGAGGGGAAGCGCTACGACCCCATGTGCGGCCCCGATCCCGTGGCGCGCCCGTATTCGAACGGCAAGGCGATCGCCACCGACGCACTCCAGGGGGCGCCGCCCGCGGGGCACTGGTTCGAGGAGCAGTTCCTCATGCTGGTGAGGAACGCGACGCCGGCGCTCTGATCTTCGCAGGCGTCCGCGCCTACCACGCGAGCAACGGGCCCGACCGGTGGCGGCACGTAACTGGCGCGAGGTCGCCCTGGACAAGCTCCACTGCGACGCGAAAGGAGCTACCCTGAAGGTGGTCCCCTCGTCGGGACTCACCTTCAGACTCCAACCGAACCGTCGCCATCCGGCGGGAGGGATGCGATGAGGACGAAGCTGCTCGCGCTGGGTGCCGTGTGCGTGCTCGTAGCGTGCAATGGGAGAAACGGATCCATGGATACCCCTTCCGGCGGATCGGGAGGCGGCGGCGGGGGCGGATCCGGGAGCGGCGGAGGCGGATCGTCCGGCGGTGGGGGCGGGGACGGAGCGGGGAGCGGCGGCGGGGGTGGAACGCCGGTCCCGCGCGTCGACGGGCCCTGCAACATGGCCTCGAGCCTGGTGAAGATCACGGAGATGGACGTCGGCGGGACCGTGGTCGCCAACGAGGACGAGGCCGGGCTGAAGCCGCTGGTGATATCGCCCATGCCGTCGGGTGGTTCACGGCTGGCCTGGATGGGGAGCGACGGCAACGTCCACGTCACGCAGCTCGACGCGAACGATCAGGTGATGGGTACGTCCATCGCCCTGGTGGCCAGCGACTTCTCCGACCTGCACGCCGATGACGACGGGGGCCTGCTGCTGCTCACCCGGGACGCCCAGGGGGGCGGGACGAACAACTGCGGGTCGCCGACCAACCTCTGCGCCCTGGAACGGCCCGAGAATTACCACTGCTACGACATGTACATGGTGCGGTTCGACGGCGGGGCCGAGACGTGGGCGACGAAGCTGACGAGCTCGAGCGCGACGCTCCCACCGTATTCTACGGACCGCGGGGGAGAGCGGGTGTACATGATCTGGTGGTACGCGCACCACGGGCGGATCGCCTTCGACGGGGCGAACTACGCGGGGTACTTCGGATCTGCTGTCAGCGTGTCGCAGGGCGGTTGCATCAACATTCACCAGGGCGACCGGATGAAGGTGGTGGGGCCTGACGGTGCGCTGCAGCCGGGCGGCTTCGACTGGGGGTGCAGCCACAGCGGCTACGAGCGCATCCTCTGGGACCCGGCGGCGAGGGAGTTCGTGACAGTGTGCAAGACCGACAATGACAACCGGATCGCCTTCGCCCCGGACATCACCACGATCTATCCGGTCGATCTCTCCTACTCCAACCTGGGCAACGTGGTCCTGGCGAAGGGGGGAGGGTACTGGCTGACGGCGAGTAACATCCGGTCCGGGCAGGCGACCGGCGCGGACGGCCTCGCCGACGTGCACCTCCTGCACTTCTCCGCCGGCGTGGCGGACGAGGACCTCGTCCTGGCCAGCGACGCGGGTCTGAACGACCGGGCGCCGCACCTGGCGGCGTACGGGGCGGACCGGCTGCTGGCGGCATGGGAGACGTCGACGGCGGGGGGCGATCTCGCGGAGGGCGACCGCAACCGCAGGCTCTACGTGCAGACGCTCGACGCCGCGACCGGCGTCGCGGAAGGCGATCCGCTCCCGATCTCGGGCGTGACCGGAAACCGGTACCAGGACTTCAGGGCGTTCCCGGACGGGAGCGTGGCCTATGCGTCGCTGGGCAGCAGCGCGACGAAGGTGAAGATCCTGCGCATCCTGCCCTGCGGCCAGTGAGCGCGACGCGGGCGGAGCGCGCTCGAAGCGGTCGATGCCGGTCGCCTACCTCGCGGAGAGATTGGCCGCGGCGCTTCTCCGGAGCCACCTCAGGACGTCGACGTAGGAGATGATCCCGACGAGCCTGTCGGCATCGTCGATCACCGGGAGGGACCCCAGGCGCTCCGTCGTGAACGCCTCCAGCACATCGGCGAGCGGCGTTCCGGCACGCGCGGAGATCGGGTCCGGCGTCATCGCCTCGGAGACCGGCGCCGTGAGCGCTTCGAAGGTCGCGGCGGAGAACCCCTCGACTTCCACGCCCAGCCGCGTCCGGAGGTCGCGCTCGGAGATGACACCGACCAGGCGGCCCTCGCCGTCGAGCACCGGCAGATGGCGGAAGCCGCCTTGGAGCAGCGCTTCCGCTGCGTCGCCCAGGCAGGCGTCGACCCCGACGGTCACCGGGTCGCGTGTCATCACCGCGTCCACGGTGACCTGTTCGAGCAATCTCAACCTCGGCCGCGTGCGCGTCAGCGCGACGAGGACATCCACATCCGTCACGATGCCCGCGATGTGGTCGGCCCGATCGAGCACGGGCAGGGCGTGTACGGCGGACTGCCGCATACGGGCGATGGCCACGTTCAGGTCATCGTCCTCGCCTATCGTCTCCACCGGACGCCGCATCACTTCGGAGATGGCGACCGGCCGTTCCCTCCTGCTGGTCTGGGCCATCGTCAGCAGATCGGCCGGGGTGAGCATCCCCACCACGCGGTCATCCGAGTCCACAACCGGCAGGTGGCGGAAGCCCTGGAGCCTCAACAGCGCCGTGGCGAGGTCCGTGCTCTCCTGCTGCCTCAGGGTCCTCACCCGCCTGGTCATCACGTCGCCGACGCGCATAGAGCCTCCTATGAAGGATATGACGCTTTTCCCGCGCTCGCTGCTGCTGAACGGGGTGCGCCGGCGTGTCGCACGGATCGTGGGGGGGGGAGCAGAACAGGCGATCCCTGGGTGGGCCAGGAGACCGCCGGGCGCCGCGTTCCTGGCTCGTCCTCTTCGCCTTGCGTCGGGCGTGGTCGTACCGACCTTCCAAACAGCACCGGACCGCTCGACAGCGCTAAGTTGGCGACAGATGCCCTGCGCAACCATCGACGGCCAGCGCATTGAATTCGAGGCCGGCCTCACCATCCTCCAGGCGCTCCAGGGCCTGGCGATCGAGGTGCCGCAGCTCTGCCACGACGAGCGGGTCGCACCCGCCGCCGTCTGTCGCCTGTGCGTGGTCGAGGTCGAGGGCCTGCCGCGCCCCGTCCCTGCCTGCGCAACGCCCCTGCTCGAGGGCATGTCGATCTGGACTCACCCCCCGAGGATCGAGGGGTACCGGCGGACGACGCTGTCCCTGCTCGCACGCACGCACCCCGCCGAGGTCGCGCACCTCCCGGAGACGCCCTTCCTGCGCGCACTCCGCTCCTACGGACTCACGGGCGAGCTGGGCGGCGCCTCCGATCCCTCCCTGGTGGACGACTCCCATCCCTATCTCCACGTCGACATGTCGAGGTGCATCTACTGCTTTCGCTGCGTGCGGATCTGCGACGAGCTGCAAGGGCAATTCGTCTGGACGGTGCTGAACCGCGGCCGCCACACGCGGATCGTGCCCGACTCGATCACGACGCTGCGCGAGAGCTCCTGCGTGTCCTGCGGGGCGTGCGTCGACACGTGCCCGACCGGCGCGCTGGAGGACAAGACCCTCCTCGCGTTCGGGCTGCCGACTTCCTGGACGCGCACGACCTGCCCGTACTGCGGCGTTGGCTGCGAGATGGAGGTGGGCGCGCGGAACGGACGGATCGTGACCGCGCGGCCGGCACGCGACGCGCTCGTGAACAAGGGCCACCTCTGCGCGAAGGGGCGGTACGCGTTCGACTTCGTGCGCGCCCCCGACCGCGTCACTGCCCCGATGATCCGGGAAGGCGGTCGCTGGCGGACGGTCTCGTGGGAGGACGCCATGGGCTTCGTCGCCGGCAGGCTGCGCGAGACACTCGAGCGGCACGGGCCCCGAGCGGTGGCGGTGCTCGGATCGGCGCGGGCGACGAACGAGGAGAACTACGTCGCCCAGAAGTTCGCGCGGGTGGTGCTGGGGACGAACAACGTGGATTGCTGCGCTCGCGTCTGCCACGCGCCCAGCGCCGCGGCGCTGAAGGCCATGCTGGGAACCGGCGCCGCCACGAACTCGTACGACGACATCGAGCAGGCGAGGACGATCCTCGTCTGCGGCGCCAACGTCACACACAGCCACCCGGTCGTGGGCGCGAGGATCAAGCAGGCGGCGCTGCGCGGGGCTCATCTCGTCGTCGTCGATCCGCGGCGCATCGAGCTCGCGGACTACGCCGACCTCCACCTCCGGCCCCGGCCGGGCACGGACATCCCGCTGCTCAACGCGATGGCCCAGGTGATCGTGAGCGAGGGCCTCGTCGACGAGGCGTTCGAGCGAGAGCGGGTCTCGGAGCGCGAGGCTTTCGAGGCGTTCATCGCCCCCTTCACCCCGGAGCGCGCCGCCGCGCTCTGCGGCGTCGAGGCGGCGCTCATCCGAGAGGCGGCTCGCCTCTACGCCCAGGAGCGGCCGTCGATGTCGCTGCACGGGCTGGGCATGACCGAGCACGTGCAGGGGACGGAGGCGGTGATGTGCCTCGTGAACCTGGCGCTGCTCACCGGCAACCTGGGGAGGCCCGGCGCCGGCGTGAACCCGCTCCGCGGACAGAACAACGTCCAGGGCGCGGCGCACATGGGCTGCGAGCCGTCGAACCTCACCGGCTACGTCCCCATCGAGGCGGCGAGGGCCCGGTTCGAGTCCGCCTGGAACGCGCCTCTGCCGCGAGGGCGGGGGCTCGACCTTCTGGAGGTGCTGGACGCGGCCCGCGCCGGGAGCCTCCGCGCGCTCTGGGCGATCGGCTACGACGTCTTGCTCACCTGCCCCGACGCGCACACCACGCGCGACGCCCTGGCCGCGCTCGATCTGCTGGTGGTGCAGGACCTGTTTCTGAACGAGACCGCCCGCGAGCTGGGCACGGTCTTCCTGCCAGTCGCCGCGTCGTTCGAGAAGGAAGGGACGTTCATGAACGCGGAGCGGCGCATCCAGCGCGTCCGACGAGTGGTTGCGCCGCCCGCCGGGCTGAAGGCAGACTGGGAGGTCCTGTGTGCGGTGGCGCAGGCCATGGGGCACCCCGAGGGCTTCCGATTCCGCTCGGCCGAGGAGATCTGGGACGAGATCCGCGGCGTTTGGACCGCCGGTGCGGGCATCAGCTACGCGCGGCTGGAGCGAGGCGGGATCCAGTGGCCCTGCCCGACGGAGGAACACCCCGGGACGAAGGTGCTCCACTCCGAGTCGTTTCCCATCGGGAGGCGCGCGGCCCTCAGGCGGATCGACTTCCACCCCTCGCCCGAGAGGACGAGCGAGGAGTTCCCGCTGGTGCTCATCACCGGCCGTGCGCTGTATCAGTTCAATGCCGGCACGATGACCCGGCGCACGCTCAACGCGGAGCTTCATCCCCGGGACGCGCTGAGCGTCTCGCAGGACGACGCGCGGCGCCTCGCCCTCGGCGACGGCGACCTGGCGCGCGTGCGGAGCCGCCACGGCGAGGCGACGCTGCCCGTACACGTCGATGCGGCGATGAGGGCCGGCGAGCTGTTCGCCACCTTCCACACGGGAGAGGTGCTCCTCAACCAGGTCACCGGGCCGTATCGGGACGGGGAGACGGACACCCCCGAGTACAAGGTCACGGCGGTACGGGTGGAGAAGGTCTCCCTCGATGTCCTGCGCGGATCGGCCGGCTCCGGAGGGGTCACTGGCTCCGCCCGGCGATGAGCCTCAGGAGCTCGTCCAGGGGCACCGGCTTCGCGACATGGGCGTCGAACCCCGCCTCTCTGGCGCGCGCGCAATCCTCCGGCTGCGCGTAGCCGGTCAACGCGATCAGCCGAGCGGAGCGCAGCGCCTCCTCCGCCCTCAAGGTCCGGGCGACCACATAGCCGTCCACGTCTGGGAGCCCGATGTCGCAGAGCACCACGCCGGGCGTGAGCTGGCGCGCCGCCGCGATTCCGCTCCGGCCGTCGAGGGCGACGCGCACTCGGCAGCCAGTCAACCCAAGGAACTCCGCCAGCATCTGCCCCGCATCGACGTCGTCCTCGATGATGAGGACGAGCTGGCCGGGAGGGCTCGCGGGGAGTAGCGGCTCGGCCCCTCTCCGCCGCCGCGGGCGCGCCGAAGGGTAGATTGGTGGCGAACTCGGAGCCGCGGCCCAGCCCCTCGCTCCTCCCGGTAGCGGAGCCGCCGTGGAACTGTATGACCCGCTTCCCCGGGGCGACGCCAGCCCGGTCAGGGTCTTCCTGCGCGACGTCATCCACATGCGGCCGGTCCTCCCAGGCAATCGCGAGCGCAGGAGGCTGGGTGCCGGCGCACGCCTGACACTTGCGCCAGCGGGCAAGACTAAAGGGTGGTTTGGCTTGCGGGCTCCGCAGCGCCCTCAACGTTCGCCGACTTCGCGGCGAGCAGCTTGACACAGGCCGGGCAGGTCACGCCCCGGGCGTGCTTCGTAGAGTGGTAATCGGAACTTTGCGGCTCACAGAGAATCTGATGGCTTTGCGTGTCGAAATAGTGGACCACGCGAACGGGCGTCCTCGTTTCCATTCTTCATCTCGCTCAGGCCGCCCGGCCAGGAAGCCGCATGCTCCCAATGGGTGACGGTTCTGATTCGTAAAGATAGTCGGGGGACCAGGAAGGCGCACGGGGTCAAGGCCGGCCGCCCTCCCAGGCGCCTACTCCTTCTTTCTCGTGCTGGCGTCCTACAGTGCGTGCACCAGCCCTCGTCCGTACGCTTCACATCCCCCGAATTCGGCGAGCCTTCCAGCGCGTCGTATCAGGCATTCGCCCAGTGGGAGCGATTGCCCTCGTTCGCAACATGAACCCGCGCATCGCGAGCCGCGGAGCAGTCTCACGCCTAGTGGGGCGCCCTCGCCGGGTATGGGCTGGCAGACCACGGCGAGTCGGGCAGGCGGAGTGGCGAGACCCCTGTGCGGCGCGCCGGGACAGGACACAAGATTGTAGGGCCCTTGAAAGGGGGACTACGATGGCAACTGAAGTGAGGACAACCGAGGCCTTTCCTGTCATGCGGCCGAACTACCATGCGATCTTCGCTGGATTCATCATCGCGATGGGGTTGCAGCTGGCGCTGAACCTCCTGGGCAATGCGATCGGGCTGGCTCTGGTCTCGCCGGCAGAGCGCGCGACCTCCGCTGGACCGGTGCTCTGGGCGTTGGCCGTCCCGCTCGTCTGCTCCCTCCTCGGGGGAATCGTCGCCGCGCTCATGGCCGGCGCGGAAAACGCGGGTACGGGGGTCACGCATGGAGTCCTCGTCTGGGGGATTGCGATGCTCTTCGTCGCGGCCCTCTTCGCGTTCGGCGCCGCGCCGAACATGCCGGCGCGCGGCGGGACCATTCGCTCCGACGCATGGTGGCTGGCGTTCTTCTCCGCCTGCCTTGCGCTCGCGGGCGCTGCGTTCGGGGGGTACCTCGGGTCACGCCCGATCTATCGGTCCGTGTACATGCGCGAGCTCGCGCGGCACCCCGCCTGACTTCCCACGGCCCCTTAGCCCGGGCATCACCATCTTCCGGCGGGGGAATCGTTCACGTGAGACGATCGAGAAGCCCGGCCCGTGGCCGGTGCGACCGAACCTGCTCGACTACCGGCGGACCTGCGCCGAGTTCTCGTGGTCCTCGGCGCGCGCGGCGCTCGACGGGCTCCCCGGCGGGCGCGGGCTCAACATCGCCCACGAGGCGGTCGACCGGCACGCGGCCGGCCCGCTCCACGATCGCGTCGCGCTGCGGTTCCTCTCCGGTGACGGCGGCGGCCGGCGCGATCTCACCTACGCACAACTGGCAGAGGCGACGAGCCGGTTCGCCAACGTCCTGCGCTCGCTCGGGGTGGGCAAGGGCGATCGGGTCTTCTCGCTGCTCGGGCGCGTGCCCGAGCTGTACGTCGCTGCGCTCGGCGCGCTCAAGAACGGGAGCGTCTTCTGCCCGCTCTTCTCCGCCTTCGGCCCGGAGCCCATCCGGGCGCGGCTCGCCCTGGGCGGCGGCAAGGTGATCGCCACGACCGAGAGCCTGGCGCGGAGGAAGCTGGGGAGCGTCCGCGCGGCGTTGCCCGCGCTCGAGCACGTGCTCGTCCTGGGCGACCACGAACCCTCCATCGCCGGGGGTCGCGCGCTGGCTCCGCTCCTCGGCCGGGCACCGTCCACCTTCGACATCCCCGCCACCGCGCCCGAGGACGTGGCGCTCCTCCACTTCACGAGCGGCACCACCGGCCGGCCCAAGGGGGCGATGCACGTCCACGAGGCGGTGGTCGCCCATGAGGTCACGGGCAGGCTGGCGCTCGACCTCCACGAAGAGGACGTCTTCTGGTGCACCGCCGATCCGGGCTGGGTGACGGGCACCTCCTACGGGATCGTGTCGCCGCTCGTGTGCGGGGTGACGAGTGTCGTCGACGAGCTCAAGGTCCATCCGATGGCGCTCGTCCACCCCGAGCGGATCGCGGAGGAGGAGGAGCGGCGCCTCGTCGAGGATCTCACCTTTGGTTACGAGGACAAGCAGGCCTTCTTCGTGGAGAAGCTCGCGGAGGGGATCGGTACCATCGCCGCCGCGTTCTTCCCCAAGCCCGTCGTCGTGCGCCTGAGCGACTTCAAGACCAACGAGTACGCCCGCCTCGCGGGCGGCAAGGCGTTCGAGCCGGCCGAGGAGAACCCGATGATCGGGTTCCGCGGGGCCTCCCGCTACTACGACGAGCGCTACCGCGAGGGCTTCGCGCTGGAGTGCAAGGCCCTGCTGCGGGTGCGAGAGGAGATGGGGCTCACGAACGTCATCCCCATGATCCCGTTCTGCCGCACGGTGGGCGAGGGTGAGAAGGTCATCGCCGAGATGGCGAAGAACGGCCTGCGGCGGGGGGAGAACGGCCTGCACGTGTACGTCATGGCGGAGATCCCCAACAACGCCATCCTCATCGACGAGTTCAGCAAGCTGTTCGACGGGTTCTCCATCGGCTCGAACGACCTCACCCAGCTCACCCTGGGCGTCGATCGCGACTCCGCCCTGGTGGCGCACGTGTTCGACGAGCGCGACCGCGGCGTGAAGTGGCTCGTGTCACGGGTCATCGAGGGCGCGCGGAGGAACGGCCGCCACAGCGGGATCTGCGGCCAGGCCCCGAGCGACTACCCCGAGTTCGCCGCGTTCGTGGTGCAGGGGGGGGTCGACTCCATCTCCCTCAACCCGGACACGGTGCTCAAGACCACCGTCCGGCTCTTGCAGGTGGAGGCGTCCGGATCCGCGTGACTCACCTTTTTCTCGACCATTGGCGAGCACTTCGTCCGCTACGCCGCGGAGGAAGTGCTGCCCCGGCTCGACCGCAGGCTCGAGGAGACCGCGACGATCAGTTCACCTTCACCTGGATGCTCTTGGGCTTCGCCTCGGCCTTCTTCGGCAGGTGTACGACGAGTACGCCGCTCTTCGATTGGGCCTCGATCTTGTCCGCATCCACCGTGGGTGGTAGCGAGAAGCTCCGGTTGAAGGCGCCGTAGGAGAGCTCTACGCGGTGGTAGTTCTCCTTCTTCTCCACGTTCTCCAGCTTCCGCTCGCCCTTGATGGTGAGGACGCCGTTCTCGAAGCGGATGTCGACGTCCTTCGGCTCGACGCCCGCCAGCTCGAACTTGAGGCTCAGGCCCTCCTCGTCCTCGTAGATGTCGGTCGCCGGCGTCCAGCCGAGCGACTCGCCAGCCCGCGGGGCAACTCGGTCCTCGAAGAGCCTGGCCATCTCCTCCTGCACGCGGTTCATCTCGCGCCAGGGGTCCCACCTCGTCAGCATCGCCATTTCCCGTTCTCCGTTCTTCCCCATCTCCTGGGTAGCCGCAACGTAAGGGCGGTCCGGCCTCTGTCAAATGGGCAATCCAGGCGCTCGTCCTGCACGGCGCTGGCAGCTGCGAGGAGGCCCCGACGTTCCGCCCCGACGTTCCCCTGGTCTGTCACGGCAGCTGCGGCTGCGCCGGGGTATGTCTTCTACGGTCGAGCGGATCCGTGACGTCCTGCTCGGCCCAGCCCACCCGCGCCGAGCCGTCGTGTGCGACTCCTCACGTCTGGACCGCTTCGCACTACAGGCGTCCAGGAGAGTCGACATGACACATGCGGTGTGGGACCCATCGGCTGGACACCTCACGGCACCCGAGCAGCGTCCGCCTCCGCCGGCGACGGCTTCGTCGGATGGGACTGTACGAGGCGGACTGTGGGCTGCCAGCGAGGGACCGAGCAGGACCGAGAGCGGTGGTGCGGGTGGTGAGCCGGACGGCCACAGCTCGCCGATTCGCAGGGTCTCCTGGGATTGATTCAGCCATCCGCGAAGCGTCGAGCGCGGCGCAGGCCGCGTTCGCCGCAGGCGATCTCCTCGAACCCCCACTGAGAACCCGTCCGAAACTCCCGGCCGTCGCGAGGCGAGCGAGGCCGTCGCCGCGCCCGGACTGGATCAGCGGCCCGGGACGGACTTGTGGTAGCGGAGCGCCGCGTTCGCCGGAAGCGGATCACCCTCTCCCATCACGGCAGCGTCCACCACCCTGCCCACCACCATGAGGTGGTCCCCCACCTCGTGAATGGCGGTGATCTCGCAGTCGAAGTAGGCGAGGGCGTCGGTCAGGATGGCGGCTCCCGTTTCCGATTCGCGCGTGGGGACGCCCTCCCGCTTTTCCTCGCGAGTCATGCTCTGCCGGGCGAATTGCCCGGCGAGGCGCTGCTGTCCTTCCCGAAGTACATTGAGGCAAAAGTTCTTCGTGCTCCGGAGGAAGTCGGCGCTGTAATGGAGACGGTCCAGCGCGATCATCATGTGGGGCGGGTCGAAAGAGACCGGCGATGCCCACGAGACCGTGAGGGTGTTCTCGGCGCCGCCCCGCCCCACGGTCACGACGCTGACGGCCAGGGGGAACTTTCGCAACACGTCGGCGAACCGCTCATGCGTCATGCGAACCTCGGTCCAGGGGAAAGGAGAGCATCCTCCAAGGTGCTGTGGTGAGCGCCCCGATGAGGGCGCGCGTGGTCGACGCTGCCGTGGCGAGCGCCGCACATGAGAAGAGCGCCACGAAGGCCGCCACCTCGTGTGACACGCCCCGGAGAAGGGGTTTCGACGAGGGCGCCATGGTTGCACCGCATTGATCGAAGTGGCTGCGGGCAGCAGGGTTGCGCGGTATCTTGCCGCAAGACCCAGGGCCGTCAGCGCGCGCACCTTGTTCGGAGACGCTGCAGCTGGAGAATACCCACACGAGGGCGGACGCGAGGGTCCCAGGCGGGGCGCGCGGCGTTGAGCCCGTCATCGCTCCGCGTCGCGTCGCCCACGGGGTGCCGAGTGCTCGTCCTTGCGTATGACGGATCGCTCAACGGAGACTGGGTTGCGCAGTATGCGGTGCGCTTCGCCGCAAGTACGTCCACGCGCGAGCTCCGCCTCGTACACATCGCGGAGGGTGCCCCCGAGCTCAGCCTGGACGAGCGCATCGCGCGCATCGCCAACGAGTCCAAGGCGCTGGGCGTCGTGCTCGAGACCGAGCTCGCTCCGTGCCGCGGGGCAAGCGTCGCGGAGAGGTTGCTCGAGATCGTCCCGGCGCGAGCGACGCTCATCGCAGGCACACGCGCGAGGCCCCGGCGCCGCAAAGTTCTGTCCGGCACCGTCTCGGCGCGTCTGCTCGATGCGGGTCGTTTCTCGGTCATCGCCATGCGCGTCGTGAACCCTGGTGTGCTCGGGCAGCCCGGCAGGGTGCTCCTGCCGATCGCGGGCGGCCCCCGCCAGGCTGCGCTCGCGTTGCCTCTCCTGCGCCTGCTCGGCGAGGATCTCCAGCGCCTGCACGTGCTCCTCGTGCGCGAGGTGTCTGGCCTCCGCTTCCCATTCATGAGCCAGGCTGGCGTCGAGGAGCTGCTGGCCGAAGGTCGGGCCTGGGTGGCTCCCGTGGAAGACCATCTCCGCGCCGGCCTGGCTCCGCACCGCTTCGGGCTCGACTCGAGCGTGGTCGTCTCCGACGACTGGCCCAAGGAAGTGCTGCTGTGCGCGGCCAAGCACCGCTCGCGCCTCATCGCGCTCAGCGCCGACGAGAGGACGCTGTCGGAGCGCCTGGGCTTCGGCAACCAGACAGAGCAGCTCCTGCTCGACGCGCACTCGGACGTGGCGGTCTACCGGAGCGTGGAGTGACCCAACGACAGATTCACAACCTCGAGATCGACGAGGTCCGGACGCTCTTGCGCAGCCGGAAGGAGGGGCTTCGGCCAGACGAGGTCGCGCAGCGGCTCTCCGAGATCGGGCCGAATACACTGACCTCGCCACCACGCTGGACCTGGCTCCGCACGCTCGTCAAGCAGTTCGCGAACCTGTTCAGCCTCTTGCTCGACGTGTCGGCCGCGCTCTGCTTCGTCGCCGATCGCATGCAGCCAGGCGAAGGCATGGCACTGCTCGGCTGGGCGCTCGCCGCCGTGGCGGTCCTGAACGCGCTCTTCACGTTTGCTCAGGCGATCCGCGCGGAGCGCGCGATGCAGGCGCTTCGCAACATGCTGCCCCGGCGCATCAACGCGCGACGCGGCGGCGTGGAGCAGATGGTGCAGGTAGAAGATCTCGTTCCGGGCGATGTGCTCCTGCTCTCCGAAGGCGATCGCGTCCCCGCCGACGCTCGCCTCGTCGAGAGTCACGATCTGCTCGCGAACAACGCTCCGTTGACCGGCGAGTCCCGACACGCGAGCCTCAGCGCCAGCCGCGTCGACAAGGGCCGGATGGTCGAGGCGCAGAACCTCGTCTTCGCGGGGTGCACGCTCGTGCGCGGGTCGGGGACCGCCATCGTGTACGCCACGGGGCGGCGCACCGAGTTCGGCAAGATCGCCGCGCTCAGCGTGGAGGTGCGGAGGCCGCCCACGCCGCTCGTGCGCGAGGTGTCGCGCA
>Ga0209342_10003603_pt1 | contig 16300 bp, 14 predicted proteins | sample RifCSP16_2_FD_184023 | JGI IMG/M metagenome (GOLD analysis project Ga0209342, IMG submission 184023) | Soil microbial communities from Rifle, Colorado - Rifle CSP2_sed 16_2 (SPAdes) (version 2) | ecosystem: Environmental > Terrestrial > Deep subsurface > Rock core/Sediment | place: Rifle... | reverse complement strand
CAACGACGTGAGTTCCCGCACCCTGCAGAAGAAGGACGGGCAGTGGACCCGGGCCAAGGGCTTCGACACCTTCTGCCCGCTCGGCCCGGCGATCGAAACCGAGCTGGACCCACAAGGCTTACGGATCTCCTGCTCCGTCAACGACGAGCTGCGTCAGGAGGCGTCGACCGAGGACATGGTGCAGCTGAGGTCCTCCATGAGCTTGCCGCCGCTGGCCCTGTCGCACAGGACGACCTCGTAGAAGCCGCCCGGGACCGAGCGGGCGCGGACCCGATAGCCGTCCTTCACTTCTTGTACGTCGGCCTGCCTGGGGTAGGCTTCGCCGAGGACGCGGAAGAACGTCGCCTCGTCGAAGTCCGCCGGCGTCCGCTCGCCGCGCTTCCCGTAGTAGGCGGTGACGGTCATGGAGAAGTCGGCCAGGCGCGTCTCGACCTGCGACAGGCGCTGCACTCGCTTCTCGTCGTCGGTGGGACACGGCTTCAGCCAGCAGCAGCCCTGGAGCGCGAGGAGCGCGAACGACACCGCGAGCGAAGTTCTCATGGTCACCCCCTTCACGGCCACAGCGCGAGCGCGTCGGAGTCGACTCCACGGTCGAGGTCCCAGTTGGGGAGGTAGGCCAGGGGCCCGTCCGACGTCCCGCTGGCCACGTCCACGAAGAGCCGGCGCCAGACCTCGAGCACCTTGGCGACCGCCTTGTCGAACACGTCCCTCTTGAACTCGCCCGTCCGGCCGCCCGGGAGCTTCACCTGCTTCACGTAGGCGGCGAGGTCCTGGGGCGCGAGGTCCGTGGACTTCTGGTAGACGAGCCCATTCGCCTCACCGATGTGGCGAAAGATGGGGACGGGATGGGTCGCCTGGGTGAACGCCAGGATCACCGCCGCGTGCCAGGAGTCGGGATCGATCCTCCCGAAATCGGCGCCCGCGTTCGGGTGAGCGTCGCGGAGGGTCTTCGACCAGAAGGAGCGCAGCGCCGGGTGGATCCGGCGCCCGTTGGCCGGGTCGGAGCAGAGCTTCAGGCGGGAGACGTAGTCGTCGCTGGTGATCTCGCGCTTCGTGATCTCGTGGTAGATCCAGCTGTCCTGCGTCATCTCGCAGCGCCGGTGGGTCCCGGCGGTGAAGAGCGGTATCCCTCCCACGGCCAGGTTCACCATCGGATGGCCGATGGCGTCGGCGACGAGGTGCGTCGCGAATCCACATAGCCAGGCGAGGCAGACGTCGCGGTCCTGCTGCGAGAGCCCTGCGAGGTTTTGGACGCCGCAGGCGACGAAGGCCCCCGTGTTCTCGAGGTGCATCCTGTCCGCCCAGCTGTTCCTCCCGAGCACGTCGTCCAGCAGCTCCCTGATGTAGGGGTAGTCGGGGCCGATCGCGCCCTGCTCCACGAACCAGAACTTCTCCAGAATGGAGTAGTAGAGCGGGTGCCCGTCGGACCTGGCGAGGTCGAGAGCCCTCTTGGCGATCATCCAGTGCGTGAAGGTGCCAGGCATGTAGGTTCTCCTGCCCGTACGGGAGGCTCGAGCAACACGAGCTGTGACTGGTCCGCGACCGGTCGGTGGCCTCGCTGTCACGGTTCCGTGAATGAAGACGGACCACGCGCCGCCCGTGCTCACTGTAGACGCCCGAGCGACCCCCCCCGAGCGGGGGGAGTCCACCCCAACCCCCGGAACAGGAGTCGACGGAGGCGCCTCCGAACGGCTAGTGTCGGCCCCTCCGATCCCGAGCGGTCCACGCCCGTGTCGGCTGCTCGCCATGACTGATCCCGCTGGCCGGAAGGCCCTACTCGTCCATCCCCGGTTCGCCGGGACGTCGTTCTGGAACTACCGGACGACCTGTGCGCTCATGGGCGCGAGGTACTCCGCCGCCCCGCTCGGGCTCATCACCGTCGCCGCCCTGCTCCCCCCCGGCTGGAAGATCCGGCTCGTCGATCGCAACGTGCAGGAGCTCGACGACGACGACCTCGCCTGGGCGGACGTCGTGATGACGGGCGGGATGCTCCCGCAGCGGAACGACGTGCTCAGCCTCATCGAGGCGGCGCACGCGCGCGGCAAGCCCGTCGTGGTGGGCGGGCCGGACGCGACCTGCGCGCCCGACGCTTACGCCCGGGCGGACTTCCGCGTCCTGGGCGAAGCCGAGGAGGTCATGTCCGAGTTCCTCGCCGCCTTCGGCGCCGGCGCCCGCGAGGGCGTCTTCAAGGCGGCGCGCTTCCCCGACCTGGCGCGCTCGCCGGTGCCGCGCTTCGACCTGCTCGCGTTCGACCACTACCTCCACGTCGGCGTGCAGTTCTCACGAGGGTGCCCGTTCGACTGCGAGTTCTGCAACATCGTCGACCTGAACGGCCGCGCGCCGCGGGCGAAGACGAGCGCGCAGATGCTGCGCGAGCTCGACGCGCTGCGCCAGCTCGGCTACCGGGGTCACGTCGACTTCGTCGACGACAACTTCATCGGCAACCGCACGGCGGTGAAGCCCTTCCTGCGCGACCTGGCCCGCTGGCACAGGGCGCGCGGCCGCCCGTTCGAGTTCTCGAGCGAGGCGAGCCTGGACCTCGCCGACGACAGCGACCTCCTCGACCTCATGCGACGCGCGAACTTCTTCGCCCTGTTCGTCGGAGTCGAGACACCGGACGCGGAGGCGCTGCTCGCCTCGAACAAGCGGCCGAACGTCCGGCGCGACATCGCCGCGAGCGTCCGCGCCATCCACCGCGCCGGGATCTTCGTCAACGCCGGGTTCATCGTGGGGTTCGACACCGAGCGGAAGAGCGTCGTGCAGGCGATGGTCGAGTGCGTCGAGGCGGCGAGCATCCCGGTGTGCATGACGGGGCTGCTCTACGCGCTCCCCGGGACGAAGCTGGCGAAGCGCCTCGCGGCCGAGGGCCGCCTCCACAGCGAGCCGGCGCACTACGACGCCGACGCGGCCGACCAGTGCACCTCGGGCATCAACTTCGAGCCGCTCCGGCCGCGGCGAGAGGTGCTGCAGGACTACCGGAACGTGCTCGCGCGCATCTACGCGCCGCACGCGTACTTCGGGCGGGTGCGGCGCGTCGGGAGGGAGCTCGACCGATCCGCTCATTCGTTGCGGCCGCCGCTGCGCAACGTCTGGAGGGACGCGCGCGCCTTCCTCCGGATGCTCTGGCGCATGGGCGTCCTCGACCCGCAGGTGCGCGTGGAGTGGTGGCGCTCGCTCGCGAGCTGCGCCGTCCACAACCCCGCGGCGCTGAAGATCGTGCTCTCGCTCGCCGCCCTCTACATGCACTTCGGGCCGTTCTCGCGCGACCTCGTCGAGCGCCTCGACCGCCAGATCGAGGAGCTCCCGTCGGATGCGGCCTCCGCGCCGGATTTGCTGGCCCGGACGGCCCGCGAGTGCCTCGAAACGGGACTGTGAGCGGGCGAGGCGCTGTCCTCCCGGCTGCCACGTCTCCCCACAGGTCCCTCGAAGCGGTCGCGGGCCAAGAGTGGCCCCAACCCGACCGGGTGCGACATCCTGCCGCGCCCAGTGCCAGGCACCTGGTACTTGCGCGCGGCCGCAGCCCGACGAGACTCGGCGGCATAACACCTTCGCCGGAGTTCTCCATGGTCAGGCTCTCGCTCGCGCTGCTAGCCCTCACCCCTGCCCTCGCCCTGGCCGAGCTCACCGACGCGCCCGGGTGCAAGGACCACCACTTCTTCACCAGGATGCCCGGCGCCTTCATCGTGAGGTGCAAGGCTGCGCCGCTCGACGCGCACAAGTTCCGCGTCCGCGAGAAGCGCAAGGTCCACGAAGAGGCGATCGAGGGGAGCTTCAGCCTGACCACGTATGGGTTCGACAAGGCGAGCGGGACCACGCCGACCCGCCTCCAGGTCCTGCGCAACTACCGGGACGCCGTGAAGCGCCTGGGCGGCCAGGTCCTCTGCGAGGAGCTCGACGGCAAGACGACGCTCAAGGTGGCGAAGGGCGGCTCGGAGTACTGGGCCGAGGTCGGTGAGTACGACCGCAGCGTGTCGGTGCTGGTCGTCGAGCGCAAGGTGCAGGAGGTCGTGGCCAGCGCCGAGGCGCTCGCGAACGATCTCGAGGCCAGCGGCCACGCCGCCGTGTACGGGATCCAATTCGACACCGGGCTCGCGGTCCTGAAGCCCGAGTCCTCCGCGGCGCTGACCGAGATCGCGAAGCTCCTCGCGGTGAAGCCGGCGCTGCAGCTGCGGCTCGTCGGGCACACCGACTCGGTGGGCGCGCTCGACGCGAACGTGAAGCTCTCCCAGGCCCGGGCCGAGGCGGCCATGGCCGCGCTCACGCGCCAGCATGGCGTAGCCCCGGCCCGGCTCTCCGCGCACGGCGTGGGGCCGCTCGCGCCCGTCGCCACCAACGCCAGCGAGGAGGGCCGCGCCAGGAACCGCCGGGTGGAGCTGGTGGTGCAGTAGCTCTGGGCTCAGGCAGCCTGCCCCGAGCTGCGGCCCGCGGCTCGCGAAAGGAAGTCCGTCACGAGCTGCATGGCTTCCTTCGGCCGCCGCTGGAGCATGAGGTGCGGCGCGTCCAGCATCCGGATCTCGACGTCCGGCCGCAGCGCGCGGAACTCGAAGGGCAAGGCGCTGCGGAGCAGCCGGTCGTGCTTGCCACCCAGGAACAGCATGGGGACGGGGCAGGCGACGAGGGCCTCGGTGGCGTCCGCACGGAGCGCCTCCAGCGCCCGCGCAGCCATGACCTTCCCCTCGACCGTCGCGACGGCAGCGCGAACCTCCTCGACCAGGTCATCGGGAGCGTCAGGGCCCGCCAGGAGTAAGCGAACGACGTGCGGCGGGAGCGGCATGCGGAAGAACAAGGGGATGAGCAGGCTCATCCGCCGGAACAGCGCCGCCGCCGGGCGACGGTGGAAGCTCTCCGCGAGCACGAGGCCGAACAGGCCCGGCGGCCGCCCTGCCGCCACCCTTAGCGCGAGCGGCCCGGCGAAGGACTCGCCGACTAGCGCGAAGCGCCGGTTCGACGGCAGCTCCGCCTTGACGAGCCTCTCCAGCGCGGGGTAGCCGAGGAAGCGATCTCGCGGGTAGGACAGGGCTCGCAGCTCTAGCGTGCCGTCGGCCTCCGCCAGAAAACGCCGGAAGAGCTCCCCGGTGCCGTCGAGCCCCGGGAGCAAGAGCGTGAGGAGCGGATCTGGTGAACCGGCCATGCGGCCTTCTATGCCTCGGGGCGGGGGCCGAGGCTCTACCCGCTGAGGGGTCGTCGCCGCACGGCGCGTGCGGCGCGAGCGCCGCCCGCCGTCACCGGTGCAGCGGCGCCGCGCGCTTCGCCCAGGACTCGGGGCGCGGGTAGAGGACGGTGGTGCTCACCACCTGGAACGGCTTCACCTGCCAGTCCTTGGTCGCCTCGGCGAAGCGCTTGAAGTGCGGCATCGCCACGTGCGCGTCCACCGCCGCGTCATCGCGGTAGACCTCGAAGAGGTGGAGGACGTTCGGATCGGCGTCGTCCTGGGCGATGTTGAACATGAGGCAGCCCGGCTCGTCGCGCTCCGAGCCGTATGCGTCGCTCCACAGCTCCTCCAGCAAGCGCTGCTTGTGCTCGGGCTTCATGAAGATCGTCACGAACAGTGCCTTCATGGGTTCCTCCGGCGGTCGTGGGGTGCGGGACGCGCTGGAGGCTATCAGGTCTCGCCCCCGAGCGTGAACCTGACGGTGGTGCCGCATCCTGGCGTCGATTCGACCCAGGCGCGGCCACCGTGCCGTTCGACCACCCGCCGCGCCGTGCAGAGTCCGAGCCCCGTGCCCTCGAAGTCGCCCTTCGCGTGCAGCCGCTGGAAGGGCTCGAACAGCTTGCCGGCGTAGGCCATGTCGAAGCCCGCACCGTCGTCTCGCACGAAGTACGCGACTCCCGATGGAGAGTCGGTCCGGCCGAACTCGATGTGCGCGCTCGGCCGCCTGGAGGTGTACTTCCAGGCGTTGCCGAGCAGGTTCTCGAGGAGCACCCGCAGGATTCGCGGGTCCCCCCGCGCCGTGACGCCTTCCTCCAGGTGGATCTCGACCGCACGCTCGGGCGCGGCCCGGCGCAGGTCGGCCGAGACCTGGCGGGCGAGCGCGGTGAGATCCACGCTCTCCGTCGACAGCTCCGCGCTCACGACGTGCCAGAGCGTGAGGAGGTCGTCGAGGATCTCCTGCGCCCTCCTGCGCGCGAGCCGGATCCTGGCGAGGTGGTTCCTCCCGACTTCGCCGAGGGCGACACCGCAATCATGGAGCAAGGCCTCGCTGAACGCGTCTACGTGCCGTAGCGGCGCCCGGAGATCGTGGGAGGCCCGGGAGACGAACGCCTCCATCTGGAATGCCGGGACGACCTCCCTGTCACCACTGCCGCCTCCGGACGCTGCCTCCTCGCCGGCCCCGCGCGCGACGGCAGGCGTGCCCTCCCGAGCGGTCGCGACATCGCCTCTCGCCGCCTCCCGCCCCCCGGGGAGGGCCCGGATGGCCCGCTCCAGATCCGGGATGCTCGCCGGCTTCGCCATGTGCTGGTCGAAACCAGCTTCACGGGCGGTCGCGACGTCCTCGGGCCTGGCATACCCGGTCACGGCTATCAGCTTCGTCGCCGTCAGCGCGGGATCTCCGCGCATGGCCCGCGCGACCTCGTAGCCGTCCATGCCCGGGAGCCCGATGTCGCAGAGGACCACGTCGGGCTGGAACGAGCGCGCCTTGTCGAGCCCTTCCTTGCCGTCGTAGGCGACCTCGACGGAGTGACCGATGAGCTCCAGCGCATCGGCCAGGGTCGTGGCCTCGTCCTTGTTGTCGTCGATGACCAGCACCCGCCGCCGGCGGTCGTCGCCTGCGTCGGGCGCCGCGGGCGGCCACTCTGACTGGCCTTCGTGGCCGAGAGGGAGAGCGACCGTGAACTCGGCGCCACGGCCAGCCCCCTCGCTGTGCGCCCGCACCGACCCGCCGTGCAGCTCGACCAGGCCCTTCACCAGCGCCAGCCCCAGGCCGAGCCCGCCCTTCGTCCGCGCCAGGCACTCGTCGCCCTGCACGAAAGGCTCGAAGACCCGCGGCAGGAGCTCGGGCCCGATGCCCATGCCGTCGTCGCGCACGCGGACCTCGGCCTGCCCCCCGACCGTGCCGACACTCACTGTCACGGTCCCGCCCTCGCGGCCGAACTTGCCGGCGTTGTGCAGGAGGTTGCCGACGACCTGGGCGATGCGCGTCTCGTCGGCGTCGATCCAGACCGGCTCGTCGGGGATCTCGGCGCACAGCGCGAGCCCTCGCTCCTTGAACGACGCCCTGTAGTCGTCGCACGCCCGCCGCACCACCTCGCGAGCGTCGACGCTCGCGCGCTGGAGCTCGATCTTCCCTCGCGAGATGCGGGTCACGTCGAGGAGGTCATCGATGAGGCGGGTGAGGTGGTCGGTCTGGCGGCGGATGATCTCCCGCGCTCGCGCGGCCCTCTCGCTGCCCGGCGGTGAGCGATCGAGCAGGTAGAGGCTGTTGCGGATGGGCGCGAGCGGATTGCGGAGCTCGTGAGAGAGCACGGCGAGGAACTCTCCCTTGCGGCGGTCGGCCTCGCCGACCTGGGCGAGGAGCCGCTCGCGCTCGGCCTCCACGCGATTGCGCGCTGTGATGTCCACGAACGCGGCGATGCTCCCGCGCACGCGGCCCACCGCATCGCGCAGCGGCGCGGCCGACCCCAGCATCGCGACGCGCCGGCCGCGGCCCGTCTCCACCTCCAGCTCGACGTCCCGCACCTCGACGCCTCGAGCGGCGGCGTGCTGCATAGGCAGCTCGTCGGCCCCGAGCTCCCGGCCGTTCTGGAAGTACCTCCGCGGTGGTGTGGCCGCGCCGGCCTGGTGATCCCCGCCCTCCTTGCCGTCGAACAGGCGATCGGCCTCCCGATTGCCGATGATGCGATTGCACTCTGGGTCGTCGGAGAACCAGATGGCGACCGGAGCCAGATCCATCAGCTTCTCCATCTCCTCGACGCGATCGCGCAGCGCCTCCTCTGCGCGCTTGCTCACGAACGCCTGCACGACGGCCGCCGCGATGGCCTCGGCGGCCTCGACCTCCTCCGGTCCGTAGCCGCCCTCGCGGTTGGCGAGCGCCATCATCCCGATGGTCTTGCCCGCGAGCAGGAGCGGCACTCCCAGGAAGGCCGTGAGCGGCGGATGGCCTGGCGGGGTGCCGATGCTATCGGGGTGCGAGGCCGGATCGTTGGTGTAGAGGCTCTTGCCGTCCGTCAGCACCCTGCCGTAGAGACCGTGGATCTTCAGGCTGAGGGGAAGTTTCCTCCCGCGGCCCAACCGATCCTTTATCCGGCACGCTTCCCAGCCCGGATCGCTGACGGCCACGTCTTCCAGCCGTCCGGTCCGGGGGTTGATCTCGCCCAGGAAGGCGAACCTGCTCCGGGTCACCTCTTCGGCAACCGCGAGGCAGGTGAATCCCAGATCCTCTTCCGTCCTTGAGGTGAGCGTCTCCTGGAAGATCCGGGCCATGCCCGCCAGGACGGCGTTCTGCCTGTGGGCACGCTCCTCGGCTCGCTTGCGCACCGTGATGTCCCGGGCCACGTGGACCGAGCCGAGCAGCCGGCCCTGGGGGCCCGTGAGCGGAGTCGTGCTCACGATGAAGTCGCCGCCCAGGCGGTCTTCGCGCAGCTCCTCCGTGTGCTCGCGGCCGTCGCTCATCGTCTTCGCATGCGGGCACGCGGCCGGAGGCGCCGTCAGGCCATGGACGGCCTCGTAGCAGCGCAGCCCCACGCAGTCCTCCGCCTGGCGTCCCATCCGCCGTGCCATCGCCCGGTTCACCCGCGTGATCCGGTGCTGGTCGTCCAGGAGCGCGATGAGATCGGGGACACCATCGAACGTGCGCTCCCAGTCCTCCCGGCTCTGGCGCAGCGCCTCCTCGACTCGCCGGCGCTCGCCGATGGCTCTCTCGGCCTCCGCCCTGGCGTTCCGCTCTCCCTCGCGGGCGAGGAGTACCCGCCTGCGCCACGAGCGGAGTTGCCAGGCGAACGCGACTGCGACGGCGATCGCCACCGCGCTCAGGCCGAAGTTGACCCCCTCTCCGGCGAGAAGGCCGGAGATCCCGGCCAGGAGGCGGCTCACGCTACCTCCGACACGGTGGGCACTGGGGGCCATCGCCATGCATCGAACCGGCGCATTCCCGCACGTGGATCCCTCGCCTGGGCCTCGCTGCCGTCGTGCCCTCATGGCACCGGCGGTTCGCGCCGAGGAAGACCAAAGGTCGCAGATCTTCCACGAACTGGGGGTCGCGCTGGCCTTCCCAATAGGGGTCGTCCCCTCTGTGTCGTACGCCCCGATCCTCTCGCTCTTCGGGCGGCATCTCCACGTGGGGAGTCGGGGAGCTGATGAAGGACCCCGACCGCGGCCGCGCCGGGCGCGTGATGAAGGCGATGCTCGGCATGAAGAAGCTCGACATCGCCGGTCTGCGGCGCGCCTACGCCGGCGGCTGATACCTCCCGGATCCGCTTGAGCAGCGCCCTGCTCCGGCCTACAGTTCCGCCGGGTGCAGCGGCGAGGGCGCCGGTGCAGGCGTCGCGAGTGGTCGGGCCGCCATTCGGAATGTGCGGAGCCAGACGAGCTGGCTCCGCCGCCTGGTCACCAGGCGCTTCCGAGGACGGGTATGGCGACCGCACCAGCTCCCACTCAGCCGAATAGTGTACGCCGGGCCGCTCTGTTCGGAGCGGTCGTCCAGCCGCTCCAGGCCTTCTTCCGGCTGGAGGCCGCGAGCGGCGTCGTCCTGCTCGCGTGCGCCCTGGCGGCGCTCGCGTGGGTGAACTTCGGCGGGGCGGAGGCGTACCGCGAGATCTTCGGCTACGAGCTGGCGCTCGGCGCCGGAGGGAGGCTCGCGCGGTTCAGCGTGCTCGAGCTCGTGAACGACGGGCTCATGACCCTCTTCTTCTTCGTCGTCGGCATGGAGATCAAGCGGGAGCTGGTGGTGGGAGAGCTCAGGACCCCCGCCCGCGCGCTGCTCCCCGCCGTCGCCGCGCTGGGCGGCATGCTCGTCCCCGCGGGCATCTACTATGCGGTGAACCGCGGCGGCCCCGGCGAGCCCGGCTGGGGCATCCCGATGGCGACCGACATCGCCTTCTGCGTCGGTTGCCTCACGTTGCTGAAGCGCCGCGTGCCACGCGGGCTCGTCGTCTTCGTGACAGCGCTCGCGATCTTCGACGACATCGGCGGGATCCTCGTCATCGCCGTCTTCTACGGGACCGGCCTGCACGTCTCCTGGCTCCTCGCCGCCCTGGCGATCACCGCCGGGCTCGCCCTCATGTGCCGTGGCTACGTGCGGAGCGGACCGGCCTATGCGCTCATGGGCGCCGCGCTCTGGTACGCGCTCCATCACTCCGGGATCCACGCCACCATCGCGGGCGTGGTGCTCGGGCTAACCATCCCGGCGAGGCCGCTGCGGCGTCCCCGCGAGGTGCTCGAGAGCCTCTCGGAGCACACGGGCGCCCTCCTGCGGAAGGCGGCGGACGACGAGCTCGACTCGGCCGCCATCGCTCGCATCGACGAGAAGCTCGAGGAGCTCGAGCCTCCGCTCGAGCGCTTCGTGAACGCCCTTCACCCCTGGGTGGCGTTCGTCATCATGCCGGCGTTCGCGCTGGCGAACTCGGGCGTCGACCTCTCACGCCTCGGGCCGTCGCAGCTCACGGGCCCCATCGCGCTCGGGACCGGGCTCGGGCTGCTCCTCGGAAAGCAGCTCGGGATCTTCAGCTTCACCATCGCCGCGTCGCGGCTCGGGCTCGCACCCTTGCCGGGGAACGCGTCCGCGGTGAAGCTCCTGGGCGTTTCGATCGTCGCCGGCATCGGCTTCACGGTGGCGCTCTTCATCGCCGGCCTGGCCTTCCTCGGGCAGCCCGAGCTCCTCGACGAGGCGAAGTTCGGGATCATCGCCGGGTCGCTCGCCTCCGGGCTCACCGGATGCCTGCTCCTCGTCCTCACGCCCATAGTGAAGTCGGACAGCGCCGCGGACGCGACGGAGCCTGGAGCCGCCTGACCCCTACCGGCGCCTCAGCTCCAGATACCTCCCGGTCTGGCACGCCGAGCGAGCGACTCGCGCATGGAAATGGCAGTCATGATCACTCCGGGTCCTCACACGATGATGACGCGACGCGCGAAGCGCCCGGGCCCTCTTCGGCACGGGAGGCGGCGAAGGGCGTGGTTTCTCTGGCTCCGGTGGGGGCAGCACGAAGCACGGGAGTCAGAACCGGCCGGAGAGCCGGAGGCCCGCTGCGACGCCAGCCAGCGGGGCGAGGCTCAGCTTCTCCTCCTGGCAGCCGCTGTGAAGGAGGAGCGGCACCGCGATGCCCAGAGCCGTCCCCACCACCGCGGCGGCGGCCACGTCGGAGAGCCAGTGCTCGTCTGCCGCGACGCGAAGGTAACCGACCGCGGTGGCCGCGCTGAAGCCGGCCGCGTACACAGCCGGCCATCGCGGATACCCGCGCATCCTCGCCACCGTACCGAACGCCCCGGCGGCGGCGAATGCCGTGGCGACATGGCCGGAGAAGAAGGCGCGGTCGTCGTCGGGGCCGGTGCGCACGCCGGCCGCCCAGGCCGCGGGCCTCCGCCGCGCGAACGTGAACTTCGCCACCTGGGTCGTGACGGCGGCGAGCGCCACCGCCTCCATGGCGACGAGCACGTCCTCGGAGGCGCGCCGCAGGTCTCGCCCGGCGAGGAGGAAGTCGGCTCCCGCCAGCGTGGCTGGCATGGTCACCATCAGCACATCGGAGAGCAGGCCAGCAGCGTGTCCGTTCGACCAGACGAGCTCCGCCCGGACGTGTCGATCCAGCGGCGGCGGCTCGCACCAGCGGCAGGCGGGCGGGGCGAGCCGGCCACTCGCCAGCTCGGTCACACCCCACACGGCGAGCGCGCCGGCCGCGATTCCAGCGGCGACCGGCACGTTCACTGCCAGACCACGAGGCGCCTCGGCCCTAACCGGGACCGGGTGCGCCAGCAGGATCACGGCGAGCGAGGCGCACAGCGACCGGCACCCGCGCGCCCATGCGGCGCCGCTCGCGGGCACGGCAGCGCTGCGCGCGACGGCGCCTTCGACGGGATGATCCATCGCGGCGTCCAATCGACAGAAAGCTCGCGCAAAGGCGCCAAGCCTCGGATCCCTCACCCCACCCTCACCTCGCCGCGAGCAGGTCGCCTAGCCCCCGGGCTCCGGCGAGGCGGCGGACGGCCTCGGCCAGCAAGGGAGCGAGCCGCACCAGCGTGTGGCGCTCGGGGACGCCGGAGGCGAGGGGGAGGCTGTCGGTGGTCACCGTCCGGACCACCTCCGGCCTGGTGAGCCGGGCCGCGGCCTCGCCGGAGAACAGCCCGTGAGTGGCGGCCACGGTGATGTCGTCCCGGCAGCCGTGGGCGAGCAACGCGTCGACGGCCGCCTCGATCGTCGCGCCGGTCGAGATCATGTCGTCGACCAGGATGGGCCGCCTTCCGCGAACGTCGCCCACCACGCCCTGCACGGCGACCTCGGCGCCGGACGTGCGGATCTTGTGAACGATGGCCAGCGGAAGCCCCAGGGGGCGGGCGTACGCCTCCGCCAGCTTGACCGCGCCCAGATCCGGCGAGACGACGACCGAGTCCTCGCGCGCGTGCGGGCGCAGCGCCTCGACCAAGGCCGGGACGGCCGTGAGATGCACGAGTGGTGCGGGGACGCACGACGCGATCACCGGGCTGTGCACGTCGACCGCGACGATCTGAGAGAACCGCCCCGTCCCGAGCGCCTCGGCGAGCACCTTGGCGCCGAGCGGCTGCCCCTCCTTCATCACCCGATCCTGCCGCGCGTATCCGGCGTAGGGGATGATGGCCGCCACGGAGGCCGCGCCTGCCCGGCAGCAGGCGTCCGCCAGGAGGAGCAGCTCGAGGAGGTGCTCTCCCACCGGGGGACCGAGGGGCTGGACGACGAAGACGGATCGCCCGCGGACGCTGGCCTGGATCTCCACCTGCCGCTCCCCATCCGGGAATCGTTCGAGCAGGCAGGCGACCAGCTCGGACTGCAGCTCGCGGGCGATCCCCTCCGCGAGGGCGCGGTGCGCGGAGCCCGGGACTACGAGCGGTGGATTCACCTCGATCCGGCGCGGACCTGGAAGCGCTCGTCGATCTCCATCTCCGCCACGCCGGGTCCCATACCCCTCACGTTCCCGGCGAAGGCCTCCTTCAGTAGATCTTGGCCGGCCCCGTACAGCCCTTGCCGCCGCGCGACCTCCGTGCCGTCGAGGAAGGCCTCCCACGCGAGCCGGTGGACCTGCTCGTCTCCGACACCTCGCGTATGGGTCATGAGGATCGCCACGTCGTCGCCAGTGTGGCTCAAGTAGACGTCGAGGAAGAGGTGCCGGCCCTTCTCCCGCACGTACTGCTCGACGGCCTCGACGCGCTCGCGCGACGGTGCGACGTGACCTCCGATCGAGCCGACGTCGGCCTTGATGACGCTGAGGGTGGTCTTCATGGAGTCCTCCGCAGACGGGTCTGGGAAGAGAGGGACAGGGATCTAGGTAATCACTCGGCGCGAGCCGAGCGGCCACCAGGAGGGGCCGGCCGGCGGCTGCGCCGGCGCTGCGCCTCCGGCGCAAAAGCGGGCGCCGGCTTCGCCATCTTTGACATCGGGGGCTCCGCCCCCGATACCCCCGGCTCCGCCCCCGATACCCCCGGGCCCACCCCCACGGTTACGTCGCATGGGACGGCCCCCCCAGCAAGAACGATGAGGGAGGTTGGCTCATGGCCGAATGGAAGAGGATCTGCTGCGCGATCGACTTCTCGGACTCGTCACGCCTGGCCATGCAGGAGGCGGCCGACCTCGCGCGGCGCTTCGAGAGCGACCTGACCCTGGTCCACGTGTACGAGGCACCGGAGGCTGGCGCCACCGACATGCTGGCGTCGCCGCCCGAGCTCTTCGAGCGGGCCTCCCGGGAGACCAAGGACGCCCTCGAGCGCTGGCGAGCAGAGGCGGAGGGGATCGCCGGCCACCCGGTCCGCGCGGCCGTGCAAGTGGGCGACGTCGGCGCGGAGCTGGCGCGCTCCGTGAGCGACGCCGGCTTCGACCTCGTGGTCATGGGGACGCATGGGCGCAGGGGATTCCGGCGAATGATGCTGGGCTCGGTGGCGGAGCGGGTGGTGCGCCGGGCAGCCTGCTCGGTGCTGGTCGTACGGGGCCCGCCGCCTGCGCGAGGTGGAGCACAGTCCGTGTGACGTCCAGGAGAGGGGCGGGTCGCTCGAGGCTCAGTAGCTCTCGCCTCTCTCCGCCAGGGTGTCGTGCAGCGCCTCGCCGAGATCCTCGAGCTCGTAGGGCTTGCCGATGACGCCCACGAAGCCGAAGGATCGGAAGCTCGACATGATGGGATCGTTCGAGTAACCGCTGGAGACGATCGCCTTCACCCGAGGATCGATCTCGAGGAGGCGCTTCACGGCGTCCTTCCCGCCCATGCCACCCGGGACCGTGAGGTCCATGATGACGGCGTCGAAGCCCCTGCCGGCACGGAGCTCCCGCGCGTACAGCTCCGTCGCGCTCAGGCCGTCGCTCACGCACTCCACGTGATACCCGAGGCGCACCAGCATCCGCTCCAGCACGCGCTGGACGGCCTCCTCGTCGTCCATCACCAGGACCCTGCCCTCGCCACCCACGACGTGCCTCGCGCCGCCCGGGCGCGCGGCTGCCAGCGAGCCCGACGCGGGCAGGAGCACGGTGAAGGTGGAGCCCGACCCCGGCGACGAGTCGACCGAGATGGAGCCGCCGTGCTGCTTGACGATGGAGTAGGCGGTGGAGAGTCCGAGGCCGCGGCCCTTGTCCTTGGTGGTGAAGAAGGGGTCGAAGATCTTGCCGAGGTCGTCGCCGTGGATTCCGGTCCCCTGATCCCGTACGCCGATCTCGACGTAGCGGCCGTCCGCCACCGGCGGCGCGCGCGACTCGGCGAGGACGTTCCGGCAGCGGATGGTGATCCTCCCCCCGTCGGGCATGGCCTGATCCGCGTTCACGACGAGGTTGCTCAGGACCTGGCTCACCTGCGCCTCGTCCGCGTCGATCGGCCAGAGGTCGTCGGGGGTATCGAGCTCGCAGGCGGCCTTCGAGCCGCTCAGGGCCAGCCGGGCGCAGGACGCGACGAGCTCACCGACCGCGACCGCCTTCTTCACCGGCGCGCCGCCCTTGGCGAACGTGAGCAGGTGCCGCGTGAGGTCCCGTGCCCGGGACGAGGCCGACTCGGCGTCGGCGAGGGGCTCGAGTGACCGCCATCCCGTGGGCGCGAGGTCCCTCGCCACCGAGATGTTCCCCAGGATGGCGGTCAGGAGGTTGTTGAAGTCGTGGGCGATGCCGCCGGCGAGGAGGCCGACTGACTCGAGCTTCTGGACCTTCAGGATCTCGGCCTCCATCCGCTTCCGCTCGGTGACGTCCTCGATGACCCCGTCCGCCCACCTCGACCCTCCTCGCTCGTCTCGATGGGACGTCGCGGTCACCGACACCATGAGGGGCGCCCCGTCGGCCTTCTTGAGCAGGATCTCGCGATCGCGGACGACCCCGCCCGCGTGGAGGTCCTCGAACAGGAGCTCCCCTTCTCGCCGGTCCTGGAAGAGGTCGCCGACCTCCACCTCCATCAGCGAGCCCGGGGAGGCGTGGCCGAGCATCTTCGCCATGGCGGGGTTCACTTGAAGGAAGCGACCGGGCTCTCCGGCAGAGGCCCGGAAGACCCCGACGTTCACATTGTCGACGAGCGTGCGGAACTTCTCCTCGCTCTCCCTGAGCGCGTCCTCGGCGCGCTTGCGATCCGTGATGTCGACGGCGACGGTCTGCTTCGAGATCCTCCCGTCGGCGTGGAAGACGGGCGTGTCGATCGCGTAGTAGTAGCGGCCGGTCACCGGATCGCGCATCTCGCGGCGGATGCTCTCGCCCCTCTGGATCGCGTCCATCCTGCACCACGGGCAGTGAGAGGCGAGCCCGTAGAGCACCTCGTGACACGTCTGGCCAATGGGGTCGCGCCCCCCGCGCCTCGCGGACGCCTTGTTGGTGAACTCGATCCGGAAGTCGGAGGAGCTGATGTTGATGAGCCCGTCGAAGCCCTCGATGATGGCGCGGTAGCGCGCCTCCTTCTCCCGCAGGGCCTCCTCGGTGCGCCGGCGCTGGCCACCGAAGCGCTTCAGGACGACGACCAGACCTGCGATGCAGGTCATCCCAGCCAGACTGCCCCAGAGTGCGCCCACGGTCCCGCTTCCCCCTGTCGGCGCCGGTCGAGGCTTCCAGACCGCGCCAGCCCCCCATTATGCCACCTCCAAATGGGTAATCGACGCGTCCGACCTGCGTCGAGGTCATCGACCCGTGGGTCGCCCGTGACCGTGCCCGCTCACCGTTCTCGTGTCGCT
>Ga0209342_10003600_pt1 | contig 16304 bp, 24 predicted proteins | sample RifCSP16_2_FD_184023 | JGI IMG/M metagenome (GOLD analysis project Ga0209342, IMG submission 184023) | Soil microbial communities from Rifle, Colorado - Rifle CSP2_sed 16_2 (SPAdes) (version 2) | ecosystem: Environmental > Terrestrial > Deep subsurface > Rock core/Sediment | place: Rifle... | reverse complement strand
TTTGGGCGATGAAATTTGTCCTATTTGTATAAATAATAGAAAACTTATAATGGAAAATCCAGATGTTTATCCTACTCAGATAAAGGGATTTATTTCTCGACAGACTCGTTTCATGGTTAATGTTCTAAATAGAACCATGGCAAAACAAACATCATCGGGGAAATATATATTCCCTGTAAAAGGCCAGTTTCCTTCAAATGATCCTGACAGTGGTGAGTTGTTAGTGAACATGGAAGCCACACCACTTAATAAGGTTCAGGTATTGGAACGTGGCTCTACATTATTTTCTCAATTGAATACAACTAACGATTCTATCACAGATGAAACCGGAAATCCCATTGGTCTTTGGAATTACAATATTGGTGTAAGCGCGTCCGGTAGTGGTAGGAAAATGGTTACTACAGTGGTAGCCTATGCCCATGAGAATGACGTAGTTCAGGTTCCAGCAGAGGAGCTACATGCACTGGAGACCCTGGGTGTCCGCCTTTCTCCTAATGAAATCGAAAAGGCCTTCCGTGGCGTATCTCTAAGAGATATCTATGCTGAAAGACGTGCCCAGGAGGAGGTCGCAGTAGGCGCTGAAAGTGCAGTAATTTCAAACGAAGTACAGGAATCGGTATCAAGTATTTTCAAAGCATAATGATATCGTCGTAGTGCGACAGCACTAGGGAACAGATAATCTGAGCAACCTCCTGTCGGAGGTCAGCAAGTGTAGGCGACTACCTTCGTAAGTGTCGAAGAAAATGGCTCAGTACAAACGGGTGTTGGGTGGGGAATCCAACCGACGATAAAGGAGATGATATGATGAAGAAGATGCTGTTGGTGTTGGTTATGTTGGCGGTATTTGTTTCGGGATGCGCGAGGGCGGCGGACGTGGCATCAGAGAACCTGTCACGTGCTGCTGACAACTTCGAAATGACCAGACGCATCGTGTTCTACAATGGCATAACTGGCGACTACATCCTGGTGATTGAGGGACTATGTTCGTTGGGCAACTATGATGCAGCAGGCGAGTTGTCTGTGACATGCCAGATAGGACCAAACTTATTCACGAAGCACTTTCTGGGCCTATCAGACAACGTGACCTATTTCGCTGAACAGATCAAAGGAGCGGACGCAGACCCATATCACTATCGGGTTATCTTCCGACCAACGACCATCATTCCTGATCCAGAACTGGACCTACCATAATAGGTGAGGAATGACACACTTTAGACTTGAGGACTTGGTTGACAGGTATAAAGAATGGTCCCTATCCACATTTGGTCCCGGACTTCGTACTCATGGTATAGTGAACCATATACGTATGGAGTTAAAAGAAATAGAGGACGATCCTCTTGACTTGATGGAGTGGATAGATGTAATACTGTTGGCATTGGACGGAGCTAGAAGGGCGGGATTTTCTGGAAGGGAAGTGGAGGACGCTCTAATAGCAAAACAACTTATAAATATATCTAGAAAATACCCGGAAGTTATTGCTGAACAAACAGAACCTATATTACATATTGATCCTCTAAAAGAGGAAGCAATCCGAGCAAGCAGAGAGTAAAGAATGGCTGAATTCAACTTTATAGAAAGCGAAGCAGAGGAAGTAGTACTTGGTATTTTATTGAGGAACGGCTATATTATTTTCGATATAATGAATAAATTGAAGGCCATTTATTTTTCATCGGAAATCAACAAAACAATTTATAGAAGCATGTTGAAAGTGGCCGAGGACGGTCACGATGCAGACCTTCTATTGATAGAGGGAAATCTGCGAGATACAAATCAGATAGAAAAGGCCGGAAGCAAGGAGTACTTAGAATATCTATTTGCTAAAAATGGTAGTCCCAAAGATATAGATGCTTATATAGACAGAATAGTAAACGCATTCAAGAAAAGGTCTTTGATAAGTATCAATTCCAAACTACCGAGTGCAATTCAAACATATGATATAGATAGGATTATCTCTGATTTAGATAGCGAAATACGTTCATTAGTAATGAACACGAGTCCCTTTGAGACTGTATTATTGGGAGATACTCTTGATGATACATTGAGGGATATTCTGAAACGTAGGGAAAATCCGGGTGTAGCGGGAATACGAACAGGATTTGCAGAGATTGATATGTACACGGGAGGCCTTCTACCCGGAGAGAACTGGTATATAGGCGCTAGACCGGGAATGACTAAATCCGCTTGGGTTACTAAGGTTCATTTGAACCTAGGTAAAAATGGAATACCAAGTTTAATGTTCAATAGGGAGATGGGGATAGGACAAATTAATGAAAGACTGTTCTCTATAGACAGCGGTGTAGATTTCCAGAACATAAAAACTGGAATGTTAACAGATGAAGAGACTGAGAGAATAGAGGAATCAAAGAAGCGATTAGCGTCCTATCCAATTTTTATGGATCACAATTATACTGGTGAGATAGAATACATAGTAGCCACCATCAGAAAGTTTCATCAATTACATGGGATTAAATTAGTAGGATTAGACTATATACAACTTGTAGTTGAAAGAACTGGAGAGTCTACTCATGAGTTGGGTAGAGTTTCCAGACAACTTAAGTTGTTATCAAACGAATTGGGAATAACAACTATCGTGCTATCTCAGTTGAATAGAGAGTGCGAAAAGAGAGAGAATAAACGTCCACTAATGTCCGATCTAAGACAAAGTGGTAATATGGAAGAAGATGCCGATATAATGGTCGGTCTTTATAGAGACGAACTATATAACGAAAATTCTCCAGATGAAGGTATCGTAGAATTCATAATCAGGAAGGCTAGAAACGGGCCTACTGGTACACTTAGATTGAATTTTAATAAGAACTGTGTAAATGTATACGATCAAGCGGAGGTTTTCGGGGGAGTATTTGCAGGTGACAGATAGTAATAGACGGGGACTAAAATACCCAAAGAGAAAGGGCAGTAAATGGGAAAGGGATGCGGTCAAATTATTGAATGAGGCATTCCCTGGAACATGGAAAAAAATACCGGGGTCAGGGTCTATTGGAACCATCCTGAATGAACCGATGCTTAAACCCGATCTTCTTGGACACTATAAACATATGTCTAAAAGAATAGCGGCAGAGGCTAAGGACGGATATGGTGGCTCTAAGAGCATGACTATACAAAGAGCGTGGTTCAATAAGATAGCTAAACAGGCCGCGGAATTGTATGCCCTGCCCATGCTATTATTAAAATTCAGTGGTGCAAAAGAGGGGACAAAGTATTTCGTAGCAATAGACTTTGATGTGTGGATAGAATTAATGAAAGAATGGGAAGAGTTATATAATGAAAATATTTCCTTAAGAGAACTGGGAAATGAGTGACTTTGAAAGCCTAATGATGGCTGAGTGGGAGTCTCTTAATAAAACAAGGAAAGACCCTACTCAATGGGATGCACTGGTGTCTTTATTAAAAGACAGATTTGACATTGCCATAATAACATTGAAGGCTGACTTTGAGATAATATACCTGATAGCAAGTGGATTTCCTATAAGTAAAATTGCTAGAACATTAGGAATACCGCGTAGTAGCATCCTGAAAGTAGCTAAAACGTGGTCACTGGATTTACCAGTAGAGGACACACTGGATTTTAATCCCATAGATGTTTATAAGAGAGGAATAACATTAGACTCTTTTGAATATGAGATAGGTCTATTTCTACCAATAAAAATGTCCAGAATGGAGCTACAAAAGGTTCTAAACAACGTAGAAAAGTATTATGATTTATTAGAATACCTAAACGAAGTTGAAAAGGAAGAAGATAATGCCGGGAAAAGAAATAGAACTTCCTGATTTTCATGATCTGATTAAGATAGCCGATGAAATAGCAGATGTTAAAAAACATTTGGTATTGAACAAGGCTATATTAGATGATAAATTAGCAGCAATAACTGAGGACGTGTACAATAATGAAATCTATTGGATAAAGGACAATAAGGCCCCGAGCATGGCTTATATAGCTACCACATATCATATTAAGGGCAGAAATGAAGATGAACATAAGGAACTCATGCTACTAAGAATACAAATTGGCAATGATGAGGCATTCATCAAACAGAAAGAAATGGTGTATAATGTATATAGAGATATGATTGATGTTTGGCGTACTCATCAAGCCGATAAGAGAGGGGCGTATCTGAGTCTATAATGATTAGTAAATTGGACTGTGACCATGTTTTTAGGTTTTGGTGGGACTGGGCCGGGGGTCATTCACTTGTTTGTAATAGATGTGGAATTTGGATAGACGACGATGCCACAATAGCTAAACTGGCTAGTGTAGGATTTGGACTCCTTTTGCCAGAAATGAAGAAAGAAATAAATGAAAGGTTTGGAAAGGAATAATGATATATCTATCAGCAACATTCATTAAAGACTTTTTAGCGTGCTCTTACAGGGCTAAGTTGCGCCGCGATGCGCCGGAATCTGCTATAATAAATGATGAGGCCATCTTTGGCGGTATTGTTCATGAGGCTATAGAGAAGTTTACGGAATATGATCCTGCCCTAGAATTTTGTTTATCTGAATGGGACAGAATCAAGAACACAAATAATTTCATGAAAGAAGATAAGAAGCCTCCTAAGAGTTTTAGGAAGATGCTTCAAGGTTATTTCGAGAAGATTTATCCTAATTTAAATCCTGATGGATTTAAGAAAGTAAGATTAGAACATAAGTTCGAGGTATCTTGGGGCAAGGGTGTTACACTTATAGGGAAGATGGATAGAGTAGAAACGGGTGATTTTACAGAAATATATGATTGGAAAACGTCTATGAAACCGCCCGACATATACGATCTATCTGATCTACAATTTTATATTTATTATATAGCTCATAAGATGATACACGGGGACGAGCCTACCGTGTACTACGGGCACGTCTATTCCGGTATGCTACACCGTATTGACATTAATCCCGATTTGGTGTATAATACAGAGAGACTGGTAGACCACGTAGCGGCGCGGCTAGCCTCTGGCGAGGCCTACAGGGTAACAGGATATCAGTGTAGAAGTTGTTTTTACAGAATGCCCTGTTACAATGAGATAAGAATAAATGAGTTGGATAATAGGACAATACCTGAAAGAACTACCTTATATTAAAGAGCGCGCTGATATTAATAGCGACGAATATAATAATACGCTCATGATTGAAAAGACCTTGAAAGATATGTTTGATAAGGGTCTTATCTCAGATTTTGAAGTGGGTGTAATAGACGCTATAATTAGTGGATATAATTTCTCGGAAATATCAAGACTATTAAATGCTGATAGACAGCGAGTATCTCAAACCTTCAAGAAGATTACCGACCGAATAGCCTATATAATGGGCGGTGAATTTACTGACGCGGCATTTCTGGAAACCGTGCAAGACCTAGAAATGTTGTCAGATCAGGATATGGTCGAGTTACTTCAAAAGGGAATTACAAGGATAATAGATTGATGAATGAACCAAGATGTATACATAGACACACTGAGAACACACATCCTAATTGTTTTAGAATAGGTCTTATAAAGAGGCCTGACTGGTGGAGAAACCACAGGATAGCCTATCTAGATATAGAAACCACTGCTTTTCAAGCAGATATCGGAGTAATGATACACTGGTGTTTGAAGCACCAGGGTGACGATAGAATATTAGAAAGTAGAATAACAAAGGAAGAGTTATTTGATGGTAGGTATGATCGTAGATTGGTAAAGGAACTATTGGAAGAATTAAATAATGTTGATATAGTGGTTACATTTTTTGGTAAAGGATTTGATGTTCCATTTGTTAGATCAAGAGCAATGTTTTATGGTATGAAGTTTCCATCATTTGGTACAATGATACATTGGGATTTATTCTTTTATTGCAAGAGACTATTCAGGCTTACTAGAAAATCTCTTGATCGTATAACTACCTTTTTAGGCATTGAAGGAAAGACACATCTACAGCAGGAAGATTGGGCAGAGGCCCGTTATGGTGATAAAGCAATTCTAGATAAAATTATGACACATAACAGAGAAGATGTAAAAATCCTAGAAATGCTACATGAGAAGATGGAGGATCAGGTTAAATGGCAAAGGACAAGTATCTAGAGAAGGCAACTGGACAACGGTTTATTATGGATGTCACAGCACATCTTAGTAAAGATAACATTTGGAAAGCGATAGGTAAGGGAACTTTCTCTATAACAGAGGATGGAGAAAATTGGGTTACTAAGGAAACAGAGATAGCCTCTCTTGATAAAGACCTGGATGCAGCGGTAGCTACCGTTATGTTGTCCGTGTCCAATTACATAATAGACGATGCTGTTATTAATGAATTTGAAACAGAATTAAAAGCCCTTAGAAAAAATGAATGACAGTACCGACGTGTCTATATTAAAATTACAGGGAACGGACACTTTTATTATAAAGAAGGGTCCCAATTCTAATTTCTTTATTACTACTCCCGATTCCATTATCATAAGTCAGAAAGCATTTTCTGCACTGTTGCAGTTTTTAGTAACGAATAAGATGCTACATCCTAGCTATATATTAGGATTGTTAGAAGAATTAAATACTGAGTAGGAGAGTTTTACATGTCAAATAAAGCACCTTGGAAATCTAGGTCAGTTAGTAAATGGGCAGAGTATTTATCAGAAACGAATCAAACCGTTAGTGATATTATAAATGGTACAAACTCTTCGTCATTGGCCTCTTGGCTAATGGAAAATAAAGAGGATATCTCTAGCAGAATAAAGAGACCCGCAGTTACTATGAGTAACATTAAAATGAGCGTATTATCATTGAAGGAGGCTGAGGCATTCGCTGAAACTGCTTCACCCAATGAGCCTGACAAGCAGGAGAATCCTCAGCCTTCTTCTCCACAAAAAGGTACAAAGGTTTAACACATATGATTATCATGATTTCAGGAAGAGCAGGGGAGGGTAAAACCTCTTTTGCAAACCTTTGCGTAGAGTTTCTACAAAAAAGAGGATACAAATCTAAAGTATTTCCATTCGCGGCTGGAGTAAAAGAGACAGCTAAATTCATGGGTTGGGATGGAGAAAAGGATTCAGATGGTAGAAGGCTGTTACAGGGAATTGGAAATACTGGCCGAGAGTATCGTAAAAACGTATGGGCTAACTGGAATATCAGAGAAATTACCGACTGGCTTCTTGATATAGATGGAGAAGATTGGGTAGCCTTTATTGATGATTGGCGTTTTCCCAATGAGGGAAACGTTCTATCAGAAAGCTTTCATCCGGTAAAGAAACTAAGAGTGGTAAGACCTGAACGGTTTCACTCTTTGAACGGTACTGATCTATATCAGGATATAAGTGAAACATCCCTGCCGGAAGCCGACAAGGACCCCTCTTTTTATGATACAATTATCTATAACTCCACTTCTCTAGAAGAATTGGAGAACACTGCAAAGCAGTATGTACAAAGAGTAATTATAGGAGAGAAATAATGAGTCTAGAACAACTTTTGGGAACAGTAGGTATCTTGGTATCATTGGCCCTAGAATATCTTCCAAAATTTTCTACATGGTATCAGGCGTTGGCAGATAATTATCAGAGGCTATTTACCTTAGGTGTAGGAGCGGGCTTTACATTATTACTGTTTGGTCTTTCATGTTTGCCCGTAGTACTACCATTTGAAGTACCATTTGTATGCACTAATTTCGGCTTTCAAACAGTAGTTGATTTGTTATGGGCATTCGGCGGATACGTTCTATTCAACCAAGCTGCCTATCTAGTATTGCCTAGAAAGGCGGGCAATGCCTAACTATAAAGAGATTACTGATAATATATTAATCAACTTCATCAATAAACATTTATCAAAGGGTATCAAAACTTTCTTAGGAATAAAGATTCCAAAAGTGGGTAAAAATAGGGGGAAGTATCTAATCGTTGAGAATAATTACCCAAATCTCGTAGGCCTGCTTCTATATTGCAGGGACGAGTGGGAAGATTTCGATAACTCAAACGTATTGGTTCAATACAATCCCTAGACCCTTGACAAATCTATAAAGTATGCTATAATATAGTCACAGAGGAACTTCCGCCGTGAATAGGTGGAATCCCCCTAAGCCAGATCGCCAACTAGACGGACTTTCGGTGGGTGGAGGCGGTCGCGATAACCGAATTAACATTCCCAATTAGCTCAATGGGCAGAGCACACGGCTGTTAACCGTGGGGTTTCAGGTTCGAGGCCTGAATTGGGAGCCATGTATCTGAAACGGGGAAATCTCCGAAAGTAGGATACAACCGGGCCGAAAGGCCCTTCATGCGGGATACAGCTTATGGAGCGGGCGGGTCTCCAAAACCTTGCCGAAGAGGGTTCGAATCCTTCATCCCGTGCCAATGCGTCTCTAAAAACTATCGGCAGTCTAGAAGAGCGAAAGGTGCCGAGCAGAGTACATTATGAGAACGTGTTTAAAGGAAAGTACATGAAAAGAACAATAGAGGTTATTAATACGGATAGAAAAAGAAACGCAGCTTATATAGCTTGGGTACAAGACGATCCATATTGGGCTACTAATACAGAAGTAAAATTAGATTGGATAGAAAAATTAATGGGGTGTACTTTTGATGAAGGAGATCACGGTTTTGTAACTATTCATTATGACGGTGATCTAGAGTATTTATAGTTTCAATAAATATAGCAAGGTCGTCTAATGGTAGGACGATGGGCTTTGGACCCATCTATGTACGTTCGAATCGTACCCTCGCTGCCTCGGGCTAATATAATACAGTCCAAGACTTGCCCACTTGGACCCCGCCCCGGAGGTTACGAGGGCAACCATGCAGTCTGGAGACAGGCTATACTGATCCGAGGACTGCTCCTGGTCTGTTAGCGAAGCGGAATCGCGTCTCCCTGTCACGGAGAAGATCACGGGTTCGATCCCCGTACAGATCGCCTTGTAGATACAAGTGAAGCTGGACTGCTACCCTAACAGGGCTGGAGGTTCGATTCCTCTACTGGCTAATGGGCGGTTCGAGACCCCCACTTGTGTCTACAACACGCCTCCATACTCCAACGGCAGAGAGACCTGCTTCAAAAGCAGTTTAGTGTAGGTTCGAATCCTACTGGTGGCACCTGTGACAGTTTTGTGACCCCGGTTCTGTCCTAAAATAAAAACCGGCGATTTGGAATGACTAATATTGGTGTATGCAGCGGTCTTGAAAACCGTAGTACGGTTAACCCGTATTGGGGGTTCGAATCCCTCTCATTCCGCCTAGCTTCGCAGGCAACTGTACCTTAACAATATGGGGAAGAAAGGCATCGACGGATTCGTAGTAACTATGAATTGCAAGTACCCTTAAATAAACGCAAAACTTTTCCTAAATACTCTAGACTCAATCTCTAGAGCGTTTGCACCTGCTGAATCTATACCAGCTTTTGCATAACGACACTTTAGTATAGAACCGTTTTATCCGTAATCTTTGCGGAGATTGGTCAGTTTATTCTCCGCATAGTAAGACAAGCTGACTAAACTTGTAGCATATTCATATGTGAAAGATTTCGGACGCGGGTTCGAGTCCCGCCTTCTCCACCTAACACTGTGTCTACGGGCCGTAAATTCGGCAGACAACTATCGGGTGTACGAGCGAAAACCACCGAGCAGTGTATTTATTTTATGTCGGGATGGTCGAGTGGTGAGACGGTGGTCCGCAAAACCTCATACGTGGGTTCGAATCCCACTCTCGACTCCTATTATAGCCAGTCCAACGCGGCGGGTAATACCGTCGAGGAAACTCCACACTCCACCGCTAGAGGAAGGAGGCTAACGCCGATTGCACTTCCGAGGGAGCAACCCTAAGACGCCTAGAGGGAAAGCGGCTCTATGATGGCAGGTAAGGGGCAGTTGCCTATAAACGGCGACCAGCGCAAGCTGAGAAAGATGTTGGACCTTGACAGAATGTGGGTTAACGGCTATAATATAAACATGCCGCACGACTTCTCATAAGGATGGAATAGTATGTAGAGATTCATCGTCGGAGCGGCACCTGGAAAATTGGCCGAGTGGTAAGGCAGCACTTTGCTAAAGTGTACAACCGAAAGGTTGCGGTGGTTCGATCCCACCATTTTCCGCCTGTTCCACCGAAAACTCGCTATTAGATGCAGCAAAAGCTTTCTGCATGGCCTCCCGTGATAGTGGGAGATTATCAGAGCAAGTAGGTGGAACTCATTTCCAAGTAGGCGAATTGGCAAGCCGTCACGCTCTGAACGTGATGATTGGTGGTTCGAATCCACCCTTGGAATCCTGAAGCCGCAAATTGTATGAGGCTATAACTCCCTCATATAATAATCAGAATAGGGTGGCGGCATACCTATTCTCTACTAGACAGCTAGACTAATGCCGTCGTAGCTCAATTGGCGGAGCGGCGCTTTTGTAAAGCGAAGGTTGGAGGTTCAACTCCTCTCGACGGCTCCAACCGCGAACCGACGCGGAATATAAATATCGGCCAGCCGATGAAGCATTGTTGGCGATGCATTGGTTTCGTAAACCAAGTAATCCGGTTCGACCCCGGACATTGGCTCCATGTGAGAAGAATTTGGAGGACACTCACTCAAATAAAAAGTCCTCCTGTCAGCCGATAAAGTGTTGCCGGTGGCACACGTTCTTGGTAAGAATGGAGGTCGGGTTCAAGTCCCGATATTGGCTCCTGTGCGGTCATAGTTCAGTTGGTAGAACGACATCTTGCCAAGATGTAGGTCGTGGGTCCGAGTCCCACTGATCGCTCCTAGAAAAGAAAGGATTGTACCATGACCACAATAGTAGCCATAGCAGATACTCATGGATTTCATAATAGAGTACAGTTGCCAGATGGCGATATATTAATAGCAGCCGGTGATATTATGAAGTATGGTGGTAGGGATGAATTAAAGAACTTTGCAAAATGGGCGGCAGATTATCCACATAAACATAAAATAGTCATAGCCGGAAACCATGACTTTTGTTTCGATAAACATCCAGAAGAATCTAGACAAATACTTCGAGATCATGGTATAATCTATCTGCAAGATCAATATACTGAGTTAGAGGGGCTTCTATTTTATGGTACTCCGTGGACCCGGACATTTGGACCCTTTGTATTTATGTTGGATGAAATAGACCTGGCTAAAAAATGGTCCCTAATGAATACAATGCCCAATGTTCTGATTACTCACGGGCCTCCACATGGAATACTGGATAGGACAGTAGATAACGAAAGAGTTGGTTCTGATAGTCTAATGAACTATCTAATTAAATCCAAAATTTTACATGCTGAACGCCCTGATGTACATATTTTCGGACATATTCATGAGGGCCGCGGACATTACCAAGTTGCGGGTACAAATTTTTATAATGCATCAATTTGTGATGAAAGATACAGTCCTACAAATAAACCTTGGATAATAGAAATATAACGAATGACAATTAATCCAAATATAATTTATTTTATACTAGGCTTCTTAGCAATTTGTATAATATTAATAGTACCAGATGGTTGGTTACCTTAACATGCACCTGTAGGCTAATGGACAAACCGTTGGGCCACGGACCCAAAGTTGAGCGTTCGAATCGTTTCAGGTGTACCTAGAATAAATTAACAGAGAGAATATAGTGAGAAGAAAATCAGCGGTTGAAACTGTTTTTTGGTTATCATTTGGTATATTGGCCCTTGTTGTAATGGGCCTTATGTTCAATGGTGGTGTAAAACAGAGACAGATACTTTGGTATAAACCAACTCCTACATTACAAAGTTTATCCACTCCTGATCCCTTTGAGGACAGAGAGTTAGAGATAGAAAAAAGACTAGAAAGTGCGAGTGGTTATGAGACAGATGTGGTTGATGTAAGAGTATTGCACGAAGAGAACTCATTGGATGTATATATCCTTGTGCCCGTGGATGGAACCAGGGTAGCTTTGGAAAATTTTCTAAAGCAATTAGTTGCAGAAATGAGAAACCTATCATTAAATAGTCATATAGTAAATTTTATAGAGCCGGATGAAAATAATAATCTAGTTATAACCGGAAGATTAATCTGCTATGATGATAGTAATGAATGTGGAATAGATTCTGTTATACATGAATTAGACTCAATTCATCTGAGATTAATAAATGTAGACAGAGGAATGAACTCGGCGATGATGGGCAATGGTGCCTAACTGCCTGTAAAGCAGCCGTCCATCGTGATATAGCAAGTTCGATTCTTGCCGTCGCCACCTTGACAATCTAGTAGATTTGTGCTATAATATGTAAGAGGGCAAAACCAAAGGAATGCGGATACGCGGCCGCAGGGTTCGATCCCCATGCCCTCAACATGCACTCGTAGGAGAATTGGTATATCCGCACGGTTTAGACCCGTGGTCCATGATGGTTCGAATCCATCCGAGTGTACCTGTAACAATGTCCGTCCTAAATCAATAGGGACCAAGCTTAATAGCCGAAAGCGGACATAGTTATCAATATACCAGACGGACAAGGCTGTGACGTATAACCAAGGTCTAAGCCGGTAATAAATCCGGGTGGGTAGCGAGTGGTCTGGTATACATCAGCGAGGTAGTTTAATGGTAAAACAACCGGCTGTGACCCGGTGAGATTGGGGGTTCGAATCCCCTCCTTGCGACCTCGTACGACATAATATGGCTTATGCGAGTAGGCCATCGCCATCATACAATGGAAACCTACTCACCAGCCAGGGTAGCTCAGTTGGTAGAGCGCCGCGTTGAAGGCGCGGGCGTCGGGGGTTCGAATCCCTCCCGTGGCACCTAGAAAGGAAAGGAACAAATGGGTTTTCTAAGAACGGACGCTGTAGTACTTACTGATAAACCTTTTACATTATACGTTTTTAGTAATCCAATGTTTCATGAGGATTGGCACACAGTTGATGAAATGGGTTTGAAATATCTATCATATGAACATCTTGGGCCTGATTATTGGGATGATGTTCTATATTTCGTAAAAGAAGATGATTATGAAATAGCTGAAGAATTGTCTAAATACGCGTGGTGATGATGTGAAAATCCATCTGAATCAACCATATGGAAAGATGTTTACTGTATCCAAGGAATTGATAGAATATTTACGGTCTTGTAAGTGTCAAGATTGCCTTGGAAGAAAATCACATTATAGTGCAGAGTATTGTCACGTGGCCGCGTTCTTGAATGAAATAATTCCGGGTTGGATTAATAGACAACAGGGAGAGCTTCTAAGATTAGGAATGTGGTCCGTATATCACGATCTAAAGGAACACGCAAGACACGGTATGGAAAGGAATACTAAGGATCATGAAAAAAATAACAGTGATTGAACCTAGGAATAAGAAAAGAACCAGCGAAGAATGGCAGAAACTTTTTCCCGAGACAGTAGTTCATGATCCCGATGGTTGGGATAGAAAGAACTTTCAATATTCTTGGTATGAAGAATTAATTACATTTAGCGAGTACAATAGAAGGTTATTACAATCTACCCTAATTTACAATACTGATTTAGGTAGAGCTTGGGATGAGGGTTTTCCAGTAGAATAATGGGTCAGTAGCTCCAATCGGGAGAGCGGCTCACTTGCACTGAGCGGGTTGGAGGTTCGAATCCTCTCTGATCCACCTAGTTGACAGCTACGGGCTTGACAAATATAATAATCCGTGTTATAATGTAGTTACGGATGTGAACCTTTATAACGGGCGGCGTCATAAAGAAGTCGTATGTATGAGGCGACGTGCGCTGGCAGACATGGACTCGGACTAGCCGAAAGGCGACGTGACCGTCCCATAGCTGTTCGGAAACACAGGCCGAACCCTAATTGGGGTAACGTCCAATCCGCCCAAGAGTTTCTTACTTCTCATCAAAAAGTAAGTGGTGGGCCACTTCACCCCGGCCTTCTTATTTGAGCCTTATCAAATAAGTGGTGGACCGGATGGCTGCAAATAAAAACAGTCCCGGGCCTGGGTTTATCAGTTGTCCCTTAACAATTGATTGGCGGAGGGGCGGGGAATTGAGCGATCAATTTCTGCGTCTCCGGCTTTGACGATTGTGCCTTAACAAGCGTCCTCTGAGTCCTCAAGGGATTATATCCTACGGGGAGACGCAGTTTCAAAAAACCGCTCTGCGTTATAAAAGCGGGTAAGCGGGCAGTTTTTGCAAACCGTTCTGCCTTATCAAAAACGGAACATAGCGGGCTAGTGTTTAATGGTCTAGCACGCGCGGTTTGGGACCGTGTAGTAAGGGTTCGAATCCCTTGCCTGCTACCTGAGCACCGGCGGCGGTTGGCACTGCTGGAACGTGGCTGTTACGCCTCTGCTGATAAAAGCCAACTTACGCAGAGGAAGAGCACTTCGCCTGCCCGCTTCCCCTGGACAGCCAGAGGCAGGCCATAGAGATTATGGGAAGGAAGCGCCGGTGCTTTACATTGCGGGCGGGAGGTTAGGTAATCTCGCTACTCTCATAAAGTAGAAGAAACGGGATCGTTGGCCCGTGCCCGCTACCTGGTCCTTGCATCGAGGATTGCTGGAAGCTGATACCTTAAACGGGCTTTTGACCCGTGGCACAGTGACCTGGACAAGGACTACAAGCCGAAGTGGTGAAAAGTGGTATACACGCATGTCTTAAGAACATGTTCCTTCGGGAGTGTGGGTTCGATCCCCACCTTCGGCACCTAGGGGCTGTACGTTACGATTACATAGCTACAAGTTATAAATAACTGAGGAGTTATTGATCGGTTAAATCCGAGACGTGACACAAGATGTTGCGTTGAAATATCGTAACGGATATCGCCCCATAATTTAAAGTTTTGAGTGGCAGCGTGGATGCCTAAAGACATGCTGGGGACTCGATTCGATCACGGGCCTGTCCGCTGGTACGGAAGCCGGAGTGGCGACCCGGCCCGCTCATTTGCTCTCGTAGCATAGTGGACAATGCGCCTCGGTCCTAACGAGATGATCGCGTGTTCGAATCACGCCGAGAGTACCTAGGGTAGCTCCCGTGTCCCGTGGGGTCCTACTTGCAAAAACGGGACAATACGCTCTCGTAGCTCAGTGGATAGAGCAACTCTCTTCTAAAGAGAAGGTCGTGGGTTCAAATCCCGCCGAGAGTGCCTGGAGTAAATATGGACCAAATAACGGAACAAAAGTATAAAGAAACTATCTATGTTCTATGTAATATAATAGGCAATCTTATAGAGGCCCATAATCAAGCGGGAATACATGCAGTTCAAGGTCTGTTTTTAGCCGCACCCTATAGAGATATTTTGAGTGATATTATTTCAGAGGAAATGTCTAAAGGAAAGACTGGTTCTACTGAAAATTTGGTGAGCCAGTTGTTTAAAGGAGCAGTAAAGGATGGCGATGAGGGAGAAGTGCCTAGCCTATAGGGCTGTTTTAGATAAAGGATATGTAGAACTAATTGATGTGATGGGCAACGATAATACAGTAGTTGCCGCCGCTAGAGTTTCTTATTTGGGTGAAAGTAAAGGACCTGACAAAGATAAGAAACTCATTTCTTATATGATGAAGCACGGGCATACTAGCCCGTTTGAACATGTAGTATTTCAATGGAGAATTAAGTGTCCTCTTTTCGTCAGAAGTCAGTGGCATCGTCACAGAACATGGGCCTATAATGAATTGAGTCGTAGATATACAAGTGAGAATATAGAATTTTATTATCCCGTTGAATGGCGTTCTCAGGATACCAAAAATAAACAGGGAAGTTTAGATGTGCCAATAGAAGTATCTGTAGATTTTGATGGACACATGCTAAATTCTCTGACGTTATATGGATATATGATAGAATGCGGAATAGCTAAAGAGCAAGCAAGAATGATACTCCCTCAAAATCTATATACTATATTCTATGGAACAGTCGATCTTCATAATTTATTTCACTTCTTGAAACTCAGAAATAGTGAACATGCTCAATGGGAAATAAAGGAGTATGCAATAGCTATGGAAGATATTATCAAAGATATAGTTCCTTGGAGTTATGAAGCTTGGAGAGAGTTGAAATGAACGATGAAAGAGTGAATATAAATTTAGGTGTAGATATAGAAAAGAAGTTACTTAGAAAACAACTTAATTCATTAACAGAGGGCTTAAATTTTTGGATGGGGGTCGCTGCTGTTTGTTTAAAACAAATAGGAGTTGGGGTTGATGTATTAATGACTCCACATGACATGCAAGACCTGCTAAATAATAAAATGGTATTACAGGCAAAGCAGTCAGAAGATGGTAAGAGTGTATTAGTAAGAATTATTTCAGAGGACTTTCAAGAAGAACAGAAAGAACCTGTAGTTACAGGGGATGATGAAGTACTAAATGTTAACATAGAATTTGAGGGGGCACCCGTTGACGGAATTGAAAAAGGA
>Ga0209342_10003599_pt1 | contig 16305 bp, 15 predicted proteins | sample RifCSP16_2_FD_184023 | JGI IMG/M metagenome (GOLD analysis project Ga0209342, IMG submission 184023) | Soil microbial communities from Rifle, Colorado - Rifle CSP2_sed 16_2 (SPAdes) (version 2) | ecosystem: Environmental > Terrestrial > Deep subsurface > Rock core/Sediment | place: Rifle... | reverse complement strand
TGGAGATTGCAAAGGAGATTAAGATACCTCAGGGTGTGAAAAGTTTTTCAGTCTATATTGGCCAGATTCAATCCTTTTCTTCTCCGACATTCAATCAGCAGATACTCTCCTTTAATACTAAATACTCAACCACCCCTTCTAACATTGAAGACAAAATTGATGAAAATGGGAATAAATATTTGATTGCACGGTGGGAAAACCCGCCTTCAGAATTAAATATAAATACAGCCTTTAAAGTAAAATCAAAGGTAGCCTTCTCAGATTTAAAAAGCAAGTCATCTTTTCCTTTAAGCAATATTCCACCCGATATCAAAAAATATCTATCCGATTCTCAGTATGCACAGAAAAATGACCCTGCTATTGTTTCACTATCTAAAAAACTTACGGAAGGGGCAAAGTCACAGTATGAAGCTGTGACAAATGTATTAAACTGGGTTGTGGATAACATGAAATATACACTTGAGCCTCCTCAATATGATGCACTTTATTCATTGAAGACAGGGACAGGGAATTGCCAGAATTTTTCCAATTTGTCTGTATCGTTATTGAGGGCAGCAGGGATACCGGCAAGGGTAGTAATAGGGTTTACTGTTAAAAACAACTGGAGGGTTAAGCATACAAATGACGGCTCTACGCGGACATTGAGCCTTGCAGATGGGAGGCATGCATGGTTTGAGGTTTACTATCCAGATGTTGGATGGGTTGAATATGATGCACAGCAGACACTTACATTTGTAAGCACAAGATATATAAGACAGGGTGTGGGTGTAGATAGTAAAGAGGTATCAGATGGAATTTATAAATGGAGCTGGCTTCAGAAGTCAAATGAGTCTCCTTCTGTAAAGGAGGCAATAAATGCAGCTTTTGAGGATGATAAAAATGAGGTTCAGTCAGGCAAGTTTGTTTCAAATCCGAGAAATCACTTATTCGGGATATTACTGGCGGCTGTTAAAGAAGAAATACCTGTTCCTCCCCTGAAAAAAGAGGAGGTTCAGCCGATACCAAAACCAGAGATACCACCTCCACCACCAAAAGCAGAACTACCGCCACCTCCGCCTGAAAAGAAAGAGTGGGGGGATTTAACAAAACTAAAATATACGAAACCTGCAGAATTCGGGAATCTGAATTTCCCTGAGGTGATAGATATTTTTGCAGAATATAAAAAGAAAGAGATGACAGCAACTGCAACAGATGTATCCATGTCAAGCAGTTTTGTAGTAGAGTCAGCAGAGTATGTTACCGATAAAGAGGCCTTCGCCCAGTCTTTTGAGATAACGACCCCCATGATGGTAAAGGATATTTCACTGGCAATGCATAAATTTGGAGGGACACACGGGGATTTATGGATAGAGGTTGTAGAAGATAAAAACAACTCACCAACTGGAGACAAGATTGAAAGCGACAAGATACCAATAAACAATGTCCGCTATTTCAACGGCTATAAATGGATACCATTCAGTCTTGAGAGGCAGAGAATAATACTATCCCCTGCAACATATTGGGTTATATTGAGATACTCTGGTGATGCCATATTTAACTGGTTCTATATTTACGGCAATCCTTATGGAATTCCAGATGATACAAAATCAAAGATACCTGACAGTTCAGATTGGAATAACATCCTGAGCTATGACTTTAATTTCAGGGTCCGAGGTACAGAGTCGGAGTAACTTCATACACCTATTCCCACGATTGATGACCAATTCAGGATAAGTCAATTTTCACAAGAATATGTGTGGGGATATTGCATAAAACCCCATTTTGTTATAATATTTTAACTAATCAGTGATAGTAAAAGGAGATTAAAAACATGATTATTATAATGAAGCATGGTGTTACAAAACAGGAAATTGATGATGTGGCAGAAAAAGTTAGAAAACTTGGCTATGAGCCTCACCTCATGCCCGGGCTAGAGAAGACTATCATTGCAGCAGTTGGTGATGAGAGGGGAAAGGCAAGACTTCAAGCGTTGGAGTCTATGCACGGTGTAGAGGATGTAGTCCCAATATTAAAACCATATAAACTGGCAAGCAGGGAGGTTAAAACGAATAATACTATTATTACTGTAAATAATGTAAAGATTGGCGGTGAAAAGATTGTAGTTATGGCAGGTCCATGCTCTGTTGAGAGCAGAGAGCAATTGCTTGAAACTGCTAGAGCCGTAAAGGACGCAGGGGCTGATATTTTAAGAGGCGGTGCATTTAAACCAAGGACATCACCCTATGACTTTCAAGGACTTGAAGAGGAAGGACTGAAACTTCTATCGGAGGCAAGAGCCGCAACGGGCCTGCCAATTGTAACAGAGGTAATGAATCCAATGGATGTAGATTTAATATCAAAGTATTCTGATATACTTCAAGTCGGTGCAAGGAATGTCCAGAATTTCCCCCTCCTTAAAGACTTAGGACAGGTGAAAAAACCTATACTCTTAAAAAGAGGATTAATGACAACTATAAAAGAATTTTTAATGTCTGCTGAATATATCCTTTCAGAAGGGAATAAAGAGGTAATACTCTGCGAGAGGGGTATAAGGACATTTGAGACAGCAACAAGGAATACACTTGATTTGAGTTGTATCCCTGTTTTAAGAAAAGAGACACACCTCCCAATAATTGTTGACCCGAGCCATGCTGTAGGACACTGGGAGTATGTTGCACCAATGGCAAAGGCAGCCGTTGCGGCAGGGGCTGACGGCTTGATGATAGAAGTCCACTCCTGCCCTGAAGAGGCATATTCAGACGGGCCACAATCCCTGAAGCCCACAAAATTTGCAAAACTGATGGAAGAACTGAAGCCATTCATAAAGGCAGCAGGGAGAAAATGAATCAGTGGTCAGTGATCAGTAATCGGCTTTTATTTTTCAACTGTTCACTATTCACTGTTATATGAAACGAGTTCTTACTATTGCTGGTTCGGATTCCGGCGGAGGTGCGGGGATTCAAGCTGATTTAAAGACCTTCTCATCCCTCGGTGTTTATGGCATGTCAGCCATTACATCCATCACTGCCCAGAATACTGTAGGTGTTCAGGGTATCCATGACCTCCCCCCTGAATTTGTAGCACTCCAGATAGATTCTGTTATAAGTGATATTGGTGTGGATGCTGCTAAGACAGGTATGTTAAGCAGTTCAGCTATTATTGATGTAGTCGCTTCAAAAGTTAAAAAATACAAAATACCGAATCTCGTCATTGACCCTGTAATGTATGCAAAAAGCGGAGACCCCCTTTTAAGACCTGATGCAAGAGATACCCTGATAAATAAACTCCTCCCTTTATCAACCCTTATTACACCAAATATCTCTGAGGCAGAATTTCTTTCAGGCATAAAAATAAAGGGTATAGAAGATATGAAGAAGGCTGGTAAGAAAATAAAGAAAAGGGTTGGGGCAGATGTGCTTGTAAAAGGGGGGCATTTAAGGGGAAAGGCGGTGGATATACTTTATACAGATGGAGAATTCTTTATTTTTGAGTCTGAAAGGATAGATACAAAAAACACACATGGGACTGGATGCACATATTCAGCAGCCATTGCCTCTGAACTTGCGAAAGGTTATTCATTATATGATGCAGTAAAATCGGCAAAGGTTTTTATAACAGATGCCATAAAAAATTCTATTGAGATTGGAAAAGGCAAGGGGCCGACAAATCCTATTGCTTCACTTTACAGAGATACTGAAAAATATCGCACATTAATAGAAATGGAGTCTGTAATAGAAAAATTGAAAGAGGCAAAGATTGGGATATTGATTCCTGAAGTTCAATCAAATATGGCAGTTGCCCTCTCTGATGCAAAGGGATTTGATGATGTAATGGCAATTCCATGCAGGATTATCAAATATGGTAATGACATAATAACTGTATCAAGACCCAACTTTGGAGTATCAAGACATATTGCAAGTATTGTTTTGACCGTAATAAAATTTGACCCTACAAAGAAGGCAGTGATGAATATAAAATATTCACCTGAAATAATTAGCGCTTGCAAGAAACTAAATCTGAAAATTGGCTCTTTTAATAGAAAGGATGAGCCAAAAAAATTAAAAGCAAAGGAAGGCTCATCTCTTGAGTGGGGGACAGAAAAGGCTATCAGTGAATCAGGTTTTGTCCCTGACATAATCTACGACACTGGCGATATTGGAAAAGAACCGATAGTAAGGGTAATTGCAGAAAATCCAGAAGAATTGTCCAAAAAAGTAATTTCAATAAAAGAATACCTCATAAAGAAATAATTTCACTTTTACAAAGTTTCTTTGTCAGTTCAAATTCATATTCTGAAAGAGGGCAGATTTTAAATTGTATTTTAAATACATCTTTAAATCCTCTTACAAGTGCATCTGCTAACTCATCAAAAGAAAATACCTTTCCATTTAACTCATTAAGGGAAATTGATTTTTCTTTTATCAACTTTACAAATTTTTTACTTTTATACTCTTCTTGAAAACCTAAACAATGGGCAAGTTTCTTATGATGATTCTCTAAAGGGATTGACCCATGCTGGAGGAATGAATTTTTAAACCTCCTCTGGGCACTGCCAATCAGTTTTTTTCCATCAACTGTAATTTCATATTGAGAGGTAGTGGCAAAACAGGAAGGATTTCGGACTGCTGACTGCTGACTGCTGACTGTTGAATTTAACTTTGCCTCAATATTAAGAAAAGATAGCCCCTTTAATAGAGCTTCGCCTATAACTCTGTATGTTCCTGAAATATTATCAGGGAAGTGGGGATTATTTTTTGGAGACGCAATGCTATATGTAACTTCTTTATCATGAAGGACAGCCCTTCCGCCTGTAGGTCTTAAGACAATATCTATTTTATTTTTTCTGCAATATTCAGTATCAATTTTATTGTTCAGCCTTTGTGAATATCCAATAGAAAGTGTAGGCGATTTCCAGCCATAGAATCTCAGTGTGGGAGGCGAAATACCTTTTTCTGATGTTTCGGCAATAGCCTCATCCACTGCCATATTATATAAGCCGTCATGAAAACCATCTCTTATCAACCGCCACGCTTGCATTATTATCTATTTGTGTGGCATAAAACGCAGAGTTTGTCAAAATCCACACGCGCCAAATACCTTAATTTGCTCCCATGTGGCATATGACAGGTTATACAGGTAATTATTTTCCCTTCAGCAAGGGGTATTTCATTTGGCACATCCATATTCCTTCTAATTGAAATGCCGACGATATGCGACCGCGAATCCTCTTTATGGCATTTCTCTAAACAAGTACTTATTTCAGCCTCCCTTTGACTTTTCAACCCATTATTTCCATGTTTTTCTTCTTCAGAAGCGCTTTCATTTTCTTTCTTCATATATTCAACAACAGAGGCAACTTCAGTGGTTCCGATAAAATATACAGCCACAATATCACTTATAGCCGCTTTCTTTACAGCGGTCTTTAAACTCTCCTCCTTCAATCTCTCCTCCTTTAGTTTAAATCTAAATATTCTTATTGATTTAAAATCCAATTCAGTATCATCCTCTTTTCGTTTTCCACTTTCCTGATCACGGTTAAATGCCTTTCCTGTATCAAAGGTGTAATCCTCTGAGATGGTTCTGTTACCAAAGGGGTCAGTGACTGTAATTATAAAATGGTAAACTTTTTTGGAGTCAAGCTTACTTAATCTTATAATATGCCTTTTATCATAAGTGTTAAAATGTAAGGATTCCCCATAGTCTTTTGTTTTTCCATATTCAACTATTGAATCTGAAAATTTATCAGTCTCAAATTTTATTTCTACACTTGATGAATCTATCTGATTCACCCTTATTCTACTGATAATAGGGGGGATCTCGTCATCAACTATAAATTCAGAGATTGAAGTGGGAATAAAGGAAAGAACCTCTGATTCCTTTTTCCTATTCTTTTTGTTGATTAAATTAATCCTAACCTGATAAGTACTGTCTATTGTTATATTTTTAATGATTGCCATGTGCTCGTTCTCATAATTACCAAAGGAAATCTTTGTCCACTTATTATCCACCTTATTTTTATTATTCTCGCTGTCAAAATGACATTTTTTGCATTCATCAAGTAGATTGTTGTAGTGTTTGTAGGTGAATGCCGATATTTCATCATAAACATCCTGATGGCATTTTTTACACTCCATCTCCTCTGCCATTGCAAATTGATAAAATACAGCCATATTTAAAATAACAAGCGATATAGCTTTAAAAATGAATAGATACATATTCCACCTCCACTTTAAGCAGTTAAGTTAATGTGGTATTTTTATAATTCTAACAAATATTTTATAAAACATTCAATAGCTAAAAATGGTTATGATAGTGGCAGAGTAAATCTGAATGTAGTACCTTTGCCTAACTGACTCTCTACCCAAATTTTTCCGTTATGCCCCTGAATAATATGTTTTACAATAGCAAGCCCAAGCCCTGTGCCGCCCAACTCCCTGCTCCTGCCTTTATCTACCCTGTAAAACCTCTCAAATATCCTCGGTATGTCCTTCTCAGGAATCCCAATGCCTGTATCTTCCACATCAACCTGCAGCATATTATCCCTCTTGCCTGCCCAGACTTTTACAGTTCCGCTATTTGTATATTTTATGGCGTTATCAATTAGATTTACAATTACCTGCTCTATCCTCCCCTTATCTCCCATAACCTTTGGTGCAGTATCTCCAACATCCATAATAATTTCTATCCCTTTATCCTTTACCTGCTTTTCAAAACCTTGAATAACACCACTGATAATATTTCTTATATCCAATGGCTCAAAACTCATAGGCATCTGGTGTGATTCCAGCTTTGAAAGGGTTAACAGGTCTTCAATAATCGCTGTCATCCTGTTTGCATGACGGTCAATTACTGTTAAGAATTTCTTAAGTATCTCTTTATTGTCTAATGCCCCGCCCAACAATGTCTCGGTATAACCCTTTATGCTTGCAAGTGGTGTCCTTAGTTCATGCGATACATTTGCAACAAAATCCCTCTTGATTGCCTCAACCCTTTTTTCCTCAGTTACATCCTGAAAAAAACCAATAAGCACCTTTGAATCCGATTCAATGGAAAAAGGGACAAGCCTTACTTCCAGAATCTGATTTCCTTTCCCCTCTATTGTAATCTCATGAGACTTGTTACCATTCAAAGAAAAGGCAGTATCAATGGTTTTCAGAAGTGCCTTGTCGTTTATAATATCGCTGACCTTCTTTCTCTCCATGACCCCCTCCAGTGGAAAGTTCTTATATATAAAAGGGTTTGCATATAGTATTTTTTTATCTGAATCAAGGACTATGACACCCATATTCATCTCCCTGACAACTGCCTCTAATAGCTTCCCCTTCACCCTGTTAGAAGCCTCCTCGGTTGAAGGCAAGTCTTTGCTGGAAACTATAGGTTTTTTATTATGCGAGTTTCTAATGGGGTTCATCCATCCTCCATAAATTTGTAACCAAACCCCCTCACTGTCTCTATATGTTTTGCAGACTTTCCAAGCTTCTCCCTTAGTCTTCTTATGTGAGTATCTATGGTTCTATCAGTTACATAATAATCTGTTCCCCGGACATTATCCAAAAGAGCATCCCTTGATAAAACCTTCCCTTTTGCCTTTACAAGCTCAACCAATAGCTTAAATTCTGTAGCCGTTAGTTTCAGAGGTTTTCCATTGGATATTACCACTGACCTCTCTAAATCTATCCTGATATTGCCTGCTGTAATAGTGCCTTCATTCTCCTCTCCGCCATGTCCCCTTTTCAAAACAGCCTTAACCCTCAATACAAGTTCTCTTGGGCTGAACGGTTTTGTGATGTAATCATCCGCACCAAGCTCAAGACCGACTATCCTGTCCACTTCCTCCCCCTTTGCAGTGAGCATGATTATAGGTATATGGCTTGTGGCGTCATCTCTCTTAATAGCTTTACAGACTTCAGTCCCTTCCATACTTGGCAGCATTATGTCCAAAATAATAAGGGCAGGTTTTTCCTTCTTAGCCAGCTCTATTGCCTCTGGGCCATCATCTGCAGAGATAACCTTAAATCCTGCCTTTTCAAGATTATACTCAAGCAAGGTCAGAATATCTTCTTCATCATCTACTATTAATATCTTTGAATTCATAATAACAACAAAACAAGTATACCAAAAATAATACGGTAATATGCAAAGGCGGAAAAATCATGCCTTGTGATAAATGATAGAAATGCCTTTATGACAATCACGGCGGTTATAAATGCTACTATAAATCCTGTTGCAAAGACAGGAAAGTCTGATACAGAGAGATATTTAATATTTTTTAAAAGGTCATAGGATGTTGCTGCGAACATTGTAGGGATTGCAAGAAAAAAAGAGAATTCCGTTGCAGTCTTCCTGTCAAGACCAGTAACCAGACCGCCCATAATTGTAGCCCCTGACCTTGAGACGCCGGGAAACAGGGATAATACCTGAGCAAAACCCACGCCAAGCGCCTGATTCAATGAAATACCATCAATATTTGATATCCTTGGAGTTCTGACAGTTTTCTCAATAATTAAAATTAATATGCCTCCAAAAATTAATGCAATTGAAACTGTAACTGCATTGAAAAGATATACCTTTATAAAAGAGTGGGTCAGGAATCCAATTAATGCTGCTGGAAGAAATGCAATCAGGATGTTAATTATAAATCTATTTGCCTCCTTTTTCCCTATATTTGAAATGACATTTAAAACTTTAGCCCTGTATATCCATATAACAGACAGTATTGCACCAAGCTGAATAAATATCTCAAAGACCTTAGCCCTCTCTCCACCAAAAGAAAGGAAATTGCCTGCCAGTATCAGATGCCCTGTAGAAGAAATGGGTAAAAATTCTGTAACCCCCTCTACAATACCAAGTATAACTGCCTTCCAAATATCAATAAGCACTACTTCCTCAATAACTCCAAAACCTTCTCCTCTATCTCGTCTCTGACTTCTCTGAATATCTCTATAGAAGCACCCTTTGGGTCTTTAATCTGCCAGTCTATCCTTTTCTTTGCAAAAACTGTCGGACAGTTATCACCACATCCCATTGTAACTATAATATCAAATTTATCTTTTGGTAATGCATCTAATCCTTTAGATTCTTGATTTGAGATATCAATTCCTCTTTCCTTCATTATATCAACTGCCATTGGATTAATACCACCTGACGGTATTGAGCCCGCACTGTGAACTTCAAGATTGCTTCGTCTCTGGCTCGTAATGATATTCCTTACAAACCCTTCAGCCATCTGGCTTCTACAAGAGTTTTCTACACAGACAAAGAGGAGTTTCACTCAAAAATACCTTTTTGCCACAGATTTACACAGACTCAAAGAAAAAAACAAGAATTTGGAAAATAAGAGGATAAGAAGTTAAGTTTCTTATCTTCTTCTTTATTAGTCTGTGAAAGTCTTGTGGCTAATATTTTCATCTTTCTTTGCTCTGAACTAATACTTTGATACATTTATCTCTTCCATTTTTCCTGTAACCATGAAAACAACACGCTCTGCTATATTTGTAACCCTGTCTGCTATTCTTTCAAGGTTGTGTGAAACCCAGATTAGATAGGTCGCCCCCTCAATAATCTTGGGATTATCTATCATCAGATGCACCAGCTCCCCGTATGTCTGTTCATAGAGTTTATCCACTTCGTCATCTTCATTACAGATACCCCTGGCACTATCCGCATCACGGTCAATAAATGCCTTGAGGCATCGGCTCAGCATTGACAATCCTTTGTCTGCCATTCTGGGAACATCTATCAACGGCTTTACCAGCGGCTCTTTGCCTATCATTACATTTATCCTTGCAATACACTCGGCATGGTCAGCCATCCTTTCCAAATCAGTTATAATACTCAATATGGCGGCGATAGTCCTCAAGTCAATAGCCATAGGCTGTTGTGTGGCTATTAAAAGAAGACACTTCTCCTCTATCTCAAATCTCTTTTTATTTATCAGAAGGTCATTCTTAATAATCTCCTTGGATACATCTATATCCCTCGTCTTCAGTGCATCAACAGAATCCTTAATAGCCTTTGCAACCATCTCACCCATTTTCAATAATTCATTTTGAAGCTCTTTCAAAGCATTGTGATATGCCTCTCTTGTCATGCAAAACCTCCCCTTTATTTTAAACTTACAACTAACCACTAACAACAATTATAAGTTGTAAGTTGTAAGTTATAGGTTGTTAGTTGTTAGTTAATAAATTACCCAAATCTTCCTGTTATATAATCTTCCGTCATCTTGTTTGACGGGGCTGTAAATATCTTTTGCGTATTATCAAACTCTACCATTTCGCCGAGCATAAAAAATCCTGTATATTCAGACACCCTCGCTGCCTGCTGCATATTGTGTGTCACTATAACAACAGTATAGTCTTCCTTTAATTCTGTTATCAAATCCTCTATCTTTGCCGTTGCAATCGGATCAAGTGATGAGCATGGCTCATCAAAGAGGATTACCTTAGGTTCTACGGCAAGCGCCCTTGCAATACAAAGTCTCTGCTGTTGCCCCCCCGAAAGTGAGATGGCGGAATCATGTAGTCTGTCCTTTACCTCATCCCATAATGCTGCCTTTTTCAAACTCTCTTCAACAACTCCATCAATAACCGCCTTTTTCTTAATACCCTGAATCCTTAAGCCGTATGCTACATTTTCATATATGCTCTTTGGGAATGGATTCGGTTTCTGAAAGACCATGCCAATTTGCCTTCTGATATCTATGACATCAACCTCCTTTGAATATATATCCATCCCATCGTATTCTATTTTCCCCTCAATCCTGAATACAGGTATCAAGTCATTCATCCTGTTCAGGCATCTTATAAATGTGCTCTTTCCACAGCCCGATGGCCCTATTACAGCAGTTACCGTCTTTGCCGGAATATTAAAATTTACCTCTTTTAATGCCATTTTCTCGCCATAAAATATATTTAATCTCTCAATCCTGAAGGCAGTATCCATTGTCACCATCTTATCCTCTTTTCATATCTGTATCTCAAATATGTTGCAATACCATTCATAAAAAATACGATTATCAAAAGCACCATTATACCTGCTGCAGCGTCTATCCAGAAACCCTTTTGAGGCCTTGATACCCAGTTGAATATCTGAATTGGCAGAACTGAGAAGGGATCAAAAAAACCCTTAAGACTTATATAAGGAAATTCTAATGATATTGGACTTGTAGGCAAAAATGCAACATAGGTTAATGCCCCTATTGTTATAAGGGGTGATGCCTCGCCTATTGCCCTTGATATCGCAAGGATAGTTCCTGTTAAAATAGTCGGCATTGCAGCAGGCAATATCTGATTTCTAATCGTCTGCCATTTTGTTGCACCGAGAGCATATGACGCCTCTCTTATCGTTGTTGGTATTGCCCTGATAGCCTCTCTCGTTGAAATAATTATAAGTGGTAAAACCAGTATAGCCAGTGTCATTGCCCCTGCAATCACACTCCTATCCATATTCAACCCCCTTACAAAAAGTTGAAGTCCAAGAAGTCCGTAGATGATAGAGGGGACAGCAGAGAGATTTGAAATATTTATCTCTATAAACTCCCTAAGCCAGTTTTTTTTGCTATACTCCTCAAGATATGTTGCCGCTGATACACCCAGAGGAAAGGCGACTACAACTGTCAGGGCTGCAACCCATACAGTGCCGACCCATGCAGAAAGCACACCTGCCGCCTCTGGCTTTCTGGATGGATAATTCGTAAGGAATTGCCAGCCGAGCCTTGAAAAACCATCAATGGTTATATCAATTAAAAGGGTCAAAAGAACTATGAGACCAAATAGCGTTGCAAAAAGCCCAACAACATAGAACGACTTATCATATAGTTTGTTTTTGAGTTTATTATTCATATACTTCTCTAAATCTCTTCTTGAGAAAATAACTTACCATATTTAAACCAAATGTAACTACAAATAAACTCATCCCTGCTGCAAATATAGTCTTATACTCAAGCGTTCCTGCGGGTGTATCCCCAAGGCTCACCTGAACTATATATGCTGTAATGGTTTCTACAGGGACAAGCGGATTTAATGTGAGCCTCGGCTGCTGCCCGGCTGCAATCGCCACAATCATTGTCTCCCCGATTGCCCTTGATATGCCAAGTATAAATGAAGCGGCAACGCCTGAAAGTGCTGCAGGCAAAATCACCTTTATTGATGTTTGGAACTTTGTTGACCCGAGTGCCATTGAACCCTCCCGTAAACTCATTGGCACGGAATGCAAGGCGTCTTCACTTAAAGACGATATGATAGGAATTATCATAATCCCCATGACAATACCTGATGAAAGAGAATTAAAGCCAGAAAGTTCTGGAATAACCTTTTGAAGAAGGGGGGTTACAAAGAGAAGGGCAAAATAGCCATACACCACTGTTGGCACCGCTGCAAGTATTTCAAGGGCAGGTTTTATAGCTATCCTTATCTTCTTTGATGCGTATTCACTCAGGTATATTGCACTTATAAGCCCAACCGGTAATGATACGCTCATTGCAATTACAGTTGTCAATAATGTCCCTGCAAAGAGTGTCATGATGCCAAAGTGTTTTTCAGCGAACAACGGTGTCCATTGTGTGTCAGTTAAAAAATCAAAAACAGATACCTCTTTGAAAAACTCAAAAGTCTCAAATATAAGGACACCTACAATACCAAGTGTAATAAAAACAGAAAAGAAGGCACTCAAAAAGAGCGCCTTCTCAATTGCCTTCTCTTTTATTTTCTGAAGATTTCTATGCATTATTCCTTCTTCAAGAGTTCTTCAATCTTTACACCAACCTGAGAACCGTGGCCGCCGAATATAGAACCGACTTTACGATTTTCAAACCTCTTGAGCACAAGCTCATAAGCTGTATTGGGTAAGGAAATATAGCCAACCTCTTTGGAGAGTTCGGCAGCACCCTTCATATAGAAGTCAATAAACCTCTTTACCTCCTGCTTGTCAGCAGATTTTTTACTAACATAAATAAACAGGGGCCTTGACAGAGGCTGATATATTCCTTTCACTACATTTTCATATTCAGGAATAATTGGCCCCTTCCCATTTGCATCATTCTCATCATCAACTGGAACAATCTTCAGTTTATCCCTATTGTGCTCATAATATGCCATGCCAAAAAAACCTAAGGCAAAGTTATCACTGGAAATACCCTGAACGAGGACATTATCATCCTCACTGGATGTGAAATCACCACGGCTTGAATGCTCCTTCCCCACAACTGCCTCAGTAAAATAGTCGTAGGTACCTGAATCCACTCCTGCACCAAAGAGATGTATCTCCTTGTTAGGCCAGTTGGAACGAATCTGATTCCATTTTTTAATCTTCCCCTGTGCCTCAGGTTCCCAGAGCTTTTTTAGTTCCTTCACAGTTATATAGTCAACCCAGCTATTTTTTGGATTTATAATAACTGCAAGACCATCATAGGCAACAGGAAGCTCAATATATTCTACACCATTCTTTTTGCAAAGTTCAACCTCAGTAGGCTTTATCGGCCTTGAGGCATTACTCACATCAGTCTCCCCATTACAGAACTTCTTAAAACCACCGCCTGTGCCGGATATCCCTACTGTTATCCTTGTACTCCCTTTTTCAGATTTCTGAAACTCCTCTGCTACAGCCTCAGTTATAGGATAGACAGTGGAAGAGCCGTCTACCTTTATGAGCTGGGCTGCATAAACTATTACTGCTGATGATAATACAAGCATAATTAATAAACTTATAACTATTTTTCTCATATCGTTCCTCCCCCTTTATTTTAAAAACTCACCTGAAATACAACCTGCCCCTTTTTATCATCCTTGTATCCGGCATTCTCATAATGCAGCTGTTCATAGACTATAAGCAGATAATTGTTATCATGAACCTTATAGCTTAAGCCGGTTATTAACAGATTCTGTGTATCGTTGGATGAATCTGTATCAGGGTCCCACACATCATATCTTCCCATAATGGCAACTCTGTCATATAAGGGAATCTTAAGGTTGCCGAATACAGAATATCCCCCCTTTTTCTTCTCGTCAGAACCGTCCTGCTGACCCTTTGCCTGAGTATATTCACCTGTAAGGACTATATACCTGTTCTGGCAGCTTAATAAACCAGAATTATTCGTCCATTCAGGGTCTGTTGACTTATTCCCTTTTCCTGATACACCAAGATAGCTTAACTGTAAGCCAGGGATTAAGTCCGGCAGAGGTCTTAATGTTATCCTTCCTTCAACCACCTTATTTTGATTATCCTCTGCCGCATGATAACCTCCACCATTGTATATACCAATATGGTAACTTCCGTATCTGCCTGAATATGGGGTGTGATAGCCTACATTTTCCTGCAATTCTTTGCTTAACTTACCGCCAAAATTACCAAGCAACCCTATGCCCATGTCTGCAGAGTTGAAATTCTTAAACCTTTCCTGAAACATTGACCCCTGCATCCTGTAAATATTTATACTCTGCTGAAAGTCGAGCCAGGGAGTCTGACTGACCCCAATTCTTAAATCATTATCAGAAAGCATGCCAAAGTCAGAAGTTAGAATATCAATATAATAGTATTTAAGTCTTAATTCTATATCACCTCTTTGTGAATTTGATGTATTTGTTATTTGTGTAATATCAGAAGTAACCCTTGCCTTGAACCATGGCGTTATATCCTTTTTTATATTGATATATCCCCTTGTTATTGAGAACTTGTTATAGTTTGTCTCAACATGGCCTGTTGTTCCTGCTGAGTAATCTAAGTAAGCCAATCCTCCGATACTTATTCCCTGAAGCCCTTTTGGTAATTCAGCCTTACTTTTACCTGCAATGTCTTCTGCCTCTTCCATTGTAATAGTCCCTTTCTCCACTAATTTCTGGAGAAGAGGATCTTTTATTTCTGCATTTACTGAAAATGGAATAGTAAGCAATAGTGCAAATAACCCGCCAACTAAATTTATTTTAATCATTTTCATTTCCTCCTTCTGAATTATATTATAAATTTTTATAATATACTTTACAGCCTTTATGTTACAGGATTATTAACCTTATGTTACATTTGTGTGAAGTTTTACTGAGAGAAACGATAGATATGAATTACGAAAATATAAATAGGAATTAAAGGGGGTTAAAGAATAAGCAACCTATTGAAAGGACTGCTAACAGCTATTTTTTCTCATCTCTAATTCCTGATTTGCCGAATCTTTTTTGCAATTCCTTATAAATTTCTTCGGGAGTTATATCATGATACCCCAACAAAACAAGGGAGTGAAACCAAAGGTCTGCTATCTCATAGATAATCTCTTCTTTCTTGTCGTTCTTTGAGCCTATCACTACCTCCGATGCCTCTTCTCCTATTTTTTTTAAAATTTTATCTCTGCCACTCTTGAATAATGAAGATACATAGGAGCTTTCTCTCAGATTTCTTTTTCTGTCAAGAATTACCTCATATATTTTGTCAATGACATTTCCAGAAAATGTTTCAACTTCGAGATTCCTCGCTTCGCTCGGAATGACCACTTGGGTCAACTTACTGTAAAAACAACTCCTATTACCTGTATGACATGCTACGCCCTTCTGCTCTACTTTTACAAGCAATGTATCATTATCACAATCATAGCTTATTTCTTTGACAATCTGCTCATTTCCAGATGTCTCCCCCTTTTTCCAGAGCTTGTTTCTCGACCTGCTCCAGAAATGTGTATTGCCAGTCTCAATAGTCTTCTTTAATGACTCTTCATTCATATAGGCAAGCATTAATACATCCCCATTCTTCCAGTCCTGAATTATGGCTGGTATCAAACCGTTACTGTCGTATTTTAAATTTTTTATATCCATTTATAACCTTACATTTACTCCTTTCTTTCTTAAAAACTCCTTTGCCTCTCTGATTATATATTCACGATAATGAAATATAGAAGCCGCAAGCACAGCATCAGCCTTCCCCTCTACAAATCCCTCATAAAGGTGCTGGAGATTGCCTGCCCCTCCTGATGCTATAACAGGTATACCTACTGCCTCTGAAATACTTCTTGTCAACTCAATATCATATCCTTCTTTCGTTCCATCCCTGTCCATACTTGTAAGGAGTATCTCTCCTGCCCCATAATCCTCCATCCTTTGAGACCACTCCACTGCATCAAGTCCTGTAGGATTACGCCCTCCATGTGTAAAAACCTCCCACCTTAAAAGTTCGGAGTTCGGAGTTCGGAGTTCGGAGTTTAAGTTTTCAACTTCTGACTTCTGACTTCTGCCTTCTGTCTTCTGGCTTTTTTTCGCATCTATTGCCACCACAATGCACTGACTACCAAATCTTTCAGATGCCCTCTTTACAAATTCAGGGTCTTTAACTGCTGCGGTATTTACTGAA
>Ga0209342_10003598_pt1 | contig 16307 bp, 16 predicted proteins | sample RifCSP16_2_FD_184023 | JGI IMG/M metagenome (GOLD analysis project Ga0209342, IMG submission 184023) | Soil microbial communities from Rifle, Colorado - Rifle CSP2_sed 16_2 (SPAdes) (version 2) | ecosystem: Environmental > Terrestrial > Deep subsurface > Rock core/Sediment | place: Rifle... | reverse complement strand
GGAGCATCTCCTGCCGCGCCTCGACGCGGCGCTCGCCTCCGGCACGTTGCCGCTATCCCAGCAGGGCCGGCACGCCGCCGGGCTCGCGGAGGAGCTCCTCACCGAGCTCGCGTACTCGTACAAGCTCTTGCTCGTCGAGCAGTCCCGGCGTCTCTTCGGATTCGCGTCGAGCGGCCGCGCGCTGCTGCCGGTCACCCGCGCGATGCAGATGCTCGCGCAGCGGCTCAAGCTCGGCTACCGCATGTACGCCACCAACCCCAAATCGGTCTGGCTCGAGCTCCATGAGCTCTATCAGTTCGCCCTTCGTCGCGGACTCGCCGGCCGGTCGCTCATCGACGGCGTCGAGACGCCGCTCGCGATCTACCGCGGCGCGCTGCTGCTCGCATTCGCGGAGCCGCTCAAGCTCATGCAGGGAGATCTCGACCGGGTCGCCGCCTGGCTCGAGCTGTTCGGTACCAAGGCGACGCTCGCGCCCGCCGGCCAGCAGAAGAGCGGACAGGGCCTGTTTCTGCTCAAGTCGCAACGCGACCTGCCCGGCTATGCGCTCTCGAAGCGCCACCACCCGGTGCCGCAGGGCCACGACCTGCTCCTGAACACGCTGCCGCTCGCCGAGCACCTGCTCGACCAGCTCGCGCGACTCTCCGCCGGCGAGTCGGCCGAGGGTCTGGGCCTGCCGCCCGAAGCGAACGATTCGGCGTTCCGCGATCTGATGGGTCGCCTCGTCAAGCATTGGGGCGCGGTCCCGAACCGGCGCTTCACGCGGCTGCGCACTCATGCGCGCGTCGAGGTTTGCGTCGGCATCCGGGGGATCTGGGAGTTCCTGAACTCGCGCGGCGCCACCAAGCCGGGCAACGGCGAATGGATGGTCACGAACGAGAGCCCGCGCGGCTTCGCGCTGATGCACGTCAAGGGCCCGATCGAGCCGATTCGCGTCGGCGAGGTCGTCGGCCTGCGCACGCGCGACAGCAACACCTGCCACATCTGCGTCGTGCGCTGGGTCCTGTCCGACAACCCGGAGCATCTCGAGCTCGGGCTCGAGGAGCTCGCGCCGACCGCGCGCCCGGTGTCGATTCGGAAGACCCGCGGCGGGGCGCAGGAGTCCGAGCGGGTCCTGCTGCTGCCGGAAGTGCCCTCGCTCAACCAGGCGCCGGCGATCCTCGCGCCGCTCTTCGCGCTCGACTCGACCTGCGAGCTCTCGCTGGGCGATCTGCAGTCGAAGCTGCGCGTCCGCGCCACCCGGCTGCTCGAGCGGACGGTGAGCGTGCAGCTCATCCAGTTCAGCGCAGTGAGCTGACCTGGGCTTTCGCCCCGGCGGCCCCGCCTTCCTCGTCCACCAGCGTCCTGATGGGCGCTGCGATCGCGCGGTCGAACCCGGCCGCCGCGCGCTGGATCACGCCGTCGAGCACCATATCGGTTCCGCGCCCCTTGCCGCCCGCAGGCTCGAAGACCAGCCGCCGGAAGACGTCGGCGATCGTCACCACGTCGGGGTCGCACGCCAGCGCCCAGCGGTCGCCCACGACGCGGGCGACCCAGCCCGCCGCCGCCAGCTCCTCCAGGATGCGCTCGCCCGCCTCACGCGGCGTGCGCGCGTCCGACAGGATCTCGCGCGTGCGCGGCGTACGTGACGCGCGCTGGGCGCGGAGGAGCACCCGCAGAATCTCCAGCGCGGCCGCGAACGAGATCCCGCCCTGCATCTCCCTTGCCTCGCGCGCTACACGGAAGTCCGGCGCGAGCGCGGTGATCACCGCCCCGAGCAGGGCTACGACCCAGGAGGCGTAAATCCAGATCAGGAAGATCGGGATCGCCGCAAACGCGCCGTAGACGAGCGTGTAGGTCGGAAAGTTTGCCAGGTAGAGGGCGAACCCCCGCTTCATCGCCTCGAACATCACCGCCGCGGCGAGGCCGCCGATCACGGCGTGCTTCAGCTCCATGGGCCGGTTCGGGACGACGTAATACATCAGGGTGAACGCGGCCGCCGTCAGCACGAGCGGCACGAGGCTGATGAGGGCCGTCCCCCCGCCCGGCACCTGTCGGGCGAGCCCAAGCGAGGCGCTGACGATGTAGGAGGTCACCGTCAGGCTCATGCCGATCAGCAGCGGGCCGAGCGTGAGCACCCCCCAGTAGGTGAGCACGCGGAACACGAGCGGGCGCGGGCGCCGCACGCGCCAGATCGTGTTGAACGCGCGCTCGATCGTCATCATGAGCATGATCGCCGTCACGGCGAGAAAGGCGATGCCGACCGCGGTCAGGCGCGCGGCGCTCCGCGTGAACTGGTCGATGTACCCGGTGACCGCCTTCGCGAGCGTCGGCGGCAGGATCTCCTTGCCGAAGAAGTCGTCGAGCCCCTGGGTGAAGTCCCGAAACACCGGGAACGCGGCGACGACGGTGAGCGCGATCGTGAGTAGAGGCACCAGCGCGAGCAGCGTCGTATAAGCGAGGCTCGCCGCGAGGTTGAAACAGTTGTCCTCGATGAACCGACGGCCGACGTGGCTTGCGAATCGGCCGAGGAGCTGGAGTCGGTTGCGGACCGGCGTCGTCACGATGGGAGCGGAGGCCGTTCGTATAATAGCAGCAGCCTTCGCCTCCTCCGCCGCCGATGCCCGACGTCCTCGTCCTCTACTACAGCCGCCACGGCGCCGTCCGTGAGATGGCGCGTTGGGTCGCGCATGGCGTCGAGCGCGTGGCGGGCATGAGCGCCCGCCTGCGCACCGTTCCCAAGGTGTCGGCGGTCTCCGAGGCGGTCGAACCGGACGTGCCCGCGGCTGGCGCACCGTACTGCGAGCTCACCGATCTCGAGCAGTGCGCCGGGATCGCGCTCGGCAGTCCGACGCGCTTCGGCAACATGGCGGCGCCGATGAAGTACTTTTGGGACGGCACCGCCGAACTGTGGCTGCGCGGCGCGCTCTCGGGGAAGCCCGCCGCCGTGTTCTCATCCACGTCGAGCCTCCACGGCGGACAGGAGACGACGCTCGTCTCGATGATGCTGCCGCTGCTGCACCACGGGATGGTGATCGTCGGCCTGCCGTACACCGAAGCCGCGCTGTTCCAGACCGCAAGCGGCGGCGGGCCCTACGGAGCGAGCCACGTCGCCGGGGTCGCCTCCGACCGCCCGGTGGACGAGACCGAGAAGCAGCTCTGCATCGCGCTCGGCCGCCGGCTCGCGGAGATGGCAAGGAAGCTCGCAGCATGACCCATGGCGAAGAAGCGCGCCGGTTCTTGCGCGCGCATCACTCTGGCGTGCTGTCCACGCTCTCGGCGAGCCTGTCAGGGTACCCGTTCGGCTCGATCGTGCCGTTCGTGCTCGACGCGGACTGCCGGCCCGTGATCCTGATCAGCGCGCTCGCCGAACACACGAAGAATCTCGCCGGCGATCCGCGGGCGAGCCTGATCGTCCACGGCTACGAGGACGACGTTCAGGCCGGTCCACGGCTCACCATGGTGGGCGACGCCGCCCGGGTCGCGGACGACCCGGCGGTCCACAGCCGCTACCTCCGCTATTTCCCGGCGGCGCGAGACCTCCTCGCCCTCGGCGACTTCTCGTTCTGCGCGATCGAGCCGAAGCGGTTGCTGTTCATCCGCGGCTTCGGGCACATCCACTGGATCGACACCGCCGCGTTCCGCCCGCCGGAGAATCGGCTTGCCGGGGCGGAGGAGGAGATCGTCGCGCACATGAACGCCGACCATGCCCTGGCGCTTGCCGACTACTGCCGCCACGAGCACGGGATCACGCCGCGCGAGGTCACCATGGTCGGGATCGACTGCGACGGCTTCGACGTGCGCGCCGACGGCCGTCTGCTGCGAATTGCGTTCGACGAGCCCGTGACCAACGCCGGGAAGGCGCGCGAGGCGCTGGTCGCGATGGCTCGCCGCGCGCGCGATGGATGAGCGCGCGCGCGGCGCAAGCGGGTGCGGTCGTGAGCCTCCTCGCGCTCATCGCGCTGTGCCTCGCGTGGGAGATCTGGTTGGCACCGCTCAAGCCGGGAGGCTCCTGGCTGAGCCTGAAGGCGCTGCCGCTGCTCGCCCCCCTCTTCGGCCTGCTGCACGGAACGCGCTACACCTTTCAGTGGACGCCGTTCCTCGCCCTTGCCTACTTCACGGAAGGCGTCGCGCGTGGATGGTCCGAGCCCGATCCGGTGCGCACCCTCGCGATTCTCGAAGTCGTGCTCTCGCTGACGCTGTTCGCCTGCGCGGTGCTCGGCGCGCGAGCGCTCGCCCGGCCCGCCTAGAGAATTCCGTGCCGCGCGTTCCCGGGCGATTCGTCGCTCATGGCGTCGCCGCGTGCTGCGGATTGAGCCGCTCGACGCCGCTCGCGAGCTTGTTCAGCGCGTTCACGTACGCTTTCGCCGACGCGACGATGATGTCGGTGTCGGCGCCGACGCCGTTGACGATGCGGCCACCCCGCGCGAGCCGCACCGTGACCTCGCCCTGCGACTCGGTGCCCTGGGTCACCGCGTTCACCGAATACAGGAGCAGCTCCGACCCGCTCTTCGCGATGGTCTCGATCGCCTTGAAGGTCGCATCGACCGGTCCGTCGCCATGCGACTCGGCGCGGCGCTCGGCGCCCGCCTCGTTCAGCACGACGGTGGCATGCGGGCGCTCGCCGGTGCCGCTCGCCTGCTGCATCCGGACCAGCGCCCAGTGCTCGCGTGCCGCGCTCACCGCCTCGTCGGACACGAGCGCGTTGATGTCCTCGTCGAAGATCTGCGCCTTCTTGTCGGCCAGATCCTTGAACTTCTGGAACGCGATGTTGACGGCATCCTCGCTTTCCAGGTCGATGCCGAGCTCCTTCAGCCGTTGCTTGAACGCGTTCCGGCCGGAAAGCTTCCCGAGCACGATCTTGTTCGTCGACCAGCCGACGTCCTCCGCCTGCATGATCTCGTAGGTCTGGCGCGCTTTGAGCACCCCGTCCTGGTGGATTCCCGAGGCGTGGGCGAACGCGTTCGCTCCGACCACCGCCTTGTTCGGCTGAACCACGAAGCCGGTGATCTGCGACACGAGCCGCGATGCCGGCACGATCTGCGTCGTGTCGACGCGCGTTTCCAGGCCGAAGAAGTCGCGGCGCGTCTTGACCGCCATCACGACCTCCTCGAGCGAGGTGTTGCCGGCGCGCTCGCCGAGGCCGTTCATCGTGCACTCCACCTGGCGTGCCCCGCCGATCATGACTCCGGCGAGCGAGTTCGCGACCGCCATTCCGAGATCGTTGTGGCAATGCACCGACCAGACCGCCTTGCCCGAGTTCGGGATCTTCTCTCGCAGCGTGCGAATGAACTCGCCGAACTGCTCGGGCACGGCGTAGCCCACGGTGTCAGGGATGTTGATCGTCGTCGCTCCCTCCTTGATCGCGGTCTCGAGGACCCGGCAGAGGAAGTCGAGCTCCGAGCGGCTCCCGTCCTCGGGGCTGAACTCGACGTCCGCGCAGTGGTTCCGAGCGAACCGCACCGCGAGCCGCGCCGCCTCGAGCACCTGCTCCGGCGTCATGCGGAGCTTCTTCTCCATGTGCAAGGGGCTCGTCGCGATGAAGGTGTGGACGCGCCAGGACTTCGCACCCGCCAGTGCCTCCACGCCCCGAGAGATGTCCCGGTCGTTGGCCCGACAGAGGCCCGCGACCGTCGAGTCCTTGATCGCGTTTGCGATCGCCCGAACCGCCTCGAAGTCGCCGTTCGACGCCGCGGGGAAGCCGGCCTCGATCACGTCGACCCGCAGACGCTCGAGCTGCTTCGCGATGCGGAGCTTCTCCTCCTTGGTCATCGATGCACCGGGGCTCTGCTCCCCGTCGCGGAGCGTCGTATCGAAGATGATCAGCCGTTCGTTGGTCATGGTCGCATCCCGTCAAGGCGTTGCAGGTGCTGCCGCAGGGCGGGGTCACCGCGCTGCGCCGAAACAAACCGAATTGGGAGGGGTGGTGTGCTAGCGCGCGAGGCGCAGCAGCAGCCCGAGCAGCAGGCTGCGGAGGAGAAGAGTGGCGATCGCTATAGCGGAACGTCGCATGGCTCGGACTATAGCCGCAAACCTCGGCACCACGCAATAGCCCCGGCGAGCGGGATCCACCGGGGGTCGAAACGCCCCGGCCGCTAGAACGGGGAGCGGGACTTGCGGAAGCTCCAGGCCCAGACCACGTACCCGGACACGGCGTACGCGACGAACAGCAGGAACAGGACCATGGGCGGATTGGCGGAGACGAGCATCAGCCCCAGGACGATCACCAGGACCGCCCAGAACGGCACGCTGCGGCGGAAGTTGATGTCCTTGAAGCTGTAGAACGGGATGCTCGTGACCATGGTGACGGCCGCGAAGAACGTCACCGCGCTCGCGAGCCCGTGCAGCCATTCCGTGCGCTGCAGGTCGAAGTCGTCGATGACCCAGACGAAGCCCGCCAGCACCGCCGCCGCCGCCGGGCACGGCAACCCCTGGAAGTAGCGCTTGTCGACGACCTCGATGTTCACGTTGAAGCGCGCGAGCCGGAGCGCGGTCGCCGCGCAATAGGCGAACGCCGCGATCCATCCCAGCCGCCCGAGCGGCCGCAGGGCCCACTCGTACATCACGAGCGCCGGCGCCGCGCCGAAGGCCACGACGTCGGCGAGGCTGTCGTACTCCGCGCCGAACTCGCTCTGCGTGCGCGTGAGGCGCGCCACCCGCCCGTCCAGCCCGTCGAGCACCATCGCAACGAAGATCGCGATCGCCGCGTGCTCGTAGCGCGCGTTCATCGCCTGGACGATCGCGTAGAAGCCGCCGAAGAGCACCCCGGTGGTGAACAGGTTGGGCAGGATGTAGATCCCGCGCCGCCGAAGCGTCCCGCGCAGCAGACCCTTCCGGGGCGGATGGAATTCGGCCATGTGGCTAGAGCTCGGCGAGAACGGTGCTCGCGGCGTAGACCCGCTGCCCGAGCTCCACCTTCACCCGCGCCTCGGCCGGCAGGTAGACATCGACGCGCGACCCGAACCGGATGAAGCCGAAGCGGTCGCCGCGGTGGAGCCGGTCACCGGCCTTCGCGTAGCAGAGGATCCGCCGCGCGACGAGGCCGGCGATCTGGACGCACGTCACGTCCGGTCCGGCGTCGGCCTTGAGCCACAGGGCGCTGCGCTCGTTCTCGAGCGAGGCCTTGTCCAGCGCGGCGTTGATGAACGATCCCGGCGCGTACCACGTCCGTTTCACCTCGCCGTCGACCGGGGAGCGGTTCGAGTGCACGTTGAACACGTTCATGAACACGCTGACCTTGGTCGCCGGCCGGTCGAGATAGGGGTCGTTCGCCCGCTCGACGGCGACGATCCGGCCGTCGGCGGGCGCCAGCACGCTGCGCTCATCGCCCTGGATCCGGCGCGGCGGGTCGCGGAAGAATTGGGCGATGAACAGGACCACGACCCACAGCGGAGCCGACCACCACCAGCCGGCAGCCCAGCCGACCACGAGCGCGGCGAGCACGGCGGCGGCGAGGAACGGCCAGCCCTCGCGAGCGATGATCGGGTGCGGATACGCCGCCATCGACGCCGCCGCGATCAGAGCGGACACCGAGCGCAACCGCGCACGGAAAACGCGGTGCCGGCGGTGGCTGCTGCTAGTTCTTGCTGGTGTCGACCAGGCGATTGCGCTTGATCCACGGCATCATCTCGCGCAGCTTGGCGCCGATGGTCTCGATCGGATGCTCGGCGGTCAGCCGCCGCCGGGCGAGCAGCACCGGCGCCCCGGCCCGGTTCTCGAGAATGAAGTCGCGCGCGTATTCGCCGGACTGGATCCGGGCGAGCGCGGCGCGCATCGCATTCCTGGTCTCGGGCGTGATGATCTTCGGCCCGGTGACGTACTCGCCGTACTCCGCATTGTTCGAGACCGAGTAGTTCATCGTCCCGATCCCGCCCTCGTACATCAGGTCGACGATCAGCTTCAGCTCGTGCATGCACTCGAAGTAGGCCATCTCCGGCGCGTACCCGGCCTCGATCAGCACCTCGAATCCCGCCTTCACCAGCTCCACGATGCCGCCGCACAGCACCGTCTGCTCGCCGAAGAGATCGGTCTCCGTTTCCTCCTTGAAGGTTGTCTCGATGATGCCGGCGCGCCCGCCGCCGATCGCCGCCGCGTATGAGAGCGCGACTTCGCGCGCGCGGCCCGACGGATTCTGGTGAACCGCGACCAGCATCGGCGTCCCGCCGCCCTGGGTGTAGGTGGACCGCACCGTGTGGCCGGGCGCCTTCGGCGCGACCATGAACACGTCCAGATCGGCGCGCGGCTGGATCTGGCCGTAGTGGATGTTGAACCCGTGGGCGAACGCAAGCGCGGCGCCCTTCTTGATGTTCGGCTCTATTTGCTCGCGGTAGACCTGCGCGTGGTGCTCGTCCGGGAGCAGGATCATCACGATGTCGGCGCCCTTCACCGCCTCGCCGACTTCCTTGACCTGGAGCGCCGCGTTCTTCGCCTTGTCCCAGGAGGGGCCGCCCTTGCGCAGCGCCACGGTCACCGCGATCCCCGAGTCCTGGAGATTGAGCGAATGGGCGTGGCCCTGGGAGCCGTAGCCGACGATCGCGACTTGCTTGTCCTTGATCAGCGACAGATCCGCGTCCTTGTCGTAGTAGACCTTCATGATTTCCTCGCTATGCTCGTGAGACGGGAGACGGCAGACGCGAAGACGCCCGGTTGCGTCTTGCGTCGCGGCGCTTGCGTCCTACACCCTGAGAACCCGCTCGCCGCGGGCGATGCCGGAGGCGCCGGTGCGCACCGTCTCCAGGACCGCGGTCTTGTCCAGCGCCTGGATGAACGCGTCGAGCTTCTCGCCGGTGCCGGTGAGCTCGATCGTGTAGGTCGTCTCGGTGACGTCGATGATGCGCCCGCGGAAGATGTCCGCCATGCGCTTCATCTCCTCGCGGTCCTTGCCGGTCGCGCGCACCTTGATCAGCATCAGCTCGCGCTCGATGTGCGGCGCCTCGGAGAGATCCACCACCTTCACCACCTCGATCAGCTTGTTCAGCTGCTTGGTGATCTGCTCGATCACGTCGCCGGAGCCGATCGTGACGATCGTCATGCGCGACAGCGACGCATCCTCGGTCGGGGCGACGGTGAGCGACTCGATGTTGTAGCCGCGGGCGGAGAACAGGCCTGCGACCCGCGACAGCGCGCCCGCCTCGTTCTCGAGCAGGATGGAGATGATGTGGCGCATGCCTGCGGCGGGCGCCGCGGGCAGCGGATACGTGCTCGGCACGGGGGCGTTCACGGTCTCGATTCTCCGGCCGCCGGCCTCACAAGTCCTCGGCGAGGATCATCTCCGAGATCCCCTTCCCGCCCGGGACCATCGGGTACACGTTCTCCGTCTGGTCGGTGATGAAGTCCATGAAGATGAGGTCGTTCTTGCGGCTGAACGCCTCGCGGAGCGCCGGCTCGACGTCCGCCGGCCGCTCGATCAGCATGCCATGGTGGCCGTAGCCCTCGGCGAGCTTCACGAAGTCGGGCAGCGCGTCCATGTAGGACTCGGAATACCGGTTGCCGTGGAAGAACTGCTGCCACTGGCGCACCATGCCCATGTAGCGGTTGTTGAGGTTGACGATCTTGATCGGCAGCCGGTACTGCTTGCAGGTGGAAAGCTCCTGCAGGCACATCATGATGCTCGACTCGCCGGTGACGCAGACGACGTTCGCGCCGGGGTGGGCGAGCTGGACGCCCATCGCCGCCGGCAGGCCGAATCCCATCGTCCCGAGGCCGCCGGAGTTGACCCACCGCTTCGGCTTGTCGAACTTGTAGAACTGCGCCGCCCACATCTGGTGCTGGCCGACGTCGGAGGTCACGAACGCGTCGCCCTGCGTCACCTCGTAGAGCTTCTCCATCACGAGCTGCGGCTTGATGATCTTCGACGCGCGGTCGTAGCGCAGGCAGTCCTTCGCCTTCCACTCGCCGATCTGCGCCCACCACGCGGCGAGCGCCTTCGGGTCGAGCTTCTGGGGCTGCCCCTCGAGCTGCTTGATGAGGTCGTCCAACACCTCGCGCACGTTGCCCACGATCGGGATGTCGACCTTGACGCGCTTCGAGATCGACGACGGGTCGATGTCGACGTGGATGATCTTGCGCGGCACCTGGCCGAAGTGCTTCGGGTTGCCGATCACCCGGTCGTCGAAACGCGCGCCGATCGCGAGCAGCACGTCGCAGTGCTGCATCGCCATGTTCGCTTCGTAGGTGCCGTGCATGCCGAGCATGCCGACGAACTGCGGATCGGTCCCCGGGAAGCCGCCCAGCCCCATCAGCGTGTTGGTGCACGGGAGCCCGAGCAGCTTGACGAGCTTGGTGAGCTGGGGCGCGGCGTCCGAGAGAATCACCCCGCCGCCGGTGTAGACCATCGGCCGCTTCGCCTCCAGCAGGAGCTGGACCGCCTTCTTGACCTGCCCGGGATGCCCCTTCACGGTCGGGTTGTACGACCGCATGGCGACGACTTGCGGGTATTCGAACCGGCACGTCTGGCTGGTCACGTCCTTGGGGATGTCGACCAGCACCGGGCCGGGGCGTCCGGTGGTCGCGATGTGGAAGGCCTTCTTCATCGTGGGCGCAAGCTCCCGGACGTCCTTCACGAGGAAGTTGTGCTTGACGCAGGGGCGGGTGATGCCGACGGTGTCGCACTCTTGAAACGCGTCGAGTCCGATCGCGTGGGTCGGCACCTGGCCGGTGATGATGACCATCGGGATCGAATCCATGTAGGCCGTGGCGATCCCGGTGACGGCGTTCGTCACGCCGGGGCCCGAAGTGACCAGGCAGACGCCGACCTTGTTGCTCGCCCGCGAGTAGCCGTCCGCCGCGTGGGCGGCCCCCTGCTCGTGCCGGACGAGAACATGCTTGACCTTGTCCTGCTTGAACAGCTCGTCGTAGATGAAGAGCACTGCGCCGCCGGGGTAGCCGAAAACGACCTCCACCCCTTCGGCCTGCAGGCAACGGATGACGATCTCGGCACCGGTGAGTTCGGGGGCGGCCACCCGCGCCGTTGGGTCCAGGCGATCCATGCAAGTCCCTATTTCGTTGAATATTTGACGAAAACGATAGAAGGTAAAGGCTCGGTGCAGTTTGGTCAAGCCTCCGCCGGTGGCGGGTCCGCCGACCTGCGCCGGGGGATCTACAGGGGGGCTGGTCGCATCCCCAACTTTCGTTGGGGCCCCCGCTCCGCCGCGCCAGCCGCCCCTTGTTCGTACGAGAGAATTTCCCTCGGCCAAGAGGCCGAGGGAGGTTTGATAACATGCCGCGCCACCCACCAGCGGGTCGTGCGCCTGGCTCGCGCACCCCACAACAAGGACGCCCCCCTGGCCTCGCGCAGCGAACTCTCCGACTTCCTCATCGGCGTCGAACGGCGGGCATTCAAGCAGGCCCTGTTCGCCGTCCGCGACGAGGAGGCCGCCCTGGACATCGTGCAGGACGCAATGCTCCGCCTTGCGGAGAAGTACGGGGCCAAGCCGCCCGCCGAGCTGCCGCTCCTCTTCCAGCGCATCCTGCAGAACGCGATCCGTGACTTTTTCCGCAGGCGAAAGGTCCGGTCGCTGTGGATCACCCTGCTCTCCGCGCTGACGCCGCATCGCGACGACGACGACGCGGACCCGCTGGAAACTTTGGAAAGCGTGGCCGGTCCTACCCACCAGCGCGGCCCAGAAGCCCAGGTCGAGCAGGTACAATTACTTGATTTGATTGAGACAGAAATCAAGAAGCTGCCGGCCCGTCAACGCGAGGCGTTCCTGCTCCGTTACTGGGAAGAACTCGACGTCGCCGAAACCGCTGCCGTGATGGGGTGCTCGGAGGGCAGCGTGAAAACGCATTGTTCGCGCGCCGCGCACGCCTTGGCGGGCGCGCTCAAGGCCAAAGGCATCGAGCTGTGAACGAGCCGTTGCTTGCCCGCAAAATCAAGGACGCGCTTGACGCCGGCCTGAAGGTCTCGGCGGAAGCCTCCGCGCGCCTCGTGGCCGCGCGGGAGCGGGCGCTGGAGCGCCATCGCGCGCCGACCCCCGAGATGGCGTTCGCCGGCGGCGGGCGCACCGCAACCCGGCTCGCCGGCCCTGCCCAGCGGCTCACCCGCCTCCTCCTGCCCATCGCCTTCCTCGGTGTGGCGCTGGTCGGCCTGCATCAATGGCAAGAGCACCAGCGTGCAACGCGCATTGCGGCCCAGCAAGCCGCAGAGATCGAAGAGACCGATGCCCGGCTGCTGACGGGCGACCTCCCCATCAAGGCCTATCTCGACGAGGATTTCCAGGCATGGCTAAAGCGCTCATCGGAATAGCCCTTTGGCTCTGCCTCGGAGTCTCGCTCGCGCACGCCCAAACCGCCAAGCAGAACCCGACCTGGGATCAGCTGACCGACGCCCAGCAGCGCATCCTCGCCCCGATCGAGAGCGCATGGGAGGCGCTGGACCCGCCGCGCAAGCGCAAGTGGCTTGGAATCGCGCAGCGCTACCCGAAGATGTCGCCTAAGGCGCAGGCGCGGCTCCAGCGGCGCATGCAGGAATGGGTGAGCCTCACCCCCGAGCAGCGCAGCGCAGCGCGCGACAAGTACAAGGAATTCGGGGAGCTCCCTGCGGTCCGCGAGAAGTGGGAGGAGTACAAGCAGGCGCGCGCCGCGGAGGATGCCCAGAAGGCCGGTGAAGCCGCAGCCGAGCCGGCCCCCGAGGGTACCTCCGAGACGGCGACCGAGACTCCCGCGGCGTTCGAGGGCACGAACCCGTCCGGAGCCACCGGGCTCCAGCAGCAGCAGTAGTCGCCTTCGCCCCGTGGCGCCCGAGGAGCCCCAGGCGCCCGCGTGGCGTCATCCCTCGCTCGCACGCCGGCTCGCGGCCATGGCGTACGAGTCGCTGATCGTCGCGGCGATCCTGCTCGTCGCGAGCCTGGCCTTCATGGGCGCCACGACCTCCCGCCTGGAGGGGCCGGCGCGGCACCTCTTCCAGGCCTACCTCTTCCTGGTTCTCGGGCTCTACTTCGTGTGGTGTTGGCGGCGCGGGGGCCAGACGCTCCCGATGAAAGCCTGGAAGCTGCGCGTGGTCCGTCGGGATGGCGGACGGCTCGACACGCCGCGCGCGGTGTTGCGCTACGTGCTTGCAGCGCTGGCCCTCGGCGCAAGCGTAGTGGCCGCAGCCGTGCTCTGGCGCGAGCCCGGGACGCGGCTCGCGTGGCTCGCCCTCGCCCCGGGCGCCCTCACGGTTCTATGGAGCCTCGTGGACGCCGAACGGCAGTTCCTGCACGACCGGCTCGCGGGAACCAGGCTCGTGATGAGCGACGGGTAATCGGCGCGCGACGTTGGGCCCTCAGCGCCTCTCGACCCACCACATCATCACGATCCCGGTAAGGAGAAAGGCCGCGCTCGGAGCGGCCGCGGCAACGAAAGGTGGCCACCGGTCGAGGACGGCGAGGTGCGAGAACAGGGCGTTCAGGAAATGGAACAGGACCCCCAGCATCAGTCCGGCGAAGACCTTCACCCCGACGCCGCCGGTGCGTACCTGGATGTAAGCAAAGGGAAGCGCTAGCGCCATCATCACGAGCGCCGCGAACGGGTAGATGAGCTTCTTCCAGAACGCGATCTCGTAGCGCTCGGTGCGCTGCTTGTTCGCGGCCAGGTGCTGGATGTACTGGTACAGGCCCCAGGCCGGCAGCTTCTCCGGAACCACCAGCAGCACCGACAGCATGTCCGGCGTCAACACCGACACCCAGTCGACCGAGGCTTGAGACCTGACCGTGGCGCCCGCATCGTTGAACTGGGTCTCCAGCACGTCCGACAGCCGCCAGGTGTTCGCGCCGACGTACCGGCCGGTCGCGGCCTGGCTGATCGAGAGCAGGCGAAAGTCCTTGTCGAACTCGTAGATCTTGACGCTCTTCAGCGTCGTGTCCGGCAGCACTTGGCCGACGTTGACGAACTGGGTGTCCGACTTGACCCACACCCCGGTGCGGAGCTCGGAGCCGACCGCCGACCCGAGCCGGTCGAGCCGGAGCCGCTGGGCGGCGCGCTCGGCCTCCGGCGCGATCAGCTCACCGACCAGGACCGTCAGCAGGACGAACACGATGCCGATCCGTGCGAGCGTTCCGGCGGCCTGCAGCGGCGAGAGCCCCGATACGCGCATCACCGTGTACTCGGAGTTCGCCGCGAGCATCGCCAGCACCACCAGCGTGCCGATCAGCACCGCGATCGGAAAGAGCTCGTAGGCGTGGCCGGGCGCGACGAGCGCGACGAACAGGAAGACCTGCGGCAGGCGATACGCGCCCCGGCCGACGTCGTCCAGCTCGTTCAGCAGATCGAAGAACGCGAAAACCCCGAGGAACGCGACGAACGCGAACGCGGTCGCCTTGTAGATCTCGCGGGCGAGATAGCGCGTGACCGTCCTCATCGCCGCAACCACAGCTTGAAGCCGAGCGTGTTGCGCCAGAGGAACAGGAACATCGTCAGCGCGAACATCGCGGCGTGCAGGACCCACCACCCGATCTCGAAGCGGACCCGGCCCTGGGCCACCCAGGCCTGCAGGATGCCCTGCAGGTTGCTGTACACCATGTACGCGAGCACCGCGAAGATCAGGTTCACCGACCGGCTCGCTCGCGGGTTCACGAACGCGAGCGGGATCGCGAGGAGCGCAAGGTTGAGCGCGACGAACGGCAGCCCGATCCGCCACATCAGCTCTCCGCGCAGCTCGCCGCTCTTGGCGCCCAGCAGCTCCAGCGTCGGGACGGTTTTCGGATGGCGTCCGCGGACCGGCACCTCCCGCGCCTGGATGCGCTGCGCGAAGCGCTCGAACTCGACGACGCGGTACTCGCCGGTGCCGGGAATTCCGTCGTACTGCCGTCCGTTCAGGAGCACCGCGAACCGGTCGCCGTTGTCGGCCTTCTCGATGAAGCCCTCGCGGCTGACGAGGACGCCGCTCCGCCCGCGACGGTTGCTGGCGACGAAGATGTTGCGCACCAGCCCCTCCTCGCCGTCCACGCCCTCGACGAAGAACACCCGCTCGGCGTTCGACGACTCGCGGAACACGCCAGGCGCGATCCGCGACACCTCCTCGCGGTTCTCGAGCGTGCGCCGGTAGTCCTGGGCGCGCTGGTTCGCCCAGGGCGTGAGGAAGAGCGCGAGCAGCGTGACGAGCAGCACGATCGGCACTGCGAAGGCGATCACCGGCCGCACCCAGGCGGCGAGCGATACGCCGGCGGTCGACCAGACGACCATCTCGGAGTCGCGGTAGCTGCGGGAGACTGCCATCAGCACCGACACGAACAGCGTCAGCGCGAGCAGCACCGGGAGGTAGTTGAGCGCCGTGAAACCGATCAGCGCGACGATCGCATCGGTCGGGATCTTCCCGCCGGCCGCGCGCGAGAGCATCCGCACCAGCTGCCCCGTCACCACGAGCGCGAACAGCACCGAGAACGTGGCGGCGGCGTACCCGCCGAGCTCGCGCAGCAGTGAGCGCTGGAAGATCACTCGGCGACCGGGCGGCGGCGTGGACGGGGGGGCGCGACCATCGGGTCCCGCCCCTTCCTCCCGGAGCGCGGGCGGCGAGCGGACATGCTTTGACGCGGGTGATTCGGTGCGTGGATAATCAGCCTCGCCGCGACGAGCATCGAACGAAGCCACGCATGCAAATGCCGCCCGACTTTAGCACGAAAATCCTCGCGCCGGAGACGGCCGCCGCGCCTTGCGTAGCGGTCGGCGTGTTCGAGTCGCGCAAGCTCTCGGCCGCGGCGGACGCCCTCGATCGCGCGGCGCGCGGCGCGCTGCGCACGGTGCTCAAGGGCGGCGACATGGAGGGCAAACTCGGCACGACGCGCCTCCTCTACAAGATTCCCAGCCTACGCGCCGAGCGCGTCCTGCTCGTCGGTCTCGGCAAGGAGTCGGAGTTCGGGCCGAAAGCGTACCGCGATGCCGTCCGGGCCGCGACCGGCGCCGCCGCCGACACCGGCGCCGCCGAGGCGGTGCTCTACTTCGTCGAGCTGCCGGTCGTCGATCACGACATCGCCTGGCGCGCGCGTCACGCCGTGCTCGTCGCGGCCGAGGTGCTGTACCGCTTCGAGGCGATGAAGAGCAAGAAGAGCCCGGCGCGCGCGCTGAAGCGCATCACGCTCGCGCTGGCGCGGAAGTCGGGCGAAGCCGGCGCCGCCCGCGGGCTCGCGGAGGGCCGCGCGACCGCCGCCGGGATGGCGCTCGCCAAGGACCTCGGCAATCTGCCCGGGAACGTCTGCACCCCGACCTACCTCGCCGACGCGGCGGGAAAGCTCGCGCGCCAGTGGAAGCTCGGCGTCGACGTGCTCGAGCGCCGCGCGATGGAAAAGCTCGGCATGGGGGCGCTCCTCTCGGTGGCGAAGGGCTCGCACCAGCCCCCCAAGTTCATCGAGCTGCGC
>Ga0209342_10003597_pt1 | contig 16309 bp, 1 predicted proteins | sample RifCSP16_2_FD_184023 | JGI IMG/M metagenome (GOLD analysis project Ga0209342, IMG submission 184023) | Soil microbial communities from Rifle, Colorado - Rifle CSP2_sed 16_2 (SPAdes) (version 2) | ecosystem: Environmental > Terrestrial > Deep subsurface > Rock core/Sediment | place: Rifle... | reverse complement strand
CGACCTGCTCTAAGCCGTCCCGGTCACGATCGAGATACAGGACATCGAGCGCGGGATCGACACCCGCAAGAAGAACCTGCGCGTCCGGAACGCGCCAGTCGACTACGAGCAGGGCTCTTGCACAGGGAAAGTCCATGACTTTCCTCCGTACCAACCAGCCAGGCTGGCGGGCATGGCGCGGCCCGCAGCTCCCGTTGCCGTGGGAACGGTTCTTCGCCGCCTCAGCGGGCAACCGATCGACCATACGCCGCTGCCCGGACGCGACTGCAAGAATTTGTGAGGGATCCATCGCTCAGATCACCACGATGTCGCTCGCGGCGATCGCCGATATCCCGGCGAGTTGCGCCACCTGGACGCTCACGCCTGCGTCCGAACCGTCGGCGTCGTAGTAAAGGTTGCCGGTCGCCGTGTCGAGCACGAGCCGGTCGTCGGCATCGGCGCCCTGCGTGGCGCCCGCGCCCTGGCGCAGCGCCGAGGCGGCCAGCGCGCCCTCGCCGCCGATCTCGGTGAAGACGGCGTTGTCGAAAACGAGGCGGTCCACGCCGATCGCGAAATCGCTCACCGAATCCACGCCGCCCGGAGAGTCGAATACGAACTGGTCGGCCCCCGCGCCGCCGGTGAGCGTGTCGTTTCCCGCGCCGCCGGCGAGCGTGTCGTTCCCCACACCGCCGAGCAGCCTGTTGTTGCCCGCGCCTCCCGCGATCTGGTTGGCGAGTCCGTTGCCGGTGATCGTGGTGTTGCCCGAACCGAGCATCACCAGGTTCTCCACGTTCGCACCGAGCGCGTAGTTGACGTTTGCGCTCAGCTGCACCGTGTCGACGCCCGCGTTCAGCGCCTCGGTGACCGTCTCCCCAGCCTGGTCCACGTAATAGAGGTCGTTCCCCAGCCCGCCCGCCATCGTGTCGGCCCCGGCTCCGCCGTCGAGCGTGTTGTTGCCAGGGTTGCCGGTGAGCGTGTTGGCGAGCCCATTGCCCGTGCCCGCGAGATCCGCGCCGCCCAAGAGCACCAGCCGCTCCAGGTTCGCCCCCAGCGTCGCATCGACCCAGCTGCGCACCAGGTCCGAGCCCCCGCCCGCGGCCATCGTCTCGCCCGCGACATCGCCCACGCTGTCCAGCTCGTAGAGGTCGTTGCCCGCCCCGCCATCCATCAGGTCGTCGTCCGCACCTCCCACAAGCGTGTCGTTGCCCGCGCCCCCGAGGAGCGTGTCCGCGCCCGCGCCTCCGCTGAGGGAGTTGGCGCCGGTATTTCCCGTGAGGGCGTTCGCCTTTTCGTCGCCCGTCGCCTTGAGCGCGGCGATGCCCGAGAGCGTGACGTGCTCTATCTCGGTGAACTCGATGAGCGAATTCAGATCAACCGTGCGGTTGATGACGATCGTGTCACCGGAATCTCCGCCTGCCTCGGTGACCACATCGCCCGCGGCGTTCACCACGTAGGTGTCGTTGCCCGAGCCGCCGTCCATCGAGTCATTGCCCGCCCCGCCATCGAGCGTGTCGTCGCCCGCTCCTCCGGTGAGCGAGTTGTTCGAAGCATTGCCCACCAGGCGGTTCGCCTCGCCATCGCCCATGAGGTGCACCACGCCCGTTCCCGTCACCACGATGCTCTCGACGTTCGCCCAGGTGGTCCCGGCGGTCAGCGTCGGAGCGAAGGTGAGCGCATAGCCCACTTGCACCGTGTCCGCGCCCTGCGACGCCTGCTCGATCACCATGTCGGCCGCGTTGTCCAGCACATAGGTGTCGCGGCCTTCGCCGCCCTGCAGCGTGTCGTTGCCCGCGGCACCGCTCAAGACGTTGTCGCCCTCGTTGCCGGCAATCCGATTCGCCAGGGAGTTGCCCGTGGCGTTCACGTTCGCAGAGCCGGTGAGCTCCAGGTCTTCCAGGTTCGCACCCAGCACGTAGCTCACCGAGGAGCGCACCGTGTCGCTGCCCGCATTCAGCGCCTCGCTGACCGTCTCGCCCGCCTGGTTCACGTAGTAGAGGTCGTTCCCCAGCCCGCCCGCCATCGTGTCCGCCCCCGCACCGCCGTCGAGCGTGTTGTTGCCAGGGTTGCCGGTGAGCGTGTTGTTGAGCGCGTTGCCGGTGCCCGAAAGAGCACTGCCCAAGAGCGTCAATCGCTCCAGATTCGAGCCGAGCGTCGCATCGACCCAGCTGCGCACCAGGTCCGAGCCCCCGCCCGCGGCCATCGTCTCGCCCGCGATGTCGCCCGCGCTGTCCAGGTCGTAGACGTCGTTGCCCGCGCCGCCATCCATCAGGTCGTCGTCCGCACCGCCCGCGAGCGTGTCGTTGCCCGCGCCCCCGAAGAGCGTGTCCGCGCCCGCGCCTCCGCTCAGGGAGTTCGCGCCCGAGTTCCCCGTGAGCGCGTTGTCCCCGCCGTCGCCCGTCGCGTTGAGCGCCGCGGTCCCCGTGAGCGTGACGTGCTCGATCTCGGTGAACGGGGCGAGGTTCAGATCCACGTTGCGGTTGATCAGCAGCGCATCGTCCGCATCTCCCCCGGCCTCGATCACCTGATCGCCCGGGGCGTTCACCACATAGGTGTCGTTGCCCGAGCCGCCGTCCATCGAGTCATTGCCCGCCCCGCCATCGAGCGTGTCGTTGCCCACCCCGCCCACCAGCGTGTCGTTGCCCGCGTTGCCCGTGAGCGCATTACCCGCGTCGTTGCCCGTCAGCGTTACCGCGCCCGCGCCCGTGTAGGTGACGTGCTCCAGCCAGCCCTCGGCCGTGAGATCCAGATACGTCCCCGGCGTGCCGCTCGCCATCGCCACCCGCACCGTGTCCAGCCCCGCATCGCCTCCCGAAGCGTCGATCGAGTCCCCCGCCTCGCTCAGCACGTAGAGGTCGTTGCCCGCGCTCGCCACGTACAGGTCGTTGCCCAGGCCCCCCGAGAGCACGTTGTTGCCATCGTTGCCGGTAAGAGTGTTGTTCAGCCCGTTGCCCGTGCCGTTGAGATTCCCCGCCCCGTCGAGCAACTCCAGGTTCTCCAGGTTTGCCCCCAGCGTGTAGGCGACCGCGCTGAACACCTTGTCGGTGCCCGCGTTCGCCCCTTCCGTCACCGTCTCCCCGGCCTGGTCCACAAGGTAGGTGTCATCGCCCGCACCGCCCACCAGAGTGTCCTTGCCCAAACCTCCATCGAGCGTGTCGTTCCCGGCATTGCCCGCCAGAGAGTCATTGCCCGCGCCGCCAGTCAAGGAATCATTGCCGCCGTTCCCGAATACCCGGTCATTGCCGCCCAGCGCATCGATCACGTCATCGTCTTCGCCTCCGTTGACGGTGTCGCTCAGATTGCTGGGGAAATTCGTCAATACTCCGTCCGCGCTGATGTTTCCTTGCGCACCGTCGCCGAAGCGCACGCGCTCGACATTGAGCAGCAAGTCCGTTTCGCCGCTTCCCAGATCGGTGATGCGCACGCCGACCGGAAGATCCTCGATTGCGTAGGCATCACGGTCTTCCACCAGCACGACGAGATCGCTGCCGGTGCCACCGTCGAGCGTGTCGTTTCCACCCCCGCCCGCGAGCGTGTCATTGCCTCCCGTTCCGATCAGCGAGTCGTTGCCCGCACCAGCCTCCAGCAGGTCCCCGCCCGATCGCCCGATCAGTACGTTCGCTTGGGAGTTTCCGACGCCGTGGAAACCGCCTGCCCCGACGAATTCCAGGATCTCCACCTCGGGCAGTGCCTCCAGGCTGTAGAGCGTAAGCACTGTCTGCACCCGGTCGGTGCTGCCTTCGCCCGGCGCCTCCACGATCTGATCGCCTGCGGAATCGACGATGTAGTTGTCGTTGCCCGCTCCGCCGACCAGCGTGTCGTCGCCCGCCTGGCCGTTCAGCGCATCGTTCCCCTCCCCGCCTACGAGTGAGTCGTTCCCTTCGCCTCCGAGCAGAACGTCGTTCCCGGATGCGCCTTCGAGCGTGTCATCGCCATCGAGGCCGTCGAGCACATCGTTCCCCGCACCCCCCAGGAGTGAGCCGGTCCCGTTCGAGTCCGCGATGTAGTTCTCTCCGAAATTGACCTCGGCGCTTGCGAGCAGGTCCTGCGGACTGAGGTCAAACTCGTCATCGTCGGCGTCGGTGTCCGGATCGCCCAGGAAGCGCACCTTCTCCACGCCCACCAGGCGATCGATGCGCCCGCTCTGGTTGACGAGGTTGACGATGTCGCCGGGCTGCAGCCCGAAGCCCGGGTCGTAGAACGTCTGGCCGCCGGAACCGGGGCTCAGGATCGAGACGGCGTAATCGGCGAGCGTGCCATCGAGGAGCGCCACGTCGGCACCCAGATCGCCGAGCACGATGTTGTCGCCGACGCCGCCGTCGAGAACGTCGTTGCCCTCCCCGCCGACGATCGTGTCGTCCCCGCCCTCGCCGACGAGCGTATCGTCACCGGCCGCCCCGTCGATCGAATCGTCGCCGTCGGCGCCCTGGAAGAAGTTGTTCAGCCCGTTGCCGACGATGAAAAACGCGTTCACATCGACGAACGTGACGCTCTCGACGTGGTCGGGCAGCGTGATGTTTACCGAGGTGTAGATCTGATCGGCCGTGCCTTGCGAGGCAAGCTCGGTCACCACATCGCCGGCGTTGTCCACGTAGTAGAGGTCGTTGCCCGTGCCCCCGACCATGGTGTCGGCGCCCTGCTTGCCTTCGAGCAGGTCGTCGCCCGCGAGCCCCGTGAGCAGGTTGTTGCCGCTGTTGCCGATGAGCTGATTCGACTGGCCGTTGCCGGTGCCGTCGATCGAATCGCCGCCGGTGAGAGTCAGGTGCTCAAAGTTGGCGCCCAGGGTCCAGCTGACCGAGGACTTGACGTGGTCTGCGCCTTGAAGCGAGTCTTCCACGACCACATCGAGGACGTTGTCGACGATGTAGGTGTCGTCATCCGGCCCGCCGAGCATGCTGTCCACGCCGGGCCCGCCGTCGAGCGTGTCGTTGCCCGCGCCGCCAACCAGCGTGTCGTTCCCGTCTCCTCCTGCGAGCTCGTTGTGGCCGTCGTTTCCGATGAGGGTATTGGCCGCCGCGTTGCCTGTGGCGTCGATACTCGCCGTGCCGGTGAGGAGCAGGTTTTCTACGTCGTCGTCCAGCAGCTCGTAGCTGACGCTCGCCTCCGCCGAGTCGAGCCCGGCGTTGTCGTCCTCGTCGATGACGTCGTCATCGTTGTCCACGACATAGGTGTCGTTGCCGAGCCCGCCATGCAGAAAATCTATATTCCCCTGGCCGTCCAGCCGGTTGGCGGCGTCGTTGCCGTAGATCTGGTTGATGTGAATGTTGCCGGTGCCGTCGATGGCGGAATCGCCCGTCAGCACCAGGTATTCCACGTTGTTCGGCAGCGTGTAGCTGACAGAGGCCTCGACCAGATCGGTGCCCGGCGAGATTCCCTCCACGACGACATCGCCGACGTCATCGACGATGTAGGTGTCGTCGCCTTGCAACCCGGTCATGGTGTCTGCACCCGTGCCGCCATCCAGGGTGTTGTTGAACTCATCGCCACTGATCGAGTCGTTATCGGTCCCCACCGTGAGCGTAAAGCTGTCCGAGACCGAGGCGCCTGGACCATCGGTTGCAGTCACTTTGACGACCAGGGGACCGATATCGCCCACGAGCGGCGTGCCGCTGAAGGTACGGGTGCCGTCGTTGAAGTCGAGCCAGATCGGCAACCCGCTGCCGTCCGATTTCGTCGCGGCGTAGGTCAGCGTGTCGCCCACGTCGTCGTCACCGAAGGTGTCGGTGGCGAAGGTGAAGTTGAAGAGGTTGTTGATCTGAGGGGTGTTGTCCGGAATCTGGGCGGCAATGGCGCCGGGAGCCACCGTCGGCGCGTCGTTGGTGTTGGCGACCGTGATGCGGAAGATGTCGAACGCCGTGGCGCTCGAGCCATCGGTGACGGTGACCTTGACCTCCAGCTCGCCCACCTCGCCGTTGTCCGGCGTGCCGCTGAAGCTGCGCGTGCCCGGGGTGAAGGCGAGCCAGGTCGTCGCCAGCGGCGTGCCGTCCGACTTGGTCGCGCTCCAGGTCAGCGTATCGCCCGCGTCGACGTCGCCGAAGGTGTCGAGCGGCACGACGAAGCTGAAGGGGCTGTCTTCCGTGGCGTCCTGGTCCGCGATCTCGTTGTCGCGCGCAGGCGCGTCGTTGGTGTTGGCGACCGCGATCCTGAAAACGTCGGACACCGAGGCGTTCGAGCCGTCGGTGGCGGTGAGCTTGACGTCCAGGTCGCCCACGTCGCCGTTGGCGGGCGTGCCGGTGAAGCTGCGGGTACCGGAGTCGAGGCTGAGCCAGGTGAGGGGGCTGCCGTCCTCTTCCGTAGCGGTATAGGTGATGGCGTCGCCGTCGGCATCGGTGATCAGGTTCGAGGCGAAGGTGAGCGAGAAGGCCGCGTCTTCCGACGCAGTCTGATCCGGGACCCCGCCGGGCATGACGCGCACCAGCGCAAACACTTCGCTCGCGCCGTTCCAGGAGGATCCCGCCGCAACGATGCCGCCATCGGCCTGCAGCGCCAGGCTGGCGGCGATGTCCCCTTGCGCGCTGAAGGCGACCGTGAGAATGCCATCGCCATCGAAGCCGGCGTCCAGGCTGCCGTCGGCGTTGTAGCGCGCCAGCGCGAAATCGTAGAAAACGCCGTCGCTCTGCGCCCCTCCCGCCACCACGATCTTGCCGTCCGGTTGCAGCGCGATGCTGTAGGCAACGTCGGCACCCGTGCCGATCGCAGTCGTGACCTTGCCGTCGCCGTCGAACGTCGCATCCAGCGTGCCGTTGGTGTTGTAGCGGGCAAGCGCGAAGTCGGTGTCCGCGCCGTTGTGGCCGGATCCCGCCACCACGATCTTGCCGTCGGCCTGGAGCGCGACAGCGAAGGCCTCGTCATCCCCCCCGAGAAAGTCGGTGGCCAGCTTGCCGTCGGTATCGAACGTGGTGTCCAGGCTGCCGTTCGGGTTGTAGCGCGCCAGGGCAAAATTCCGCCCCCCCAGCATGCTCGATCCCACCGCCACGATCTTGCCGTCCGCCTGGATGGCGACGCCGAAGGCAACGTCCTGGGTGAAGACGGCGATGTCGGTGGTGAGCTTACCGTCGCCGTCGAAAGACGTATCGAGACTGCCGTTCGGGTTGTAGCGCGCGAGCGCGAAATCGTCGGTTGCGGCGCTGCTCATCCCCGCCACCACGATCTTGCCGTCGGGCTGAAGCGCCATCGCGAAGGCCTGGTCGGCACCCCCGCCGATCGAGGTGGCCAGCTTGCCGTCGGTATCGAACGTGGCGTCGAGGCTGCCGTCCAGGTTGTAGCGCGCGAGCGCGAAATCCGCGTTGGCGCCGGTGCTCGTACCGGCCAGCACGATCCTGCCGTCGGGCTGAAGTACGATTGCGTCGGCCTGGTCGGCCGCCGCTGAAACGATGGCGGTGGTCTGCTTGCCGTCGGTATCGAAAGTGGTGTCGAGACTGCCGTCCGGGTTGTACCGCGCGAGGGCAAAATCGTAATTCGAGACCTGGCTCACTCCTGCCGCCACGATCTTGCCGTCGGGCTGGATGGCGACGCCGGAGGCGATGTCCTGGATCCCGCCGAAATCAGTCGTCACCTTGCCGCCGCTGCCGAAATTCGTGTCGAGCGCACCGCTCGGCGTCAGCACCGGCGCGTGATTGAGGGCGATGTCGTTCCCCTCGAGCCGGAATTCGCTCGCGGCGAAGGTTCCCGTGAGCCGGACGCTGAGCTCCGCGCCCGCCGCGCCGTCCAGGCCGATGAAGAGCGTCGTCGTGCCGCCGCTCGCGGACACCTGGACCTGGTTGGCGAGCACCGTGCTACCGTCGCCGCTCGCGAACGGCAGCAGCGGCGCCGCGCCGGTCGCGTCGATCAGGTCGCCCGCGGAGAAGTCGGCGATGAGGTCGACGCCATTGCCCGCGGCGATCACGAACGTGTCGCCGCCCCCGCCGCCGGTCAGCGTGTCGTTGCCGGCGCCGCCGTCGAGAGTGTTGGCCGCGCTGTTGCCGGCAACGACGTTGTTTTCGGAGTTGCCGGTGCCAGTGATGCTGTCGGTGCCGATCAGCAGCAGGTTTTCGAAGTTCGTGCCGAGCGAGTAATCGATGGAGCTGCTGACCTGGTCGGTCCCGTTCGAGGCGCCCTCGACGACGACGTCGCCCGCGCTGTCGACGACGTAGGTATCGTTGCCGGCGCCGCCGGTCAGCGTGTCGTTGCCGCCGCCGCCGTCGAGCAGGTTCGGGCCGGGATTGCCGCTCAGTGAGTCGGAAAAGCCCGAGCCGGTCAGGTTCTCGATCGAGACCAGCGTGATGACGCCTGCAGTGAGCGCAACCAGGTCGGCCGTCACCGGCCCCGCAAGCGCCGAGAAATCCGCCGTATCGCTTTGGTCGCCGCCGTCGAGCGTGTCCGCGCCCACGCTGGCAACCAGGGTGTCGTCGCCGCCCAGGCCGGCGATCAGGTTGACGCCGCCGTCCCCGGCGAGGTGGTCAGCGTAAGCGCCGCCGGAAAGGTTTTCAATGCTGACGAGCGTGTCGCCGCCGGCCGCCCCGGAGGCGTGAGGCCCGTCGAGCGACAGGTCGACCGTGACCCCTCCTGCGGCTCCCGAATAGCTCGCGGTATCGGTGCCCGCGTCGCCTACGATCGAGTCGTTGCCCGGCCCGCCCTCTAGGGTGTCGTTGCCCGCAGCGCCAAGCAGCACGACGTTGCCGGCGCCGGTCCACGCGATCGCATTATCGGCGCCGTCTCCCGTGAGCTGGGCCGCCAGCGGGTTGCCCGAGGCGTCGTAGCGCTGGGCCATGACGCTCCAGCTGACGAAATCCTGGTCCATGGATTGCCAGGCCACCACGAAGCCGCCGTCGGCGAGGGCCGTGACGGCGGGGAACCACTGGGCGCCGACGCTGGTGGTATTGACCTGGAACTCGTCCCCGACCTCGGCGCCGCTCGCGTCATAGATCCGGGCGAAGATTTCGTAGTTGCTGCCCTCGGAATGCATCCAGGTCACCACCAGGCCGCCGCCGGCGAGCTCCGTCACGGCGGAGTAGTCTTGGAAGCCGGCGGTCGTGGCATTGACCCGGAACTCGCCGCCAGACTTTTCGCCGCTGGCATCGAAGCGCTGGGCGTAGACGCCGTTGCCGTCGCCGTCCTGCAAATACGATTGCCAGGTGACGATGAAGCCGCCGCCGGACAGCGCCGCGATTGCAGGATAGAACTGGTGCGAGTCGGTGTAGCTGTTGACCGGGATTTCGCCGCTCAGCTCGGCGCCGAACTCGTCGTAGAGCCGGGCGTAGATGCCGTAGAGGCTCAGGTCCTGGTTTTCCGATTGCCAGGCCACCACGAAGCCGCCGCCGGGCAGCGCCGCCACGACGGGGGCTTCCTGGTTGAACGCCGTGGTGACATTCACCTGGAACTCGCTGCCGGCCGATCCGCCCGCGTCGTAAAGCCGGGCATAGACGCCATAGCCGTTGCCGTCCTGCAAGCGGGATTGCCAGGTCACCACGAAGCCGCCGTCGGACAGGGCCGAGACGGCCGGGTAGCCCTGGGTATCGGCGGTGATTTCGTTGACCTGGAACTCGGCGCCCAGCGCCGTCCCGCCGGCGCTAAAGCGCTGCGCGTAGACACCGGCGCTGCTGCCGTCCTGGCCGTCGGAATTCCACGTCACGACAAAATCGCCGCCGCTCAAAACCGCGATGGCCGGGAGCGACTGGTTACCGAACGTGCTGGTGTTGACCCGAAACTCGCCGCCCGGCGCCGCGCCGTCGGCGTCGAAGCGCTTCGCGTGGACGTCGTAGCTGCCATCCTGGACGAGGGCGTTCCACGTCACGATGTAGCCGCCGTCGGCCAGGGTGGCGATCGCGACGTTGGACGACTGGTCGACTGCGCCTGCGGTGTTGACCCGCAATTCGCCCAGGGACGCCAGTTCGATGGTTCCGTCCTCGAAGGAGGCGTTCTCGACGCCGAGCAGCAGGTCCGCGCCGCTGTCGCCGTTGCCGGCATCGGTGTCGGTGACGACAATGTTGCCGCCGGAGAAACTGAAGCGATAACCGGCGGAACTGCCGTCGAAGCTCGCGCTGTCCTCGCCGGCGCCGCCCTCGAGCGTGTCGTTCCCCGCGCCCCCCGTCAGGACGTTGTTGCCGCTGTTGCCGGTCAGCAGGTTGTCGAGCGCGTTGCCGGCACCGTCGATGGCGCCGCCGCCGATGAGCATGAGGTTCTCGACGTTCCCCGCCAGCGTGTGGCCGACGGAACTCAGCACCGTGTCCAGGCCTTCGCTGGGATTCTCGGAAACGGCGTCGTCGGCACTGTCGACATGGAACAGGTCGTCTCCCGCGCCACCCGTGAAGGCGTCCGCGCCGCCGCCGCCGACCAGGCTGTCGTTGCCCGCGCCGCCATCGAGCGTGTTGGCCGCAGAGTTGCCGGTCAGGACGTTGTCAAGCGTGTTGCCGGTCCCGTTGACCGTGCCGCTGCCCGTGAGAGTGAGGTTCTCGAAGTCCGCCGCGAGCGTATAGGTGACGCCGCTTTTCACTAGATCGATGCCCGCGCTCGCGCCCTCGGCGATCGTGTCCTGCCCCTCGAAGACGTAGGTGTCGTTGCCGGTGCCGCCCGCCATGCTGTCGGCGCCGGCGCCGCCGGAAAGGAAATCGTTGCCCGAGCCGCCGGCCAGCGTGTCGTTGCCGGCGCCGCCCTCGAGCATCACGTTGCCGGCGCCGGTCCAGGCGATGACGTTGTCGCCGCCGTCGCCCGTGAGCTGGGCCGAGACCCGGTTGCCGGCAACGTCGAAGCGCTGGGCGTAGATGCCGGTGCCGTTGCCGTCCTGCCCCTGCGAATGCCAGGTTGCGACGAAGCCGCCGTCCGCGGTGGCCGCGATGTCGGGCCAGGCCTGGAAACCCGCGGTGGTGGTGTTGACCTGGAACTCGCCGCCCGCCGCGGCGCCGGCCGCGTCGTAGCGCCGGGCGTAGACGCCGAAGGAATTTCCGTCCTGGAGGTCGGAATGCCACGTCACCAGGAAGCCGCCGTCGGCGAGGATGACGACCGACGAAGAATACTGGTCGTTCGACGTGGACGAGTTGACGCGGAATTCGCCGCCTTCCGGCGCCCCGTTCGCGTCGTAGCGCTGCGCGTAGACGCCGTTCCCGCCGCCGTCCTGGAGGTTGGAGCTCCAGGTCACCACGAAGCTGCCGTCCGGCCGCGCCGCGACCTCCGGCGAGAACTGCCAGTCGGTCGTGGTGGTGTTGACCTGGAATTCGTCGCCTGCCGTTGACCCGTTGCCGTTGAAGCGCTGGGCGAAAACGCCGTGACCGTCTCCGTCCTGGGCGTCGGATTCCCAGACCACGACGAAGCCGTCGTCGGGCAATGCAGCCACCGCGGGAAACACCTGGTCGCCCGACGTGGTGGTGTTGACCTGGAGCTCGCCGCCGACTTCGTCGCCGTCCGCGTCGTAGCGCTGCGCGTAGATTCCCGTGGAGCCGGTCTCGTCCTGATCGAAAGACGACCACACCACCACGAATCCGCCGCCGGACAGCGCGGCGACGGCCGGGAACGCCTGGGAGCTGTCGGTGGTCGTATTGACCAGGATCTCGACGCCTGCCGCGGCGCCGCCGGCGTCGTAGCGCTGCGCGTAGACGCCGCCTTCGTCGCCGTCCTGGTTGCTCGAATCCCAGGCCACCACGAAGCCGCCATCCGCCAGGGCGGCGACCACTGCGTCCCCCTGGTGGTCTGCCGTCGCGCTGTTGACGCGGAATTCGCTGCCCGAGGGCGTGCCGCCCGCGTCATAACGCTGCGCGTAGACGCCGAATCCGCTGCCGTCCTGGCCGTTGGATTGCCACGCCACCACGAAACCGCCGTCCGCCAGCGTCGCGACAGACGGCACGCTCTGATCGCCGGTGGTAAACGTGTTGACCCGGAACTCGCCCAGCGAGCCGACTTTGATCGTCCCGTTTGCGAACGCCGTGTTTTCGACGCTCAGCAGCGTGTCCGCGCCGTCATTGCCGCCCGTGACCGTATCCGTGTCGGTGACGACAATGTTGCCGCCGGTGAGCCGGAAGTCGTACCCGGCGGAACTGCTGCCATAGGTCGCGGTATCGTCGCCGGCCGCGCCGTTGAGCGTGTCGTTCCCCGCACCGCCGCTCAGACCGTTGTCGGCGCCATTGCCGGTGAGCACGTTGTTGAGGGCGTTTCCGGCGCCGTTCGCAGCGCCGTTCGTGAGAACCAGGTTCTCGATGTCGCTCGAGAGGGAATAGCTGGCCGAGCTCTGGACGGTGTCCGTGCCCTGGCTGGATAGTTCGGTCACGACGTCGTCGGAACTGTCGACGTAGAAAAGGTCGTTTCCCGTCCCGCCAACGTAGGTATCCGCCCCGCCGCCGCCGATGAAGACATCGTTGCCGCTGCCGCCGTCCAGGATGTTGGCGGCGCTGTTGCCGGTCAGGACGTTGTTGGACGAGTTGCCGGTGCCGTTGATGGCATTGCTGCCGGTCAGCGTGAGGTTCTCGACGCTGACGGTCAGGGAGTAGCTGAAGCCGCTCTCGACGCGATCGGTTCCCGCGCTCGCGCCTTCGACGATGATGTCCTGACCGTCGTAGAAGTAGAGGTCGTCCCCGGTCCTGCCCTCCAGGGTGTCGATCCCGCTGCCGCCGGTCAGGAAATCGTTTCCAGAGCCGCCGATCAGGGAATCGTTGCCCGCGCCGCCCTCCAGCTCCAGATTGCCGGCGCCGAACCAGCTGATGACGTTGTCGCCGCCGTCCCCGGTGAAGGCGGCGGAAATGGCGTTGCCATCAGCGTCGTAGCGCTGGGCGTAGATGCCGTAGCCGTCTCCGTCCTGTAAGTTGGACTGCCAGGTCACCACAAAGCCGCCGTCGGACAGCGCGGCGACGGCGGGGGAGCTTTGGCCGTTCGCGGTAAAAGTGTTGACCCTGAACTCCGCATCTGCCGTCGCGCCGGCGGCGTCATAGCGCTGAGCGTAAATTCCGTAGTTGCCGCCGTCCTGATTCAAGGACTCCCAGGTCACCACGAAGCCGCCGTCGGACAGCGCGGCTACCGCGGGGGAGCTTTGGCTGTTCGCGGTAAAGGTGTTGACCCTGAACTCCGCATCTACCGTCGCGCCAGCGGCGTCATAGCGCTGAGCGTAAATTCCATAGCTGCTGCCGTCCTGGTTGAAGGACTCCCAGGTCACCACAAAGCCGCCATCGGACAGCGCGGCTACGTCCGGGGTGTCCTGGCTGCTCGCCGTGGTGGTATTGACCCTGAATTCCGCGCCCGCCACATCGTCGACGTCATAGCGCCGCGCGTAGACCCCGTAGGCGTCGCCGTCCTGCCCGTCGGAATGCCAGGTCACCACAAAACCGCCGTCGGACAGCGCGGCTACGTCGGGGGTGTCCTGGCTGCCAGCCGTGCTGGTGTTGACCCCGAATTCCGTCCCCCCCACCCCGTCCGAGTCATAGCGCCGGGCGTAGATGCCGTAAAGGCTGCCGTCCTGGTTATCGGACTGCCATGTCACCACGAAGCCGCCGTCTGCCAGCGCCGCAACGGCGGAAGTGAGCTGGCTGTTCGTGGTGGTGGTGTTGACCCTGAATTCCGCGTCTACCGCCGCGCCGTCGGCGTCGTAGCGCTGCGCGTAGACGCCGAAGGCGCTGGTGTCCTGCCCGTTGGAATGCCAGGTCACCACAAAGCCGCCGTCGGACAACGCCGTAATGGCGGGAGAAGCCTGCTGCAGGTCCGTGTGGGAATTGACGCTGAACTCCGCGCCCGCCGCTACGCCGTCGCCATCGAAGCGCTGGGCATAGATTCCGGTGTTGCTGCCGTCCTGGCCGTCGGACTGCCATGCCACTACAAATCCGCCGCCGGTCAGCGCCGCGACAGCGGGGAAGCTTTGATCGCCCGAGGTAAAGCTGTTGACCCGCAACTCGCCAAACAGGTCGATCCCGATCGTGCCGTCCGTGAAGGACGCGCTCTCGACACTGATCAACCTGTCGATTCCATCATTGCCATTGGAGGCATCGATATCCGTGACGACGATGTTCCCGGAGGTCAGCCTGAAGTTGTAGCCGGACGACCCGCCGCCGTAGGCCGCGATGTCGGTGCCGCCGCCGCCGTTCAACGTGTCGTTGCCGGCGAGGCCGGTGAAAACGTTGTTCGACGCGTTTCCCGTCAGCGTGTCGGCCAGGGCGCTTCCCGTGAGCGCCTCGATGTTCGCGAGGGTGTCCGTGCCCGCGCCTACCGTGTTCTGTGCACCGGTGGTCGCGAGGCTGACCGTGACGCCGCTAGTGGCGTTGCTGTAGGTAGCGATGTCGAACCCGCCCAGGCCATTCAGCGTGTCGTTGCCGGCGCCGCCTTCCAGCACGTTCGCGGCGCTGTTGCCGGTGAGGTGGTTGTTGAGAGTATTGCCGGTGCCGTTGATGGCGCCGGTACCGGTGAGCGTCAGGTTCTCGAGATTCGCGCCCAGCGTGTAGCTGAAGTCGCTCCGGACGAGGTCGGTGCCCGCGCTGGCGCCTTCGGTGATGATGTCCTGCCCGTCGTTGACGTAGGCGTCATCCCCCTGGCCGCCCGCCAGGCTGTCAAACCCTGTGCGGCCAACCAGATAATCGTTGCCAGTGCCGCCGGTCAGTGAGTCGCTGCCCGATCCGCCGTCCAGCACCACGTTGCCGGCGCCGGACCAGGTGATGACGTTGTTGCCGCCGTCACCCGTCAGTTGCGCCGATACCGGATTGCCCGCCGCGTCGTAGCGCTGGGCATATGTTCCAACGTCGTCGCCTACCCCATTTCCACTCCACGTCACCACGAAGCCGCCGTCGGCCAGTGCCGCGACTGAGGACACGCCTTGATTGCCAACCGTGGTGGTGTTGACCTGGAATTCACTGCCCGCCGCGGTTCCGCTCGCGTCATAGCGCTGGGCGTACACGCCGTAGCCGTCGCCGTCCTGGTTAAGCGAGCCCCAGGTGACGACGAAGCCGCCGTCCGAGAGGGCCGTAATCGCGGGAGACACCTGATCGTTCGCCGTGGCGGTGTTGATCTGAAACTCGCCGCCGATCGCTACGCCGCTTGCGTCGTAGCGCCGGGCGTAAATGCCAGCACCGTCGCCGTCCTGGAGGTTGGACATCCACGTCACTGCGAAGCCGCCGTCGGCCAGAGCCGTGATCGCGGAAGCCAGCTGATCGCTCGCCGTGGTGGTGTTGACCCGAAATTCGCTCCCCACCGCTGCGCCGCTGGCGTCGTAGCGCTGAGCGTAGACGCCGTAGCCGCCCCCGTCCTGTACTTCGGACTCCCACGTCACCACGAAGCCGCCGCCGGACAGAGCCGCGACTGAGGACGTGTGTTGACTGCTGGCCGTGGCGGTGTTGACCCGGAATTCACCGTCAAGCGCGGTCCCGCTCGCGTTGTAGCGTTGGGCATAGACGCCGAAACCGCTTCCATCTTCGGCATGCCATGTCACGACGAAACCGCCGCCGGACAGAGCCGCGATCGCGGGAAAGCCTTGAAAGCCCGCTGTGGTGGTGTTGACCCGGAATTCGCCGTCCTGCGCGGCGCCATCGGCGTCATAGCGCTGGGCGTAGACGCCGGAGTCGCTGCCGTCCTGGTTAAGCGAGCTCCAGGTGACGACGAAGCCGCCGTCCGAGAGGGCCGCAATCGCGGGAGCGAACTGATCGTTCGCCGTGGCGGTGTTGACCTGGAATTCGCCGCCGATCGCTACGCCGCTGGCGTTGAAACGCCGGGCGTAGACACCACTGCCATCGCCGTCCTGACCGTCGGACAGCCATGTCACCACGAAGCCACCGTCGGCCAGAACCGCGATCGCCTGATCGCCTTGCGAGCCGGCCGTGGTGGTATTGACCCGATTCTCGCCCGATGAAACGAGGCTGATGGTCCCGTCGGTGAAGGAGGCATTCTCGACGCCGATCAGCGTGTCCGCGCCCTCGTCGCCGTTGCCCGTGTTGGTATCGGTAATGACGAAGTTGCCGCCAACCAGGCTGAAGCTGTACCCGGCGGAACTCGCGCTATAGCTCGCGATGTCGTTGCCGCCGCCGCCGTCCAGCGTGTCGTTGCCGCCAAGGCCGACCAATCGATCGTCCCCCGCGCCGCCGGTCAGCGTGTTCGCGGCATCGTCATTCGCCGTGCCCGTGGCGTCGTCGCCGATCAGCAGCTTGCTGCCGTCGGCAAAAACGATGTTGGTCTGCGTCGCGCTGAGCGGATTCATCAGCAGCGTGACGGTCTTGCCGGGGTAGGAGAGGGTGAGCGACGTCGTGCCGCCCAGAACCACCGTGACTGCCGCGGCCTGGATGCCGGCGTCGTTGAAATTCAGGACGTCGACCAGCGGATCGAAAACGATGTTCTGTCCGTCGATGAGCGCGGTCCAGTTGTAGGTGGTCATGGGCGTTTCCTGAAGTGTCTTTCTTCT
>Ga0209342_10003596_pt1 | contig 16311 bp, 11 predicted proteins | sample RifCSP16_2_FD_184023 | JGI IMG/M metagenome (GOLD analysis project Ga0209342, IMG submission 184023) | Soil microbial communities from Rifle, Colorado - Rifle CSP2_sed 16_2 (SPAdes) (version 2) | ecosystem: Environmental > Terrestrial > Deep subsurface > Rock core/Sediment | place: Rifle... | reverse complement strand
CCAGTCCCCGGGGTTGAGCAGCTCGGCCTCCAGACCGAGGAAGGTCCAGGTGGCGCCGCGGAAGATGAGCGCCTGCTCGCGCCGGTAGATGTCCTCGTCCTGATAGATCCAGTACGGCACCCGCGTCAGGCCTTCGGGGGGCCAGGCTCGGGTCGCGGGCGGGGCCGGCGCGTTCATCGGGAGCTCGCGGTGACGGGTTCGCGTATTCTATCGGCGCCCGAGTCGCCGATACAGGCGATTCGCGCGACCAGGAGGAGCCATGAAGCGTTTCGCGTTCGCGTGGGTCGCGCTCGCCGCGATGTCGGGCGCGTTCGCCCAGGACCCCGCCGCCGGCTATCCGGCGAAGCCGATCCGCATCGTCGTTCCGTTCCCCGCCGGCGGCAGCGCCGATCTGATGCCGCGGGCGTTTGCCGAGAGGCTCGCCGCGAAGTGGGGGCAGCCGGTGGTGGTCGACAACCGCCCGGGCGCCGCCGGGAACATCGGCGCGGAGCTGGTGTTCAAGGCCGAGCCCGACGGCTACACGCTGCTCTCCGCGCCGCCGCCGCCGCTCGTGATCAACGCCAGCCTGTACCCCAAGCTCGCATTCGACCCGTCCCAGTTCACGCCGGTCGCCCTCATCGGCTCGATTCCGAACGTGATGCTCGTCCACCCCAAGGTGACCGCCACGAGCGTGACGGAGTTCATCGCGCTCGCGCGCGCGAATCCCGACCGTTTCAACTATGCGTCCCAGGGGAGCGGCACCACCTCGCACCTCGCCGCCGAGATGTTCAAGTCCATGGCGGGTGGGCTCCGGATCACCCACGTGCCCTACAAGGGCACGGCGCCCGCGCTCGTCGACCTGCTGGGCGGCCAGGTGGACCTCATGTTCGACAACCTCGGCGTGTCGCTGCCGCACGTGCGCAGCGGCAAGCTCAAGGCGCTCGCGGTCGGCAGCGAGCGGCGCTTCGCGGGGCTCCCGGACGTGCCGGCGATGGCGGAGGTGCTGCCGGGGTTCGTGTCGATCGCGTGGTTCGGCGTGGTCGCGCCCCCGAAAACGTCGCCCGCGGTTGCCGAAAAGCTCTCCGCGGCGATCGCCGAGGCGCTGAAGCTTCCCGACGTGGCGAAGCGGCTCGAGAGCCTCTCGGCCGTGCCGATGGGCAGTACGCCCGCGGCGATGGCGGCATTCATGAAAGAGGAGACCGAGCGCTACCGCGGCATCATCCGCGCGGCGGGCGTGAAGGTCGACTAGTCGCGTCCGAACACCGCGCGCCACAGCGCCCGGGTCGCCGCGATGCGCGGCGCGACCGCCGCGTGCTCGACGCGCGCGAACTCGGCGCCGTTCAGCCGCAACGCGTGCTGCAGGCGCCGGTACTCGCGGTAGGCGTCGGCCGCCGCTCGCGCCAGCTCGCGCGGGATCAGCCCGAGCGCGCCGGCCATCTGCAGCAGCGCGATGTTCCCCAGGTTGCCGGTGAGCTCGTAGTGCGAGCGCGAGCGCGCGAGCACCAGGTACTGGACGATGAACTCGATGTCGACCATGCCGCCGCGGTCGTGCTTCAGGTCGAAGAGCCCGGAGCGGTTCGGGTGGCCGTCGAGCATCCGCTCGCGCATCGCAAGCACCTCGGCGGCGAGCTTCGCCGGATCGCGGTCGGCCTGCAGCACGTCCCGGCGGAACGCCTCGAAGACCGCGCCGATGGCGGCGTCGCCGGCGCAGAACCGCGCGCGCGTGAGCGCCTGGTGCTCCCACACCCACGCCGACTCGAGCTGGTAGCGGCGGAACGCCGACAGCGAGGAGACGAGCAGCCCCGACTGGCCGCTCGGGCGCAGGGCGAGGTCGGTCTCGAAGAGCACGCCCGCCGGCGTCCGGCTCGAGAGCCACGAGCTCGCCCGCTGTCCGAGCCGCGCGTAGTTCTCGTCCGCGGCCTCGTGCGGGTCGTCGTACAGGAACACGAGGTCGAGGTCGGAGGCGTACCCGAGCTCCTTTCCGCCGAGCTTGCCGTAGCCGATGATCGCGAACCGCGGCGTCTCGGTGTGGCGCGTGCGCACGAGCCGCCAGCACGTCTCCAGCGTCACCTGGAGGACGAGATCGGCCGCGAGCGAGAGATGATCGGCGAGGCGCTCGACGGTGAGCAGCCCGGCGAGGTCCTGGGTGAGCAGGCGAAAGACGAGGGCGTGATGGTGCTCGCGCATCAGGTTCATCTGCCGCTCGACGTCGCCGTCGTGCGCCGCCAGGTCGCGGCGGAGCGCGACCGTGAATGCGCTCCAGTCGGGCGGCTCGGCGAGCACGCGCGGATCGAGGAGCTCGTCGAGCAGGATCGGGTGCCGGGTGAGGTATTCCGCCGCCCAGCTTGAGCTGGCGAGGATCTCGGCGACCTTCGCGAGCGCCTGGGGCGCCTCGAGGAGCAGCGCGAGGTAGGCCGCGCGGCGGCTGACGGCGTCGACGAAATCCAGGCAGCGCGCGAGCGCCACGTCCGGCGTCGCCGACCGCCGCGCGCCGCTCGCCGCCGGCAGTCGGGCGCATGCTTCGATCAGCCGCGGGACGAGCTGGTCCGCCCGATCGCGGCTCGCCGCGGGCAGCTGGAGGTAGCGGCTGCCGGCGCGGAACGCGCGCAGACGCGCGAGCGTCTCGCGCGCCTCGGCGTAGCCCAGGGCCTCGAGGCTTGGCACCGCCGCGGCGTCCTCGAGCGTTCCGAGCCAGATCGGCGCGGCCGCACTCTCGCTCCCGCTCGCGGAAGCCGCGAACACGCCCTCGAAGTGGCGCGTCACCGCTGCGCGGTGAGCCTCGAGCGCGGCGCCGAAGTGCGCCCAGTCGGCGTAGCCCATGCCCTCGGCGACCAGCCGGCGATCCTCCGCGGCGGCCGGCAACCGGTGGGTCTGCTGGTCATCGAGGTACTGCAACCGGTGCTCGAGCCGGCGCAGGAAGACGTACGCCGCCGCCAGCTCATCGACCACGGCCGCGGCGAGCTGGCGCTTCGCGACGAGCGTGCCGAGCACCTCCAGCGTTGCGCGTGCCCGCAGCTCGGGATCGCGCCCGCCGCGGATCAGCTGGAACGCCTGGGCGATGAACTCGATCTCCCGGATGCCCCCGGCGCCGAGCTTGATGTCGTCGGCGAGGTCGCGACGCGCCACCTCCTGGCGGATCTGCGCGTGCAGCTGCCGGACCGCCTCGATGGTGCCGTAGTCGAGATACTTCCGGAACACGAACGGCCGGACGATCTTCGCGAGCTCGTCGGCCAGACGCGCGTCGCCGCCGGCGACGACGCGCGCCTTGATCCACGCGTAGCGCTCCCACTCGCGCCCCTGCGCGAGGAAGTACTGCTCGAGCGCATCGAAGCTCGTCCCGAGCGGCCCCGCGTCGCCCCACGGCCGCAGCCGCATGTCGACGCGGAAGACCTGCCCGTCGGGGGTCGCGTCGGCGAGCAGGCGGATCACGCGCTGCCCGAGGCGCACGAAGAACTCGTGATGCGAGAGCGGCCGGGGACCGGCGGTCTCGCCTTCCTCCGGATACACGAACACGAGGTCGATGTCGGAGGAGACGTTGAGCTCGCGCCCGCCGAGCTTGCCCATCCCGACGACGAGGAGGTCTCCGGCGGGCGCGCCGTGGGCCGCCTCGAGCGCGGCCCGCGCACGGGCGTGGGCGGCGGCGAGCGCGACCTCGGCGAGGTCGCTCATCGTCGCCACGACCTCGTCGAGCGGCGCGAGCCCGGCGAGGTCGCGGACGGCGACGCGCAGGAGCACCCGCGACCGCAGCTCCCGGAGCGCCGCCGCGAGGCGGGCATCGTCCGCGAGGTCGCGCAGGGCGAGGAACTCGCGCATGCGCGCGGCGCTCCAGGGCCCCACGGCCGCCTGATCGACCTCCTCGTCGAGCGCGGGCCTCGCCTCCACGAGCCGGCAGGCGAACCGGGAAAAGCCGAGCGCGGCACGCGGGGTGGCAAGCGCGGGCCGGAGAGGTTCTGCGGAGCCGTTCACGGCCTGGGGCGGGAGACGGGACGGGGGAGGGGGCGGCTGCAGTACAATCGGTCGTCGGATTCGCGCGGCCCGCGCGTTCCTGTTCGTGGGGGCGCAATTCTCGCGCATGATTCTAGCTTGGGTGTCGCCGCGCCCCGACGGCAATCGATGATTCCACCCCACGAGGCGTCCGACTCCTCCCCCCTCCCCGCGGCTGCCGTCGAGGCCCAGCTCGCGCCGAACGAGCGCCGCTGGCTGCGCGGCCTGCGCTGGGCCGGTTGGGCGCTCATCGCGACGTACTTCCTGGCCGTGGGCGGGATGCTCGCGCTCCGGTTCTGGGTGCTGCCCGGCGTGGCGGCCTACAAGGCCGAGATCGCTGCCGCCGTCTCGCGCGCGGTCGGGGAGCGGGTCGAGCTCGGCGGCGTCGAGGCGGAGTGGTTCGGCCTGCATCCGCGGCTCGAGCTGACCGACGTCAGGATCTTCGACCGCCGCGGCGACGAGGCGCTCGCGCTCCCGTACGTGGGCGTGACCATCGCGTGGCGCTCGCTCGTCGCCGGCGAGCTCCGCTTCCGCTCGATCGTGCTCGACCGTCCCGACCTCAGCATTCGCCGCGACCCGCAGGGGCGGCTCTTCGTCGCCGGGCTCGAGCTCGACTCGAGCGGCGAGCCGGACGGCAGCGGCGCCGACTGGCTGCTGAAGCAGGGCGAGATCGTGATCCGCGACGGCACGGTCGAGTGGTCGGACGAGCAGCGGGGCGCGGTGCCGATCCGGCTCGAGCGGGTCGACTTCCTGCTGCGGAATGAGGGCCGGCACCACAAGTTCGCCATTCGCGCGGCACCGCCATCGGGGTTCGCCTCGGCGATCGATCTCCGCGGCGACCTTATCGGCCGGACCATGAGCGAGCTGAAGGAGTGGAATGGGCGGGTCTACGCCGGGTTCGAGTACGTCGATCTCGCGGCGTGGCAGACCTGGCTCGACTACCCGTTCGAGGTTCGCGGCGGTCGCGGCGCGCTCAAGCTGTGGCTCGGCTTCGCCAGTCAGCGGCTCACCGAGCTCTCGGCCGACCTCGCGCTCGCCGACGTCGCCACGCGTTTCGCGCCCGAGCTGCCGCTGCTCGAGCTCGAGTCGGTGCTCGGGCAGTTCGGCGCGAAAAGGGTGACGCGCTTCGAGCTGATCGACCTCGACGGCGAGCCGGACGTCGCCTACGACGGGTTTGCGCGCCAGCTCGCGCTCGCCATGCAGAGCGGCGCGACGCTTCCGCCGGCCGACTTCACCGCGCGCTGGGAGCCCGCCCAGGGCCGCCGGCCCGCGCGCGGGGAGATCGTCGCGCCGCGGCTCGAGCTCGCGCCGCTCGCGCTCGTCGGCGAGTACCTGCCGTTTCCGGAGCAGGCGCGCCAGGCGCTCGTGGCGGCCGCGCCCGAAGGCCGGCTCTCGGACGTGACCTTCGCATGGACCGGCGAGGTCGCGCAGCCGGCGACGTACGCCGCGCGCGGGAAGTTCGCCGATCTCGGAATGCGCCCCTACCAGCGCGTGCCCGGCTTCACCAGGCTCTCGGGCGCGTTCGAAGCGACCGACCGCGGGGGAAGCGTCACGCTCGCCGCGAACGGTGTGACGATCGACTACCCCGGGATCTTCTTCGAGCCGACGTTCGCCTTCGACGCGCTCGGCGCACGCGTCAGCTGGAGCTTCCCGCAGGGGGACGTCCTGGTGCGGCTGGAGGAGGTCACGCTCTCGAACTCCGATCTTGCGGGGAGCCTCTCCGGGACCTACCGGACGGGCGGCAAGGGCGTGCAGGGCATCGACGTCGCCGCGCGGCTCACGCGGGGGGAGGGGCGGCACGTCTACAAGTACATCCCGGAGCTCCCGCCCGAGGTGGCCGTCTGGCTGCGCGATCGCATCCAGTCGGGAGACATCGGCGAGACCCGCTTTCGCCTGCGCGGCGACCTCGACGACTTTCCGTTCCGGGACGCCACCAAGGGCGAGTTCAGGATCAGCGGCCGCGTGACCGGCGGCACGCTCGAGTACGCCGACGGCTGGCCCAAGCTCACGAACGTCACCGCCGACCTCGTGTTCGACGGCCCGCGGCTGAAGATCTCGAGTCCGCGGGCGAACGCGCTCGGCACGCAGATCTCGGACGCCGTGGTTACGCTGCCCGACCTCTACGGCGATGGCACCGACGTGCTCGTCAACGGCCAGGCGCAAGGGCCGACCGGCGAGTTCCTGAAGCTCATCGCCCAAAGCCCGGTGCGCGGGTTTCTCGACGGGCTCACCGACGGCTGGACCGCCGAGGGGCGCGGCCGCCTCAACCTCCACGTCGAGCTGCCGCTCGACCGCCTGGAGCGCGCGAAGGTCGCGGGGAGCTTCCAGTTCGCGAACAACGGGCTGCAGATGGGGTCGGACCAGCCGCCGCTCGCGCAGGTGACCGGCCGAGTGGAGTTCACCGAGTCGGGCGCCTCCGCCCGCAACCTCACGGCGCTCGCTCTCGGCGGCAGCATCAGCGCCCAGCTCACGACCCGCGACGGCGCGGTCACGGCGGTCGTGCAGGGGCACGCCGATGCCGCACAGCTCGCGCGGAGCATCGAGCTGCCGCTCGCCGACCGCCTCCGCGGGCCGATGCCGTTCAAGTACACGACGTCGAGCTCGCGCCAGCGCCCCTCGTCGAGCACGTTCGAGTCGTCGCTCGTCGGCGTCGCGGTCGACCTGCCGCCGCCGTTCGGCAAGGCGGCTGCCGACAGCGCGCCGCTGCGGATCGAACGTACACCGCTCGCCGCGAAGGGGCCGGGCGGCTATCGGGAGGCGCTTGCCGTGTCGGTAGGCAGCCTCTTGAACGCGAAGGCGGAGCTCTGGCGGGAAGGGGAGCACACCGTCATCGAGCGGGGGGGCGTGGCGATCGGCGACGTCGCCCTCAAGCTGCCCGATCGGCCGGGCGTGCTGGTTGCGGGCAAGCTCGCGGCGCTTGACCTCGACCGGCTGCTGCCGCTGGTGACGAGCGCCGGCGAGCGCGCCGGCGGCGCGGAGCTCAGCGTCAACGCGCTCGACTTCGAGGCCGGAACGCTCGTCGTCAACCGCCGGCAGTTCCACGACGTCAAGGTGCACGCCCAGTTCGATGGCGGGCGGACCTGGCGGGCGGACGTCAGCGCACGCGAGCTCGCGGGCGAGCTCGCGTGGCGGCCCGAAGGCCAGGGCGCGCTCGCGGCGCGGCTCAAGTACCTGATCCATCCCCAGGCCGTTCCGGGCGCGACGCCCGGCGACGAGACCGTCAGCGATCTGCCGGCGCTGCGGATCATCGCCGACAGCTACACGTACAACGGCCACGAGCTCGGACGGCTCGAGGTGCGTGCGGTGAACGAGCCGGCCGGCTGGCGGCTCCACCAGCTCGAGCTCGTCGCACCCGACGGCTCCTTGAGCGCGAGCGGACTCTGGCAGCCGCCCCGCCTGGGCACCGAGCGGACCGAGCTCGACGTCAAGGTGGACGTCAAGGACGTCGGGACGTATCTCGCGCGGTTCGGCCAGCCGGACGCCGTGGCGAAAGGGACGGCGACGCTCGAGGGCGCCGTGCGCTGGAGCGGACCGGTGCACCGGATCGACTACGGCTCGCTCAGCGGCCACCTCGCGCTCAAGGCGGCCAAGGGCCAGTTCATGAAGGTGGACCCCGGCGTGGGCCGGCTCCTCGGCGTGCTGTCGCTGCAGTCGCTGCCGCGGCGGGTCACGCTCGACTTCCGTGACATCTTCAGCGACGGATTCGCGTTCGACTCGATCGCGGGCTCGGCGAAGCTCGCCAGCGGCGTGGCGGTCACGGACGACATGGCGATGGCGGGGCCGGCGGCGAGCGTTGCGATCACCGGGCGGGCGGACCTCGCGAAGGAGACACAGGATCTCACGGTGCGCGTCGTGCCCACCATCGGCGACAGCATCGCCGTCGCCGCCGGCGTGGTGCTCCTCAACCCGATCATCGGCGCGGGCGCGCTGCTCGCCCAGCGGCTGCTCCGGGATCCGCTCGGACAGATGCTCGCGTACGAGTACCGCGTCACCGGCAGCTGGGCCGAGCCGAAGGTGATCCAGGTGCGCGCGCCGAACGTCCAGGACGCCGAGAGCGAGGCCGGCGCTGGCGCGGCCGAGGAAAAGAAGTGAGCCGGGCGGCATCCGGGACGCCGTGAACGAGCGGTTCAAGGTCGCGGCCGTCCAGATGGTCTCCGAGCCGTCGGTCGAGGCGAACCTCGCCGCGGCCGACGAGCTCATCGCGGACGCGACCGAGCAGGGCGCAAGGCTCGTGGTGCTGCCGGAGTGGTTCTGCTTCATGGGCCGCGGCGAGCGCGACAAGCTCGCGATCCGGGAGGCGGACGGCGATGGCCCGATCCAGTCGTTCCTCGCGCGGGTGGCGGCGAAGCGCCGCGCCTGGGTCGTCGCCGGCACGGTGCCGCTCCCCGCCGACGACCCCGGGAAGGTGCGGAACAGCTCGCTCGTGTACGACGACGCCGGCCGGCGCGTGGCGCGCTACGACAAGATCCACCTGTTCGACTTTACGGGCGACGACGAGCGCCACAAGGAGTCCAACACCATCGAGCCCGGCACCGCGCCGGTCGCGATCGATTCGCCGTTCGGCCGCATCGCGCTTTCGATCTGCTACGACGTGCGCTTCCCCGAGCTCTACCGCCGGCTCGCGCCGATGGACCTGATCACGGTCCCGTCCGCGTTCACCGCGACCACCGGCGCGGCGCACTGGGACGTGCTCGTCCGGGCGCGCGCGGTCGAGAACCTCGCGTGGGTGATCGCCCCGGCCCAGGGCGGCCACCATCCGAACGGCCGCCGCACCCACGGCCACACGATGGTGGTCGATCCCTGGGGCAAGGTCGTGGCGAGCCTCGCCCGGGGCCCCGGGGTTGTCGTCGCCGAGATCGACCCCAGCTATCAGGCCAAGGCGCGGGCGAGCCTGCCTGCCCTGTCCCACCGCGTGCTCTAGTTTCCCCCGAGGCGTAGCCCATGCAAACCCAGGACCAGCTGCTCCGGACCGCTGCCGACACGCTGCTCGCGCCCTACGACCTGCAGGCGCCGCAGCTCGCGCAGGTGTTCGGCGCCATCATGACTCACCGCGTCGACTACGCCGACCTCTATTTCCAGTACCTGCGCTCGGAGGGCTGGAGCCTGGAGGAGGGGATCGTCAAGTCGGGCAGCTTCAACATCGACCAGGGCGTCGGCGTGCGTGCGATCTCGGGCGAGAAGACCGCGTTCGCGTACTCGGACGAGATCAGCCTCGCGGCGCTCAGGGACGCCGCGGGGGCGACGCGGGCCATCGCCCGCATCGGCGGCACGAAGAACGTGCCGGTCACGCGCGCGGGGCAGCGCCGCGATCTCTATCAGCCGATCGACCCGCTCGCGTCGCTCGCCGACACCGAGAAGGTGACGCTCCTCGAGCGCCTGGAGCGGATGTGCCGCGCCCGCGACCCGCGCGTGGTCCAGGTGATGGCGAGCCTGGCGGGCGTGTACGAGGTGATCCTCGTCGCGCGCTCCGACGGCGTGCTGGCGGCCGACGTCCGGCCGCTGGTGCGGCTGTCGGTCCAGGTGATCGCCGAAAGCGGCGGCCGCCGCGAGCAGGGCTCGAGCGGCGGCGGCGGTCGGCTCGATTACGCGTACTTCACCGACGCGGTGCTCGAGGACTACGCCCGGAAGGCCGTCGATCTCGCGGTGCTCAATCTCGAGTCGCGGCCGGCGCCGGCGGGGACGATGACGGTCGTGGTCGGGCCGGGCTGGCCGGGGGTGCTCCTGCACGAAGCGGTCGGGCACGGGCTCGAGGGCGACTTCAATCGCAAGGGCTCGTCGGCGTTCTCCGGCCGGATCGGCGAGCGGGTGGCGGCGCCGGGCGTGACCGTCGTCGACGACGGGACGCTGCCTTCGCGGCGGGGGTCGCTCAACGTCGACGACGAGGGCAACCCGACGAACTGCACGACGCTGATCGAGAACGGCGTGCTGCGCGGCTACATCCAGGACAGCCTCAACGCGCGGTTGATGAAGATGCCGCTCACGGGCAACGGCCGCCGTCGTGATGCCGCGGATGACCAACACGTACATGCTCGCCGGCCGCCACGACCCCGGGGAGATCATCGCGTCCGTCGACCGCGGCATCTACGCCGTCAACTTCGGCGGCGGGCAGGTCGACATCACCAGCGGCAAGTTCGTATTCTCGATGTCCGAGGCCTACATGATCGAGAACGGCAAGCCCACCTACCCGCTGAAGGGCGCGACGCTCATCGGCAACGGCCCCGACGCGCTCACCCGCGTGGCGATGATCGGATCCGATCTCCAGCTCGACACGGGGGTCGGCACGTGCGGGAAAGACGGCCAGTCGGTGCCGGTCGGCGTTGGCCAGCCGACGCTGCGCATCGACGGCCTGACCGTCGGCGGGACGGCGTAGTCACGCGCCCCCGCGCGTCGACCGCGGACGGCGCGATAATTCACAACCTTTGACAGTCGCGGACCGCGCCGCGCGGTAGAACCTCGAAGAAGAAACCGGCCGCCCGCGATCGGGCGCATTCATCTTCGAGGAGGCGGTGGCATGCGGGCGGCGAAGCCCCGACGTCGGCTTCCGGCGCTCATCCTGAGCGCCGCGGCCGCGCTGTCGACCCCGTACTCCGCGTTCGCGCAGCACACCTCACCGGCCTGCCCGAACCCGCCTCCGCTTCTCGCCTCCGACGGCATGATGCGGGACGCGGCGGTCGCCGCGGCGGTGACTCGCGTCGCCGCGACCGTGGAGGAGGAGCGCCGGCAGAGCCGCCTCGCGAGCCTCGCGATCGGCATCGTCCGCGATCAGACCCTGCTGCTCGCAGCCGGCTTCGGCTGTGCCAATCTCGAGCGCGGCATTCCCGCCACGCCCGACAGCGTCTATCGCGTCGGCTCGGTCACCAAGCTCTTCGAGGCGACGGCGCTGATGCAGCTGCGCGACGCGGGGCGACTGCGCCTCGACGAGGCCGTCGACCGCTACGTCCCCGAGGCCTGGTATCCGGGACCGAACGGCGCTCGGGTGTCGCCGACGTGGCGCCAGCTCGCCTCGCACACCGCCGGCCTCCAGCGCAACGTGCAGCCCAACCTCGGCACGGTGCCGGACCTCTTCCGCTTTCTCGAGCACCGGACGGCGGCCGCCGAGCCGGGCAAGGTCTACGCCTACTCCAACCTGGGGTTCGTCCTGCTCGGCCAGGCGGCCGCGCTGGTCGCGGGCGAGCGGTATCACGACTACGTGCGGCGGCACATCTTCGCCCCGCTCGGGATGACGAGCAGCACGTACGACCCCGGATCGGTGGTGCCCGATCGACTCGCGATCGGCTATCTGCGGGTCGATCCGGCCGAGGAGGGCTGGTCGGGCTATCGCGCCGGCTACCGGGACCCGTTCCCGCCGTCAGGCACGATCCTCTCGACCGTCAACGACCTGAGCCGGTTCCTCATGCTCCAGTTCCGCGCCGGGTCGGCGGGCGGCGCGCAGATCCTCGACTCCCGGACGGTCCGCGAGATGTGGCGGCCGGTGGCCCCCACCGGCGCCTTGCGCGCCGCGGCGATCGGCTGGTTCGTGTCGTCCCTCGGTGACGACACGCTCGTCAACAAGGACGGCGGCCAGCCCGGGTTCACGGCGCTCGTGCAGATGATCCCGGAGCGCAAGCTCGGCGTCGTCCTGCTGGTGAACGAGTCGCCGCAGCGGGTGCGCGCGAGCGGCGCGTTTGCCAGGGTCTCGCAGCTCGCCTTCGACGAGCTCTTGCCGCACACCATCGGCGGCCGGCCGTAGCCGACCCGCGCCGGGGGCACTATCTCTCCCGCCTGCCCTAGGTAGGCCGCTGGCCAGAGCCCTTGTCATCGCCGAGCGGTGGTCGTGCGTTTAGGGCGCTCTGCTGGAGGACACGCGATGCGCGACGAGATGGAGATCTACTGCCCGAAGTGCAGCTGGCGGCCGGCGGCCGAAGACCGCTGGGCGTGCGAGCCGCAGTGCGGCACGCTGTGGAACACCTTCTGGACCCGCGGCCTCTGCCCGGGCTGCCGCAAGCAGTGGGGCGACACCCAATGCCTCGCGTGCAAGGCGTTCTCGCCACACCGGCAGTGGTATCACGTGCCGCGCCGGACCCCGGCGAAGCGCGAGCGGACGCCCGAGAAGGTCGGTTAGCGCCAGCGACGCGGACGCGCCCGAGAGATCGTCAATCCCATTTCGCGCGTCGCGCCCACGTCAGCGCGAGCAGCGCGACCCCGAGCAGCGTCAGCGCCCCGGGCTCCGGAATCGCGCTCAGAAGCTGCTGGGCGAGGATCTGATGCACGGCGGTTGTCGGATGAACGCCGTCGAAGAACAGATACCCCTGGCAGCCGCCCAGGATCGTGGGGATCGAGCTTGCCGTGCCGTCGAAGCACGGCTCGGTCGTGTTGCTGAAGGCGCCGCTCGCGATCAGCGTTTCCAGCGCGGCGAACGAGTCGAACTCGATGATGTCCAGGCCGTTCGCGCGCAGGGAATCGACGAACCCGTCGAGGAGCGCGTTGAACCCCAGCGAAAGTGCCTCGAGCTCGCTCTCGAGGCCCGCGCCGTCGGCGAACGGCGTCGCGCCGAGGTTGGGCATGTTGAGCACGAGGAAGCGCGTCGCCCCGAGATCCGCGAGGTCGCGGATTCGCGAGTCCACGTTCGCCGCGGCGTTCGCCGCGTAGCCCCCGACGAACAATGCCGTATCCACTGGGTTGAGGCCCAGCGCCTGCGCGCGCGCGAGCGCGAGGAACACATCGTTCGGGCCGCCCCACATCCAGAACAGCGCCGAGGCCGGATCGAACGGAAGGTTGCGTGAGTCGAAAAGCGCGACCTGGTTGTTGATCCCGGTGAACTGGACGGCGGGGAGCGATTGAAGCGGGGCGGGACTGTTCACGAGCCAGTTGAAGTTGCAGCACAGCGCGCCGTCGAAGGCCGGGCCCGCGCCCGTCATCGCTCCCCCGACCGCAAAGTTCGGATTGGCGTTCGACGGCGTTTGAGGCCACGCCGGGCCAGACGGGACTCCGAGGAACCCCGCGAGATACTCCGCCGCAACCGGCCCGTTCGAGAAGCGGTAGGCATACGGGACCGGGATCGGCGGGAACAGGTTGGGATTGCTCGGCGGGAAAAACGCCGCGTTCGGGCCGAACAGCGCCGGATCGAGCGGCGTGAGCGCGGCGGCGCTGCCGGAATCGCTGAGGCTGTCGCCGAACACGAACATCTGGGAAACGGCGAGCGCGTGCGCCGATGACAGCGTGCTGATCACGAGCGCAACGCCCGCGGCGAAGCGGCTGACGACGGTGAGCATCTGGACCCCTCCTTTGTGGTTGTCGCAGGGAGCTCGACTCGCGGGCTCCGGTGCGTGCCGGGCGGCTTCGCGAGGGAGAAAAAAACCGAACGCAACGTCCGTGCCACGCGCGGGCGTGTCTGAAAAACCTTCGTGTGGTCAAGACGATGTCCCGCGGGCGGCGCTCGGCGCCCGCGACGGGGTCAACCCTCTGTCAAGCGCGCCGACAGTCTCGAACGGGGCGTCGGCGAATCGCTCGGCGCTAGTCCTCTTCCGCCTGCTTCCGCGAGGCCTTGTGCTCGGTGACGAGCTGCGCCTGCACGTTCGGCGGCACCGCCTCGTAGTGCGACAGCTCCATCGAGTACGATCCCTGGCCGCCGGTCACCGACTTCAGCCGGTTCGCGTAGCCGTTGAGCTCCGAGAGCGGCACCAGGCCGGAGATCGTCACCGTGCCGGGCGCGAGCGAGTTGGTGCCGGTGATCTGGCCGCGCTTGCCGGAGATGTCGCCGGTGATGTCGCCCATGTTCGCCTCGGGGCAGATGATCTCGACAGTCACGATCGGCTCGAGCACGATCGGCCGCGCCTTCTCCAGCGCATCGAGAAACGCCTTGCGGCCGGCGGAGACGAAGGCGACCTCCTTCGAGTCCACCGCATGGTGCTTGCCGTCGTAGACGGTCACGCGCAGGTCCTGCATCGGATAGCCGGCGATTGCGCCCGAGGCGAGCACCTGCTCGATGCCCTTCTCGACCGCCGGGATGAACTGGTTGGGGATCACGCCGCCCCTGACCGCGTCCTCGAACTCGAAGCCGGTGCCGCGCGCCAGCGGCTCGACCCGCAGGTAGACCTCGCCGAACTGGCCGGCGCCGCCGGTCTGCTTCTTGTGCCGCGCGTGGCCCTCGGCCCGCGCGGTGATCGTTTCGCGAAACGGAATCCGCGGCGGCCGGGTGTTGACCTCGACCTTGTATTGCGTGTTCATGCGCTCGAGGACCGAGCGCACGTGCAGGTCGCCGAGGCCCCGGATCACCGTCTCGTGCGTGGTCGCGTCGTGGTCCATCCGGAACGTCGGGTCCTCGGCGGTGATCTTGTGGATCGCATCCGAGATCCGCTGCTCCTCGCCGCGCTTCTTCGGCTCGATCGCGAGCCCGTACATCGGCGTCGGGAACTCGAGCGGCCGCATGTGGATCTCGTCCTCCTCGTGCGAGTCGTGCAGCACGCAGTCGAACTCGATCTCGTCGATCTTGGCGACCGCGGCGATGTCGCCGGGGACCGCTTCGTTGACCTCGGTGTGGTCCTTCCCCTGGAGGACGAAAAGGTGCCCCACCTTGAACGGCTTCCGCGCTTCCCCGACGTAGAGCTGCGTGTCCTTGGTGATCGTGCCCTGGTGAACGCGGAAGATGCCGAGCTTGCCCACGTACGGGTCGTTCACGACCTTGAAGACATGCGCGAGCACGTGCTTCTGCGGATCGGGCTGCGAGCGGAACTCGGTGGCCTTCTCGCCGGTGCCCTTATAGAAGAGCGGCGGGTTGCCCTCCGCCGGATTCGGCAGCAGCTTCACGAAGACGTCGAGGAGCTCCGTGAGGCCGACGCCGTTCCGCGCCGAGACGAAGCACACCGGGACGAGATGCCCGTCGCGCAGGGCCTTCTCGAACGGCGCGTGCAGCTCGTCCGGCGCGACCTCGCCCTTCTCGAGGTAGACCGACATCAGCTCCTCGTCCACCTCCACGACCTGATCGACGAGCGCGCGGTGCACCTCGCCGACCGAGGAGAAATCGGCCTCGCCCGACGGGTTGAAGAAGCAGTCGACGACGCGCTTGGCCCCCCCGGCGGGCAGGTTGATCGGCAGGCATTCCTTGCCGAACGCCTCCTGGATCGCCGCGAGCACCTTCGGGAGGTCGACGTTCTCGGCGTCGATCTTGTTGACGATGACCAGGCGGCAGAGCTTGCGCTTCGCCGCCCACGCCATCATGCGATTCGCGATCATCTCGACGCCGGTCTGGGCATTGACGACGACCGCCGCGGTCTCGACCGCGTCGAGCGCCCCGATCGCCTGCCCGATGAAGTCGGGGTAGCCGGGGGTGTCGACGAGATGGATGCGGGTGCTCGCGTGATCGAGGTGGACGAGCGAGGACCGGAGGCTGTGGAGGTACTGCTTCTCGATCGGGTCGAAGTCGCTCACCGTCGAGCCCCGCTCGACCGTGCCCGTCGTCTGGATCATGCCGGCGGTCTTGAGCAGCGCCTCGGTTAGTGTGGTCTTGCCCGACGCGCCGTGACCCACGAGCGCGACGGTGCGAAGGGCCTCCGTGCTGAACTTCGCCATCTGTCCTCCTTCAGGATCGACTCGTGCCCGCGCCCGGAGCCGGGGCAGGCGATATTGGAATGGGCGGTGCGATTGCCTAGCCCGCGAATCTTATGCCAACGGCGGCGCGGCGTGTCCAGCGGGCGGTAACCCGGCCCCTTGACGATCGCCGTCGGCCGGGCGAATAATGTTCGCCTACGCTTCTGCGTAGCGCTTCTCAACCGGAGACGAACCAATGACTTGGGAGACGCCGGCCTTCGTAGAGCTCAAGATGGACGCCGAGATCAATTCCTACCAGGACGACTTCGCCCCCGATCGGGACGACGGCGTCTAGCCGCCAGAGCGCTCCAGCAGAGCACGCCAGCCCTTCTGCTCGGCGCCGGAGCCGGGCGAAGGGCTGCGTCGTTTCTGGGGCACTCGCTCGAGCGGGGAAGCGTGGCGTCGAGCCCCGTCGTCTGGCGAGCCGGAGAGATCGATTCCAGTGCGGGTCAGGGTCTTGGGATCAGCAGCGGGCGGGGGCTTCCCGCAGTGGAACTGCGGTTGCCCGAACTGCCGTGGGGTCCGCGCGGGCGCGATCGCGGCGACCGCACGCACGCAGGAGAGCACGGCGGTGAGCGCCGACGGCAAGGCGTGGTTCCTGCTCAACGCCTCGCCCGAGATCCGCGTCCAGATCGAGAGCTTTCCCGCGCTGCACCCGCGCGGCCCGCGCGACTCGCCGATCGCCGGCATCCTGCTGACCAACGGCGACCTCGACCACTGCCTGGGGCTGCTGTCGCTGCGCGAGTCCTACCCCCTCACGGTGTGGGCGACCGACCGCGTGCG
>Ga0209342_10003594_pt1 | contig 16317 bp, 13 predicted proteins | sample RifCSP16_2_FD_184023 | JGI IMG/M metagenome (GOLD analysis project Ga0209342, IMG submission 184023) | Soil microbial communities from Rifle, Colorado - Rifle CSP2_sed 16_2 (SPAdes) (version 2) | ecosystem: Environmental > Terrestrial > Deep subsurface > Rock core/Sediment | place: Rifle... | reverse complement strand
GCCGCTCCTCGTGCAGCTCATCATGATCTACTTCGGGCTGCCCGAGCTGGGGGTGAAGCTCGACCCCTTCGTGGCGGGCTGGCTGGCGCTCGGGCTGAACTACGCCGCGGCCGAGGCGGAGAACTATCGCGCCGGGCTGGAGAGCGTCCCGGCGGCGCAGAGCGAGGCGGCCGCGACGCTCGGCCTGTCCAGGCTCCAGACCCTCCGACACGTCGTCGCGCCCCAGGCGATCCGGATCGCGGTGCCGCCCATGACGAACGACCTCATCGCGCTGCTGAAGGACAGCTCGCTCGTCTCCATCGTCACGCTCACCGAGCTCACGAAGACCTACTCCAACCTCGCCGCGTCGATGCGCGATCACCTCGGGCTCGGCATCCTGGTGGCCGCCTGGTACCTCGCCATCGGGCTGCCGCTGGCGCGCCTGGGTCGCGCCGTCGAGGGGCGCCTGGGCCGGCACCTCGGGCGGGCCGCCACGTGATCCGGGTGGACGGGCTGCAGAAGAGGCACCCTGGAGCGGCGGAGCCGACGCTCCGGGGAGTCTCGTTCCGGATCGCGGCGGGGCGGCTGGTCGCCATCATCGGGAAGAGCGGCGCGGGCAAGACCACCCTCCTGAGATGTCTCGTCGGCCTCACGCCGTTCGACCAGGGGAGCGTCGAGATCGACGGCATCGCGGCGCGAGCCGGCGGCGGGCCGGAGGCGTTCGCGATGCTGCGCGGCCGAGTCGGCCTCGTGCCCCAGGCGTTCGATCTCTTCCCGCACCTCACCGCGCTCGAGAACTGCGCGCTGGCGCCGCGGGTGGTGAAGCGCGAGCGGCGCGCCGCGGCCGAGGCGCGGGCGTCGGGCCTGCTCGCCCGGCTGGGGCTCGCGGAGAAGCAGGGCGCATACCCGGAGCAGCTCTCCGGCGGGCAGCGGCAGCGCGTGGCGATCGCGCGCGCCATGGCCATGGAGCCGCAGGTGCTGCTCTACGACGAGCCCACGAGCTCGCTCGACTCGTCGCTGAAGGACGAGGTCCGGCGCACCCTTCTCACGGTGCGCGAGAGCGGCGTCACGCAGCTCGTCGTGACCCACGACGTCGAGCTCGCGCGGAGCGCCGCCGACTCCGTCCTCGTCCTCGAGAACGGGAGGATCGCGGACTGGGTTTAGGGACGGGGGTATCGGGGGCGACGTCCACGGCGTTGCGGCGAGGATGCTTCACTAAATACTGGGACTTCACGGTCGTCTGAAGGCGTGCTATTTAGTGAAGCATGGGCGTCCGGCTGGCTCATGAGCATCTGGTTGCAGAGGCTCCGGCTGTGCTCGCTGCGCTCCTCGACGTCCGTCTCGAGGACGTCGAATCGCGGCAGAACGACACCTCAGGCGCTGACCTCGTCGTCTCGGCGGCTGGGCAGACCTTCGTCGTGGAGATCCTCGGGACGGCCGCTGCTGGCCCGGTGACAGAGCTTGCCGGGCACGTCGCCGAGGCGGTGAAGAAGATCCGGCGGCGCGCCATCCCGCTCGTGGCAGTGCCGTTCATGACCGAGGCCGGGCGACGGGCATGCGAAGCTGCGCGCGTGCCGTGGTTCGACCTCAGCGGAAACGCGCACATCGTCGCTCCGGGCATCCGTGTCATCATCGACGGCCGACCCAACCGGTTCCGAGGGCCGGGACGCCCCTCGAGCGTCTTCGCGCCGAAGAGCGCGCGCGTCGTCCGCTGGCTCCTCATGCACCCCCAGCGTGCGTTCACCCAGCGGGAGATCGCGAGGGCAACGGACATGACCGAGGGCTTCGTGAGTCGCATCGTCGCGCGGCTCGAAGCCGACAGCTATCTCATTCGGGTTGGCGTCTCGGGCGAAGGCGACGGATTGGGCGGTGGCTACGGATACGGGAGCGGTGCGGGCGCAGGCGATGGCGACGGTTCCGGTGGAAGTCACCGAGGCAAAGCGCCGGTTCGCGCGCGCGATGCGTCTATGCTCCTCGACGCATGGCGCGAGGAATACCAGTTCTCGAAGCACACGCTCATCCGGGGCCACGTCGCCGCGCGCTCCGGCGACGCCCTGGCGCGCTTCGTGAGCGATACGCTCGCACCGGAGAAGCTCGAGCACGCTGCAACCGGGCTTGCGGCGGCGTGGCAGCTGACCCACTTCGTTGCCTTCCGCATCGCCGCCTTCTTCGTGTCGGGCGAGCCCTCAGCCGAGCTGAAGGGCAAGCTCGGCTTCCGTGAGGAAGCGCGGGGAGCGAACCTCTGGCTCATCGTGCCGAACGATGCTGGCGTCTTCCACGGGGCCGAGGAGCGAGACGGACTTCGCTGCGTTCATCCGGTACAGGCGTACCTCGACCTGAAAGAGCACCCGGAGCGCGCGCCCGAAGCTGCCGAACGGCTGCGAGCCGAGTTCATGAACTGGGAGCGCGATGCCTGACAAACCGAAGAGAGCCTCCGAGTCCAAGAGCGAGCAGGTCGAGCTCGTGCGGGCGACGTGTCTCTATGTGGCAACGAAGCTCGGCGACATGATGGACGACCTCGTCATTGTCGGCGGGCTCGTGCCGTCGCTCATCGTGGATCAGGCCACGCTGCCCCAGGGCGTCGACACGCACGTCGGCACGATGGACCTCGACGTTGGCCTCCATCTCGCGCTGCTCGACGAGGGGCGCTACCGCAAGCTCACCGAACGTCTGCGAGACGCCGGCTTCACGATGGACAAGAACGACGCGGGCAACGTCACGCGTCAGCGCTGGGCGATTACCGGTTCGGGCACCGTGACCGTCGACTTCCTCATCCAGCCGACCCTCATCGGGGACAAGGGCGGCAAACTCCGTGACATCGAGCCCGACTTCGCCGCCATCATCGCGCCGGGACTGCGATGCGCGTTCCAGGACCGCCAGAGCGTCACGCTCGTGGGCACCACGCTCTTCGGCGACAAGGCCACGCGCGAGGTCTGGGTGTGCGGTGCTGGCGCGTACGTTGTGCTGAAGGCGCTCGCGTTCGACAGCCGCGGCGAGAACAAAGACGCCTACGACCTCTACTACCTGGTCCGGAACTTCGGCACAGGCGTCCACGACGTCGTCGCCAAGCTCCAGCCATTGCTCGGTGATCCGGACGCCCAGAAGGCGCTTGCAGTCCTGCGGCGCGACTTCCTCGACCCTGACATGGTTGGGCCGAGCCGCGTGGCGGCGTTCCTGACGGGCGGGCGCGACGACGAACTCCAGGCTGATGTCGTCGGCTTCGTGTCCCAGCTCCTCGACAAGGTCGCCAAACCATGACGAACGACGCGCTCGACCTCGACGAAGCGGCCCGCGTCACGCAGCTCGTCGTGACCCACGACGTCGAGCTCGCGCGGGGCGCCGCCGACTCCGTCCTCGTACTCGAGGAGGGGAGGATCAGGGACGGGTAGGGGCAGGCGCCGCGTCAGGGCGCCTTGGGCGCCAGGTGCTCGGTATAGCCCGGGTTGCGATGGTTCTGTCCGGGGTTGTGTGCGTCCCAGCACTCGTCGGAGCAGAAGTAGAGCTGGAAGCGGCTCCGGTTGCAGGTGGAGACGGTGCACTTCAAATAGGGCGCGCCGTACTCGATGGGCTTCTTGCACACGCTGCACTTCTGCCACATGCGCGCACTCTAGATCGGCGGACGACGGAAGGCCATGAGGGGCAGCCCTCAGGGGGCCGGCGGGGACAGCCTCTTCGCCCACCGTCAACGCGCTCGCGAGACGGATCCGTCCGCGAGCAGCGCCGCCTGCTCGGCTGGCGGAGACTCGGGGCCAGGGGTGGCCGGAAGGCACGCCGCGCGCTACGAACCGTGACGTGCGGGACGCGCCCTCCGTGAGCGAGGCACCGTGGCCAGGGAAGCCCTCTCCGCTGGGAGCGACCTTCGACGGCCACGGTGTCAACTTCGCCGTGTACAGTCCGAAGGCCGAGCGGATCGAGGTCTGCCTCCACGATCCCGCCGACCCGGCGCGCGAGCTCCGGCGCTTCGAGCTCGTGGAGAGGACTGCGCACGTCTGGCACGGCTACGTGCCAGGGCTGCCGACCGGCACGCTCTACGGGCTCCGCGCGTACGGTCCGTACGATCCGGCCCGGGGGCTGCGCTTCAACGGGGCGAAGCTCCTCGTCGATCCGTACGCCCGGGCCGTCACCGGGAAGGTCGACTGGAGCGCGCCGGTGCACGGATACGACGTGCTCTCGCCGCAGCGCGACCTCGCGCCCGACCCGCAGGACGACGCATGGGGGGTGCCGAAGTCGGTCGTGGTCGCCGATCTCTTCGACTGGGGCGGGGACATGCGCCCCGAGACGCCGTGGCCCCGGAGCGTGATCTACGAGCTGCACGTCCGCGGGTTCACGATGCGGCACCCGGGCGTCCCCGAGCAGAATCGCGGCACCTACGCCGGGCTCGCCTCGCCCGCCGCCATCGATCACCTGCGCCGCCTCGGGGTGACGGCGGTCGAGCTCCTCCCCGTCCACGAGTTCGTCGACGACCAGCTCCTGGTGGAGAAGGGCCTGCGCAACTACTGGGGCTACAACACGCTGTCCTTCTTCGCGCCCGAGCAGCGCTACTCGAGCCTCGGCAGCCGGGGCGGCCAGGTGGCGGACTTCAAGGAGATGGTGAAGGCGCTCCACCGGGCGGGGATCGAGGTGATCATCGACGTCGTTTACAACCACACCTGCGAGGGGAACCAGCTCGGGCCAACGCTGTCCTTGAAGGGCCTCGCCAACGACGCCTACTACCGGCTCGCCGACGACCCGCGGTACTACGCCGACGTCACCGGCTGTGGGAACACGGTGGACGCGCGCCACCCGCAGACGCTGAAGCTCATCATGGACTCGCTGCGATACTGGGCTGAGCAGATGCACGTGGACGGCTTCCGGTTCGACCTCGCGACCGCGCTCTGCCGCGATCCCGTCGACTTCGACGCCTGCTCGAGCTTCCTCCAGGCGGTCCACCAGGATCCCGCGCTGGGGAGGCTGAAGCTCATCGCGGAGCCGTGGGACGTGGGAGAGCGCGGGTACCAGGTCGGCGGCTTCCCGGCGCAGTGGTCGGAGTGGAACGGGCGGTACCGCGACGCGGTCCGGCGGTTCTGGAAGGGCGATCCGGGCCAGGCGGCGGAGCTGGGCTACCGGCTCACCGGGTCGGCCGACCTGTACGCGCTGGCCGGCCGGAAGATCTACGCGAGCGTCAACTTCGTGACCGCCCACGACGGGTTCACGCTTCGCGACCTCGTCTCGTACAACCAAAAGCACAACGAGTCGAACCTGGAAGGCAACCGGGACGGCCACGACGACAACGCCACCTGGAACTGCGGCGTCGAGGGCGAGACGGCCGACCCGGAGGTGAACGAGCTGCGCGAGCGGCAGCAGCGGAACCTGATCGCGACGCTGCTCCTGTCGCAGGGCGTGCCGATGCTCTGCTCCGGGAGCGAGATGGGCAAGACGCAGCTCGGCAACAACAACGCCTACTGCCACGACGACGAGACGACGTGGCTCGACTGGGACCTCGGCCCGCGCCGCGAGACGCTGCTCGACTTCACGGCGCACATGATCCGGCTGCGGCTGCGGGAGCCCGTCCTCCAGCGGCTGCGCTTCTTCCGCGGGGCGCGGCTGTGGGATTCCTCGCTGAAGGACCTCGCCTGGTTCCGCCCCGACGGCCGGGAGATGACCGAGGCCGACTGGCAGTCGTTCGTGAGGTCGCTCGCCTTCCTCCTCGGTGGGGACGCCATCGACACGCCGGACGAGCGCGGGATCCGCATCATCGGCGACACGCTGCTCGTCCTCATGAACGCGCACCACGAGGTCGTTCAGTACCGGCTCCCGCCGGTCTACTGGGGCGCCGAGTGGGAGATCCTCGTCGACACGGCGGGGGAGATCGAGCTCAAGCGGCCGAGGGTGGCGGCGGAAGGCGCGGTGGATGTCGCGCCCCGCTCCCTCATGGTCCTGGGCCGACGGCGGTGAGTCGGGCGACCGCGACCACGACGGCGGCCACGACCGCGATCGTGGATCATACAGCGGCGGGCCCTCTTCCCGTGTCCCCGGACCACCGTACGGCGGAGGTCAAGGCCCCTCCGGGCGCAGGAGGCAGGCCCGCTACTGGCTTGCCAAGCCCCTGGCGGGCGTTATCCGATCCAGCGTGAGCACGAACATGGGAATCGAGCGGTCCGCACCGCCCCGCGCGCGCGCCGCTCGGAGTCCGGATGGCAATCCGTACGACGGGGCACGGGTCACCGACGATCCGGTGAAGATCGCCCGCATCCGGTACGGGCTGGCGCTCGACGCGCTGCTCGCGATCCGGCCGTGGTGCAGGGACGAGCGCGATCTGGGGAGGCAGGTGTTCGATATCGCCGCGGGCGAGCTCGACGCCGCCATCGCGGAGAGGCGCCGCAGGCCCCCGCCTCTACCCGTGGCGGCGCCAGCCCGTCCGCGACCTCCCCCGCTGCTTCGCCCGGCGGTGGCGAATGGCCTCCTGGGAGGCATATTCGCCGACGGGTGAAGGCTGGGGTCCCTAGTAGCGGTCGAAGGTCTCGCGCAAAGACGCCAAGTCGCAAAGGAGCTGTGCGGCTTTGCGCCTTTGCGCGAGCCTGGGTCGCGGTCGCGTCGCGCCCAGGGCCGCTCGCTCGCCCCCTCGCCGAGGGCTGGCTCCCCAGCCGGCGACCTTGCGTCTCGTCCCTCTCTCGCGTTAGCGTCACCTCGAGCAGGTCGGGGGAGCATGCACGAACCGGCGACGAGTCGCGGATTCCAGGATCGGCGGGGCCGCCTGACGCCCGCGGAGCTCGCCGGCCGGCGTGAGGAGAGCGACGTCTACCGGCTCGCGCGCCCGCTCCTCGAGAAGCTCGGCGCGCAGCTCGCCTCGACCCAGAGCGTCCTCGCGTTCTTCGACGCCACCGGCTGCATGCTCTCCATCGGAGGGAACCCGCAGACCACGGGCCGCCTGGCGGAGATCGACTTCTGCCCCGGCGCCCGCTGGCACGAGGAGTCATCTCGCACGGACGGCCCGGATGCCACGGCCGAGCGCCGTCCGATCGTGGCACCCGTCGCGGAGCACCTCGTCGCGGCTGGGCAGTCGTGGTGCCGCTCGGCGGCGCCCATCCTGGCGCAGGGCGGTGAGCTGCTCGGGTTCGCCGACATCACCGAGCCCTGGAACGGCCATGCCGGGCAATCGCTCATGGTGGCCCGCGCGATCGCGAGCGCGGTCGAGGAGCGCCTGCGCTCGGTCCAGATCCTGCTCGACCAGGTCGCCGAGCACGCGTTCCGCACGGCGTCAGGGGGCGCCGACGGGTTCATCGCGGTCGACGGCCGCGGGCGCATGTTCGCCGTGAACGAGACGGCACGGCGACGCTTCTCCATCGTCCCGGGGCGCGAGCTCCCCCAGCCGGTGCGAGAGGCGCTCGGGATCGCGCTGGGCCAGCGCGGGGCAGCGCTCGGCGAGATCCTCGTCGACTGGCCTGCGGCGGGGAAGGTGACGCTCCTCACCTCGGCGGTGCGGTACGAGGACGAGGTCGTCGGCGCGCTGGTGAGGGTGCCGGCGCTCGCCGCGGCGTCGCGCGCGGCGGCCCGGGCGGCGGCCCGGGCGGCCCCCACCATGGCCGTGGCGCGCTACGACTTCGGGCAGATCCTCGGCGAATCGGCGCCAGCCTTGCAGGCGATCGCGCTCGCCCGAGTCGCCTCGCGCAACGAGCTGCCGGTGGTGATCCACGGCGAGTCCGGCACGGGCAAGGAGATGTTCGCGCAGGCGATCCACTCTGCGAGCGCGCGCGCCGGCGGCCCCTTCATCCCCATGAACTGCGGCTGCATCCCGGCGGCGCTCCTCGAGGCCGAGCTGTTCGGCTACGAGTCCGGGACGTTCACCGGCGGTAGCCAGCAGGGGAAGTCGGGCAAGTTCGAGGAGGCCAGCGGCGGGACGATCTTCCTCGACGAGGTGAGCGAGCTCTCGCCTCAGGCCCAGACGGCGCTCCTCCGGGTGCTCCAGGAGCGCGAGGTGGTGCGCCTCGGCGGCAGCTCGCCACGGCCGGTGGACATCCGCATCGTCGCCGCGAGCAACAAGGGCCTGCCCGACGAGATCAGGGCCGGCCGCTTCCGCTCCGACCTGTTCTTCCGGTTGAACGTGCTCTCCATCGTCGTGCCGCCGCTCCGCGAGCGGCGCGCCGACGTCCCGCGCCTGGCGCAGGCGTTCCTGAGCGAGGCCGAGAGCCAGACGCACGTTGCCGGGCTCTCCCTGTCCGAGGCCGCCCTCCGTGCCCTCAAGGCGCACTCGTGGCCGGGCAACGTGCGCGAGCTGCGGAACGCCATCCTCCGCGCCGCGGCGACGGCGTCCGGCGAGATGATCGAGGCGCAGGATCTGCCGGACGAGGTGCAGGGCTGCACGAGGTCGCCCGTCAGCGTGCAGGCGCCCACGAGCGTGGCCACCTCCCCCTTGCTGGTGCGGGGCGAGTCCCCCGCCCGGGAGACGCTCGTCTGCGCCCTCGAGGCCTCGTCGTGGAACGTCGCGCGAACCGCGCACGCGCTTCATGTCTCACGGATGACGCTCTACCGCTGGCTGCACAAGCACGGCATCGAGCGCTGGCGGACGGAAGACCCCAGGCAGTAGATAAATTCACGCGCCTCGAGCGCGCAAGTTGCCGAGTAGCTCCTCGAGCTTCTCGAGGCTCGGTGGCTTGGCGAGGTGGCGCTCGAAGCCGGCTTCGCGGGCACGCTGGAGGTCTTCGGGTTGCGCGTAGCCGCTCAGGGCGACCAGGAAGACGCCCCTGAGACCATCGTCCCGGCGAAGCGCGCGGGCGACCTCGAACCCGTCCATGCCGGGCAGGCCGATGTCGCAGAGCACGACCTCGGGCTGGAACTCGCGGGCCCTGGAGAGCCCCTCCCGCCCGTTGTAGGCGACCGCCACGTCGTGGTCCCCGAGCTCGAGCACCTCGCGAAGGCTGTCGGCCGCGTCGACGTTGTCCTCGATGACGAGGACGCGCCGCCGGATGCTCTGGGTGGCGAGCGATCTGACGCAGGAGTCGGCGCCCACGCTGGAGTCGATGGGAAGCCTGACCGTGAACTCGGCGCCCTTGCCCAGGCCCTCGCTCCGGGCGCCGACCTCGCCTCCGTGCAGCTCCACGAGGCCCTTCACCAGCGCCAGGCCGAGGCCCAGGCCGCCCTTGGTGCGATCCAGCGTCTCGTCCGCCTGCATGAACGGCTGGAACAGGCGCGCGAGCGTCTCGGGTGCCATGCCCACGCCGGAGTCGCTCACGCGCACGAGCGCCTGTCGCCGCGCCCGGTCCGCGCTGACCGAGATGGTGGCGGTCCCACCGCGCCCGGTGAACTTCGCGGCGTTCTGGAGCAGGTTGCTGACCACCTGCGCCATGCGGGTCTTGTCGGCGTTCACGGCCAGCGGCTCGGAGGGGATGGCCAGCTCCAGGCGGACCTCGGTCCGGTCGAACAGCGAGCGCTGGTCGTCGGCGCTGCGCATCACCACGTCGCAGAGATTCACGCGCTGCCGCTGGAGCTGGATCTTGTTGCGGGTGATCCGCGTCACGTCGAGGAGATCGTTCACGAGATGTGCGAGCTGGGCGACCTGCCGCTCGATGACCTCCTTCGCGCGCCGCGCCTGGTCCCCGCCCGGGGCGGCGCGCTCGAGCACGTACAGGCTGTTGCTGATCGGCGCCAGCGGGTTCCGGAGCTCGTGGGAGAGCACCGCGAGGAACTCGTTCTTCCGCCTGTCGCTCTCGACGAGCTGCTCGTTCGCGGCCTTCAGCTCCTCGGAGAGTAGCTTGAATCGCGCCTGGCCGTCGCGCAGCGCCTGCTCCGCCTGCCGCTCGGCGGTGACGTCGCGGAACACGAGCACGACGCCGAGGAGCCCGGCGCCGCTGCGCACCGGCGCAGCGCTGTCGGCGATCGCGATCCGCTGCCCGTCCCTGGCGATGAGCGCGGTGTGGTTGGCGAGCCCCACGACGCATCCCTGCTCGATCACCTTGCGGACGGGATCCTCCGCGGCCGCTCCGGAGTCCTCGTTGACGATGCGGAAGACCTCACCGAGCGGCCTCCCCTGGGCCTCGGCCTCGCTCCACCCCGTGATGCTCTCCGAGACGCGATTCATGAGCGTCACCCGGCCCAGGGTGTCCGTCACGATGACGGCATCACCGATGCTCCGCAGGGTGACGAGGAGGCGCTCCTCGGCGGCCCGGCGCTGCGCCTCGGCGCGCTTGCGGTCGGTGATGTCGGAGAAGGTGACGGCGAAGTAGCCCTTGTGCGGGCTGAAGGCCGAGACCGCGAACCACCTGTCGAGCGGCTCCGAATGGCTCTCGAACTGGGCCGGCTCGCCCTTCAGCGCCACTCGCCCGAACCTGCCGATCCAGTCCGCCGGGTCGACCTCGATGCCCGGGAGGACCTGCGTGACCCTCTTGCCGAGGATCTCCTGGCCGGCGAGACCGGTGAGGCGCTCGAAGGACGGATTCACCTCCAGGAAGATGTAGTCGCAGGGCTCGCCCCGAGCGTCGAGCACGATCCGGTGGTAGGCGAACCCCTCCGACATCGTCTTGAACAGGAATTGCAGCTTCTCCTCGCTGCGCGCGAGCGCGTCGCGGGCGATCGTCGCCTCGGAGCCTTCGAGGACCTCCCACCGGCCCGAGTCGTGGACGAGCGCGAAGCGGTGGTCCTGCACGACTCGCATCAGGCCCGCCGCGCCGAGCTCCGCCCGGGGATAGAGGTAGGCGGCGAGGACGTTGAGCCCGCGGATGGCCCTCCCCTCGAGCGCGATGGCCGGCCCCTCCACCCCGGCGTGGCGCACCAGCCTGAGGCCGTCGAAGCCGGCCAGGATCGCCTGGTCGAGCCGCCTCTCGATCGCCTCCTCCGTCCGAGGCGCGGAGCGGCCGATCCAAGGCACGATCTCGACCTGCCCCAGGGCCACGCACCTCGTGAGATCGGGCGCGGCCTCCGTGAGGGCCCTCGTCGCCTCCTCCACCGTGAGCGGCGGAGAGACCTCCCAGGAGCAGAGCTCGTTGGACTCGAGGCCCGCCTTGACGAACGGGACGAGCACGTCGAGCTGGTCCCGTCGCGACGCGTAGAACACACAGAAGTGGCTGCCCCAGGGCAGCTCGCCGACGGACCGAAGTCCGGAGGGGCGCTGGTCGAATGGCGTCGTGCGCATCGTCGCTTCTCGCCTCGCCGGCCCTCGGACCTCAGGTCACGGCTCGCGCCCGCGCGGACCCACTACCGGGCACAGCAGGGCGCCGGCATGTTCACGACCTGCCACTTCCCCTGGTTCATGGCGAGCGCGAACTCGTGGTTCTTGACGACGTCGAGGATCTCGACGACGCCGCACTTCTGGAGCGAGTAGGTGCAGAGCACGAGGAGGTTCGTGCCGCCGATCACGTCGTTGATCTTCGCCTCGTACGCGGCGAAGTCGTCCCAGTCCCTCTTGTTGTCGATCCAGTAGGGCGTGCCGCTCACCCTGAGCCCGGCGAAGCCTCGCGAGAGCGCCTCGTCGTGCTTCGCCATCCACATGGCGAGGGTGCGCTCGAGGTCGAAGCTCCCGCCCTTGAGGTACCAGTCGGTGTGGGGGAAGACCTCGAGCTGCTCCCGCGCGAGGTAGTCCGGGAAGCCGGGCACGTCGCGCCTCAGAGCCTTCAGGGCATCCTCGGTGGTCAGGAAGTCCGAGGTGACCCAGACGCAGAGCTCGTTGCTCTCCAGCCCGGCACGGAAGTAGGGCACGACGATGTCGAGCATGTCCTGCTGGGTCTCGTAGAACTGGCAGAAGTGGCTGCCCCAGGGGAGCTCGCCGACCAAGGCGATCCCCGAGCTGCGCCGGTCGGTGCTGGTGGTCGCCATGGCCCGTCTCCTCGTCCGTCGAGCGTGCGGAACATGCGGGATCGCTTCGCCCGCAACCGGTCAGTACTAGCACGGGGGCGCTGCGCCTGTCTGCCACTTGGCCCCCGGGCCCCCGCAGGGCAGCCGCGACCACGACCCAGGCTCGCGCAGAGGCGCAAAGCAGCGAAGCTCTCTTGCGACTTGGCGTCTTTGCGCGAGCCATTCGACCGCGACCATGAGTGCGACAGTGACCTTCAGTGATTGCGGCGGCTGGATCGCCAGTCGAGGGAGAGCCCCGTCACGCCGCCAGAGCGCGGCGCCCCATCAGGGCCGCGATTCCGCTTGCCCCCTCCGGCGGAATCAGGTATTCAGGTTCCTGTTTACGGATGAGAGGCGAGCATGAATGGCGTCGTCAAGTTCACCGAGGCCGTGTCCCTGGCGCTGCACGCGATGGCGTTCCTCGCGGCCCAGCGCGACCGTCGCTTCCAGATCCACGACATCGCAGGTGCGCTGCACGTCTCGCCGAGTCACCTGGCCAAGGTGATGCAGCGCCTGGCAAAGATCGGGCTCATACGATCGGTGCGCGGGCGCGCGGGCGGCTTCGTGCTGGCGCGGGATCCCGAGGAGATCACCGCGCTCGAGATCTACGAGGCGGTGGAGGGGCCGCTCGAGATCCGCCAGTGCCTGTTCCCCGAGCCGCAGTGCCGCGGCACCTGCATGCTGGGGGACACGCTCGCCAAGGCGAGCGGCCTCATCCGCGACAGGCTCTCACGCGCGTCTCTCACGGAGTTGAGCGCCGTCTTCTCGGAGACGCCTCCGGGCAAGCGGCGGCCCCGGCCGGCGAAGGTGGCGGGGCGCAGGAGCTAGGGGTTCAAACCTTTCCGGGCGCGGCGCCCGGACATTCACGGGAGAGGTGGCGCAGCCCCTCCCGGTGGGCCTTCACGTGCTGCGCACTGACCAGGGCCGGCCGCGCGCCGGCGAACGAAGGAGAGGTCAATGGCCATGTTTTGCTATCAGTGTGAGCAGACCCCGCAGCCCGGCGGCTGCACGGTGATCGGCAACTGCGGCAAGGACGAGACGACGGCCGTCCTGCAGGACCTGCTGCTTCACGCGACGACCGGTGCCTCCATGTACGCCCACCGCGCGGCGAAGCTCGGCGCGCGCGACCCCCAGGTGGACGTGGCCGTCACGGAGGCCCTCTTCACCACCGTCACCAACGTCAACTTCGATCCGGAGCGCCTCGCCGGTCTCATTCGCGGGATGGCCACGCAGCGCGATCGCGCCCGCGCGCTCTACGAGTCGGCGGCCAGGAAGAGCGGCCAGGTGCCCGAGCAGCTCTCCGGCCCTGCCACCTTCGCGCTCGCGGGCGATCTCGATGGGCTGGTCGCCCAGGGGGCAGCCGTCGGCGTCAACGACCGCCTCACCAGCCTGGGCAAGACCGTCACCGGGCTCCAGGAGCTCCTCACCTACGGCGTGAAGGGCACGGCCGCGTACGCCGAGCACGCGCGGCTCCTCGGCAAGGAGGACCCGGCGCTCTACGCCTTCTTCCACGAGGCGCTCGATCACCTCGCCAGCGCCAAGCCGGACGGCGACGCCCTGGTCGGCCTCGCGCTGCGCTGTGGGGAGGTGAACCTCCGCGCGATGGAGCTGCTCGACGCGGCGAACACCGGCGCCTACGGCCATCCCGTCCCGACGCCCGTCCGGATCACGCCGAAGAAGGGGAAGGCCATCCTCGTGTCCGGCCACGACCTCAAGGACCTCGAGCTCCTCCTCGAGCAGACCGCCGGCAAGGGGATCAACGTCTACACCCACGGCGAGATGCTCCCGGCGCACGGGTATCCGCAGCTCAAGAAGCACCCGCACCTCGTCGGCAACTACGGCGGGGCGTGGCAGGATCAGCAGGAGGAGTTCGCCGCCTTCCCGGGCGCGGTCCTCATGACGACGAACTGCATCCAGAAGCCCAAGGACGCCTACAAGGGCCGGATCTTCACGAGCGGGCTCGTCGCCTGGCCCGGCGTGCGCCACATCGCCGACGGCAACTTCGCCCCCGTGATCGAGGCGGCGCAGGAGGCGCGCGGCTTCGGCGAGGACGCTCCGGAGAAGACGATCCTCGTCGGCTTCGCGCGCAACGCCGTGCTGGGCGTGGCCGACAAGGTCATCGAGGCGGTGAAGAAGGGCGCGATCCGCCACTTCTTCCTGGTCGGCGGGTGCGACGGCGCCAAGAGCGGCCGCAACTACTACACCCACCTGGCCGAGGAGATCCCGAAGGACTGCGTCGTCCTCACGCTCGCGTGCGGCAAGTTCAGGTTCAACACGCTCGACATGGGGAACATCGGCGGCATCCCCCGCCTCCTCGACGTCGGCCAGTGCAACGACGCCTACTCCGCCATCCAGATCGCGGTGGCGCTCGCCAAGGCCTTCGGGACCGACGTGAACGGTCTGCCGCTCTCGCTCATCCTCTCCTGGTACGAGCAGAAGGCGGTGGCGATCCTCCTCACGCTGCTCGCCCTGGGAGTCAAGAACATCCGGCTCGGCCCCTCGCTCCCGGCCTTCGTCACTCCCGACGTGCTCGGGGTGCTGGTCCAGAAGTTCGGCATCAAGCCGATCACGACGCCGCAGGAGGACCTGAGGGCGATCCTCGCCTGACGAGATCTCGCGAGCCGAGCCCGGGTCCGGCGTCGCCGGGCTCGGGCTCGCGGTCAGCGGTTGGGGTCGCGGCCTCATTCGGGTAGGGTCGCGGTCGGGGGTTCGGGGGCGGAGCCCCCGAGTGGATGACGGCGAAGCCGGCGGCCCGCTCGCGTCAGCGAGCAAATGCGCCGAAGGCGCAGCCGCCGGTCGGGGTCTAGGTCGGAGGAGGGGCAGGTTCCGGCCGCGATGCCGGCGACGAGGAGAGGGGACATGTTCTGCTACCAGTGTGAGCAGGCCCTGCAGGTGAAAGGCGGTCAAGCCTCGCAATCGAGGGGCTGCACCACGGCGGGCAACTGCGCCAAGGACGGGAAGACCGGGGTCCTCCACGACCTGCTCCTGCGCGCGACGATCGAGATGTCGGCCCATGCGCACCGCGCCCGGCAGCAGGGGAAGGCGGACCCCGAGCTCGACCGGGCGATGCTGCAGGCCCTCATCAGCACCGCGACCAACGTCAACTTCGACCCCGCGCGCCTGAAGGCGATGGTGCGCGACATGGCCGACCAGGGGGAGCGCGCGCGCCTGCTCTGCGAAGCCGGAGGAGAGCAGTTGGGGGCCCCCGACCCCGACGCCTTCATCGGCCAGGCGTACGATGCCGGCATCCGGGCGCGCCTCCAGCGGCTGGGTCCCGACGTGACGGGCCTCCAGGAGCTCCTCACCTACGGCGTCAAGGGCGCGGCCGCCAACGCCGAGCACGCGCGCCTGCTCGGCCAGGAAGACCAGGCGGTGTACGCCTTCCTCCACGAGGCGCTCGCGTACGTGGGGCGTCCCGACCCGAGCGCCGACGAGCTGCTCGACCTCTGCCTTCGCTGCGGCCAGGTGAACCTCACGGCGATGGAGCTCCTCGACGTGGGCTACACCGGCGCCTACGGGCACCCCACGCCGACCGCGGTGAGGCTCGAGCCTCTGAAGGGCAAGGCCATCCTGGTCTCGGGCCACGACCTCGAGGACCTCCGTGCGCTTCTCCAGCAGACCGCCGGCAAGGGAGTCAACGTCTACACGCACGGCGAGATGCTGCCAGCGCACGGCTACCCCGGGCTGAAGGAGCACCCGCACCTCGCGGGCAACTACGGCGGCGCCTGGCAGGACCAGGTGAAAGAGTTCGAGGCCTTCCCCGGCGCCATCCTCGTGACCACGAGCTGCATGCAGCCGCCCAAGGGGAGCTGCAAGGAGCGGATCTTCACCAGCGGCCTCGTCGCCTCGCCGGGGGTCCGCCACATCCCCGATCGCGACTTCTCGGCGGTCGTCGAGGCGGCGCTCGCGGCCCCGGGCTTCTCCGAGGATGGCGGCGACAGGACCATCCTGGTCGGCTACGGGCGCCGGGCCGTGCTCTCGCTGGCGGACGAGGTGGTGGAGGCCCTGAGGTCGGGCGCCCTGCGCCGTCTCTTCGTCATCGCGGGGTGCGACGGCGCCCGCACCTGCCGGAGCTACTATACCGAGCTCGCCCAGGCGATCCCGCGCGACTGCGTCATCCTGACGCTCGCCTGTGGCAAGTACCGCTTCAACAGGCTCGACTTCGGCGACATCGGAGGCATCCCGCGCCTGCTCGACGTCGGCCAGAGCAACGACATCTACGCGGCCATCCAGTTCGCCGCGGCGCTGGCGAAGGGCCTCGGCACCGACGTGAACGCGCTGCCCCTCTCGTTCGTCCTCTCCTGGTTCGAGCAGAAGGCCATCGCCATGCTGCTCACGCTCCTGTCGCTGGGCGTGAAGAACGTCTGGCTCGGCCCGACGCTGCCGGCCTTCATCACGCCGGCCGTGCTCGAGGGATTGGCGGAGAAGTTCGCCATCAAGCCGATATCGACGCCGGAGCAGGACCTGAAGGCGATCTTCGCCTGAAGGCGGGCCCCATTCGGGTCCTCCGGGCTCGCGTTCTTCAGCTGACTTCGG